>LQAJ01000019.1_pt1 | contig 165346 bp, 189 predicted proteins | sample 1535811 | NCBI WGS metagenome assembly LQAJ01 (sample SAMN04331587, study PRJNA305678) | bioreactor metagenome | isolation source: bioreactor_6 inoculated with Wadden Sea sediment 2nd replicate of a... | place: Germany: Wadden Sea, Janssand Flat | reverse complement strand
GAAAAGGAATCGAACGTGAAAGAGCGCCGAACGAGTAGTGAGGAAGAAGCGAAAGAGCTCGGCCTGAAAGAGAGCGGAGCGAACGGTGGGATTCCCGCCATCTCCACCAATAAAAAAAGGAAAATGACTGATCGAGTTTATTTTTGCGTGCCATATAGTTATATATAGTGAAAAAATAAATAAATTGGTAAAATAAGTTGTTACATATTGATTTTTCCGACATAAACAATATGAGAGAGGAGGAATTAAACTGAATAATTTATTCATTGAACTATGTGAAGCTTATCATAAGAAAATATTAAAATACCTGTATTACGCCGTAGGCAGTAAAGAAGATGCCCTTGATTTAACCCAAGAGGTCTTCATTATTGTTTACAAAAATATTGATGTTTTAAAAGATCACCCTAATATAGGAGGCTATATTTTTCAAACAGCAAAATACCAAGCGTCAAATCATCTGAGGAAATTGAACAAGAAAGAAATGAAAGAAGTTCAAATGGTGCTTGAACAAGGAGATTGTTGGCAAGATTTATACGAGGCAATTCTAGATGATTATGATAAGCAAATTGATGTTGATGATTATGTAGCCTATATAATTGATGCCTTGCCTGAAAGAAAAAAAGGCACTCTATAAAATGTATTATGTGGATAGAAAAAGTTATAGAGAAATATCAAGTGTTTTATCTATAAGTGAACCAGCGGTACGTATGAAATTTATGCGTCTAAAAAAAAGATATAAAAAAAAATTGTCAAGACATATGCAAGGATGCATTTTGATGTGGAAACAAGAGGTCGTCAGAAGAAGAGTGTATAAACAACTTAAAGAAAGGAGGACTCTCATGAATAAAATCATTGATCAGATCAATAAAAAATAGACCAAATGACAGTAGAGAACTTTGATGCTAAAAAATAAACGCTCACTTAGATTTACTTAAGGATCCAATATTTTTGAAAAATGAATGTCAAAACGATTTGGACTTTGCTAATGAAATAATACAAAAGGTAGAAAAGGACAAGGGTGTGACTCCGTTCAAAGCGAGAAGAAAGTGGGAAAAAAAGAAGATGAACAGAAAACAGTTTAAACTTGTTGCAGCAACATTGATTCTATGTTTTTCTTTAGGCGCTGTGGCATTTGCGTCAGGCTTTATCAATGTCTTCAAAATATACAGCCAAGAGGAGACCATAGAAATCAGGACAAGCGATAGCTTGTCTGAAGGAGAAATCAAGGCAGTGGTTGAAAATATTACAGAAGAAGATGAGGTATTTATCGAAGAAGGACAAGTTATACAAGAAACTGAATATAAGGCGTATAGCGAAATATCAGAAGTTGAAGATGAATTTAATTTAAGTATTTGCCTGCCAACATATATTCCTTCTGGTATGATCCTCGAAGAAGAAATTTTGGTATCTACCTATTTTGAAAATAGTCATAACATATATATTACATATGCATCTAAAGACAATAAAAATCAAATAATAGGTGTGACGATTGTTAAGGAAAATATTAGCGAGGGCGAAACCAGGGTGACTGCTACGGATACAATTTTTGAAAAAGAATATATTTCAAAAAATGGAACACGTTTTGATTTACTCCATGAGGACGATGCTTTAATATTCACAACAGATGTTGACATGGAGCAGTATGGATTTGTCTTTATGGACCTGAAAAAAGCAGAAATTTACAAAGTCATTGATAGCATAGATTTTAAAAGCAAGCAAATGAATAATAAATAATGGCAAAAAAAGACCCAACTCGCCAAAGGCGGATTGGGTCTTTTTATCATCGATAATTTAAAAAATTACCAAAGACTATCGTATGCTATTATAAGGTTTTCTTCTTGCCGCGTCAAGCAGAAATATTAGACCTGCAATTCTTGCTGACCTTTTCCTTGTGGGATTGATCTGTTCACTCATTCATCTATCACTTAAAAGGACATATGCTATATATGGTATAACGTAGACTCTTGAATGATATTTTGCAAGTCGCTCAATTTAAAAAAATATAAAATTAAAAAGGTTTTTAATCAGAATAAGCCCTTCTGAAAAGTTATGTATAGATTGATAGAGGGGCTTTCTTTAGGTCTAACCATGTCTTTAAAGTGAATGCTCACTGTCCATAAGAGTTTCAAGGCGGTGAATTTCATCTTTCAGGGCAGTGATTCTGTTAGAAATAGTAAAGGCCCCTTGGCAGGATGCCTTTCGTCTATTTCGGCGACGACGATTCATTCTAAAATCTTCTGCAGAAGGTTCAGCACTATTTTGACGACAAAGCCCTAGACCACGTCCTGACATTTGTCCATATCCCGCAGGTCCCATACCATTTAACCTTGGCATTAAAATCATCCTTTCTAAAATTATCACATAAGTAAAACCACACTCAAATTGGCATATGCCACTTTCCTACATCGTACAGGGATTAATGGCATATGTCAACAAAAAATATTTTGGGTGTTTGACAAAATAAAAAAAGAGGCGTATAATGAAATTGGCATATGCCATATTGGTGTTTCTACTAAGAAAGAGCACTCAGAAATAACTGGAGAAATCTTATAAAGCCGGCACATAGATGGTTTTAGACATATTCATTAATTAAATGTGCATAAATGGTTTACTTCTAAAATTTGACGAGGGCTTAGGTGGACAAGAATAAGTAAAGATGAGGTGACCTTATGAAAATTGCTATTACAAGTTCAGGAAATTCAAAACATTCTCTAAGTGACTTGCGTTTTGGTAGATGTGCGTATTTTGCCATTTACGATGCACAAAAAGATACATATGAGTTTATTGAAAATGATGCTATTCACTCAAGTCATGGGGCGGGAATCAGTGCAGCTCAGAAAATACAGGATTTAGGGATTGGCATTGTCCTAACAGGTAGACTTGGTCCAAAAGCAAAAAAAGTACTGGATGCAGGCTCTGTGAAAGGATATGAGATTCAGGAAATGGAAATAGATGAGGCAATAAAGGCTTATAAAGATGGGTTGCTTCATGAAATTAAAGAAGCCGGTGCCTAAAAATGAGATTGGAATGTGGTGTCATAAATGAGAATTGCAGTATTAAGTGGTAAAGGTGGAACGGGCAAGACAACCGTGTCAACAAATTTGGCTCATGCAATGGGTTTGAACTATGTTGATTGCGATGTTGAAGAACCCAATGGACATATATTCTTAAAACCGGATATAGAAGAAGTCACAGAAGTGGATGTACCCATTCCCCATGTTGACCTAGACAAATGCACTATGTGTAATGCCTGTGTAAAAAGCTGCCAATTTAACGCCCTAGCAAAAACAATGACAGAGATTATGTTGTTTAAAGAACTATGTCATGGCTGTGGTGCATGTGTACTTGCTTGTCCACAGAATGCGATTAGGGAATCGAATAGAAGTATTGGGAGTATGTCAAGAGGCACGGTAAAGGGCCAAAAGTTTAGAAGTGGCAAATTAAACATAAAAGAACCGATGGCAGGCCCTATTATCAGTGCGTTAACAAAAGACATAGGTGTGGATGAAAAAGTCCTGATTGACTGCGCCCCTGGGACTTCTTGCAATGTCGTCAAGGCGCTTGAAAATGTTGATTATGCCGTGCTTGTGACAGAACCAACAATGTTTGGTCTTCATGATTTAAAATTGGCGGTGTCCTTGGTGAAAACATTAAAGATTCCTTTTGGTGTCTTAATCAATAGAAGTGGTGAAAATGCAAGCCTTATCAAGTCTTATTGTGAAGCATTTTCAATAGATATTATAGGAGAAATTCCATTTTCAAAGCTTGCAGCGCAAATTTATTCAAGGGGAGAACTCTTATCGGAACATATCATGTTTAAAGAGCATTTTCATGAATTAGGCAAACAAGTCATTCAGGCTGCAGGTCAAGTGGAGAATGATTCAAAAGATTTGGGTGAAGATTATGCAGATCATCGTTATTAGCGGTAAAGGAGGAACTGGGAAAACCACCATTGCTTCCGCCTTCGCTTACTTAAGTGGACAGGCCTACATAAATGTCGATTGCGATGTGGATGCATCGAATTTACATCTTATGTTTAAAGGGACTGATATAGAGGAAACCCCATTTATAGGTGCAAAACTGGCAAGGATAGACACCGAAAAATGTCATGGCTGTGGCGTTTGTGAAAAGACCTGTCGGTTTGGTGCTATTGTAATTCAAGATGGTGTGGCATATGTCAAAGAAACACACTGTGAAGGGTGCGGTGCCTGCCGGTACACATGTACACAGAGCGCGATTTCCTTAGGCGATGAAGTGACAGGGTCTACAATTATAACAGATTCAACAGTGGGTCTTATTTCTAGGGCACAGATGATTCCTGGTGCTGAAGGGTCAGGAAAATTGGTGACAAAGGTCAGAAAGAATGCTAGGGAATACAGAACGCATACAATGCCACATTCTATTCTTGATGGATCACCTGGGGTTGGATGCGCAGTCATGGCTTCTGTTACAGGTTGTGACTATGCTGTTATTGTGGCAGAACCCACTCTGTCAGGCTTTGAGGACCTAATGCGGGTTTATGAGCTGATTCGCCATTTTGGTATCAAGCCCCTTATGGTCATCAATAAATATGACATCAACAGAGAAGTTGCAGATGATTTGGAGAGGTTTTGCAAAGATATGAAAGTGCCTGTTGTTGGGCGCGTTCCCTTTGATGAAGTGGTAGAAAGATCAATTAATGAAGGGGTTCCGGTTGTGGCATATGAAACTTCTCTTGCAGGAAAAGCAATACGGCGTATATGGAATGATGTTGAGAGTTTAGTACATAGTAATGGAGGACAATTATGAAAAAATAGCAATTGCAAAAGATGGAGATCGTGTTTCAAGTCATTTTGGACATTGTAGTGGATTCCAGGTCTATCATGTGCTTGATAACCAGGTTAAGGCAGAACAATTTATTGAATCTCCAGGACATAAACCTGGGTTTTGCCTAAGTTCCTAGCAGAAAAAGAAATCAATACAATTATTTCTGGAGGTATGGGTGCAGCAGCCCAAAATCTTTTTAATGAAAATGGCATTTCTGTTGTCGTGGGTGCGAATGGAATGTTAGCAGATGTTATAAAAGCCTATATTGCAGGAGAAATACAATCAACTGGATCAGTCTGTGAAGCCCATAGTCATAGCGATTCATGCGGTGGACACTAGTTTGACAATAGGTTTATATTATATTGAATAGAGTAAATGAAACCCGGCCAGACCGCTCAAATGAACAGCGATCCAGTCGGGTTTTGATTTTATGAGCTACAAAATGTACTGCCTTAGTCAAGCGTGCTTGGCCTTGTGATAGAAATAGTCCTTGTGGTTTCATCAAAATGCAATTGGAATCCAAGTTGCTCTAAGCCATCAGCATTTATTACCAGTCTGTCTTGCATTTTGAAAACAGGGATGACAGAGTCTTATAGGAGAGAATAAAAGGTGACATGCTTGCATCCACCGGCATATAATCTCCAACTGAAAGGGACGCATAGTCATCTGGCAAGGTGAATGGATTGATCATGACTTGACTGGGATCAAGGTCACTTGGAAGAAGTTCTAGGCCATTTCCTTCTGTGCTTGGTTTCACCTCAAATCCTAGATATTGCAATGATTGTATTGGTGTCAGCATATAGCCATTAACATTAAGGGCAGGCGGTTTGTAACCATCCATTGAAAGGCTAATGTCCGTTTTATAAGCCGTACCAACATATTCATTGTCTCGATAAGCAATCTCAATATCATCTAAATAGATGGTCTTGTCGCCCTCTTGATTGAGCAGAGATTTTATAGAAACCCATCTGGATTGCTTGTCTTGTGATTTAATGGCATTCATTTCATAGACAGATGAGTCACCTGGATTTTTGTAGTAGGTGTACACGGTGTATGTAATTTCGTAGACACCATTACGGTCCAGTTCAATATTAAAAGGAATGCTTTTGTCAGATTGCTTGCCTGTAAAAGAAACCGTTTTATCTTCTTGCATGTATGCGTTATCACATTTCATAATTTCAAAAACAACCTTGCGAGGGGCTGTATGATCAAGGGCGTAGATAGAATCTTCAAAGATGAACTGTCCTTGCAAGCTTACTTTTGAAGGTACGATCAGGTCTACACTGCTGTAGTCTTTTTGAAAACTAGGAAGATAGACAAGACTCCCCTTGTTTTGCAAAGTACTGCTTAAGTAGGTGGATGTGTCCATTGTTAAATCATCCAGTTGATAACCTATAAAGTACCCTTTGTACTCAGGCAAGTCATTCATAGCGGCTTCAGAAAATGTGAAAGTGAGCTCCTGTGAGTCGGCTTTATATTCCATTGATGTGGTGCGTATAGGTGTTAAGTCATCTATGCGTCTACCAGTAAAGTCTATCTCACTTGAACCATAGAAAGGGCTCGTATTATTGCTACCATAGAGTATGACTTGCCCCTTTACATGAGCAAGTCCCTGATTCGGGGATACATCAAAGTTTATTTGACCCGATATGGTTTTCTCAGGATGCCTTCTTTGACCCGACGAGATGTATGTGAGCTTGTATTCATCACTGCTCAAATCAAGGTCCATTAGTTTTACAAGACTTGCACCGCCGATATTGTATCCTTTCAGCTCCTTGTCATCCAACAACAATCGAATATCTGACTTATATATATTTCCGCTATCATTGATCCTTGGCAGACTGAGTTTTTCACCATCATCATACTGGGCATCAAGCAGTGTTATACGGGCCTCGGGGTCATAGTACATGGTGTATCCAAAGTCTTGAAGGGATTCAGCGATAACCACATACGCATTATCAAGGCTGTAAACATTAAGTTCTTTCCCTTCATAATTGACAAGATGGAGGTTTTCTTTGGAGTAGGTGCTGCGGATCTGGCCAATGCTATTTTGGCTCATATCTTCCTTAAGTGTGTAAGGTATGAAGACATCTGAATTTAGGTGCATGTATCCTTTATGGTGGGTTGCATAGTATATTTGATCGTTTTCTGTAATGAGTAGGTTATGTGGCGGTCTTGACTCATAGGTCCACCATGAGTGGAGGCCATAGTATTTTGCTTTTTCACCCGACCGGGTCACTTCTTCCACACCCTTATTGTTTTTAAAGGGTCGTATTTAAAGACTATGCCATCATCAAGCACATGGGATGTGGCCCAGTCGTTTTCAGCAGACTGGGCAGGCCATGCCCACAAGTAAAGCCCCTCAAGACCAAAACGTAAAGAGGTATTTAGGTCAACATCGGATGCCATTAAATTGCTAGAAGCAATAAGGTCTGACCACTCTATAAGACTGCCATCTGAAAAAAGGCTAACTGTACGGGGAAAGCTGGCGTATCTTGATAAGAAATTATATCCATCAAACCACACTGTATCGTATTCATCTATGTATAAGTGGCTGATTTTATATAGGGGATTAAGGTCAAGTTCTGTCATACTATAGTTTAAGGGGCTATTGGTGTCAGAAGCCCTTTTCTCAACAATAAAGAAATAGTTTTCACCTGGATCACGACCACCGGTATACCTATTCCACTGAACGTTAAAAATATAGAGTTCTTTTGAATAAGTCTCTGTTTCAGTAAGCTTGAAGACGGTTGTAGCAACATAAACGGGCGAACGGCCTTCTTGTATGTTTTGGTTGTCATTTTCATAATAGCTGGATAAGTCAATGAGTTCTTCTCCGTTTAAGGTAAGAAACATATCATGTATATCCACTTGTTCGATTTCATCAAGGTTGAAGTGTTGTCTTTCTATTTCTGTAACAAAAGAATTTTTTATGAGGGACTCATCATAGGGATCAAAGTCATTTAAAAAGCTTACAATTTTCTCATGGGTCCACTGTGATGCTTCTGCATCATTACCGTCGAGGGTGAGGGCTTGAACGGGGATGAAACAAAGGACTGACAGCATGAAGACTGTGAAAATTGAAATCATGCCTTTTCTGGTTAATGATAATTTCATAGAGACATCTCCTTCGTATAATATTTAAAAGTTTGAATCACAAAGTATGTATTTAATGTTAGTATATACCATGAGTTGGTGTGTTTTGTGGGACTTCTTGAAATAGTAAAGACATTGTAAAACATAAGTAACATTACTTACAGGAGGTTTATATGAAAAAAGGAATACTAATATTATTATTGACTATGATGGCGCTGATTATGTCTTCAGTCAGTTTTGCTGAAGAAGGTTATGATCTCACCGATGAAGTTGTTATTGTGCCTGGTCAAATTGTGACGTCTCCATCTGCTATTGCTGTGACACCTTATAATGGATATGAAACAATTGACAATGATTATGAAACAGAAAGTTTTATGGAAGATGGAGAGCGTATCCTGTATGCGTTTGACAAACTTCAGGAACTGACTGAGGTGACGATTCAGTATGATTACAACAGCACTGAATTTGCCCAGTACGCATTTTCCTATAGGGTGAATGGTCAGTGGCATGATTTAGAGAGTGCCTCTGCACTTGAGGGGCCAAATTTCATCCGTTTTGATGTTGAAAACGCTGGACAACCCCTTGAATGTGATGCTCTTAGGCTGATTGTGTTTGCAAATGGGAGCGCGCCATTAATTGTTCGCGAAGTGGAAATGTATGTGGTAGAAGATGACCAAGATGAAGATAATGGGCCACAAACCATGCTCATGTCAACTGAATACGCCAATGTCAATCTTGGACAAGCACTTGAAATTTTTGTTGCCCTTGAAGATGTCAAAAGTATAGGGGCTTCAGATTTCTCATTTGAGTATGATAGTACAAAACTTGAATTGGTGAATGTGTCCGGTGTGAATGATCATACTGTTGTGTATGAAGGCACATCAGGTTCTGCTGTTCGTGTCCTTGTGGTGAGTAATAATAAAGACGCTTTTATCACTGGCGATGAGGATATTGTCAAGTTGACATTCAATACCATAGGCGAGGGCAATACAAGTGTGGCTCTAATAAATGCTAAAATTGCCAATCTTGATACAGAATATGAGATTGCTCAATCACTTCTTGGAAGTCTAGATCTTTATATTGGTCAGTCTGTTGCTAATGATGTGAATGATGATGGACAAATCAATCTTGTGGATATAGCCCTAACAGCTTGGTTTAATGGATTTGCAGCAAGCAGTGTACCTGATGCTTTTAGTCCTGATCAGAATTTAGATGGCATGATAGATGATACAGATTTAGTAAGTGTTTTAAATATGTATCTTAAGTGATAAAAATATTTTTGTCTGTATTCAATGGGGTGAATAGGACAAGAGGCTTGGAATTGATAAGACACTTGTATATAATAGAAAGATGTGGAACGTACGTTTGTTTTTGTTGACAAGCAACAGCGCTAATAGGCGTTCTTGTAATCAGAACGGAGTGTCTAAATGTCTAAAGTAAAAGTTGTTAAACCTAGGATAAAACCCGGTGTAGAATATAATAAGCTTAAGTTAAGAGGGCTTGAAGAGGAAGACGCTTTTTATGACTTTTTAATGGATGGTGGCCAAGTGTCTTCAGAATATGCCAGACACGTACGTCTGAGTGGAGGCCTTTTTAGGAATGTGACCTTTACCGATACAATTCTTGAATCTCTTGATTTGGTGGATGCAAGATTTGAAAACTGTGATTTGTCTGGATGTAAGTTTACAGATGCACGGTTTGAGCGGGTTGAATTTATCGGTTGTCGTCTTATGGGGACAATTTTTAGTGACTCGACCTTCAAAGATTGTCGGTTTGAAGATTCCAAACTGGATTATTCAATATTTGGTTTTACTGGTCTGAAGAGCACATTGTTTAGCGAATCGCAGATGGCAAATTGTAATTTTCAAGATGCGGATGTTAAATATACAGGCTTCGACTCCTGCAATTTGTTAGGAGCGCAAATGTCAGGTGCAAAACTGAAGGGAATTGACTTCACGACTTGTGACATTGAAGGCTTAGGGATAAGATTGGAAGATTTAAAGGGCATGATTGTATCACCTGTTCAGGCCATGGAGCTGTCTAGGCTTATGGGACTGGTTATTAAAGAATAGAACAATAAGCGTACATAAAAACCGCCACTTTTCCATATTGGAGAGGTGGCGGTTAAATTTTGATTTAACTATCCCGCTTGCTTTTCTGATGGCTCAAGGGCCTGACAGACAATAGATAGTATTTTATCTTTCATATGTGGCAGGAGTTGTCCCTTGTCATCAACAGCGCTCTCGTTAAGATCGATTCTAATTTTAGGACACAGATCAAAGTGACTGTACCACGCTTCGTATGTATCTCGAAGGTCAACCATGTAGTCCCGTGGAATCATCTCAGCTTCTGTTCCTCGGCTACGTTCTTGAATACGTTCTAAGGCTGTATCCACTGTCACATCAAGGTAGATTAGAAGTTGCGGTGGATTAATATGCTGAAGCATATTGTGGAGGAGTTCCTGATAAATTCGAAGTTCATCATCAGCCATGCTGCCGCGCTTATTAATGGTTTTTGCGAAGATTTCATCTCCGTAAATAGAGCGGTCAAGGATAGCGTTTTCGCCAGATGCTTCTATGCATTTTAAGTCACGAAAACGTTCGTTTAGAAACATAACTTGAATAATGGCACTCCATCTGTCTTGGTCTGCATAAAATCTGTTGAGCATTCTATGTTCAAGTGAGTTCTCCGTATCATCGTTTTTAAGTTCTTCAAACATGGGAATATCAAGATGATCAGCGATCATTCTTGCCACTGTTGTTTTTCCAGCCCCAATAATTCCATCAACAACTATAGACATATTTCTGTATTCTCCTTCAAATATGTAATTCTTTCGAAATGTGCTTGCAAAGGACATATTCTTTCCTCCCAATCGTTCAATAAGACAAATTCAATTTTACATGAAATGAAGGTATAAGTAAAGAAAATATACTATATGTAGTGCTTGATGTCGGATGAGAATACAATATATTTGCCATCAAGGCATAACAGAAGAAAAAATGTTCGATCATTATCATATATATAAGATATTAGGAGAATAATGATAAAATTTAATGAATGTGTTCAATGCATATTGTGAAGCATAGAATGATGAGATATTTAGTTTGTAGGGATTTGTCCTGCATTGCTGTGAATTTAATGATTAAAGAAAAATAAAAGTGGGCATATTTGAAATAGCACTTGCAAATGGTTTGCATTTGCATCATAATAGATATAGAAAATCTAATTGAGGAGGATTCTCATTTATGTATAAGAAAAGCTTTATTTTAATAGGTATGTTAGCATTACTTGTAATATTAGCTGGCTGTACAGCAAAGCAAGAGGAAAGTCAAAATGGAGATCAAACTGGGCAAGTGGGTTCTGAGGTGGAAATGAAGGAGACCGATAAAGCCCTTGTTATAACGACCTTATTCCCGCAATATGACTTTGTACGACAAATTGCAGGGGACAAGGTGGATGTGAAGCTTTTGGTGCCACCAGGTGTTGAAGCCCATGCCTATGAACCCACACCACAAGATATTGTGTCAGTTCAGAAAGCTGATTTATTCATCTATACAGGCGAGGCTATGGAACCGTGGGCTCATAAAGTGATTGATACGGTAGGTGAAGCGGGTATTGTTGTGGTAGAAGCCGGTCAAGGTTTATTTGATATTACAAATGAAGTTCATGACCACGACGATCATGAAGAAGATCACGAAGCAGATGACCATGACCATGAAGCAGATGACCATGACCACGAAGCAGATGACCATGACCACGAAGCAGATGACCATGACCACGAAGCAGATGACCATGATCACGAAGCAGATGACCATGATCACGAAGCTGATGACCATGACCATGGTGGCGTCGACCCCCACGTTTGGCTTGATCCGATAAAAGCCCAGTACATGGTTGAGCACGTCTTAGAAGGACTCATTGAAATTGCACCAGAGCACGAGGAAAGCTTCCGAATGAATGCTAAAATTTACATGGAGACCCTAAACACCCTTCATCATGATTTTGAGATGACATTTGAAAAGACAAAGAGTCATACAATTATGTCGGGCGGTCACTTTGCTTTTGGACATTTCATCAACAGATATGGACTTGAATATGAATCCCCATATGAGGGGTTTGCACCAGATGCTGAACCAACACCTAAGAAGATTGCCAAGTTGATTGAGGCTGTTCGCGCTTCAGAAACAAGAGCGATATTCTATGAAGAACTGGTTGATCCAAAAGTGGCTAGAATTGTTGCCGAAGAAACAGAGGCAGAAATGCTCATGCTTCATGCGGCTCATAATGTTTCGAAAGAAGAACTTGAATCTGGTGTGACTTATATTGAGATTATGAGAAGTAATTTGGAAAACCTAAAAATCGGTCTTAATTATCAAGGAGATGAATAGGATTGGATATATCTAACAGAGAGCTATTAAAACACTTTGGTATAAAATACTCAAAGCAAAGAGATGAAACACTATCAATCCTCCGAGCTACAGCCGACCGCTGACAGCGGAAAAAATTTATGAAGAGAGTAGAAAAACTGTTGAAAATGTAAGTCTTTCAACAGTTTATAGAATACTCAATGCCTTTGTTGACAAAGGACTTGCTAAAAAGACCAACTTGGATGTTGAAAACCGGGCACTATTTGAACTGGAAAGACATGACCATAAGCATCATTTGTTGTGTCTTGGCTGTAGTAAAATTGTTCAAATATCCAGTTGTCCACTAAAGGCGTATGAAAAAGAACTACAAGAAAAGATGGGCTACCATATCACCTCACACAAACTTGAAATGTATGGGTACTGCCCAGAATGTCGTAAAGAACTTAGAGAAGAGGAGGCACTGTAAATGAACAACATATTAAGTGTTGAGGCATTAAATGTGTCTTACGGAAAACATCGGGTGCTTGAAAACATATCTTTCACGCTTGATAGGGGAGATTATGTTGGCATAGTTGGGCCTAATGGATCCGGGAAAACCACTTTGGTTCAAACCTTGCTGGGTCTACATGAACCAGACTCGGGAGAAATTCATTTTGGAAATGGCATAGAGCTGGCCAGACATAAAATTGGTTACCTCCCCCAAATAGCCATATCCACAGACAGTTTGTTTCCTGCAAAAGTGAATGAGATAGTGGAAATGGGTCTCCTGGTTCAAAAGAAATTTCCTAAAATTCTTAGACACGAAGATAAAAAGAAAGTGGATAACATTCTTGAGGAGTTGGGCATCCTCGATTTAAAGGGCAAAAAATAGGTCAACTTTCTGGAGGACAGCAACAGCGAGTCCTTCTTGCCCGTGCCATGGTTGGGGAACCTGAAATACTCATTCTGGATGAGCCCACGAGTGCGCTTGATCCAAAGATCAGGTCTGATTTTTATGCCATGATTGAGAAGTTAAATCGGAAGAAAAATGTGACCATTATGCTGGTATCTCATGATATGGGATCGGTGGGTCAATACACAAATAAAATGCTTTATCTGGATCGAAAACTTGTTTTCTTTGGTGACTATAAAGATTTTTGTCATTCCCATGACATGACAGATTATTTCGGGTTTGAAACCCAACATAAAATGTGCTGGCAGCATGGGGCACACAGCCATTCACATGAACCTGTGACCATTCAAAAGAGTGGACAGACAAAATTAAAAGCAGTGGGAGGGGATGAACAATGATACTAGAAGCCCTTCAATATGGTTTTATCCAAAAAGCCCTACTGGCAGGCAGTTTAATAGCCCTGTCCTGTGCATTTTTAGGGGTATTTTTAGTACTTAGAAAATTTTCAATGATTGGGGACGGTCTGGCCCATGTGAGTTTTGCCACTGTGGCCCTGGCTCTGCTCCTTTCTATGTCGCCCCTTCTTTTGTCGATTCCCCTTGTTATACTCAGTTCCTTTCTCATTCTAAAACTCAATGAGAAAGCCAACTTGCATGGGGATGCGGCCATTGGACTTGTGTCATCCTTTTCTGTGGCCATTGGTATTGTTATAGCGTCTATGGCCCAAGGTTTTAATGTGGATTTATTCAGCTACTTATTTGGTAGCATTCTCGTTATAAGCAGTTTAGATGTTTACCTGAGTGTGGCCCTGTCACTTGTTGTGATTGGCGTCATCGTGTTTCATTATCATGATCTCTTTGCCATCACTTATGATGAAAACTATGCGAGGGTCAGCGGTATGAAAGTCGAGTACTTAAATTACTTAATTGCAGTTATGACATCAATCACCATAGTACTGGGAATCCGTGTGGTGGGCACAATGCTGGTTTCAAGTCTGATTGTCTTTCCAGCAGTGACGGCTCTGCAGGTTTCAAAAAGCTTTAGGGGAGCCATGGCCATTGCGGCAACCACATCAATTATTTGTGTTATAGCAGGTGTATTTGCCTCTTACCAACTCAATTTACCGACGGGCGGAACTATTGTTATATTCAATGCCATTTGTTTTGTTATGGCTTTTGGGTATAAGGTTTTGGCCCGGGCTTAGGGTGTGGATGGGATGTGTTAAGTCGTATTTGCGTTTAATTTTTAGAGATCTCCATAAGTTATTAATTTGTCAACTATATTGACGGATCGAGAACCTCACAATAATGAGGTTCTTTTTTTATGGAAGAAACGTTTCATTGATTTAATAACATTCGCATATCGTTCTAAATTCATGAGACTTAATTACTAAAGGCGTGATATTGAATAGGATATTTACTACATAAAAAAAATGGTTATTAAATACTAATTTTGTATAAAATTGACACAAGCGGTTCGATGTGATAGTATTCTCCTCGTGCTTAATTCCATTATACATTATAAGGAAAAATAGAAATTATGAGACAATTTACGGAGGAGAATATGCGGAGGATAATATCATTAATTTTGGTGTGGGTCATGTTAATGACATCATCAATACCAATCTATGCAAGTGCATCACAGAATATTGATTTTGAAATGCAAAACATGAGTGGTTTAGAACTGGGAAATGCAGCATCAACGAGTTCTGGTGGTGCAATAATAGTAACAAGTGGTGGCGCGATTGATTCGGATCTAATTATAGATCCTGAACCGATTCAGGAAGAAGCAGAAGTTATGCCAGTGCTTGCCGAGGCTAAGATGTTCATGGCTTCTGTGGATGTTAGTCCTGTAATAACTGGGAGAGGATCAAAAGATGATCCATTTGTTCTTTACACAGCTGAGCACTTGAAAGCAGTGAAAAATGATTTAAGCGCTTTTTATAAACTTGGAAATGATATTGATCTTTCCAATATCAAAAAATGGGAAAGTCTCAATCCGACAGGATATTTCACTGGTGTCTTTGATGGTGATGGTCACAAAATCAAAAATTTGAACGTTGATCAACCGAATGACAGGTATGTGAGTTTGTTTGGACAACTAAAAAGCGCAACAATTAGAAACTTAACACTAGAAAATTTCAACATAACATCAATAGGTAGAACGGGTTTTCTAGCTTCAAGAGGAAAGAAAGGGTATGATGGCACACCAATGTTGATTGAGAACTGTCATATCACTGGAAATTACAATAGTAAAGAGTCTATAGCTGGTTTTATTGGAACAACATATGATACAGAGTTTATAGGATGTAGTTATAAAGGGAAATTAACCACATCATCTAGAGCTGCAGGTGGACTGTTTACAAGTGGTAAAAATAATATAATTTCAAGATGCTATACGGAAGGATCCATTGAGGGCAACCATATCAATGCGGGAGGATTCTTTAACAGCATGTATGGAGGTGAAATTATAGAGTCGTCCAGTTCTATGAGTATTACCGGTGTTAAGGGAGCCATCGGGGGACTTGCTTCATCATTAAGCGATATGGCTAAAATATCAAATTCATTTTCTATAGGGAATTTAAACTTGTCAGGATCAAAATATGATATAAAAATCGGTGGATTAGTTGCGTTAACGAATATAAAGAACAATAAAAAAGTATCAATTGACAAAAGTTATTTTGCTGGTGAAATCGGATCAACTTCAAATGTAGAATACTATCAAAACGGTGGCCTTGTCGGAGGCACGAAAGGGGCAGATATTAAAAACAGCTATTACGATGTTACTATATCTGGCTATGGTCCTTATGATGCCTATGATAGACCCAAAACCACTGCTGAAATGAAGAGCAGGGAGACATATGAAAATTGGGATTTCGATAATATTTGGACCATTGATGAGGACTATGGATATCCAAGTCTCAAAAATGTTCCTATGGATATGAGTGCGAGTATTCATAAGCCGCTTTTCACAGCAGGGGTAGGATCAGAACAAGATCCCTATATTATTTCAACGGAGGAGCAGTTTTTAAATATTGAGAAAGCTCGAGATGCACATTTCAGATTGGAATCAGACATTACATTTACAGAACCTTTAGAACAAGGATTATTTGAAAATACATCCTTTAGAGGCGTTCTGGATGGAAATAATAAAAAACTGATAAATTTACAAGTTTTAAAAGGGACAAGTTTTAGTGGTCTGTTTATTAAAATCGAAGGTGCTGAGATTAAAGACTTAACGTTAGAAAATGTTCATATAACAGGGGCCAATTATGTGGCATCGCTTGTATCAAAGGTTATTGGGAATACTAACACAAGATCTACAATAAGCAACTGTCATGTAACTGGTGAAGTTATTGCAAAGACAAGTGTTGGAGGTCTTATACATAATGCTGACTATGTTGATATTAGTGACAGTTCATTTGTTGGAACAATTTCTTTGGTTCAAGAAGGTGCAACCACCACTGGTGGTGGATTAATATATTCAGGAAACTCGGTAACCATCACTGATTCATTTTCAAATGGAGAAATGATACTCCATGGAAATAGCAATAGAGCTGGTGGAATTGGATGGAGTCTAGTTGATACACAAATAAACAGAACATATAGTGCGATTACCTTTGATAGTACAAACTGTGAATCAAACATAGATGTATACATAGGTGGTATAGCTGGATCTATGAGTGGCGAATCAAATATACATAATAGCATGTATATAGGTCGTCTAAAGATACCTGAAGTTGTATCAACAATTGAATTTGGTGGTATTTTAAAGACTGGATCAAAAGACAAAAAATGTTCATATCGAGAATAGTTACTCATCATTTGCGATAAACGATGTAAGGAGTATCGATGATTCTAACATTGATGGAATATGTAATAGTGGTTCGGTTGTAGTGAAATCAAGCTATACTGATACATTACTTTCTGGCATACGCCCTGAGATTTCACACAACACAGTTCGTTTCACACAAGAAATGGCTAGGATAGACAATTACACAGATTGGGATTTCGAGAACGTGTGGAGTATTGATGAAGGGAGCTCGTATCCATACTTAAAAACACTCGATAAACCGGAAGAAGTCCTTATTAATGAAGAAATTGCTATAGATGGATTTGGTACAGAAAATGATCCTTTCATCATTGAGACCAAAGAGCAATTAAGATGTCTTGAGCTACATCCTGAATCTTATTTTGTCTTGGCTTCTGATCTAACTTTTGAAGTGGGAGAAAAGTTTGATGGACTCTGTGAGAAAGTGCCTTTTACTGGTGTTTTTGATGGAAAAGACCATTCTATTTCCAATATAACAATAAGTCAGCCAACTGAAAATAATATAGGTTTTTTCAATAACTTATCAGGAGGCATTATTAAAAATCTTAATTTACATAATGTAAACATTAAGGGCAGAATGCGAGTTGGAGGTATTGTCGGGTCGGTAAACTCAAAAGAGTCGAGTCTGACTTCAATTTCAAACTGCCACGTTACAGGTATCGTTGAAGCGCAGTATCTTCCAGGAGGTATTGTCGGTGGGGCGTTAACCAATACTGATATAAACAATTCCAGCTATGATGGAAATATAATTGGAACAAAAGCCAGTTATGTTGGTGGTATTGCCGGAGAAATTAGAAAAGGACAGATTGTAAATTCTTATTCAGCAGGTGAAATCTTAATAAGTGAACAAACCGCTGGTGGATTAGTTGGTTATTTAGGTGAGGGTAAGGTTGAAAAGTCCTACAATACAGCCGAGCTAAAAACGGAAACAAGAAACAGGCTGGATGATGTCTTTATAGGTGGTCTAGTAGGACGCTTAGGAACAAGAGGGCAAATTATTAATAGTTTCAACCAAGGTGATATAAGTGTATCAAGCAACTTGGTAAACCCTCAAATAGGTGGATTGGTGGGGATTTCAGTAGGAAGTTCGTCACATACAGCAGTAATGAATTCATATGCAAACTGCAATGTGGAATCAAAGTCAAGCAGTGCAAAAGTGGGCGGTTTGGTTGGTGACACCACAAGCGTCATGTTAACGAATAGCTATTACAATAACTCTTTGTCAGGATATGGTACGAGTCCTTATTCTGAAATGGGACGATCATCTAACGCTATGAAAGAAACTGCCACATATATAAATTGGAATTTTAATGATGTATGGCAAATTGATGGCGGAGCATTTCCAACATTAAGAAGCATGAAGAAACCAAGTATGGGGAGACTAGATCCTCCTAGCAATATAACGGTTTCTGAGATAATGCCAGATAGTGTGAAGATTTCATGGACGAATATGGATGATGTAAACACGTATTCGATTTATATTGGTAATTCTAAATATGCATCAAATCAAAATTTTATTCAGATAAATGATCTGGAACCAGGAAAAAAGTATTCTTATAAAGTTGCTGGTGTCAGAGAAGGATATGACTCAGTGTTTTCTAGTGAAGCGGAGTTCACAACAACGGCCGTGACAGAAGATGGTCCAATTAATTTAAAAGCAACACAAAAAAATAATAAGATTTATTTGACTTGGAATGCACTAAGTGGTTTTAACGAGTATCAAGTTAAGGTCAATAATCAGATACTAAAGGTTTCCAGTACTGAGTTTGTACATGAAAATCCTGAAGAACAAGAACATGTGTATGAAGTTAGAGGTCTAAAGACAAGCGGATGGACAAGGTGGTCAGATGCACTCAGATATTCATACTTAGCTGAAGAATTGCCAAGTGGCTCGGGAACTATAGAAGACCCTTATATTATAAGCAAGTCTGATGACTTGATATACGTAAATGAGGAACTGGGTGCACACTATGCACTTGGAACAGATATCAATCTTAATGGTATTGAATGGACTGCGATCGGAACAAAGGACGCACCCTTTACAGGGTCTTTTGATGGGCGCAATAAAACGATAAGTGGTATGGGGGAAAATAGCACAAAACCCACATCACTATTTGGTTATGTTAAGAAGGGGAGAATTGAAAATCTAATAATAAAAAACAGCCAAACTGAAAAAAGTATGATTGTTCAGAGTCTAACTGATAATTCAACTATTGAGAATTGTATGGCTGATGGGACTAACACCATAAATACTTTATGGGATGCAGGTGGTTTGGTTGACCAAATGATCAACTCTGATATGGTGTCTTGTTCTTCCGGAGTGCATATAATCTCCACTAATATAAATGGTGACATTGGTGGATTGGTCAGTAATGCAAAAAACAGTCATTTGAAGAAATCGTGGTCAACTGCTGAAATAGCAGGACCAGGTAATATTGGTGGATTGATTGGCTATGCTGACAATGCCAGAATAGATGAAGTCTACTTCGATGGATGGATTAATGGAAGTGGTATTTTGAGTGGTCTTATTGGAAAATATTCAGCCACAAACTATATTAATGATTTTGCGGTTTATGGATCAATTTCTAAGGATACATCCTCTGATACACAAACAGCCCAATATGCTATCGGTAGGACAAGCGACTATAATGATCCCAATTTAGTTCTTAAAAGAGGCGTGGTTTCTGTAAACTTTGAAGAGGGTCTAAATCCAATTATTGTGACAGCTGACCACTCAAGTCAAAATGTTTATATGGATGCAGAGAGAATGGAGAATTACAAAATTTATAGTGGCAATGAAATGATACCACTTGCTGTTAATGCGTTTAGTAATCCAGAAAGAATTTCTGGTTTAGGGGAAAAGTGGACAGTTAGTGATAATAGCATGCCGTATATGAGCCAGTTAGAAAACCAGAATCAGCAGACTTAAGTGATTATGTATCGATGTATGGTGGTTCAGGAACTTCTAATGACCCATATATCATTGATAACGTTAAAGGGTTTTTGAACATTGGTACCGACCCTGAAGCCTATTTTAAACTTGTTAGTGATATAGATTTTGGCAACCAAGTGATTTCGCCAATTGTTGTGAAATCAACTATAAGTGGCACGGTCGAATCAAGACTAGCAATGAATCTTGATGGCAATAACCATGTCATAAAGAATATAAAAGTCGAAAGTGATAGATCTAATACAGGACTTTTCAGTAACTTAGAAGGGGCCGTGATTAAAAATCTTGAAATTGAGAATCTCAAGGTGCGTGGACAAGTCAATACAGGCGGTGTAGCAGGTTTTACAAAAGATACTACATTAGAGAATATAAAAATTAAAGGCAAGTCTGAAGTTGTTGGAGTTCAAAGAGTTGGTGGAGTTGTAGGCTATGGAGATGCAAGTCTGAAAAACATTAGTGTTTCTGGGACAATCAAAGGCAATAACTGCGTTGGCGGTCTAGTGGGTCGTGGACATGGTGTATTTAAGAATATTGAAGTGGATACATCAGTTATAGGACAAGGAAGTGAAAGTGGTGGCTTTGCTGGTAAAATCCGAGATTCAGTTATTGAAGATGTTCAAGTGACTGGCTCGGTTACAGGATATGCCACAGTCGGTGGTTTTACAGGATTTGCTGATAAGGGATTAGATATCAAGAATATAGGCGTGTATTCAAGTGTTTCTATCAATGCACCAGAAGGTTATGAAGCGCTTACATCTACTTCATACTATTCTGGACCGATTATCATAACGACACAGTCTAAAAACTCATATTTGGCTTCTCCAATTTGGGCGATTAAAGTTGATGGTATTAAATGTGATTCAGCAGTTGTTGTTGCAGATATTACAGGATCTAACTACGTCTTATCCGGTTTAACACTAGAAAGTGGAAACATCTATTTTGATGTAGAACGTCTTGGCTATGAACCGAGATATAGAGATAACTTAAGCCAAATGTTTGTAACCACTGAAATGCAGAACAATGACATATTTTCCGGTTTAGACACATCTAAATGGGCTCTTGGAAACGAATCAGAGTATCCATATTTAAAGGCTTTTAATAAACCTCAAATGGTTGATTATGGAGAACATGAATCCTTTAATTCGGGCGATGGTTCAGAAGCGTCGCCATATACCATTGCAAGTGTAGAAGAGTTTAATAATATTCGATACAAACCAGATAAGAACTTTGAAATCATGGCAGATCTGGATTTAGAAGGTATTTCTTGGGATCCGATTTGTCATTCTGGTATTGATTTCACAGGGAAACTAGATGGTAAGGGTCATGTCATAAGCAATTTAAAAATTAATAGTCCAAGGGAAAATACATTAAACTACGGCTTGTTTGCTTCATTAGACAATGCCGAAGTGACAAACTTATCCCTGAAAAATGCCAATATCATGTTTGAGGATTCCTTGAATATAAAAAAATGTCGGTACACTTTCAGGAAGTGCAAAAGACTCGTTTATAAAAGGAATAAAGATTTATGGTCAATCAAGTGTGAAGGGGAAAAATCGAGTTGGCGGATTAATCGGAAACACTTATGGTGACAATATGCTGATTAGTGACACGTATTTATTATGTGATGTAGAAGGTATGACCCATGTCGGTGGACTTGTCGGCTTAATGACACGCGGTAGCATAACAAAAACTTCGTATAATGGCACCGTTAATGGCGGAGAGTATACAGGCGGATTCGTAGGCTATTCAGATATGAATTGTGCATTCACAGACATGCAGACATTTGGAAATATTGTAAGTGATAGTACATCGGGAACCTTATTCGGTAGAATGGGTCACACTTTAAATGGAGATGCTTCGACACTAAATAGAATTATAGATACTTCAAGTGGAAGAAGTGAATCGGTTTCAATTATTGCACCTAATGTTGTTGCAAAGAATGTTAGTGATGTATACGCTCTTAAGTTGTCAGAGTCGGATGACTCAAAATATAGTAAAAACTATGAAGCATTATCAGAGCCAACTCTGTACAGTTCTTGGAATATGACTGAGATATGGTCAAAAGAAACAAGCAAAATACCTATGCTCAAGAATGGATTACATCCTATTTGGCCGCCTAGTGACTTAAAGATAATCGCTTTTCTAGATGATCATTTAAAGTTATCGTGGAGCCCTGTTGAAAACACATCAAAATATGAGGTGAGAATAAAGGGCATTGATGAAACTATGTATGTAACAGAGACAGAGGCTGAGGTTATATCTCCTGAAATAGGTGGCACATTAATATACGAGGTAAGAGCCTATACAGAAGAGGGGATTTCAAATTGGTCTAAAGAAATCAGTTATACAAGAGCTGCCGGTGTCCCTGTGAACATAAATATTGCTAAAGCTCAAAAAAATGCACTTGTTACATGGGATGCGGTAGAAAGTTGTGATTTCTATATTGTAGAAATCAACGGTGTTAGAAAGGGCATAACGTACACCCCTTCCTACACGATTTCAGACATCCAAAAAGATTCGCCATATATCGTTAGAGTAAAGACTCAGAAAAATGGCGTAGAAAGTTACTGGAGTCGACCAAAGTCCTGGATAGAGTTTAGTGAGTCCTTTAGCGGTCTTTGGCTAAAGCTAAATGACATGTACTATGACACAAATGGAACAGCATCTTATTGTATTGACGTTATAGGACATAATTTAAAGGATATGTATTCGAACTTCTATTCTATAGATTACTCGGAAGTGGATTATGGGATTAAGGAAGACTCTGTTATAAACCATACAAGTCAAGTTTTTGAGTATAGTGAAATGGAAGTAGACGATGAAAATGGTTTTGTTCAACTGCTGGCCTCTCAATTGAGAGACTCTGCTGAAAACAGTGGAGACTATAAATTGCTTACAATGGAGTTTGAGGCTAAAACCAAGGAAGCGGCAGAATTAATACTAAAAGCTATCCAGCATTCGAACAAAGAGCTTGAGTTAGATGAAGACCTAACAAACATAACTACAATTTTGAGACCCTTATCACAAGAATAATTATTGTCTAGGAGGGCTTTTGCCTCCTAGACTTAATAGGAGAGAATATCATGCTTAAGAAGCATAAAATTATAGAAATGAAAGTATTGTTGTCATTATTTTTAATGATGGTTGTAATAAATCCAGTCAGTTTTGCTGAAATTCCAGGAGAATATGAAGGCGTCACTGAAACTGGAACACATATTGAAAAACGAGTACGCCCTGCAGGAGAGGATCCTGATTTTCCGGAATCGTTTGTAGAGGACCATGATAACTTTGTAAAGGAGTTTAGAAAGAGTTCTAATTCGCCTAAGGCGTTTCATGGTGCTGATTATGTGCCTTCAGATTCAAGAGAAATTGAAAACACCTATACTGTCTTAGGGGAATACCAAACTACAAAGAAGTATGAAGATGGAGATGGTTATAAAGGCATTTTGAAAATGAAAGGTGAACCCAAATTGATTGGGACAGGTTCTTTACAGTCACTTGCCAAATGTGAAGTAAAAATAAATCATGTTTATGAAGAAGATACAGACAAGGTCAATATATCTAGATGTAGTGTAACACTTGTTGAACTATTAAAAGATGGTCAAAACATATCAGTAAGTAAGAGAATTATTCATGATGAAACCCTAATGGGTCAAAAAACCACAGCACCGCAGAGTATCAGAATAAATACAAATGGAAGTTCGACGGATTATTCAATTGAGACATACCAAATAGACCATTCAAAGCCCAATGGCAGAAGTGGAAATGTAGAGACTAAAAACTTTTTGGCTTCATACTCATCAGGTGATACAGGTGAAGGAAACGTAAATAAATATGAGGTTGTCTATGAGGGGACTGTTGTAAAACCTGCTACAGGAACAGTGATATGGAAACAAGAGTACGATACGAAGATTATTAATGAAGTAGGTATAAAGGCTTCACAAGGAAATGGTAAAAACAATATCCATAAAGGTGATCCAGTCAATATAGTGACAGGCTATACATATTTGACGGAAACGGATTTCAGCATACCCGAGATTGGTGGAAAGCTAGAAATAGAAAGGAATTATAATTCATCTAATAAATCCATAGGACTATTTGGCCGTGGTTGGACAACTATTTTTGATGCAAAACTTGAAGTGATAAATGAAAACCAAATTAAAGTGGCCTATCCATCAGGAATGACAGTGATATTTAATAAGGATGAAGCTGGTATTTTCAGAGCACCACTTTACACCAATGACACACTTGAAAAAAACAAAGACCTATATACGTTAATGAAGAATGGTGGTTCAAGCGTAACATATAACAAGACAGGTAGACTGATTGGGATGTCAGACCGAAATAGGAATAAAAACAATTTTATCATATGACGGCAATAACCGAATCGTTACGGGCCCAAGCGGTCAACGTATCACACTAAGTGTGAGTAAGGGGAGGGTTGTGAAAGCGACTGACCAAGAATCCCGTGAGTGGCTGTATGAGTATGACAACAACAATTTGATTTCAATAACAAATCCTAATAATCAAACCGCACGATTTGAGTATGGCACACATGGTATGGAAAGGCAGTATGACTTTAGTGGATATCTGTACACAGAAAATAAGTTTGATGAAGCTGGACGAGTGATCTGGCAAAAGGGAACACATGGAAACATATTTGAGTTTGAGTATGATCTGTTTTCTCAAACAAGCAAGCTAATTGATCATGAGAAAGGAACCAGTGAAACATACCATTATAACAATCTCCTTCAAATCGAAAAGCATGAGTTTACAGATGGAACATATGAAACATATGAATACGATAAAAATGGAAATAAAACTGAGATTAGACGTAGAGATGGGATAGTAATTAATCGTTTGTTTGATGAAGATGGAAACCTTGTTAGTGAAACTAAGCCAGATGGTGTCACACATAGTTATACTTATAACTCTCTTAATCAAATAACCTCACACAAAGTGAATGATGTCCTAGTCAGTGAACGTGAATATTCAAGTGATGGCAACTTACTGATTGAACGACGATATTTAGATACAGATAAGTCTATTCAAACCAAATACGAGTATGACAGTAAAGGACGTTTGATAAAATCCATTGATCCAGAGGGTCAAACAACAACATTCGCCTATCTTTCAGGACCGAATCCTGTTACGGTAACAGATCATGAAAAAAACATGACAGAGCTTGAATACGACAATTTAAATAGACTATCCATTAGAAAAACAATAGATGGTACAACAACATTTGAATATGATGACATGAACAATGTTGTTAAAATTACGGATCCCTCCGGAGATGTAACACGACAGATTTATAATGAGCAAAATAAAATCAAGAAAAAAAATTCTTCCTGAACAATATAACTCAAAAAATGATGATGGTCCTGGATACACCTTTGAATATGATGGAGCCGATCGCCTTGTTAAAACTGTTGATCCAGCTGGAAATGTCAATAAGGTAGTATTAGACAGTTCAGGACTATTATTAAAAGAGGTTCATCCGAATTTCTATAATGAAGAAAGCAATGATGGCTTAGGGATGGTCTATGAATATGATCAGAACAACAGATTAGTTAGAATCATACGACCGGATGGTAAAATTTCAAGAGTGAAATATGATTCAAATGGAAATGTTATCAAGTCAATTGGTTTTGAAAACTATAATCCCACCACTGATGATGGGCCAGGCATGGTATATGAATACGATAGTCATGATAGACTTTTTAAAAAATAACAGATGCCAAAGGGGTCGTGATTCAGAAAAACGTTTACGATGCAATGGGATACTTGGTTAAGCAAATTGATGCGACCGGATACAAAACAGCAAGCAATGATATGGATAGAGTTGGAACAGTATTTACAAGAAATTTAGCAGGTTGGGCGACTGAAGTACGAACACCTATCAGCGGAAGTAAGAGTAATCCAAAGTATCAGGTTAAGCAGATTGAATACTATAAAACGGGTCTTAAGAAGATAGAAAGAACAGGTAGAGAAGAAGTTGCAATAGACGGTTTACCTAGTTCCTGGTTAGAAATTACATACACCTACAACAGTCTAGGCAGAGTTTTAACAGTATCTGATAACACAGGCGCGCAAACATCATTCGATTACGATGCCCTTGGGAGACTGACTCATAAAACTGAAAAAATAAGTGACACTGAGACTAGAGTGTCTGGATACACTTATAATTCTAAGGGACTTCTAGAAACAGAGTGGGTAGAAATCGAAGCAAAATATCTAAAAGGCGTTGAGTCAAGCAAGAAATCAACGAAAAACATATGGTTATAATGACAATGGCCAACTAACAAGCATTACGAGCCCAGAAGGCGAACGTGTTGATTTTGTTTATGACAGTGCTGGCAGAGTTATAGAAGAACGAAGGAACTTCACGAAAGCACAAGTAGACGTTCTGAGTTCAAGTGTATGGTTAAAAACGCCACGTGAACTAATTTTGCCGGGAACAGAAGCGGAGTTTTCACTAAATATTGAACCGAACCGCAAAATGAAGACAGCAGAAGTGGTACTAAATTTTGATTCAAAATTACTTAATTATATTGATGCATCGAATGTACTAAGTTCTGCATCTATTGAAAAGTTAAGTGACGATAAGATTAAAGTAAAACTATCAAAAAAAGAATCAATAAACGAAATTGCGAAGTTGCGGTTCATTACAAATGAAATGACGGTTGGAACAGGCTTTGTTACGGTAGATGACAGTTCCTACTGGACTGACGATGATGGTACAAAACACGCTTTCACTGATTTGATGGGAGATGTATACAATCAGAATGGTCCAGACATGAATATGGATGGACTGGTTCAAGTTAATGATTTTGCTATGGTTGCTCAAAAGTTAGATGTCAAATCTGGCGATAAGGGATATAATGCATTTTTAGATATTAATAGCAGCAGCGTCATTGACAAAGAAGATCTTGACCAAATTAAAGACTGGTTGTTTAAAACAACGAAAAATCCTCTAGAAAACATACCAAATACTAATATTCAAGAAAGAACTTCACAACCAGTTTACGAGGTATCAAAAAGTCGTGTTGAACAAGTAATAAAGTATGAATACGACAAAGCGGGCAACAGAACAAAGGTAACCGATGGTGAAGGCACAGCAACAACATATGAGTATGATGTATATGACAACCTTATAAAAGAAGTTGATGCTAACGGAGGTACAAGCAGATACTTCTACAACGCTGACAACCAAGTTATAAAGAGTGTAAACCCATCTGAATATGACAGTTCAAAGGACGATGGTGCAGGAACAACATATGCGTATGACAACAATAGTAGACTAGTTACTGTTACTAATGCACTTGGTCATAAAATTATTACGAATACTTATTCAGCTAGAGGTGAAAAAGTTGCTGTAACAGATGGTGACGGCAATAAAACAGAACTGGAATATGACTTTGGTGGAAGACTGGTAAGCTTGACTGAGCCAGAAGCGAAGAAGCTAAGTAAAACTACCAAAACATACACATACTATCCATCAGGTTCTGTAAAAACAGTGACAGACTCTAAGGGTAACACAACAAGATACATTAGAGATGCATGGGATAGAGCCACGGAAATTCAGTACCCTATCGGAACAGAGAAGTATGAATACGACTATGCGGGCAGAACAACAAAGTCAGTCGATGCTAAGGGCAACGCCACAACGTACGCATACACACCTTGGGATAGCCTGTATACAGTCACAGATGCAGATTCTAACACAATTAAGTACGAGTACAACCTAAATGGTCAGCTGGTTCTAGAAACCACTCAAAAAGGTGAAGCTATTGTTTATGAGTGGTATGAAAACGGAACATTAAAATCACGCATGAACAAGGCAACAAAGGACTATGAAAAGTTCTACTATGACTTAAGAGGCAATGTCGTAGCAGGTATTAATAACTTTGGTATAGACACATACTCATATAATGGTCTAGGTTTACTAAGCGCCAAGAACTACAATGGTACAGAAGTGCTTAAGTACACTTACGATAAGAACAAGAGTCTAAAAACTGTTACAGACAAGTGGGGCAAAGTTACCAATTACGATTTTGACGTGGCAGGAAACATGACAACAATTTCAAATGGTTCTGGTCAATTAGCTTCATATGACTACACAAATGGTGGAAGACTGGAAGCCGTTAACTACGAAAATGCTGTAACAACAAGATTGAGCTATAATAAGAATGGTCAGATAAAATCAGTTACAACACAAAAAGGCTCAGATGTGTTAAGAACATTTGCTTACTTTTATGACCTAAATGGCAACATAACAAATGAGACAAGAGACTCTATTTCATACAGTTTCGATTATGATACAATGAACAGGCTTACAAATGTTCAAGCTTCTGACAATTCGGCTGAAACCTATGAATATGATCTAGCTGGTAACAGAACGAAGCTAACTCGTGATGGTCAGGTTACAAGCTACAACTATAACAATCTGAACCAGCTTACGAGCATGACAGTAGATGGCGTTGTAACCGAATACGCTTACGACCCTAATGGTGACATTAAAACAGAAAGCATTAATGGAAACCAAACGACATATGCATTTGATGGCTTTAGAAGACTGTCAAACGTTAACATGTCAAACGGAAGTGTTCAGCAGAACTATTACAATACAGAAAACCTAAGAACAGGTCTAGTTGAAAACGGCAAGTTCAGAGGTATGCTATACAGCGGTAGCAGAGTCATTGCAGAATATGACGGACAAGACGCACTGCTAAATAGATACCATACTGGTAAAGGTATTGTGGCTAGTGAGAACGCAAACGGACTGCATTACTTCCACCAGAACGGTCATGGTGATGTGTCTACAATTACAAATGCAAGTGGTCAAGCAGTTGAAAAATACAGCTACAGTGCATTTGGTGAACTGACTAGCACAAACCATAGACTAGACAACAGATTCCTTTACTCAGGTGAACAACTAGACCCACTAACAGGAGACTACTACCTAAGAGCAAGAATGTACAGACCAAGCATAGGCAGATTCCTTGCCGAAGATGTATACCGTGGCGATGGTATGAATCTATATGCTTATGTGTCTAATAATCCTTTGATTTATGTTGATCCTAGTGGTTGGGGTAAGGTAGGTGTCGACCAATTCCTATTGATTGCTGAAAATGAATTACGCAAAAGCTATGATGAAGGATCAGGCATCAATCCATATAACAGATGGTATTATAATTCAGAGACAAAGTACAATGATGCTGCATGGTGTGCTGCATTTGTATCTTGGTGTGCGAATGAAGCTGGTATTTTGAATACAATTATTCCAGAAAGGAATAATGTTTGGAGAACAATTGATTGGTATAAAAAAGAGATTCCTATCGTCCGGTAACAGATGAAAATTACATTCCGACACCGGGGGACTTAATATTTTTCCAATCAAGGAGAACGGGAACTGATTATAATGTTGATGGTATAGAAACAGGTGGTCATGTTGGGATTGTTGCTGGATATGAGGATGGGATTATTTATACAATCGAAGGTAATACACAAGACAATACTTGGTCTGGACCTGATGGAGTTAATCAGCATACATTTAAGCGGTATCATGATTATGTATTAGGATTTGGTATCAATAACTGATTCGTTGGAGGTATGTTATGAAACGGTTGATCGTATCATTAATATGTGCAATTTTACTCATTGGTTGCAATAATAGAGATGAGATTATTAGTACTAATAGAGTCGATGATTCCAATGAGTTGAAGGAAGAAGTTAAGCTGCTTGATGGTGAAAATGATAATATACAAGATATTAAAGCTATTAGATCAGATGATTTACATGACACGAGTAAAATAATTTACTATGAGGTTTCATGGTATCTTGGAATGCCATTAGTGGATGCAAAAAATGAACTTGAAGATTTAGGGTTATCAAGTTCAGAGTTATTGATAACTCATGCCCCCAATGAAAAAGATATTGGAAATAGTCAGATTCTAAATAGTACCTTCAATATGTATTTTGATGAAAATGATGAATTGTATAATATTGACTTTCGAGATCGTAAACAATCGAACGATAAAAATACATCACTGGGATTAAAATATGGTGACTCATTTGAAACAATGAAATCAATCTATGGTTCTAATTTTTCTATGTATGAAACAAGTAGCTTTATTATATGTGAGTATAGCCTGAATAATTCTTATTTATATGTTCTGCATAATCAGGCTGGAAGAATCGAGGGATGGGGTATCTCAAAATACCCTTATAGTAGATACGTTTATTCATATGAAATCATAGAAAATATAGATTTCGATATGAAATCAACTGTGTCTATTGAAGATGTACTAAAGGATCGAGTTATAGTTGATGAAATCAATAATAAGTTAGGAGTTTTATCTTTAGAAATGACTTATGAAGAGATAATTTCTTGGTTAAGAAAGCATAATATTAGTTACAATGAGATGGACTTTGGAGTTCTTGAAGTTGCATCAAGTGATGAATATGAAGAATTTACATTAGGTTTTCTCTTCGATCGACATGCTGACAACGATTTATTTTATATCGATGTATGGGGGAGGGATATTCCAACTTCATTAGGATTACGAACAGGGGATTCAGTTGATACGATGATAAAACTGTATGGTAGCAACTACAAGATATGGTTACCAGATAATCCAAAATCAATTTATGAGTATTATTTTGAAAACATCTATTTTAGAGTTATGATTGAGGATGACATGGTAGTTAGTTGGATCGTGTCTAAATATCGATTTGATGAGATTTTGAAAATGTATGAGAGTTAGTTTGAACAACAGTGTAAATTGAATTAGTTTTGAAAAACTAAACTTAATTAAAAAGTAAAGTGTTAAGAGAAAACCATGGGGGAAAATTGCCTCATGGTTTTTATCTATGTAAAAGGCAACAAAGAACCCAATAGAAAAGGTAGCCAATAAAGATATTCTAGAAAGAAGATCAAACCTAGTTTTCGAAATTTCTACAAGTCGTATTGATCAAGTTACAAAATATGATTACGACTATGCAAACAGAACAAAAGTAATAGATGGCGATGGTAATAAAACAGAACTTGAATATGACTTTGGTGGAAGACTGGTAAGCTTGACCGAGCCAGAATCGAAGAAGCAAAATAAAGCTACCAAAACATATACATACTATCCATCGGGCTCTGTAAAAACAGTGACAGACTCTAGGGATAACACAACAAGATACATTAGAGATGCATGGGATAGAGCCACAGAAATTCAGTATACTATTGGAACAGAAAAATATGAGTACGACTATGCGGGCAGAACAACAAAGGCAGTTGATGCTAAGGGCAATGCTACAAGGTATGCATACACACCTTGGGACAGCCTGTATACTGTCATAGATGTAGACTCGAATAAAATGGTCAGCTGATTCTAGAAATCACTCAAAAAGGTGAATCAATTGCTTACGAGTGGTATGAAAACGGAAGGCTGAGATCACGCACAAACAAGGCAACAAACGACTATGAAAAGTTCTACTATGACTTAAGAGGTAATGTCGTAGCAGGTATTAATAACTTTGGTATAGACACATACTCATACAATGGTCTAGGTTTACTAAGCGCCAAGAGCTACAACGGCAAAGAAATGCTTAAGTACACTTACAACAAGAACAATAGTCTAGAAACTGTTACAGATAAGTGGGGCAAAGTTACTAACTACGATTATGATCGAGCTGGAAACATTTCAGTGGTTTCAAATGCCTCTGGTCAATTAGCTTCATATGACTACACCAATGGTGGAAGACTGGAAGCCGTTAACTACGAAAATGCTGTAACAACAAGATTGAGCTATAATAAGAATGGTCAGATAAAATCAGTTACAACACAAAATGGCTCAGATATGTTAAGAACATTTGCTTACTCTTATGACCTGAATGGCAACATAACAAATGAGACAAGAGACTCTATTTCATACAGTTTCGATTATGATACAATGAACAGGCTTACAAATGTTCAAGCTTCTGACAATTCGGCTGAAACCTATGAATATGACCTAGCTGGCAACAGAACGAAGCTAACTCGTGATGGTCAGGTTACAAGCTACAACTATAACAATTTGAACCAGCTTAAGAGCATGACAGTAGATGGCGTTGTAACCGAATACGCTTACGACCCTAATGGTGACATTAAAACAGAAAGCATTAATGGAAACCAAACGACATATGCTTTTGACGGCTTTAGAAGACTGTCAAACGTTAACATGTCAAACGGAAGTGTTCAGCAGAACTATTACAATACAGAAAACCTAAGAACAGGTCTAGTTGAAAACGGCAAGTTCAGAGGTATGCTATACAGCGGTAGCAGAGTCATTGCAGAATATGACGGACAAGACGCACTGCTTAATAGATACCACACAGGTAAAGGCATTGCAGCAAGTGAAAACGCAAATGGACTGCATTACTTCCACCAGAACGGTCATGGTGATGTGTCTACTATTACAAATACAGAAGGTCATGTTGTTGAGAAATACAGTTATAGTGCATTTGGTGAACTGACTAGCTTGGGCCATAACTTAGACAATAGATTCCTTTACTCAGGTGAACAACTAGACCCTCTAACAGGAGACTACTACCTAAGAGCAAGAATGTACAGACCAAGCATAGGTAGATTCCTAGCTGAAGATGTATACCGTGGTGATGGTATGAACCTATATGCTTATGTGTCTAATAATCCTTTGATCTATATTGACCCTAGTGGGTGGGGGAAGGAAGGTACTTTGCCTGATTTTGCCGAGTATCAGCTTGATGAGTTTTCACTAAGAATGGAGAATGGAGAAACCGTTATTTGGGAGAATGTTAAACCAGAGCTCCTTGAGGCAAAAGGAAGGTTTGAGAAACTTATTGCTGAAAATGGTTGGAGTATAACCTATACTTCTGCATATAGACCATACAATTATCAGGGGCACTTGCGAGAAATTACAGAAAAAGTTAAGGATAATAGTTTGAGTGATGAGGAACGTGCATTTTGGAAGAAAGAGTTTAAAAAACATGGACTCGTTGGTATTGCAGCTAAACCAAGTGCTAATGCACCTCATACTAAAGGTATAGCTTTCGATGCGACTATTTTTGATAGTGATTGGAATGCGCTTAATGGTAGAAACTTCATTTCTGATGATTTGAAAACCATTGCAAATGATGCAGGATTACACTGTGATATTAAAGGTGACTACATACATTTTTATGTGAAATAATAAGTGGAGAACAATTATGAAAAGTAAACTTGTGAAAGTGATTATTATACTATTGATTGTAATACTAGTTACTGGATGTGGTGAAAAACGGATGGGAAGTTCGTTAGAGGTAGAACACAACGATGAGAAAGTAGATTCAATTTCAAATGAAAGTAATCAACTAATTAATCGTGACTCAATACAGGCAGCATTTGTACTAGCTAATACAGAGGGGAGTCAGGTAATAACATTTTTAGAGTGTAAAGATCTCGAGGATTTAAGTAGAATGACTCATGTGATTAGTGGTGATGGTTATTATGAGGTTGAATATATCAGTAATCAGAAAGAAACATCTGATTATAATTATCGTGAAACGATGTATGAGTTTGAGAACATGCCTGGTCATATTTTTTCTATAAAAGGTGGTACTGTATTGCCAAATGAAACTTGTTTATTAGTGAATGAATCAATTATATCAAGAGATTCTTTGGTTGAAATAAGTGATAGAGGAATTGAGCAATTAGCAGATGAAACTACTAAAATAATTGAGATAGAGAAGTGTAGAAATGTAGAAAATGCTTGGTCATTAGCAACGGGGGTAGGATGGGAAATTGGGCTCGTACAATACGAAAAAATCAACAATGATATGCTTGCTAGTATTGTATTGGTTAATGATGCTGAGGTTAAAATGATTGATTATCCAGCAGTGTATGATGAAGTGTCTACTTGGCGACTCGAGGACTATGGTCAACTTGATCCAATGATGTTTAGGGTGAATTTTGTCGCTAAGGATTCTCAGGGATTTGTTATTAGTATGTCTTGGAACTCATATGAATCTGAACAAGTTTTTATATTGACAGAAACAATTGATAAACTCAAGAGCATTGAAGTTGAAAGTGGTAGATATATATTACCGCTCTAAGTTAAAGCGAATAATGTGATGCATGTAAAAGGAAAGAGTCAGAAGGAATAGTAAACCATTAGGGAAGCTAGTCCAAAAATATATTAAAGGCTGATGGTAGAACGATTATGTTGATATCATCAGTCTTTTTGAGTGTAAAAAAACGATCATTCATTAACATGTTAACGGAAGTATATAGAATAAATAAAAGCAAGAAGCATCTTAATGGGTAACGTTTACAATCAAAATGGTCCAGACATGAATATGGATGGTCTTGAACAGGTTAACGATTTTGCAATGGTTGCTCAAAAGCAAGATCTAACACAAGCAGATCAAGGCTACGATGCGTTCCTAGATCTTAATAGCAATAGTGTTATTGATAAAGGCGACCTAGACCAGATTAAAGACTGGCTATTCAAGGCAACAAAGAACCCGCTAGAAAAAGAAGTTGATGCTAACGGAGGTACAAGCAGATACTTCTACAACGCTGACAACCAAGTTATAAAGAGTGTAAACCCATCTGAATATGACAGTTCAGAGGACGATGGTGCAGGAACAACATATGCATATGACAACAATAGTAGACTGGTTACTGTTACAAATGCACTTGGTCATAAAATTGTTACGAATGAATACTCATCAAGAGGCGAAAAAGTCTCAGTAATAGATGGAGATGGTAATAAAACAGAACTGGAATATGACTTTGGTGGAAGACTGGTAAGCTTGACTGAGCCAGAAGCGAAGAAGCAAAATAAAAACGACCAAAAAATACACATACTATCCATCAGGTTCTGTAAAAACAGTGACAGACTCCAAGGGCAACACAACAAGATACATTAGAGATGCATGGGATAGAGCCACGGAAATTCAGTACCCTATCGGAACAGAGAAGTATGAATACGACTATGCGGGCAGAACAACAAAGTCAGTTGATGCAAAGGGCAACGCCACAACGTACGCATACACACCTTGGGATAGCCTGTATATAGTCACAGATGCAGATTCTAACACAATTAAGTACGAGTACAACCTAAATGGTCAGCTGGTTCTAGAAACCACTCAAAAAGGTGAAGCTATTGTTTATGAGTGGTATGAAAACGGAACATTAAAATCACGCATGAACAATGCTACAAAGGACTATGAAAAGTTCTACTATGACTTAAGAGGCAATGTCGTGGCAGGTGTAAACAACTTCGGTATAGACACTTACTCTTACAATGGTTTAGGTCTATTAACTGCTAAGAACTACAACGGAAAAGAAGTGCTTAAGTACACTTACAACAAGAACAATAGTCTAAAAACTGTTACAGACAAGTGGGGCAAAGTTACAGGCTATGACTATGATAAAGCTGGAAACATTTCAGCAGTTTCAAATGGCTTTAGTCAGCTTGCTTCATATGGTTACACAAATGGTGGAAGACTGGAAACAGTAAACTACAACAATGCTGTAACAACAAACTTAAGCTACAATACAAATGGTCAGCTGAAGACAGTCGCAACACAAAAAGGCTCAGATGTTTTAAGAACATTTGGTTACTCTTATGACCTAAATGGCAACATAACAAATGAGACAAGAGACTCTATTTCATACAGTTTCGATTATGATACAATGAATAGGCTTACAAATGTTCTAGGTTCTGACAATTTAGCTGAAACCTATGAATATGACCCAGCAGGCAACAGAACGAAACTGACTCAAAACGGTCAGGTTACAAGCTACAACTACAATAACCAGAACCAACTTAAGAGCATGACAGCTAACGATGTTCTAACAGAATACGCTTACGACTCAAATGGAGACATTAAAACAGAAAGTGTTAATGGAAACCAAACGACATATGCATTTGATGGCTTTAGAAGACTATCAAGCGTTAACATGTCAAATGGAAGCGTGCAGCAGAACTACTACAACTCTGAAAACCTAAGAACAGGTCTAATAGAAAACGGCAAGTTCAGAGGTATGCTATACAGCGGAAGCAGAGTCATTGCAGAATATGACGGACAAGACGCACTGCTAAATAGATACCATACTGGTAAAGGTATTGTGGCTAGTGAGAACGCAAACGGACTGCATTACTTCCACCAGAACGGTCATGGTGATGTGTCTACAATTACAAATGCAAGTGGTCAAGCAGTTGAAAAATACAGCTACAGTGCATTTGGTGAACTGACTAGCTTGGGCCATAACTTAGACAACAGATTCCTTTACTCAGGTGAACAACTAGACCCACTAACAGGAGACTACTACCTAAGAGCAAGAATGTACAGACCAAGCATAGGTAGATTCCTAGCTGAAGATGTATACCGTGGTGATGGTATGAACCTATATGCGTATGTTTCTAATAATCCTTTGATTTATGTTGACCCTAGTGGGTGGGGGAAAGAGAACATAGACGATTACAACTCTAATACAAGTTTATTTGCCGATTGATTCAACTCAGTACGATGGTACAGAAGTTTCATCACTATTTGGTTATCGAGACATTGATTATGGAACAAGAGGACATAAGGGATGGGATTTATAACAGATCATAGTAGTGATACGGACGTTATATCTATTGGAGATGGTACGGTAGTGAAGATGGCAGGTGGGTCTTTTGGTATGCATGCCATTGTTGAATATGATTACGAAGGAACTACATTTTATGCAGTATATGCTCATCTGTCAGCGTATGATAAAAAACTAGAAATTGGTAAGAAGATAAAAAAAGGGCAGCGAATCGGGAAAATGGGTGGAAGTGGAAAGAAAAAGTAAAAATCAATATGCAGTTCATTTGCATTTCCAGACATTGACAGATAGGTATGACTTCAATTCTACTTTTGACCCATTTAGTGGAAAGATGTACGGTAATAAAAAATCTAAGATTGATGAGGGAATTTATGGTCTCGAAGGAGAATCTCCTTCTGCTAGTTGGTTTAAGAAACAGGGGTATGGAAGTCAAAGTATGTCAGGAGCGACTGATGAAAAGACTCTTCAAAAGAATATTGAAAATGGTTTTGATTATTCTAATTACTATGAATAATAGAAAGGAGTATTTTATGAGGCATCTAACTGTCCTAGTTGTATTATTGGCACTACTATCAGGCTGCAATATTGATGAAAACACTAAAAATATGACAACAACAGAAGTTGAATCGAAAACTGTTGAATCTATTAATGAAGAGGCGATTCAATCGAATGATGAAAATACAGGAAAGAATGAATTGGTTGAAGATAGTAGTGATTTTGATTTCAAAAGTGGTGATGTAGTTGAGATATCAAAATTCTTAAAACCAAACGTATCATCTAAGTTTTCAGAGGGTTATTTAAAAGATACGTATTGGTTTGATAGTGAGGAACTAAATACAGTACTTTTGATCAATATAATTGAACGAGAAAGTACGAGCAATATTTTCAAAGAGGAAGTTGTCGACAAATATCTGACAAAAGAATCGAAAGAGAAGTACTTGAGTGACTATGAGCTCAATAAAGATTATAACATTGAGTATATAAAAGCATTGAGAGAAGCTACTGTATATGATGAGTATGCGATACGACCTTTTTATACTGAATATAAAGAATACATTGGTGTTGAAAGCAAAATTCGTTATAGTAGCTTCATGAACTTGACTAGTGAAGAAACATTTGATCAGTTTGATGTTTTTGACGGTCAATATTTAATTACATATGACTATTATCGTAATGAAGAAGGTGATTATCAACACGACAATAAAGGTTACTACAAGAAATATAGTAATGACAATGATAATATAATTATGAATGAGGGACAATTGGTCAACATTAATCATTATATTGATTACTCTTATGATGATAGTTTTAGCAGAGTACAGAGCGATAATGGATATGGAAATACAAAGTGGACAAACGATCATGAAATGAACAAAGCTCTATTCTCATTTCTAATATATTCAAGATCATTTGACACTAGGTTTAAGGAGGAGTTTATTGTAGATTATATTGCTGAATACTTAGCAAAAGATAAAATATCGATTTATAGAGAAAGAGATTCAGCAGAATTCTATGATACTCCATATAGTGAAATCCGTATTACAAAGTATAATGGAGACGATATTTATACTATAACTGCAATTGATACTGCAGAAGAAATGGACAAACCTAATTCATATGAAGATTTAATCTACGAGTACTATGTGATTAAACTTCCTAATGGAAAGTATGATTTCTGTTTTACAGAGTTTGATTTGATAGATAAGTATGGTGATAGAATTAATTAGATATTCTTTAATGTTTGAACTTAAAGATGCGTCAGCCGTATAACGGTTGGCGTATTTTTAATGTAATAATATTCTGATGCACTTGGAAGGCAGACTCAAATAATTGAAAAAATTAGTGATATAGAAAACTGACTTTCAGGATACACTCGACATAAACTATTTAGCAGAACTATTACAACACAGAAAACCTAAGAACAGGACTCATAGAAAATGGAAAGTACAGAGGTATGCTATACAGCGATAGCAGAGTTATTGCAGAATATGACGGACAATACGCACTGCTTAATAGATACCACACTGGTAAAGGCATGGTAGCAAACGCAAACGGACTACATTACTTCCACCAGAACAGTCATGGTGATGTGTCTACTATTACAAATGCAGAAGGTCATGTTGTTGAGAAATACAGCTATAGTGCATTTGGTGAACTAACTAGCACGAACCATAGACTGGACAACAGATTCCTTTATTCTGGTGAACAACTAGACCCACTAACAGGAGATTATTACTTAAGGCAAGAATGTATAGACCTAGTATAGGTAGATTCCTAGCCGAAGACGTATACCGTGGCGATGGTATGAACCTATATGCTTATGTGTCTAATAATCCTTTGATTTATGTTGATCCTAGTGGGTGGGGGAAAGAGAAGTGGATACCTGATATAATGCAACTTGATGGAACTTCTGATGCCGAAAAATATTTAGCTAAAAGGTTGAAAAAGTTTAATAAAGTATCTTGGGATCAAAACAAGGTAGATGAACTATGGAAAGCTACTGATATCATAAAAAATCAATATGGTATTCAAATTGATCCAAGATACTTATTGTCAATTATTATTCATGAAGGAACTGGAAGTTTTAACACAAGTAGTGCTAATAAGCCAGCTGATGGACAAAATGGAGTTGAAAAAGATTATGCAAAAGATTTAATGAAAGCAAATAGACTTATATTTGGTAAAATTTTGGGATATATATATTATGGTGAAGACTTCCGAGAAACAGTACAGATGAATCAAGATAAGCCTGGTATTTCGGGAGAAGGCAATCTGTTTCAATACACAAACTGGAATACAACAATAGTAAATGTGAGTAAGAGTCGAACTTATGATGGTGTTTATGCAGGACATGGTTCTTGGCATGAAGGAGTAAGTTCGATATATGAAAAGCTATCTTATGATGGTGCAAGTGAGGATTACTCAAAGTATGTTTCTAGTTTTGGCAAGGATGTTGTTAATGATATTGCTCCTGATATTAACATGCCAGATAAATCTTTTAAGGCAAAGCAGAATGCACAGAATTACAAGGGTGAATATAATGGAGAGTACACAATTATTGGTTATTAGTTTGTAAATTAGTTGAAAATAGGGAGCTAGTTGTTATGATTTTAAGGTTGTTGATAATAACATTGTTATTTAATACTGGATTTATTGAACAGTCAAATGTACATATCCAAGAGAACCAAGAATGTATCAATTATGTAGAGTCTGTATTTGATTTAATAAATGCCAATGATTTTGAGACTATAAATGAGTATGCTAGCGAAGATGGAGTATACTCGTTAACTCAGTTTGATGATAAGAGAAATTCAGATCGCTTATTACTGATTAATAAAGGAGAGATTCGTGATGACTTAGTACTTATTGATTCTTCGTCAAATAAGGTTGGCATAACACTTGATACTTGGGCCAATATTTTAGATAATGAAATTACTGTAGTTTATGTGAGTGATGAAGAATTAGTTCTTGATTTTAATCATGATAGACAAGACAGAGGTTCAATAGAAAAGAAAATTAGTTCTATTAGAAAAAAGTGTCAGACATTAATCGAAATTAGTAATGAATTCAAACCACGAATTTATAATGTAAACAATCAGCAATTTTTTGTTTGCTATAAGTGATTATGATACTGAGTTTGATGATTTATTTGGTTACTGGATAATATTTGAAAAGATCAATGAAGATTTTAAGATTAAAGCGTTTCTTGATTTTGAGTTTCAATAAAAACTAGAGTACGTGAAATTAAAAAGTTTTTAGTATGAAACTCTCTAAATATGAGTAAAGAATAATAGCTTGTAAAATGACGGTATATCAATGTAATTGATTGTACCGTTGTTTTATTGGAGTTAACTTATAAACTTTCTGTTTAATTACAATTTAGACAATACCTAAGAATATGACATAGCTGGCAACAGAACTAAACTAACTCGTAATGGTCAGGTTACAAGCTACAACTACAACAATTTGAACCAGCTTAAGAGCATGACAGTTGACGGTGTTCTAACAGAATACGCTTACGACTCAAATGGCGACATTAAAACAGAAAACGTTAATGGAAACCAAACGACATATGCATTTGATGGCTTTAGAAGACTGTCAAGCATTAACATGTCAAATGGAAGGGTACAGCAGAATTATTATAATACAGAAAACCTAAGAACAGGATTAGTAGAAAACGGCAAGTTCAGAGGTATGCTATACAGCGGTAGCAGAGTTATTGCAGAATATGATGGACAAGACGCACTGCTTAATAGATACCACATTGGTAAAGGCATAGTGGCAAGTGAGAACGCAAATGGGCTGCATTACTTCCACCAGAACGGTCATGGTGATGTGTCTACTATTACAAATACAGCTGGTCAAGCCGTTGAGAAATACAGTTATAGTGCATTTGGTGAACTGACTAGCTTGGGCCATAACTTAGACAATAGATTCCTTTACTCAGGAGAGCAACTCGACCCACTAACAGGAGACTACTACCTAAGAGCAAGAATGTACAGACCAAGCATAGGTAGATTCCTAGCCGAGGACGTATACCGTGGTGATGGTATGAACCTATATGCTTATGTGTCTAATAATCCTTTGATTTATGTTGATCCTAGTGGTTGGGGTAAGGAAGGTGCTGAGGGGGAGGATAAAGGTAACTTCTGGGGCACAATAGACGGACTTAAAGAAATACCTGGAAATGTACTTAACCAAGTTAAAGGTCTATGGTCATTGACTGACGCTCAAGTCCGAGATCAATTCTTAAGCAACTCCTCAGCATGGTTATCAATGTCATCAGAAGAAAAACTCAGTTTTGGGATACTTTTAGATCTGACAATTTGAGCACGGATTACGATAGAGCTAAGTTTATTAGTTCATATTTAGGTGAAGCTTTCCTAGGTGGGTATCTTGAAAAGGCAATTTCTAGTAGTAAGTTAAGTTCCTTTGTCAACATGGATGACGTAATGCGAAGTAGCGATGATCTATTAAAAGTCGCAGATGATGTTAAAAATACTATACAGAGGTGAACGTTCGACAATGTCACCTGATATTGTATTTGAGAATGGTTTTACGCCAAAGGGTATGCATGATGATGTACTTCTACACACTAATAGTAATACAACAGCTGGAAACTTTATATCAACAACAGATAATTTTGAAATAGCTAGAGACGGATTTGCAGGGAAAAATGGCTATGTTTATGTAATCGAGTCAAGTGATTACATCGATGTCAATAGCACCTTCGGTGATATGGCAAATTATCCTGAGCAGTTTGAATTCTCTATACCAAATGGCGTTAGTCCGAATCAAATTAAAGGTGCATATTCAAAACAAGGTGGAAAAATTGTAGGAGATTTTATTCCTAATCCTAATTATGGAGGGTATTAATAATGATAGAAGATATTTTAGATATAAAATTAGTAAATAGCAAAATGGAAATAATTGATGCAAAAATACATTTATACGAGGAAGACCCCGATGATGTTGAGAATGTTAAAATAGAATTGCATTATTATGATGAGAAAATTGAATGTAGTGCAGAATTCTATTTTGAAGCATTGACGTTACTTAGGCAAACTCTAGAAGTTCAAGATATTCAGATACTTTGTAAAGGGGCAAATCGTAATGTATATCCTTCGGCAATGCAAATGAGCATGGGCACTGGTCGTAATGCGTATGCAATGACTATGGGCAAGCAAGCTTTATTAAAGGATGTTGTTGATATATTTGATCCAAGTAGTTTAGATGAATGTACAACAATACAAGATCAAAAGGAGTATTTTGAACTGTGGCTCGATAGTTTAAGGAGAAAATAATGACAATATACTTCTATAAGGTAAAGATGAATACGGAGAGTTTTCAAACTTCTCGAAACATGGATTTGAAGTTGATGGGCTATATTGGAAAACAAGTGAGCATTATTTTCAAGCGTATAAGTTTGTAGGTGATGATCATTTTGAGACAATACGTCAAGCTAAAACACCGATGGATGCAGCAAATTTTGGTAGAGACAGATCAAAGCCACTCCGTAGCGATTGGGAGTTGGTGAAGGAAGAAATAATGTATGATGCCGTTTGGAACAAGTTTACTCAAAACCCAGAGTTGGCGGAGTTACTCCTTTCCACAAATGATGAAATAATTATCGAAAAAACGACAGGTGATTATTACTGGGGATGTGGAGAAGATGGGACTGGAAGAAATGCACTGGGTAAAATACTAATGGAAGTGCGTAAGAAACTGCGAAGTAGATAGTAAACTTACTGCATTTAAATAGTTAACTAACTGCATAAAAAGTAAATTGAAGCGGTGGAAAGACCAATCAAAGTCCTTTCATCGCTTTCTACCGTTTTTGATGGTAGAAAATTCACTGCAGAATAATAATTCTGCCATCAGTACATGGGAAATAATGTTACAATGCTAACAACAGTTTGTCTACTGAGTGGAATGTAGAAGATAAGAACTTCCTAGAAAAAGCTGGTGACTGGTTGAATAGTACAGACCCTATGTTTGATGTCTATGTACCGAGTTCTGGTGAAGTAGTTGGAAATCTAGTAGAAGGAGTTTTAGAGAAAGTTGGACTAGAGTCCACATCTTCTAATCTATTGTCTTCAATTACTTCCACGTTTGACAAGGTAGGTGAAATAGACAAACAAGTAACTGGGAAGTTATATTCTGATATGACGGTAACTCCTGGACCTAACACAACACTTGACAGTGTCAAGCCATATGGGAAACTCAATAAACTGGGTACTGCAATGACAAGAATATCGGGGAGTATTGATATTGCTAATACATGGACTGCTGACAGTGGTAATTCAAATCTACAGAGAATAGAAAAAAGTGCAGTTCAATATTTGGGTATAAAAGTGGCTAGTGTAGCAGGTAAAGCGTCTGGCGCGATTGCAACTGTTGCTGGGTTGACGATTCCAGAAACTGGAGGTCTATCAACAGAAGGAATTGCTCTTGCGACTACACTTGATGTAGGCGCAGCAGCAATTAATAAAGCTCAAGAGATGTGGTTTGAGTTTAGAGAAATAAAATAGGAGTATTTATGGAAGTGTTTAAGTATTCAAAATCATATTACTATAAAGTCTTGGCATCAATTATTCTTGCTTTAACACTAATAATTGTAATAAGGACAGTTCTATCGGTAATTGTTTTAATAGGATGCATAGCAGTTATGATATCTGGTGTAATTGGTAAGAGGCAAGTGGAATATATTCTTGATGGTGAAACAATAGATAAGAAGGGTTTTAAAGCTAGAGAAACACTGATAGTCTTAAGTGAAGTTGAGCGCATTACAAAAATAACTGATAAAAAGGAAACATTTGCGATTCAAAGTTCAAATGGTGTTTTCGTTGTTTCTCCAGTTATTGGTGATTATAAAAGAATGCTGGACCTTATTGTTAAGACGTGTGAGAGCAACGATAACATAACGATTCAATTATAAGGTTTTGCAAGGTCACCCAGTACCTAACGAGATATTAATGGTAGAGGTTACCCCCTGAAAGAGATACATAAAAAAATTTCGTATTTTCATGTACGTACAAAGAAGTCTTGAAACGGTTCTATATACCTCTGAGAAATGAATAAGAAAGCTTTGACTGAAATCTCCAGTTATCATTGTGTAATTGGAGATTCTTCTGTATCTATTATTCTCATATCTTTTTAGCTTTTCAGTTCTCTGGTATCATACTCATCTAAAAAGCGAGTATGATTTTACATAAAAATCTATTTTTTAATCAACCTATTGAAAATACATTGTCTCAATAGGTTGTATAGTTTTGAGTCAAGTCAGTTAAGGAAAAAATAAGTACTATCTCGCAGAAAATGTTTTTGAGTGAACATACATAGTGAGAGTGCGATGTATTATACTTATACTTCGTTGTATAGTCTGCATACTATTACAGATGGTAAATCAAATACAATAAAATATGAGTAAAAACTAAAACAATCAACTGACTCAAGAAAACACAAAAAAGTTGATAGGATTTCTTATGTAGGGAATGTGAGTGAATGGTTTAATTCTCGTATCAATTCAAAGAAAAATAAGACGAATATCCATACGCAAAGTAAACCGTATGACTAAAATGGGTTATACTGTTTTTTATCTATCACAACATTTTAGGAACCTTAATATGATTAAAAATAGCCACCCGATAAGTTTTTCCTAGTGAGGGGCTATCACAATAATTTTAAATTTCATTCACCACTCACAACGCACCTAAACCTTACCATAAGCCTCTTTCAAATCAGGAATCAAGTACTTTGATTTCAACTTGAATGTCTTCATGAACTTTTCAAGCATATCATCAGATTCTGTCATGAGCATTTTATAATAGACCAGGTAAAATAGGGCGATTTCATTGCCAACGCCTTTTTTGAGCTTAGACTTACTGTGCATGCCAGCTGCACCGTAGTAGTTGACTATGAAATCAATAAGGTCTTCTTCATGTCTAAGGAGCTCCTGGTTGATTTCGTTGATGGTGTCATAGCCAACATAGTAAAGGCGTTCCAAGAGGTTTTCAGGAAAGCGAAAGGCTTTTTGATTGTCGATGCCAACCCGCTCTTTGACGGTGAGTTTAATTCGTTCGAGAATGTAGGAACTCACAATGAACTGGTTTAAACTCACGTAGTTGAGTTCGATGATTTCTTCGTTGGTTTGAAGTTTTTCTCTCATTTCAGTCTTGTAGTCGTCGATTTTATTAACGATGTTTTGAAATTCATCATCTGCTAGTTCGAGTAGACTGGCCAGCCTGAAAAAGCGTCGTTTCAAATAGCTTGGAATTTCAAATGGATTTTTGTAGCCTATATCGTGTTCGATTTCTGCCCAGGCATGCTGAAGAACTGTTCTGATTTGTACTTCAAATGTCAGCCCTTTGAAACTTTCAGCTTGTGGGTCATTGTCAGCAAAATGATCAATCGCCAAGACAAGATGGTATGACATATACCCAAACTCATTCTCTTCCATGACGCGTTTATCGACAGAATTTTTCCGGTCCACCCAGAAGGTGTCTTCAAGAACACTTACAATGGCATCAACTTCTTTTGGCAAGTAAGTGAGTATTCGAACCCCTAGAATATCGGTCACATCATTGATAGAACTGTATTTTTGTTTGAGTTCCAACTTGCCGAGCAGTGAAACTTCATCCTTAATTCTATAGGTCACACTGTGGATGTTATTGTCTTTAAGAAGGTCCTCTAAAGCGATCTCTAAATACTCTCCAAAGGCTTCATATTTGTCCTTTTTTGCTCGATATTCTTCTATTATGGAATCTATCATTGTTTTCCCTCTATTCCTCAGTGCGTTATGGACAGTGCTTTAAATTTTCCTTTGTATTGAACTGCAATTAAGTGTCTTGAATAGAAGCATGAATAGTGATTGCCTCCATATATGTAAAATGAGTAGCTATTGACGTTTGGTGATGACGGACAACTATTTTATTTTGTCCAAGATTATTTTATCAGTCTCAGCATTAAAAGTACATTGTGTGCATACAAATAGTGGGAGCTATTTTTGGAATCTTGCTTATTAGAGGCGCTTGCAAAATATAGATTCATGTTCTCAATATACCATCTATAAAAATTCGGTTCTTAAACATCTACATATGATATGGAAAGGGCTCGTGAATGATATTTGCAAGGCACTCATTTGAGAAAAAAATCATTTTCATATATACTATAGCGGAAGCTTATATTATGGAGGGACTTATTTATGGAAATTAAAAGATTTGAAGGCACTGGCCGTATGAGCCGTGCAGTCGTACATAACAACACAATTTATCTATGTGGTCAAACACATGGCGACGAAAATGCTGATATTAAAGAGCAGACACGTGTTTGTCTAGAAAAAGTTGAGGACCTGCTAAACAAGTATGGTTCTGATAAGCGTCATATTCTATCTACGACAATCTATGTAAAAGACATGGCAGATTTTGCAGGCATGAACGAAGTTTGGGACGCATGGGTTGAAGATGGTTTTGAACCAGCTAGAGCTTGCGTTGAAGCAAAGATGGCAAGAGAATCTATTCTAGTGGAACTTTCTGTGGTTGCGGCGGTTAAATAAATCACCTAATACCTATGATTTGTTCGACATGTATGGTCAATTATAAAATTAGATCTTAACGAAAGGGCTGTTGTAATATACAGCCCTTTTTTCATGTCCAAAATAGGGGTTCGCAAATTCACGCTTACATATAGTTCCGTTTTTGCATAGCATTCGAGTTATGAATACACTTCAATATGATTTTCAGTCCTTTCAATGCAGTAATTTAGATATGGAAGCGACTTAATAGAATATGACTAAGGTTTAATAAGGCTTAAGATCATATTTTGCCTACCGACACCTAGGGGGAGGTTACAAATTTTGTTGATGACGGCCTACATATTTTGAAGTTTTAATTATTCACTAAGACTTAATGAAATATGTTTGGTTTTGTTGTATGATATATGACATGAAATGGTCGCAGTATGAGAAATGAATGCCTGAGCATATGGGGGAACAGTTATGAAGTACTCAGCAAGAATACAAGAACTTATCCAAAAGAGGAAATCTGTGAGAAGTTATCAAGACAAGGGGATTGAGGCGGAGAAAAAAGAAGCCTTAATAAGGGTCATGAATGAACTTTCTAAAGATAATTATAGATTTAAGCTGATTGATTTTGAATTTGAACAAGGGGTAAAACTTGGCACATACGGTATGATAAAAGGTGCTAAAGCCTATATAGTTGGAATAATGAACAAGGGAAAAGGTTCTGATGTATACACATCATTTGATTTTGGCAGTGACTTTGAAAAAATCGTTCTAAAGGCTACGGATTTAGGGCTTGGAACCTGCTGGTTGGCAGCCACTTTTAACAGCTCTGATGTGTCAAAGCTTGTTGAGCTTCAAGACAATGAACATGTGGTGATGGTTTCCCCGGTGGGATACGAAGCACCTAAGAGAATAACCGAAAAGTTAACCCGTTTTTTAGCCAAGTCAGACAGTCGAAAGCCCTGGTCAGAATTGTTCTTTAAAATTGATGACACCATGCCCCTAACAAGACAAGAAGCAGGTGCTTATGCTGAAGCCCTAGACATGCTTCGTCTGGCACCATCAGCAAGCAATTCCCAGCCTTGGCGTATTATCATGAGAAACAATAAGTTTGAATTTTATACCCTTGCATCTTCTATTGCGAGCAAGCCTGACCAAAAAATTGACCTAAGCTATAATGACTTAGGTATTGCAAAAGCTCATTTTGAGTTAACCGCTCAAGCTCTGGGACTCAATGGTTACTGGGAAATGCTTGAAGGGGATGTAAGTGGTTTAGGTGAAATCACTTATGTTGGAGCCTGGAATATTGTTGAGTAAGAAAAATGAGTATGTTATACGTACATTCTACTTTCCTGTGTAAACTTTTTTAAACTATCAAAATTATAATACAAGGTGAACGTGGATATAGGACAAGGAAACCTATGGTATATTGGGTTCATTCAGGTGGAGATGATCTTGCTTTAAAAATTTAAACAACCCCCAATTGACAGCGTCGCTGATCATATTGGGGGTTTTCTTATGTATATTTTCTTTAGTAAATATTGTAGCTAGGGTTGATGATCTGACCTAAATACCTGCAATAAGTTGTTCTATCATTTGAAGCTTTCCATTAATATCTTCTGAAGTGGAAGACGTATCACTTCCAGTTAAGTATTTCTCAATAGCTGATAGTTCGTTGACTATAAAACCTGCACTTGAGATCTCAGGCGATGCATCGAGAATATCAACAGCTTGCTTGACCCATACAAGGCACATTGAGACTTGGCTGTGTTCCCTAAAGTTGTTTTTAATAAACTCTATACAAAAATTAAGTGTGTCTTTTTTAGATTGATCCATAAACTAACCTCCAAACTTTCTCTAAATTTATTATATCCATTTTTACAGGCTTCATACAAGGGAATTGAAGAAAGTGGCACATAAAAATGTAAAACTTGTGTGTACATTGATCCATAACCGCTATAAAAGACTAAAATAGGGTATTATCTAATTAGGTGATTTTATGAAAAAAATTAAGCGCTATGATGATTATTCTTATACTCATTTTAACAGCTTGTGCGCCAGAATTAAGCGATCAGGCAAGAGGCCTGCCTTCAAATGAATCTTCCTTAACAGATGAGATTCAGCCAGATTCAAGTCCGCTCGATATTTCCAGTGGACCAGTTTGTCCTGCTTACACGCCGAAGGGAGATGTCGCTTACGCATCAGAGTGGACGGGTGAGTATCCAGAAATCGAAAGTTATGATAAAAGTTTCAAGACAGCCACTTTTGGCATGGGCTGATTTTGGGGCCCGGCTGCAAGGTATGCAGTCATGGATGGTGTATTAAGAACAAGGGTAGGATATTCAGGAGGAAGGTCTACAAATCCATCATATAAAGTTGTTGACCAGCACACAGAAGTGGTTGAAATTGATTATGACCCTGATGTAATCAGCTATGAAGATCTCATTGATGTGTTTTCAGTGCTCACAATGAAACCCTAAGACCCTATGATCAGAGAGTGAAAAGTCTTATATTTTATAGAAACGATGAAGAATATGAGATCGCTAAGACAAAACTTGATGCTATTCGACAGGCCACGCCTGAAGAAGAGAGCGTTTATACTGAACTCAAGGCATTTGAGGTTTTCTATCTGGCAGAGCCAGAGCATCAAAACCGTTCTCTCAAACTCGAAACATCCCTTTATAAGGAGCTCAAGCAGATATTTGAAACGGAAGAAGACATGTTGCTATCCATACTTGTTTCAAAACTCAATGGTTATATTTATGGCTATGGTGACATGGAAGGGGCCACTGAACTTCTTGACAAGTCAGGTCTATCAGAAGCATCTAAAAACCGTGTTATTGAAGTGATAGAAAATCGTCCTTATGTTTTGCCTTAGTCTTTAACCCATTTAGCAGTCCGCATCTGAGACCTGTATAAATAGTGGTTTTGAAAGGCAGTTGATACTGAGCGGCTGGAGAAGTGGAAATAAAAATTGTAGTAGCTTGTAAAAGTGTAAGACCAGTGGGATTTTGAGTGCATCAGTTATTTTAAGTCTAATAAGTTTATACAAGAAAAAAGGTGTTATCCAGTAAACGGGAGAGTTTATTTGGACAACACCTTTTATTAATTTACATAGCTTTCGAGTAGAATTCAACAACCAAGTGATCATCAATTTCTATTGGAATTTCAGATCTATCAGGTTTGCGTATTAGTATACCTGAGAATCTTGCGACATCTTTTTCAAGGTAAGGGAATGATACTGTTGCCTGACCTTCAAAGTTTTCACGGAACATTTCATTCTTTTGAGATTTCTCCCTTAAAGAAATCTGGTCACCAATTTGAACGGCATAAGAAGGAATATCAACTTTCTTTCCATTCAGTTGGATATGTCCGTGTACAACCATTTGTCGTGCTTGTCTTATAGAACTTGCAAAACCAAGTCTATACACAAGATTGTCCAGTCTGCATTCAAGACGTTTTACAAGGGCTTCGCCGGTTGTTTCAGTGTCCTTTATTGCAGCCTTGACGTAACGTTCTGAACTGTTTTTCCATAACCTCATAGTAAGCTCTCAGTCTTTGTTTTTCCAGAAGCTGTGTTCCGTAAGACGATAGTTTTCTACGGTCTCGTTCTTGGCCGTTTCCAGCCCGTTTCATTGCCTTAGGGTGTCCGCATACATTCAAATTAAGTCTTCTGCACTTTTTGAATCGTGGACCTCTCATTCTTGCCATATGATCATCTCCATAACATAAATTTTCCGCCGCGATAATTTATGCCATACAACGAAACCATAATATCAGGTCTGCTTGAAAAAGTAAATGATAAAAATTCTCATTTAACTTCTTTTTTAAAAAAGTATTATGATTTCATGAATATTTTATTGTTAAGTATATAACGAAAATTCCATTTTTTTTTCAACAAAAGGTCATTTAGTCCTTCAATATATGAGAGATACTAACCTGTTTTGTACAGTGGGCCATAGCCTGGTGAAATATGGTGGGGAAATAGTTGAAAAGCTCTTGGGCATATAAAAAGATGAAAAGTTGAAAAGTCCTTGTTTTCAAGACTTTGATATGTTTGTAATTCTGACAACAAACTTCGTAACGAAATTTTTATGTTAATTTAATTTCAAAAGCGCTAATTATCTGACAAATGCAAAGAGAATCTCGAAAACTTTGATTGTGACAAAATTGACGAATATAAATAGAAGCATAAGCAAAATTTGATTTTTAAAAGTTTGAAAAAGGCAATATAGGCAATTTTACAAGAAAAGAAAACGGAATAATGGAGACAAATGGTGACTGAAGTATTGCGGAATATGAAAAAAATGAAATGCAAATATGAACAATTGCCATTCTTGTCTGACATATAAGAATTTGTGGATACGAAGTGTTATAAATGGATGAATCATCAAATTTATCTGAATAATATCTTTACTTGAAATAGGATTGCAGTCCCCAACAAGACACGTATAATGATACCTTGTAAGGCATAAATAGCCGGGTATAATTTATTAATATTTTAGGAGGGACTCGTATGTCTACGAAGTCAAAAGACAGTGGGAAGTTGACACTGGTATCACTGGTACTCATGATCTTCACATCGGTATTCGGATTTGCCAATATGCCAAGATCATTCTACTTAATGGGGGTATGGTGCCATACATGGTACATTTTTATCCGCTATCACATTCTTTGTGCCATTTGCATTTATGATGGCAGAATACGGTGCAGCGTTTAAGAATGAAAAAGGTGGTATTTACTCTTGGATGAAACGTTCAGTAGGTGCCAAGTATGCGTTTATCGGAACATTCATGTGGTATGCATCGTATATTATCTGGATGGTGAACGTGGGGTCTGCCATATGGGTTGTTTTATCAACGGCTATTTTTGGTCGTGATTTAACAGGAACTTGGTCAATACTTGGCCTGAATTCGACCCAAACACTGGGCATACTCGGTATATCATGGATTCTTTTCGTTACATTTGTATCGACGAAGGGACTTGATAAAATTAAAAAGATCACATCGGTTGGTGGAACAGCAGTGGCCCTGCTTAATGTTGTATTGATCATAGGTGGTGTCATCGTGTTTGTAGCAAATGGATTTGAGTTGGCTCAACCATTAAACTCAGTTTCTGACTTTGTGGTATCGCCAAACCCGGCTTATCTAAGCCCAATATCCATGCTAGGTTTTCTAGTGTTTGCAATTTTTGCTTATGGTGGTATTGAAGTGACTGGTGGACTTGTGGATCAAACAAAAGATGCCCACATAACTTTCCCTAAAGGCGTTACCATCGCAGCTGTTGTTATTTCAGTGGGCTATGCCATTGGAATATTCACAGTAGGTGTCTTTACCAACTGGACAGGCGCCCTTTCCGGTGAAGGTATTCATATGGGCAACGTTGCTTATGTGATCATGAATAATCTTGGCTATCAGCTTGGACATGCCTTTGGTCTGACAGAAGCCTTAAGCATTATGCTGGGGGACTGGGTGGCACGTTATGTTGGTATATCCATGCTTCTGGCGCTAACAGGTGCATTCTTCACCCTAACATATTCACCGCTTAAGCAAATGATTGAAGGCACACCAAAAGAACTTTGGCCAGAGTTTATTTCAAAATCTGAAAATGGTATCCCGCAAAATGCCATGTGGGTTCAAGGGATAACCGTATGTGTTATGATCGCAATGGTATCATTTGGTGGCGATGCAGCAGCGGATTTCTTCGCAAAGCTTGTTCTTATGACAAATGTTGCAATGACACTCCCTTACATGTTTATTTCAGGGGCTTTCATAGGATTTAAGAAGAAAAAAGAGATTGAAAACCATTTGTTGTCTTTAAAAGTGATAAGTTTGCCATTTTGCAACGGTTATTGTAACTCTAACGGTTGGATTTGCCAACATATTTACCATTATAGAGCCAGCTATGAAAGGTGATATTTCATCAACGCTTTACAGTATTGCTGGACCACTATTCTTCACAGCAGTGGCCAATATATTGTATGGCAACTACGAGCGTAAAATGAAAAAGCAAAATGAAGAAAAAAAGAAAACTGCAAAGCGCCTAGTATAAATAAAATGTTGCTAATGTCTTATTTTTAACAGTAATATTTTAAAAAAATCGTCCTCTCAAAATAATATGGAGGACGATTTTCTTATTTTAGATGCTTGTTCATTTACAAAGCCATATTTTTATATAAAAGCGCTGAAATTTGCTTGTCAGCTACATATGACAGGTAGGTGATAACCTAGCCTTTAAACTTTCGAATAAGCATGAGGACAGCCAGTGAGAGTCCTGAAATAATTGCTATAAAGGCAAAGAGAAAGGCTAAGGGAATAAATCCGAAGGCTTCAACAAGTCTTCCATCGGGGGCCACATATGATCCATGAGCATTGTAAGCCAAAGTTGCACCTAAGCTCCCTAATATGGATATAAACGTAACACCTTGTAGAAAAGATACTTTCTTATCTCTTTTCCATGCCCTCGATATGTTTTCAATCTGTTTTGCATCATCTAAATGAACGGTTTGATTCATATTTAATCCTCCAACAATCTCGCTATTGTACTTTTCAAGTTCTTTCTTACAGTCTTCGCATGTATCAAGATGCGTCTCGATGAGGGTTCTGCTGTCTGCACTGCATATATCATCATGATACAGCGGAAGTAAGTCTCTTATCACATCACATGTTATATTCATTGCAAGGCCTCCTGTATTTTGAGTTTTGCTCGGTGGAAGGTGACTCTGGCCCAAACATCGGTTTTGCCAAAAAGATCACCAATTTTCTTGAAGGACAACTCACCAAAAGTTCTCAGGGTGAAAACCTCTTTATAGGGCTCTTCTAGATCATGAAGAACCTTATGAACTGCAAAAGCCTTCTCTTCATCGACAAGTTTTCCCTCAAAATCATGGGGGTGGATCATGTCTTCAGGAGAATCGTGATGGCTTATGCGTTTTTGTTTTTGTCTGTTTGTAAAATATGTGTTCTTTGCTATCTGACAAAGCCAAACATAAACTTTTGAGTTGCCTTTAAAATTATGAATGTTCTTAAGGGCTTTGAAGAATGTTTCTTGAGTGATTTCTTCTGCAAGTATGTCATCGCGGCAAAGGGTTAATACATATTTATAGACATCTTCGAAATATATTCGGTATATTTCGTCAAATTCTACCATCCTCTCACTCCTTTCGTACATAAGACCCGTGTGTTTTTGATTTCGTTACAAGGTTTTTGAATTTTTTTTTCGAGCGATATGAAAAATGTACTTCAAGCCCCATCTATACCGCATATAGACATCAAATGATTAAAAAATCTATATTGGGCACAGTGTGGGCTTCGACCAGAACTTTTGCAAGTGCCTGAATCATAATCTATCTATAGTAAATATACCTACTTCCAGGTATCTTACACCATATTGATGACAAGGCATAGGTGATTAAACCTAATAAAATATTAGGAATCATGAACTTTATTAGACTGGAATAGATATTGCGTATAAAGTAAAAGCTGTTCACTCAATCTCGGGCAGATGAGTGAACAGCTTTTTATTGATTGTACGAGTACAATCTTATTGAGTATGACTTGGACATGACAATGCTTTATAGGTCAGTGCGCAAATTGATATAAAGCAGAGCCAATATGGCAAGACATAAGTGTCATACTTGAAATTCCTAAATAAGAATACCAGCGATGGTCGCAGTCATAAACGCGGCAAGGCAGCCACCGATCATAGACCGCATACCGAGCTTAGCAATTTCGTGACGTTTGTTTGGCGCTAGGGAACCAATGCCACCAACTTGAATACCAATAGAGGAAAAGTTGGCGAAGCCACAGAGTGCATAAGTCAAAATAACTATTGTTCTATCAGAAATTGCACCAGACTTAATCACTTCGCCTAGACTCGCGTAAGCAATAAACTCATTAATGACAACTTTCTGGCCAAGAATATCCGCCGCAATGCTTAGGTCTGCAGATGGAACACCATCACCCACGCAAGTGGCGCAAATATTAGGCTTAGAACAGTGTTAATAGAAAACTCAGGGTAGCCAAATAAACCGCCAGCCCATCCAAATACCGCATTCACTAGGGCAATAAGGGCAATGAAGGCAATCAGCATAGCACCAACATTCATAGCCATTGCCAGGCCTTCACCAGCACCTCTTGATGCGGCGTCGATCATATTGGCGTCAATGTTTTCCATTTCAACTTCCACTTTACCCTTTGTGACAGGTTGGTCTGTTTCTGGAAGCATAATTTTTGCAATGATAAGACTGGCAGGCGCCGACATAATGGAAGCAGCAATTAAGTGCGCTGGATCAGCCCCCATAAGGACATAACCAGCCATTACACCGCCGGACACTGTGGCCATACCACCTGTCATGACAGTCAGAAGTTCCGAGCGTGTCATTTTAGAGATATATGGCTTAATAACCAGAGGGGCCTCAGTCTGACCAACAAAAATATTAGCAGCAGCAGAAAGTGATTCTGCACCACTTGTCCCAAGAAGTCTTGTCATAACTACGGCAAGCCCCTTGATAATGATTTCCATAATGCCTGTATAATATAAGACAGCCATTAGAGAAGAGAAAAAGATGATTGTAGGTAAGATGTTTAGGGCAAAAATGAATCCTAAACTATCGTTTCCAACAAGTCCGCCAAATAAGAATTTTGTACCTTCATTTGCGAATCCAAGAAGTTGTGTAACACCTTGACTGAGGCCTCAAAACCTTTTGACCAGGTTCCCATTTTAAAAATAAGAATCCAAAAATAATTTGAATGATGACACCTGTAATAACAAGTCTCCAATCAACATTCTTTTTGTCTTCTGACAAGAGATAAGCAATTAGTATCATTACAATAATGCCAATAAAACTTATTAATTTTTCCACGACAAATTCCCTTTCTTTTTCTCGTATTCAGAACTTTTTTTTGAATTGATTTTTCACTTTAAGTTTTGGACGGACGATACAAAGTGAAAAACGTTTTCAAAAACGACGTCTTGAATGCGATGTTTTTTAAAATGAATTTGCGCACTTTGATAACAATACCAGAAAAACGAATTAAAATAAAAGGGGAAAATGCTTACAAAAATTTGGAGTGTATTTTCTAAAAAGTAAAAAAGTATACAGAAAAAATCAACAAAAGAACTGCATGAAAATGGTATTTGTCCATGGAATTAGAAGTGTTGTAAACACTGAAGCACAGACAGAATTGTCTGAAATTTATTGGTGTCGACTGTGCCTATGACTTTTGATATAATACATCTTGAAAAAAATAAGGGGTGAAATCATTCGAATAAATATCATCTCAACAAGTGATTTAAAATGATTAAAATAGGATTGGAGTGTAGGGAATGAAGTACGGGATTTTGAGGTATCCTCATCAGAACACAAGATACTTTGAATCGACAAAGAACTTACTTATAAATGAATTTCTAATTATGGCTCAGGGCCTTGACATGTCTGTGAAAGAGATCCAATACGAGACAATTGGTGGTGTTGACCTTTTAACATTTCAAACAGATGTATTAGATCTTCAAAATTTGGAAGCGTTACATAGACTGTCTTCTGGATATATACTTTTCAAAGTGGAAGACAAGGCGCTCATTCCCATGAATGAGGGCAAGTCAACATACTTTAAGAATGACATATCGAGCATTTTAAAGTATACAGGCAAAACCAATGAAGACTTCACAGGTATGATGATCAATATAGGGATTTTTTCCAGTTGCATTTGCAAAGGCATTTGATTCTGCGCTGAATATACTCGACCCTATGTGTGGCCGAGGCACGACCCTATATGAAGGGCTTATTAAGGGGTATAATGTGGCAGGTGTGGAGATTCAAAAATCATCTTGCCAAGAAATTGATAAGTTCCTAAAAAGGTACTTAAAATATCATAAATACAAGCATACTTCTGAACATCAAACAATACATTCAAAGGGCGGAAAGGGTCTTAAATACACCATTGAAACGGCGCGTTCAACTGAAAAATTTAAAGACAAGGACCGTAGAAAAGTTCAGTATGCCAATGGAAATACACTCTTTGTCAATGATTTTTACAAAAAGGAGTCCTTCCATGTGCTCGTAACAGATGTCCCCTATGGCGTACAGCATAAAGGTAAATCCAGTTCTAAGCCTGTGGATATTCAAAAGCTCTTAAAGGATGCAAGTTCAGCTTGGTATAAGGTCCTAAAAAAAGGAGGCGCAGCGGTGATTTCATTTAATGCCTACACCCTCGATAAGGATCAGTTAAGATGTGATTTCCAGAAGGCAGGATTTGTCGTACTGAGTGAAGGCGTATATGATCAATTTGAACACTGGGTTGAGCAAGCGGTTAATCGGGATGTTTTCGTTGCAATCAAGCAGTAGTTAAGCAAGAAATATCATTGAGTGGAAGGATATTAGGTGATTACATGAAGTCAGACAATGAGATTTACAACTATAAGTTACTTGTCCATCAACTCATTGAAGAAGGCAATTATATAAAAGCTGCATCTATTTATAACCGTCTTTACAGTAAAGAAAAGACCAATGTTGATCTGTTATATGATATAGCAATGTTCCATCATGAATATATTAACCCAAAAGAAGCCCTACGTTATTATGACGAAATTATTGAACTCGAAGAGAGTGAAGCCGGGGCCTATTATGGAAAGGCTATCATTCACGAAGAGCTGGATGAAACAGATGCGGCAATATTTCATTACAAAAAGGCCATAGAGTGGGACCCAGGCTACTATTTGGCCCACCTGTATTTGGCTGATATTTATGATAAACGAAAAGAAGATATTCTAGCAGAGGACCACTTAAGAAAAGCCATTCACTATGCGCCTGATGAAGTGCTTTGCTATAATCATTATAGTGCCTACCTGGAGAGTCGAGGGCGGGATGTTGAAGCCTTAGAATATACAAAAAAAGCCCTTGGTATAGATTCCGAGCATTATATGTCCCTCTTTAACATGGGCGTTCTATTGAAAAAGGCATCACAAGTTCAAAAGGCCATTTTCTATTATGAAAAATCCATTGTAAGCAACCCCAACTATCCTTATGCCTACTTAAATTTGGCAGTTATACACAAGGCTTTAAAGGCCTATAAAAAGGCTTATGAAGTCTTATCCAGTGCGATCTTGCATAATCCCAGTGTAAGCGTACTTTACTACAACCGTGCAATAATGCTGGTACAACTGGGCGACTGTGAAAAAACCACTGAAGATGTTCTGCAGTCCATTCGATTAAGTCCAAGCCTCAAAAAGTATGCATTGATAGATGTAGAACTAAAGGGTATAGATTTAGAAAAAATTCGAACGGAGAATGTGTAAAGTGGTATAGCAAGGGTAAAAATGAAGACATAAAAATCATCTCAAAACACGAGATGATTTTTTTTATTGCATTTTATTCTTGTAAAGTGGACTGCTATGGTGTATGATTTATTTGAGAATTGTTATCAGGTACTAAAACCAGATAACATGTTGTGTGAAACACAAGGTCACATAATTCATGAAGAAATTGGCAGTTAGCAAAAGCAATAAAGGAGATGAAAGGCTTGAATAAATCACAGTGGAATGAAAAACTGAGGGCGTACGCAAAGCCCAGTTTGAAAAAATCAGTGTTTCAAATTGTAAACTCAGTGATCCCGTACATGGGCTTGCTTGTATTAATGTATATGACGATGTACTATGAGGTGCCTTACATACTTACTCTGGGCTTGGCCTTTCTTGCAAGTGGATTTTTAGTAAGAATTTTTATCCTCTTTCACGACTGCACCCATCTGTCTTTTTTTAAGTCGAAAATAGCGTGTTCAATATGGGGGCATATTTTTGGAATATTAACTTTTACCCCCTATCACACATGGCAACTGGAACATAATATTCACCACGGCACAGTTGGAAATTTAGACAGACGGGGGATAGGAGACATCTGGACTATGACTGTTTCTGAGTATGAAGAAAGCGGACTTATAAAAAGGCTCTGGTACAGGCTATACAGAAATCCATTATTCTTGTTTTTAGTGGCCCCCTTCGCCCTTTTTGCAGTGCTAAACAGAATACCATCTATACATGCTAGGCGTAAAGACCATTTAAGTTATTTGGTGACCAATGCGGGTATTGTGGCAGTTTTTATACTTGTTTGGCAAACACTTGGCTTAAATATTATCTGGCCATTCAAATGCCAATCCTCTATTTTGCCAGCATTATGGGTGTATGGCTCTTCTTTGTACAGCACCAGTTTGAAGAAGTTTATTGGTCAAGTGATTCCGATTGGGATATTGTAAAAGCGGCCCTAAAGGGCAGTTCTTTTTATCAGTTGCCCCTTGTGTTTGAATGGTTCTCGGGCTATATCGGATACCATAATATACACCACTTGAATTCCAGAATTCCAAATTATAATTTGAAGATGTGCTACAGGGATGTTCATGATTTACTCGAAGAACGAAAAATCACATTTTTTGAAAGCTTTAAGTTGGCATTCTTAGAACTCTACGATGAGAAAAGCAAAAAAATGATTTCTTTTAGAACCGCACGAAAACTTAGACACAGCCGGTCCAACTAAAAAGGATTCAAAAATATACATTGAGAATTCTGGATGAAACGTTTATGCAGGCTGTTTATGACATTTGTCATCTTCATCCTGTGGATTTCACTCCTGTAACTTAAGTTACGGAATACTATACCATATTACTGTATATTATAAGCATAAGATAAGTCAGGCTTTCATAAGCCATTTGCGGAATAATAAGGAGTGAAATTCATGAAAAAAGAACATAAAGATCAATTCAACAAGGAAATTGGATGGACCCCCCCTGGAGCTCTTATGGCAGATAAGTTTGGAGATGACTTTGGAGACTTAATTGCTAGGTACCACCATGACATATGGAATGAAGAGGGCGCGATTCCCCTCAAATATAGATATATGATTGCAATGGCAACTGCAATATTTGACAATAATGACACACGGGCAAAACTGGAGCTGAGAAAGGCCATTAACCACGGTGCAAGTAAAGAGGAACTTCTGGAAGTCCTAAAACAACAAGTTTGGATGAAGGGCTCACCAACCTTGGTTCAAATAGCCCCTCTGCTTCAAATGATTGATAAGTCCTTTGAAGATGACAAGTAAATATAAAATGCACCTTATCATAAAGACACGTATTCATACTGAATGCGTGTTTCTTTTTATATGGGGTAAATATAAAGGGTCGAAAGGAGTTCTTTATGAAGAAATTTAGAAGACCATTAGCGCTTGTCATAGGGGCATTGCTTTTCATTTCACCACTAAGTGCATCATTGAATTTAGCATACGCTTCTGCCCCCGAATACGGCAGTTCGGCAATAACACTTTACGAATTAGGTGTTTTAACTGGCACAGACCAAGGGTTTGAACTGGAGAGGACACCAACACGTCTAGAAGGATTAATAATTCTTATTAAGTTACTTGGTAGTGGTGACCAGACAGATGCCTATACAGATTGGTCCATACCATTTTCAGATGTGCCCCAGTGGGGGAACAAGTGGGTTGCTTATGCCTATAGCCAAGGGCTTACAGCTGGCGTGGATTCAAACACCTTTGGCTCTGATGAAACACTGCAGTCCAAGTCATACATGACTTTTCTGCTAAAGGCTCTTGGATATGATCCAGATGCAGGCGATTTCACTTGGGACACGGCCTTAGATAAGGCTGTGGATATTGGGATGATCAACTTAGAAGAAAAAGCAGAGCTAGAGAGAGAAACCTTTTTAAGAGACCATCTAGCTTATCTTTCAGAGAAGGCACTGAACCAAAGGATTAAAAATCAAAGGGTTCGTCTTGTTGAAAATTTGGTTTTTAATGAGGCTATTGAAAGAAAACCAGCTGAAAAAACAGGCCTAATCAGTAAAAATGAAATGGACCTACTCCTCAAATTTTTTGTGGAGTTGCCAGCGGATGCATACAATGAAGAAGAAGCGAACAAAATGATAGATCGCATGGAACGTATACCCGAAAATTATATTGAATGGCTTATTGAAGATGGGACAAGAATCCGACTCATTAACAATCCAATGACAGAAGAACCTGAGTATGAACATTTAAAAGGTGTGGTTCCAAGAGGCTGGGAAGAAACCGGGAAAACATGGGATGATGTGCCTGGAGCAGGCGGGCAATTAATTGTTGCCAGAATTGGATACAGTGATCCAGGTGAATTTCACGGATCTCATAATCTTGAGCTCCATGAAATAGGGCATCAAGTGGATTTTGTTGTTTTTGAAATGTATGGACTGGACTCCACAAACGAAACATTTGCCCAGCTCACTGAAACAGAGGCGTCCCTTTTTAGTGGTGCCTATTACAAATATGATGAGGAATATTTTGCAGAAGCCTTCACCATGTTTTACTTAAGTGAAGAGACCAATAAAGAGCTCAAGCGAAAAGCGCCACAAGTTTATGAATATTTTAGGTCATTTGAAGAGCAGTATGGCTATGATGAGTGAAACGGGTATGAATCGAGGATAAGAAAAAAAGACCGAAAAAAGACCGAAAAAAGACCGCCAGTGTTTAAAAGGCGGTCTTGTCATTTTACTCAATAACTTTAATTTCATAAGTCACTTCTGCGGCCTGCTTGACCATGGCTATGACACCACAGTATTTTTCTTGGGAAAGCTTTACTGCTTTTTCTAGTTTCTTTAGAGGAAGGTTATCTCCTTTAAAAGAGTATATGACATGTACTTTGGTATAAACCTTAGGGTGTTCATCAGCCAACTGTCCTTCAACTTCAATATCAAATGCATCGATTTCCACTTGCATTTTACCGAGTATGGACATGACATCCATAGCTGTGCATCCTGAAAGGGCATTGAGCAGCAAGGGCTTTGGCAGGGGTCCTCTATTTTGTCCACCGAATGTTTCTGCGGCGTCTACAGTGAGTTTATGACCAGAAATGTCAGTTTCAAAGGCCATTCCATCTATCCATGATGTTTTGATTGTATGGCTCATATATTGCCTCCTATTCTAAGCAAGTTACAAATTATAAGTTAAAATTATAATGAAAGCGCCTGAAGATATTTGTTACACAACCCTATAAGTCATACCCATTTCCCAGCAGATTCATTCTCAAAAGTTCATTTAACTCGTAAATTGTAAAGGTCCTCACTGAACCCCATCTTATAAACAGAGAGCATATGAATATATTATGGATGCCAAACTTGTGATTGCCAGGAACTCAAGCGGATGGTACCGTGTAAGAAAAGGCAAAAGACAAGCCCTATCTTATTTAAAAATGTTTAAGCAAGAAGACTGTAGATGCAATCTACTTGAGAATACATAGTGACGGAATTTAAGGAGTGAAAGAGGTATGATAATCAACTGGAGACCAGACAAAAATAGTGAAGTCCCTCTTTTTAGACAAATAGTTAGTCATATAGAAGAAGGTATTAGAGAAGGGGTCTATGTCAAAGATACCAGATTCCCCTCTCAGAGACATTTGGCTGAGATTTTCAACGTAAATCGAAGCACAATATCCCTAGCCATGGATGAGCTAAAAGCCCTCGGTCTTATTGAAACAAAGGGCAAGGGCGGGACAAGGGTATCTCATGTGCCTGAGGATATGGGATCATTTGACTGGGGGCACTATGTGGAAGAGAGCATGTACTATCCCAACAGGGCAATCATTCAAAAAATAAATGACCTAGATTTTGATGACTGTATTATAAGATTAAGTTCTGGCGCAGCCATGCCAGAGAGTTTTGAGTTTACAGGCTTAAAGGCTCTTATAGAGCAAGCTTCTGAAGTGGTTGAGAGTCTGGATTATACTGAGCCCAGGGGGTTACTATCACTTAGAGAGGTCCTTAGCCAGTATTTGGGGCAGATTGGGATAGAGGCAGATCCTAGCGAAATACTTATTGTAAGCGGGGCACTCCAAGCGATTCAGCTTATTGCCCTAGGCCTATTGCAAAGGGGATCTACAGCCTTGATTGAAAAACCCTCCTATTTGTATTCACTGAACATTTTAAAGTCCCTTGACATGCGAAGAAGGGGGATTGATTGTGATTCACAAGGCTTAATACCGGAGAATCTCTACAAGGCCAGACCGCGCAATCATCACTCGGTTCTTTACACCATCCCAAATTTTCAAAATCCAACAGGACATTTAATGAGCGAAAAGAGACGACTGCAAACATTAAAGGTGTGTGAAGAACTCAATATTCCAATCATTGAAGACGATGTTTACAGGGAGCTCTGGATTGACACACCGCCTCCACCCGCACTGAAAAGTTTGGAGACAAAAGAGCAAGTCCTCTATATAGGAAGTGTTTCAAAGCATTTAAGTCCAGGTCTTCGTATAGGATGGATTGTAGGTCCAAAATCAGTCATTGAACGTCTTAGTGACATAAAAATGCAGGTGGACTATGGAGCCAGTACCTTATCTCAGGTGGTTACTGAACTTTGGTTTAAGTCAAATCATAGGGACAAGGCCCTCCAAATTATGCGTGAAAACTTAAAAAAGAGAAGGGATACAGCCCTTCATTCGCTTAACAAGTACATGTCTGATCTAGGAACATGGGAAGTGCCTAGGGGGGGCTTCTATATTTGGGTTAAACTCAAGAAAGCGGTCTCAGAGGAGCAAATTTTTAATAGAGCTATTGAGGCAGGTGTTTTGGTTTATCCCGGTCATGTCTATGGACAAAATCAGGGATCATCCCTCAGAATATCCTATTCCAGTGAATCCTGCCAACGGATCGACGAGGGCATATGTAAGTTAAGTCAAGTTATTCGTGCATTAACTTAGATATGGTTGGGTATATGGAATGTAATATGGTTTGCTTTATGGTTGGTGACATATAGATGCTTGTGGATGGTGTAATTATTCAGTAGGAATGTATAATCTTACATAAAGTATGTGGGAGGTACACTATGAACTATCCAAATCTTATTATTCGTCTTGATTATATAAAGGAAAATGCAAAAGCGGTAGCAGATGCCTGTAAAAAGAAAGACATTTCAGTATGTGGCATTGTCAAGGGCCTTCATAGCGATCCAAAAGTGGCTCAGGCTATGCTTGAGGGTGGCGTGGATCAAATCGGTGATGCGCGAATTGGGAATTTGAAACGACTAAAGGATGCAGGTGTAAAGGCATCAACACTTTTAACGCGTATTCCAATGCCTAGTGAGGTTGCTGACATGATTCAAGTGGCAGATATTAGTCTGAATTCAGAGCTGAAAACCATTCAGGCAATAGACAGGGCCTGCTTAGACATGGGATTAAATCATAAAATTGTGCTCATGTATGATTTAGGAGATTTAAGAGAAGGCTTTATCAGTAAGGCGGAACTCCTTCAAACAGCTCTTCAAGTGGAAGGAATGAAAGGCGTTGAACTAGCTGGTGTTGGTACCAATTTAGGGTGCTATGGTTCGATAAAACCGACCCGGAAAAACCTAAGTGAGCTGGTCGACCTGGCCACCACCATTGAGAAGAAGATTGGACGAAAGCTGGAAATTGTTTCTGGAGGGGCAACATCTAGTCTACCTTTGGTTTATGATGATGATATGCCAAAAGGCGTTAATCATCTGAGAATTGGTGAGGCCATTTTACTGGCCCGAGACCTGCCGGATATATGGAAGGTGCCCATGCCAGGGACGCATCAAGACACAGTTTTAGTAGAGGCTCAAATTGTTGAAATGAAACGCAAGCCAAGTCATCCAATCGGTGATATATTCATTGATGCGTTTGGAAACACACCTATTTATGAGGACAGAGGCTGGGAAACCCGAGCTATACTGGCGTTAGGAAGACAAGACTTCGCCATGATGGACCAGTTGATTCCAAAGGATAAGGGGCTTCATCTGGTTGGCTGTAGTTCAGACCACCTCATTGTATCTATAGAAAACACGAGCAAGTATGAGGTTGGTGATGTGGTCCAGTTTGAAATGTTCTATGGTCCCATGTTGTTTTTAAGTGGTGCGGAACATATTCAAAAAACGTATAGGGCATTGTAAAATTTTCAAATTGAAATCAAATCCTACCATGAGTCGATTGGCTCTTGATAGGATTTTTTTATTGTCTTGTTAAGGCACTTGCTAAAAAATTCAAATTGTATATTTCAAATTGTATATTTCAAATAAAAAAATTACAATTTGAATAAATTGAAAGAACTGTCACCGATTTGGGTAACAATTAAAAAAATACGTTGTAATAGGAGGTCAGTATGGCAAAAAATGGGGGAACAGATTCATAAAATACATAGTCCTACTGCTGTTCTGGCTTGTCCTGAGTGGGACTTTTGATGCCCGTGTTTTGATTACGGGGCTCTTTGCAGCGGCAGTTGTTTTACTTGCCTCTGAATATTCACTCAAGAAATTTGAATCCAGTCATGTTTTTATCCGTTATCATTATCATATTCTTTGGTTTTTCGGAATTGTCTTAATTGAAATTTTCCTAGCTGCCTATCAACACATTCAACGTGTATTAGCAGGAGAAGACAGATCCGTTATTTTCGAATTAGATTTAAGTGTGGAAGATGAGTTTGCCATAGCCCTTATTGCAAACGCTATTACTTTAACACCTGGCACTCTAACCATGCAAGTGCATGATCAGACTTTAACAATACTGGGGTTTGCTGATTCTATTGAAGAGGTGGATGAAATTAAAAGAGTGGTCATTGAGAAGTATCAAAAGCCTTTCTTGGAGGTGGTCATTAATGCTTGAATTGACACTTTTTTTTTATAATACTTTCCATGTTTATACTCGTTGTATACACCTTAAAGGGAGAATCTATATGGGAAAGACTTATCGGTCTGAACCTGATTATCATAAAAATTATTTTGCTTATAACAGTCTATGCCATCCTTATTGATGTGCCGTCTGTTCTTGATATTAGCATCACATACAGTATTGTTGGATTTATTGCGACCACCCTACTTTCGAGGTTTTTATTGAGAGGGGGACGGCTTAAATGATTGCAAACATACTGCTTATTCTCACTTGGTTTTTTATGTTGTTTGGCATATTTGGTCTCTTTAGATTGAAGGGCATTTATACAAGGCTTCTTTCTAGTTCAAAGATTGATTCTGTAACAGTTATAACCCTTTTCACCGCCTTGATGATTAAATCCGGGTTTACAAACACCACATTAAAACTAGGGGTTGTTCTTGTGTTCTACTTGCTGACCAATCCAGTGACCAATCAAATTGTTGCCAATTCAGCTCTAAGAAATGGTATAAAACCAGACCGCTTCATACTGGAGTCCTCTCGAAAGGAGGGCGATAAAGATGCTTAGCACAGTCCTATTTATATTTGTGTTGATTATGGCCATTGCTGTCATACTGACCAACAATAATCTTCGTCTTATAATGTACTTTTCTGTCTTTTCCTTTGGAGCTGCGGCCTCTTACTTTGTTCTAAAAGCGCCAGATATTGCTCTGGCAGAAGTGGCTATTGGGTGCGCATTTGTTCCCTTAATATATCTCATCACAATCGGCAAGCAAAAGATATTCACAGTGGTATTTTTGATGGCGATATTGGAGAACATGGGTCTCTTGATTATGATACCATCAGGCACTTTTACATAGTTCTTGACAAATTTTGCTTGGACTATGGACTAAACCTAAATTTAATTAACCGGCCCACAAGGTTTAGCTCAACAGTACACGGGGTTTTCAGACCGGGAAATATCGACTTAATCTGTATATTTCACCCCGACAAAGACTGTATAGAGGTTCGAGGCAATGCATCAAATATTATGCTGTTTAACCTGGAGCAAAGACTCCATGAAAACGGACAAATTCAGTGGAGGAGGGTGATTGACAGTGAGGGAGAAAATTAGAAAGATATTTGCATTTGTAGCCCTAATCGTCATATGCCTAATATTTATGGTCAAGATCCTTCCAGCCTTGTCCACCTACAATTTAACAAGCTACAACTACTATTCAACAAAAACCTTTACGGAGGTGGGGTCGAAGAACATGGTAACGGGTATTTATCTTGATTACAGATTGTTTGACTCTCTGCTGGAAGCGGGTATTTTATTTGTTGTTACAGCAGGCATACTATTTATGGGCAAAAAAGATGAAGAGGTGAGATGATGCTAGGGACTTTTACATTACTCAGAATAATAAGTCGCTTCTTACACCCCTTTGTCCTCATGTTTGGCATATATATAGTGGTTAATGGAGATTTGTCTCCTGGTGGTGGTTTCCAGGGGGGTTGTGCTCGCATCCTCATTTATACTCCTTTATTTTATCGGAGAAGTGAATAAGTTAAGTGTTAAACTTATCATTCGTATTGAAAAAGTACTTTTTTTAATACTGGTTATTGTGGCATTTTTAAGTCGGGCGGAAACGTTTAATGCCCACCAAATATCTTATCTTGTGCTGATGAATACCATAATTGGCATGAAGGTGGCACTGGGAATAGGAGCCATTATTATGATATTTATAGAGGAGGGAAATGTATGATGTTACGTACGGCAATTGCATTTATGATTTTCCTCATAGGCATGTATGGTCTTGTCATAAGCGGCAATGTAATCAAATCAATCATTAGTTTGAATGTCGTTCAGACATCTCTCATCCTGCTCTTTATAAACTTGTCTGGTCATGCGGGATCAGGTATTCCAATTATGGGCGTGGATGGTCTGGCGCCAGTGGATCCAATTCCACAAGCCTTAATGATTACAGCCATAGTTATAGGGGCATCCATCACAGCGCTTAGCTTGATGTTGACCATAAAAATATTCCACTACTACGGCACACTCGACTGGCATGAAATCTTAGCGATGAAAGAAACAATACGTTAATGGAGGTCTTCATGGTTAATATGGCACTGGGACTAATTTTTATTCCAATGATCCTGGCGATCTTAATATACCTACTGGACACAAGAATGGTCAATCGGTTAAGTCTACTGATACAGCCAGTCTTATTAGCTATGACTCTATATTTGGTATACAAGCTGTTTTTTAATGGCGGTGTTTACTTTGTACTCGGCGGTTGGGACAGAGGTGTTGGTATTCCCTTGAGGGTGGATCAAAAAAGCTTAATATTTATGGTGATGACAGTAATAGGTGTTACATATTTTATATCATTTGACTGGACAGCCCACAGGATGATCATAAATACCTGTTCTTCATTCTCTTCTTACAAGGGTCACTTATGGCACTTTTTCAAGCGGCGGATATTTTACCCTGTTATACTCCTGGAGTTAATAACCATATTGGCTGGGATTCTGATTACCTACGAAAAGAGGGAATCTCTGTGAAGGCGGGTCTTTATTACTTGTTGATCAACTCAGTGGGAATGACCATTTACCTCATGGGTGTAATCCTCCTCTATAATTCTGTCGGTGTTCTTGATATGGGGCTAATACAAGAAGCTGTTGGAAGTGGTCCGATGACAGCACTCCAGTGCGCTGCTCTTGGGTGTTTTATAACAGCCTTTGCTGTGAAGACGGCCATGTTCCCTGTAAGCAGCTGGTTGCCACTGGCTCATGGCTCTGCACCAACCCAGATGTCGGCCCTGCTTTCTGGTCTACTTGTTAAACTGGGTATATACAGCCTTATGCGGTTCATGGAGATTTTCAGCAGTCAGGCCTACCTGCACTTGATTTTGGTGTTGGGCGTATCAACTGCCATATTTGGGGTCGGCATGGCCATGCTTCAGAGCGACATAAAGCTTATACTGGCCTACCATACGGTCTCTCAGATGGGACTCATTATAATGGGACTGGCCTCTGGAAAATATGAGGGCTTTGTCGGCAGTTTGCTTCATGATGTGAATCACTTTCTCTTTAAAAGTCTCCTGTTCTTAGGAAGCGGTGTTGTGATATACCTGTATGGGTCTCGAGATGTTCGGCAAATTCGTGGCGTTTTGAAAAACCAACCCGTCATTGGATATGCCCTTCTAATAGGTGTGCTTGGAATCACAGGCGCCCCACTCTTTGACGGAAGCCTGAGTAAAATTCTAATAGAGGAAAGTTTTATTGGACGAATTGGCTATTTTATTATTCTGTTTGTCAACTTAGGTACGATTCTTTCTTTTATGAAGTTTTCACAGATTTTCTTCGGATATACAGACAGGCAAGTTAAGATACCTGTGAATAGATGGAAAAAGAATACCGTTGTGGTTATGGCTCTTGTAATGCTTGTGACCTATCCGCTGGAACTTATATACTTTGATGGGCCTTGGACTGAGGTTCATTTTACGACAAAAGCTCTATTAAAAGGCGCAGCTGAGTTTGCTCTGCTCTTCGGAGTGGCTTATATTCTGCTTAAACGCGTTCTAAAACCTCTTCTTGTAAAGTATCCAAACCTAGGTAAACACAGACTAGGGTTTCAAGAGGCCAATAGCATGGTGCTGATCTTCCTTGGCAGTCTATGGGGATACTTTTTATATTTGGTGCCTTAAAAATAAGTAAATAGGTTGTTTCAAGGGGAGAGCTATAAATCATAAGGAAAATAAAATCCGCTCAAGTCAGATAAGAAGAAAATACCTGGCTTTGCGGATTTTTTATGCTTTAGAAGCAAATTTCTAAGTGTTTCTAAATCGGCGGTACTGCACTGGTGTGCGACCTTCAAATTTCTTGAAAATCTTGGCATAGTAGCCTGGATTACAAAAGCTAAAAAGTTCTGAGATTTCTCCTATGGGCATATTGGTCAGTTCAAGAAAATACTTGGATTCTTCTATTTTATAAAGATGAATATACTCGACCACACTATATCCAACCTCTTTTTAAAAAGACCGGATAGATACTCCTTTGTCGTATTTGCGACCTCAGCCACATGACTAAGTGAAATATCTTCAGAGATGTTTTCATGGATATACTGAATGGCTCTTGATACAGGCAGGGGATACTGGGTTGTACGCTCCTTGCGAATTAGTTTTACAAATTCAAGAGCCATATCATATTCTAGGGCTTGCAATGCTTTGATGTTTTTTGTCTTTTCAATTTCATAGATGAAAACATCACTCAGAGAGTAGGCATCTTCAGGATTGACATTTGATTCGATTGCGGCACGGGCAAAAAGGGTACAAGAAGCAATGAGAGAATTCTTTGTTGACCGAATGGGCGTGTCAGCAAGCCTTGCACGTTCTAGTGCATTGATGGCATCAAGAATTTCAATCACGTCGTTATCAGTGCAGCGCTTCATAGCACTGAGGAGTTTTCTTTCAAGATAATAGGATGGATGCTTGTAAAAGCTACTCAGGTTTTCCATTTTTAAATGGATGTGTCGTGATGACATATGGACCTCCACTCAGTTTTATTGAAGGCAAACAATCTAAAAAATCGTTTTCCTACATTGCATTAAAATCGTATAACTAACATTAAAATAATATACATACTCTATTCTTGCAAGCCCTATAATGAGATTGTCTTTGAAAGAAAAAGTTTTTACTCAAGGGGGAGTTAAAAAATGAAGAAATCATTAGCAATACTAGTCGCACTCGTCATGGTTATGGCGATGGTTATGGCCGGTTGCACACCAAATGCGGAAGCACCAGCAGAGCAGCCTGCAGAAGAGCCAAGCGAAATGGCTGAAGAGCCACAAGAAGAACCTGCTGAAACACCAATGGAAAAAACAGTGGTTAAGTTTGCTGTTCAAGCAGACTCCACAGATGCACTGAATCAAATTGTGGATGCCTTCAACGCATCAAGTGACATGTATGAAGTAGAAGCCATAGTCATGACAAATGATTCTGGCAACATGCACGATCAACTTATTAACTCACTATCTAGCCAGTCTGGTGAATACGATGTCATTTCAATGGACGTTGTTTGGGCAGGCGAGTTTGCAGCTGCAGGTTACTTAGAGCCACTGGACAGCATGATTAGAGATGCAGGCTGGAAGGTCACAGACTTCAATGCTGGTTCAATGGCATCAGGCAAGTACAAGGGCAAGAATTACGTCCTACCATACTTTTCTGATTTAGGATTTTTATATTATAGAGCAGACATTGTGTCACAAGAAGATGCAGATGTTCTTGAGTCAGGAAACTACACATGGGCTGATTTCCTAGCCATGGCAGAAAAATATGCAGGCCAAGGTGAAACGAAGTATGGACATGTATATCAGTCAAAGCAATACGAAGGTCTAACGTGTAATGTCAACGAGTTCAGCAACAACTGGGCTGATGTAGAAGGTGGCTTAGAAATGATGAAGGCTTTTGCTGATTCATCTGCAACACCTGATGACATCTTAACTTATACGGAAGGGGAAACACACAGTGCCTTTCTAAATGGAGAAACGGTATTTGCACGTAACTGGCCATATATGAATGGAATGGCAGCCAGCGGAGACTACCCAGTTACAAGCGAGCAAGTTGCATATGCACCACTGCCAAATGGTGGTACCGTGGGTGGCTGGATTCTTGGTATGAATGCAAACTCAACAAACCAAGAAGGCGCTGCGGAGTTCCTTAAATTTATTGCAGGCCCTGAAGGACAAAAAATCAATGCAACAGTTGGAAGCTACTTGCCAGGATTCAATGCTCTATTAACAGATGAGGACGTCCTAGCTTCAAATGCCCTATTAACTGATATGGCATTCCAAAAAGCCCTATCGACGACTATAGCACGCCCGGTAGCGGCCAATTATGCAGAAGTATCGGATACAATTCAAGTGAAGTCTCATGAATATCTATCTGCAAATGGTGAACTTGAAGAAGCTGTAAGTGCAATCACTTCAGCCCTTGAGCAGTAAGATATTAAAAGTAGTCATTTAAAAGCTTTAGTGGCTTGCTTGCCACTAAAGCTTTTTTAAAAGAAAACATTTTAAAAAGTTTATACATGCTACTTTGAAAGTCGCTCAGAAGAATTAAATTAAGAAACTTTGTAAGCACTCGAATAAATAAGAAGGTGATCTCTTGAAGAAAATAAAAGAATTCTTGGATCAAAAATTGGGATATGTACTCATCTTGCCAGCTATTATTTTCATATTACTCTTTTCCATCCTCCCAATTCTTGAATCGACGAAATATGCCTTTTTCGACTTTCAGTTGAATGATCAAGCAAAAGTCAGGCCTCTATTTCAATGAAAGATATAATTTAGATTTGGTAACAGAAACATATGAGTATTTAGACTACTATCTAGACACAGAACTGGACGTTGTTGAGTCTGAGGATGCTTCAGAATATATAGGAAGCATGCGAGAGACTCTGGGGAAACAGCTTGAAAGCATAAGTGGGATCTTTGGCACAAATACGGGGATTGTAGAAGTGGATACCGCCACTCATGATGCCCTAAAAGAGATGGACACCAAGGCTTACAGCATGCTTGATGAACTTTATGCAAAAGATGAGCCCTTCATTTTAGAAGAGGATATATACGCTGTGGCTTCAGAACTGGACACAGCTTACGTTTCCCCTAACTTTGCAGGTCTTGATAACTTTGAGACTATAATGTCAGACGACCGTGTGAAAAGTGCCCTGATGATTACAATCATCTTTACAGTGGGGTCTGTAACACTGGAACTGATTTTAGGCCTGGTCCTTGCATTGATTATGAACAAGGCTATGGTCGGTCGTGGGATGATTAGAACCATGTCGCTTATTCCTTGGGCCATTCCAACTTCCGTGGCTGCGCTTATATGGGCTTATTTGTACAATGGGTCAAACGGAATCGTGGCTATGTTACTGGCCAAAATGGGAATTTTAGAGAGCTCGGCAGACTTATTGCTGTCAGGTTCCAGTGCACTAACAGCTGTTGTTATGGCAGATGTATGGAAGACAACACCATATATGGCACTCCTTCTTCTTGCAGGACTCCAAACCATACCGGGAAGTTTGTATGAAGCCGCATCCATAGACGGTGCAACAAAATGGCAGCAGTTTATCAAGGTCACATTGCCCCTTTTAAAGCCGTCCATCATGGTTGCCCTTTTGTTTAGAACCCTAGACGCCTTTAGGGTCTTTGACTTGATTTGGGTCTTAACCGGAGGCGGTCCTGGGGGCAAGACGGAATCTATATCCATCTATGCCTATAAGGCTATGTTTGCTCAAACACGCTTTGGCTATGGATCAGCGGTGGTTCTTGTGATGGCTCTTATTGTTGGCCTCATTTCATATGCCTATATTAAATTGTTGGATGTTAAGCTTGTATCAGAAGAGAGGTGATCCCATGCAAAAGAAGAATACAAAATATTTATTTTACACGGCGATCGCACTCTATTTATTCATAATAATCTTTCCATTTATATGGGTGCTGATTACGTCATTTAAACCTGAAACGGAAATATTCGGTGCCAATGCCCTTAAAATTGTAGCCGATCAACCAACACTGGAACACTATACAGCCTTGTTTAGAGCCAATATCTTAAATGCCTTAAAGAACAGTTTGATTATATCTTGTATAACAACAACCTATGTCACTTTTGTAGCGGCATTTTGTGCATACTCTATAGCAAGATTGCAATTTGTAGGGAAAAGACTCCTGCTGGCTGTGGTTCTGGCAACATCTATGTTTCCTCAAATGATAGTGGTAGGTCCTATTTATAGAACCTTTGTAAATTTAGGATGGACAAACTCCTATATGATCACTTTGCCCTATTCCATGATATCCTTGCCTGTGGCTATATATATTTTAGTCACACACTTTGCCAAGGTTCCTAAAGAAATGGAAGAGTCGGCATTCATGGATGGGGCATCGAAGTGGGAAACCTTTATAAAAATCATATTGCCACTGGCCATGCCTGGACTATTCACTTCGGCGATTATTACCTTCATAGGCGTATGGAATGAATTCCTCTTGTCCCTGACACTGAACTCAGATGCAAGTTATCACACAGCCCCTGTAGCCATTTCGTATTTAAGAGGGCAGTTTGAAATATTCTGGGGTCAGGTCACAGCGGCGACGGTAATCGTAACCATTCCGACCCTTATAATCGTAATTTTATTCCAAAGACAAATCATTTCTGGTTTGACTTCGGGCGCAGTAAAAGAATAGGAGATACAAATCATGTGGCAATACCAAAACAATGCCCTGGAGATGAAGCAACTCCTTGTCGATGAAAGCCTGTTCACCCTGGCCAATGGTTATTTGGGCGTGAGAGGGTGTTTTGAAGAAGGCTATGACACGGAAGCTTCCACCATTCGAGGCACATATATAAATGGCGTTTATGATACACTGCCAGTCACCCATCCAGAGAAACTATATGGTTTTCCGGATTTCCAAGACAAGCAACCCAATTTAGTGGATTTGCAGTCAATTTACATTGAACTTGATGGGGAGCGGGTCAGCTTATTTTCAGGCGCTCATGAGAATTACAAAAGAATATTGCATCTTGATAAGGGCTATACTGAACGGACCTTTAGCTACACGACTAAGCAGGGAAAAAGAGCTGAGATATCTATTAAAAGACTGGTATCCTTGCGAATAAAAGAGTTGTTCGCCCAAGAGGTTGAAATCAATTATCCTGGACAGATTAATATTGTCAGCTCTATGAAGACAAATGTGACAAATTATACTGATCCCAAGGATCCGAGAGTTGCGAGCGAACATGCCCAATTGCTTAATATTAAGAGCGCTGAAATAAAAAACACAGGGATGCTTTCTTCTTTTGAAACAGTGCACTCAAAAATCAACCTTGCTTGTGGATCTACACACAAGGCCGTGAGTTTGCCAAAAGTTACAGTGAAGAAAAATCCTGTTCATTCCGATGAGGCAGGCGTTTACAGCCTCATGTTCTCAGGACAGGAGAGGCTCAAGCTATTGAAGCATAACGTCTATTCAGATGGCATTCGGGAAGATAACCCACTTAAACGAGTGGTGGATCTTCTTGATGAAGTGGAGGACTTGTCCTTTGATGCCCTTCTTGATCATCAGATCGAGCATTTGAAAAAATACTGGGATACTTCAGACATTGTCATAAGAGGCAATGACATGGATCAACTGTCGATCCGCTTTAATATGTATCAGTTGTATCAGTCGGTTGGGAGAGACCGCTACAGCAATATATCTGCCAAGGGCCTTTCCGGTGAAGGGTATGAAGGACATTATTTTTGGGATACAGAAATCTATGTCCTGCCAACATTCCAGTTAAGCCAAAACAATATAGCAAAGAATTTGTTGATGTACAGATACAATCAACTGGACGCAGCGAGGAAAAGGGCCAGACAACTGGGCCATAAACGGGGCGTTAAATTCCCTTGGAGGACAATATCAGGAATAGAGTGTTCCGCATATTATCCAGCAGGTACGGCTCAATATCATATAAATGGTGATGTCGCCCATGCCTTCATTCAACATTATATCTTTGGTGAAGACCTTGACTTTATGAAAGACTATGGGGCTGAAGTGCTTCTTGAAACGGCAGTTTTGTGGCTTGAAATAGGACACTTTCATAATGATCTGTTTAAAATTGATGCTGTGACAGGTCCTGATGAATACACAGCCATAGTCAATAACAACTACTACACAAATGCCCTAGCAAAACATAATTTGGAATGGGCTGTTAAAATCCATGACCTGTTAAAAGCAGATGACCCTCATGCACTGGAAGACCTTTTAAAAAGGCTGGACATTCATAAAGAGGATATTTCTAAGATGGATGAAGCGGCAAAAAAAATGTTTTTGCCTCATGATGATGCCCTGGGTATAGACATGCAGGATGACAGTTTTTTAAGTAAAAAAGTTTGGGATTTCGAAAAGACACCGAAGGATCATTATCCTTTATTGCTGCATTACCATCCTTTAACCATATACCGCTATCAAGTTCTAAAACAGCCTGATACAGTGCTTGCACACTTTTTACTGGAAGAATACACAGATCTGGAAACAATGAAAAAATCCTATGATTACTATGAAGAAATTACCACCCATGACTCGTCACTTTCGCCATGTATATATGGCATAATGGCCTCAAGGGTGGGCTACAGGGAAAAAGCTTATAAGTTCTTTGGCGATGCCTTAAAACTGGATCTGAAAAACACACATGGCAACACAAAAGATGGTCTTCATATGGCCAATTTAGCTGGCTCGGCCCTATCTATGATATATGGTTTTGCGGGACTCCGGGTTCAGGAGAAAGGCATTGGTTTGAGACCCTGGTTGCCTGATGTGTGGAAGGGGTTTGACTTCAAAATTGTCTTTAAGGGTCGGACGTTAAAGATACAGATCGATGAAAGACTCAGGATTGATCTTTTAGAGGGGCAAGCGCTAGAAATCGAAATTTATAACAAGAGGGTTGAAGTTAAGGACACTCTTGTTGTTGACCTCAAGTCGTAATTGACAAGAAGTTTTATATCAAACTATAATAAGGGTATGAAAATAGACAACACATTATCACTTGTTAGCAATTTGAGGGAGTCCATTAATAGGGCCCTTGTTAAAGAAATGAACACACAGGGCATTGAAGGGCTTGTCACATCACATGGTGACATACTTACGAAGTTGTTTAAGCATGGAGAGTTGCCAAAGAGTCAAATCGCCGTGAGTATTCAAAAGGATAAGTCGACTGTGACAACTCTAATCAACAAACTTATCAGCCTTGATTATGTTCAGACAAGAAAAAACCCTCAAGACAGCAGGTCCATACTGGTGTCTCTTACAGATAAGGGGCGTGCTTTAAAACCAAGTTTTATGGAAATATCAGAACGTGTTTTCGAGGCCCTGTTTAAAGATATTGATGAAAGGGAGAAACAGGCTTTTAGAAAGACTCTAAAAAAAAATGCTTGAAAACATGGAGGCTTACTAAATACCCCCTAAATTAAAGACTATGAATAAATGCTTGTGCATATTTTGGTTTTAAAAAAAGAAAACCGCTGAAAGAAATTTCAGCGGTTTTTTTTTATGCAGTGGACGTCTATTTAAGTGCATTGAGAATGTTCATTGCATACTTAATCGTGTAGTCAATTTGTGCGCTTACCTGTGGCCAGAAACGGTCCTCGGTGATGCCCGTAACGACAGAATGATCATAACATAGGTATCCCACAGCTTGGGTGTAGGCATCTTCAATCATGTCCTCATCTAAGAAATAGTTTGATTTCTCCTGAGTCACGTCATCGTTAAGATCCATATTCATTGCCAGTAGGGTTCTAAAGAACATATGGGTCATTTCCTCTCGGGTAATAACCTGGTTGGGATTGAATTTTCGGTCAACTGATGCTGACACAATCCCATACTGGAAGGCTCTTATAGCAATTTCATCGTCGGTATCAGTGAATATGCTATGCTGGAAATTTCCCGCAACTTCGGGCATATTTAAATCATAAACATCTAAGCAAAGTTTAGCCATTTCAATTCTTGTGATCCCTCGTCGATAGTTTGTCTTGAAAGCATCTTGAATAAGATTTAGGTTATCAGCTTCATCAAGGGCGATAAGGGTTTCATTAGAAGGTCTTTTATTGGCATCGAGTGAGGTGTAATCTTCTTTTAGTGCCTTTATAAGCTCACTTTGGTCCTCTTTTTTCACTTCATCACTTTGTTCAACAAGGGCCTCCTGAGCAATAGACTCAGACGATTCAATGACTTGACCATGGTTGTCATAAAGCCTTAGTTCAGATGTCTTACCATCGGCATATACAACCATTGTGTCTTCTAGTTCGCCATCAAGAGAAGTCACTTTAAATTCAATGCGTGATACAAAATTTGCTTCAATGGCCCTGTCATTATTCGTTGTTCGAGCCACCCTAAGGGTGTTGAAATTACGGTCAGTGAGTTTGCTAGAAGCTTCAGTAATGTCAATATAATGGTCAATATCCACTACTTTGCCATCGCTATCATGTGTTTCTGATGTCTTTTTAAATGTCTTAAATGTGTTATAGCGAATAGAGCTGTTTCTTCTCTCTCGTTCTAAGTTTTCAAAGGCTTCACTTTCTTCTTTGTATTCACCAGAATTCAAAAGACTTTTTAAACTTGTACGGCGCTCATCTTCAAAGGCCATTTCGGTTTCAACAAAATCATAAGGAATACTGATGCTTATGATTTCAATTTTATAGTCTGAATCGAGAACACTTTTATAACCATAGAGTAGGTCTTCTTTTGCAATAAAATAGGGTAGGGGCTCATACTTCATATTGAGTCCGATTACAGCATAAGAAGGGAGTTCAATCTTTTCAGCCATATCCTGGATCTCAACAGGTATTGTGTCAAAATGATTGCTGTCTTTTGTCTCAATGCGTATAATGGCATCACCAGCGGCCTTGCCTTCGAACTCTCCATCATCATTAATGGAAATGAGCTTTGTGTTGCTTGTAGACCAGTCCACGTCATCTACTAAGATTTTTGATGAGAGGGAGGCCTTTTTTAAGATGTGATCAAGTTGTCCGGTCTGACCCTATAGATCACAAATCGACCACTTTCCTTATCTCGTATAAGTGTATCTTCAACAATGTCAACAGCTTTTAAGTTTGATTTAACTTCAAATGTTGTTTTAACAGAAATATCATTTTCGGTAGAGACAACAAAAGTGTACCGGCCTTCGTCATAGCAGGTGATTTCAAAATATCCGTCATTCTTACGAACATCACTATCACCGCCATACAATTCGTAATCAATTCTATCCTCAGTGGTATCAAGGGGTTGAAGTGCGTATTCCAGCATAATGGTTTCCCCTGCTTGAAGCGTGTCAGTGTGTTCGCCAAGTCTTATGCTTGTGGGTTCAATCACAAGTTCTCCATTATATACAGCGCTTACAAGGGCTGTTTTTGAATGGTCACCATCCACTGAAGTGGCTGTTATATTGACCATGCCATCTTTTTTACAGTGATGAGGCCACTTGCATTGACTGTGGCAATTTTGCTATTGCTGGACTTCCATTTTATTTCATTATTCAGTGGGGTTTGCCCTTCAAGTCTTGGTATGAGCTGGGCAGTTAACTGATAAGTGTTTTGAGGGGTATCGATTGTGATTCGGTTTTCAGAAAGTTCGATATCCTTCACCATGGACTCGACAGTTATTTTATGGGTGTCAGATTGCTCCCCATCCAGGGTGTAAACTGTCACATAGCCTGTTCCAGGCTTTATGCCTTCGACCAGACCCTTTTTGCTTACTGATATATGGTCAGTGGATTTCCAGTAGACATCTTTTTCAAAGGCGTTCTCTGGAAGAACTTTGGCACTTAATTGAGCGGTTTCACCGACGAGAAGGGTATCGACACCATCTTCAAAGGTGACACCATAGACCACTTTTTCGACGGTCACTTGCTTAAAATCTTTTCTGTGACTGTCCTTGGTTTCTACATAAACATAAGCAGTGCCTTCACCAACGGCTGTGACCACGCCAGATTTGTCGACTTTAATGACTTTTGCATCCGATGTGGAGTATGTAACGTCAGTCACTAGGGGGCATCTAGGTTGGGGACCGGCTGAACGATATAATCGGTTGTCATGGTTTCGCCAACCTCCATATCGTCTTTAGGAAGAATAAGTTCAACAGATTGCACAGTCGGTTTTACACTGATGTAAACACTGCCCGCATGAACAGATGCACCATAATTAGATTCATAAGTAACAGTTGCAAAGCCCTTGTCAACGGCTGTGATTATACCATCTTTAACAGTTACAATAGATGAATTAGACGAAGTCCACTTGATGTCTTCATCGAGTTCTTCGTCATTGTCCTCATATAGTTTGGCACTTAGGCCTAAGCTTTCGCTACATAGAGCTCATAAGTGGTTAGTTCCCCAAAACTTGCCACAGGAGCGATCATAAGCAGTATCAAAAAAATAAAAGTCAATCGGTACTTCATTTCACACCAGCCTCTCATTAAAATGAGTATTTTCTCTATTTATCCTATGGATTGAATATACCATAACTGGAGACTTTTTTACAGATTGTCTGTTATATTGAAATGAAAAGGAAATCTTACTCTAAGAGCCTGTAATCTCACTGGCGCCGGCATTCAAAAACTTTTATATGAAAGGGACGGAGGAGTGTTAATCCAGGCGCTTGCAAAATTACAGATCCATCTCCTTTCTATACCATATATAGAATTAATAATTCTTAAATCTCTATATATGGTATAGCAAGGGGCTTGAATGATATTTTCAAGTTGCTCAATCGATATGCTCCAAGGTCGTCATTCGTTAAACATCCATTATTGAGCAACCATATATGGTAAATAGGTGGTCAAATTTTGTAATTTTACAAGCGTCTCATAAAAAATTGTGCTAAAATTATGGAACATATATAAGAAAAGGGGCATGACAATGAAGACAAAAAAGTGGATCACAGGACTTTTAATTTTAACAATTTTGATTGGCGTATCTGGGTGTACTAAAATTCAGAGTCAAATCAAAGATTTCAAAGCTGAAACCATTGGACTGGCAAGGACATTTTCCGTCTATGATGATTTCGGAAATGTCACTATGACCGTGAGTGGCAAGAACACAGACATACAGCCATCAGAAGTTGAAAATGTCTTGCTTATAACAATCGATGGAAGCACATGGCAACATGTTGGATCATCCATGGTGGCTGCCGAGCAGGGCCTTGAAAACATAGTCAACACTTATGAGTTAAAAACAGAGATTGACACATCGGGGGATGCAAGCTTGTTCACAGGCTTAGACAGAAAGGTCAATAATTTATGGCAGGTATGACTGGCCTGGATAGGGTTCTGATTGTAAAAATCAGTCTGGCGTTATTGTGGGCGTTTATGAAGGCAACAAGGTCTTTGTAGAAGACAGTTCGCTTCCAAACACGACGAAAATACTGATAGACGGCAAACGACTTCATATCTATCGTTCTGATTTTGAAATATTTGAGCAAAAAATGCTCCAGTAACCATTTTATAAGCTCATAGAGCGGTAGGGTCTAGTCAAAAGGATTAGACCCTTTATTTATTTTCTTATCTCAAATCCTTGAAATGATTTCAAAAAGCACGAAACAGCCTATATTTAGACCGATTCCTTATCAATTAGATTTAGAAAATATGGTATACTCGTTAAGGCATTCGACAAGATGCTACAATTTTTGCTTTATGGGGGAACATAGTAAACAGTATGAGGTGTGAAAATGTCATTTATTAGAAATATGAAACTCAAAAGAAAAATGATGTTTGGATTTTCTATGTCTATTGTGCTGATGTTAATTGCTCTTGCTTTGCCATATTTGGATTATCCAGTAACAATGAAGATGTAAAAATGGTGAACATAATATCAGAGGAAGCCAACATGGCTGCCTTAATTCAGAAGGAACTTCTTGAAAGTCAGAAGGTCTTTAAAACCTTTCAATTAACGGGAGATGTCAATCTTCAGCATCAGTTCACAAGTCATAAAGACAACATGATTCGATATTTACAATCACTTAAAGAGATAAACGTGAACGAAGAGCGTAAGGCTTACATTTCTGATTTAGAAGTGGCTATGTATGATTACAGCGATGGTTTTGCCTTTTACAAGACCCTGGATGAATCGCGACTCGACCACTATGAGACAGTGGGACAATATGGGGTCGATATTATTGAAGCCCTACGCCGAATGTCGAATACAGCCCATGATCTATCTGAAGAAGAAGTGCAAATGAATGTTGGAAAGGGGCTTGAAAGTATTTTGCTCGCTCGACTGAGCGCGATGAAATATTTTACGTTTCATGAAGAGGTGGATTATCAAGCTTATCAAGAAGCCTTCAAGAGCCTAGACGATCATATTGAAAATCTTTCCGTTGTACAGAGAAATTTGAATTATAAATCAGATTTTGCTCTTGCAAAAGAAATACAGGTCTTTATGGAGAGGGCATGATCTCCATCCATAACATCATTGTCAAATTAGATGACCAAATTGATTTAATGGAAACAAAAGAAGTGGAAATCAGTGATGCCATTACAAAAATTGGACGATCAGTCTTGAATGAACAAAGTCAGTTTGAGACAGCCGTAGAAAAGAAATTTACGACCTTTACATCCATGGCCATGTTCATATCCCTTGTGGCCATTCTTGTGGCAACGGGCATAGCTTCCTGGATACTGCGTTTGGTACTCGTTCCAATAGAATCGCTTAGGAAGACCTTTGAAAGCATCTCTAGTGGCGATGTGGATATGAACTTCAGACTTTCAGAATCCAGCGAAGATGAAATTGGTCTTATGGCGAGAGCCTTTAACAAATTTATGGTTAACCTCAAAGCCATTATGGATGATGTCAATTATCAAAACTGGTCAAAGACAGCGCAAAATGAGTTGACCAGTATTATTAGGGAACAAGAAGACATGGTTGCCTTGTCTCAAAATGTGCTTACATATCTTTGTCATTATATCAATGCCCAAGTTGGGACCCTGTATCTGTGTTCAGAAAAGGATGATCTATCACTTGTGGCCACATATGCTTATAAAAATAGAAAGGGCTTACAGGAAACCATCTCATTTGGAGATGGACTTGTTGGACAAAGTGCCCTTGAAAAGAAGACGTTTATCATTGAAGAGCTTCCAGAGGACTATATGGCTGTTCAATCAGGTCTTGGAAGTTCGCAACCTACAAGTATTGCAGTTGTACCATGTGTTCATGAAGGACAGGTCAGATGTGTCATTGAACTGGGGACACTAAGTCCCATGACGCAAAAAGAACTGAAATTGTTAGAGCTTCTCAGTGAGAGCATTGCTATTGCCCTTCATTCTACTGATGTGCGAATAAAAATGAAAGAACTCCTTGATAAAACAGTTCACCAATCAGAAGAGCTCCAAATGCAACAAGAAGAGTTGCGCCAAAGCAATGAGGAACTTGAAGAACAGACCCGTGCTCTAAAGACATCTGAAAAGAGATTGCAGACCCAGCAAGAAGAACTGCGGGTTTCCAACGAAGAGCTTGAAGAAAGAACCAAGCAGTTGGAAGAACAGAAGAAGGTGCTTGATGGCAGCAACAAAGAACTCATATCAAAACAAAGAGAAATTATGGAGAAGGCTGAAGCCTTAGAACTGGCCAACACATATAAATCGGAGTTCTTGGCCAATATGTCTCATGAACTAAGAACACCGCTTAACAGCATACTGGTTCTTTCACAGCTTTTATCAGATCGTGATGATGAAAGCCCACTGACTCAAAAAGAAAAAGAGTTTGCCCATACCATTAACACATCAGGACGTGACTTATTAACCCTTATCAATGACATTCTTGATTTGTCAAAAGTTGAAGCGGGACATTTGGACATTCACGCAGATAAGATAATGTTAGAAGACCTACTGGCGGAAAGTGAAAATATGTTTTCCACGATGGCTGACATGAAATCAATAGAGTTTAAAACGAAGCTTGGTGATGGATTACCAGAATCCATCGTTTCTGATGTGATTCGAATCCAGCAAATTATAAAAAACTTGGTTTCCAATGCCATTAAGTTTACAGACAAAGGAGAAGTGACCCTTGTCCTAAGACGACCAAGTGATGAGGAATGTGCCATGACCCATGTTAGCCATGATCAGCATATTGCTATAGAAGTCGCTGATACAGGTATAGGCATAGCTAAAGATAAGCAACACCTTATATTTGAAGCCTTTAGGCAAACAGATGGCACCACCAGTCGAAAATATGGCGGGACGGGACTCGGCCTAACCATATCAAGAGAGCTGGCTCACTTACTCGGGGGCGGATTCTTCTCGAGAGTGAAGAAGGTTCAGGCAGTCAGTTTGTACTGCTCTTACCGATGACCCCAGATTATAAAGAAGATAAATCTTTGATAGTTGAAAGGGATAAAAGGGAAAACACAATCGCCGCTGACCTTGAAGCATTCGGTCATGAGCAACATGTAGACCAAGGTGCAAAACTTCTTATTATAGAAGATGATGAAAACTTTGCTAATATCTTATCGGACCTATCAGAAGAAAAGGGCTTTGATTGTATTACAGCCCATACTGGTCAAGACGGTCTAAAAATGGCTCGTGAAATGGGTCCGTCAGCCATTATACTTGACCTGGGACTTCCAGATATGGATGGTATGGATCTTGCAGAAAAGTTAGGAGAACTTGAAGAAACAAGGCATATACCAATTCATATTGTTTCTGGTAAGGATCAAGAGGATGGCAGTATGCCAAGTAGTGTTATTGGTTTTTTAAAAAGCCAGTGGAAATTAAACAATATATCAAACCCTATCGAAAATAGAATCTGTTTCTAAGAGCGACTTTAAAAAGCTTTTGGTTGTGGGCCACTGCGGTGGAGATAACTTTGAGCAGTTTAGCAAGCTGGGACATGTAGATGTTCGAAAAGTCGAAACGGGAAGAGAAGCCCAGCAGTGTCTGGATGAGGAAGTCTTTGAGTGTCTTATTTTAGATATTGACCTAGAAGATATGGGGGCTGAGACATTCCTTGCAGGCCTCTCAAAATCCTTTGGTCATGTTCCTGTAATTATATATTCTGAGCTGGAAATTGACATTTCACGGCTTGAAGGGATAAATGAATACACAGACAATATCATTTTAAAAAGCCCAAAATCTGAAGAAAGGCTGATTGATGAAGTGTCCTTGTTCCTTCATGGTATGAGTCAAACAAGGGATGTCAATGAGGTTGTTCATACAAGCCGTTCTGCTGGTGTGTTGAAATCACAGATAGGACTCACAAGTAAGAATCAGACCAGCGATGCATTCGATGAACAAAAAATCTTAGTGGTTGATGATGATGACCGCAATGTTTTTGCCCTAACGAATGTTTTGAAAAAACATGGGCTTGAGGTTGTGGTTGCAGACAATGGTCTGGACGCCATTGAAGCCTTAAAGAAAAATCAAGACATCGACTTGGTTTTAATGGACATAATGATGCCCAAAATGGATGGCTATGATGCTATAAGAGCAATTCGTCAATTGGATCAGGGAAAAGACATTCCAATTATCGCCCTGACAGCCAAGGCTATGAAAGATGATCGTGATAAATGTGTGGCGGCAGGGGCTAACGACTATATGACTAAGCCTATTGATATTCAAAAGCTCTTGTCACTACTGAAAGTGTGGATGGTATAAATGTCAGAAAATACAGGGATTATGTCCACGGAGGATATCGAAATTCAGTTGATTCTCGATGCAATGGCGCTAAAGTACGGTTATGATTTTAGAGAATATTCTAGGGCACATATGAAACGACGCATAAAAAATCGTCAAATTATGGGCGGTTTTGAGTCCATTTCGGCCATGCAGCACGAAATACTGACGAATAAGACATTTTTTGATAAAATTCTACCTGACTTCTCAATAAATGTGACGGAAATGTTTAGGGACCCAGAAGTATTCGCTTTTATTCGTAAAGAGGTGGTTCCCCTCTTAAAGACATATCCGCAACTAAAAATATGGCATGCTGGTTGCTCTTCCGGTCAAGAAGTTTATTCACTGGCAATTTTATTAAAGGAAGAAGGCCTTTATGACAGGTGTCAAATTTACGCAACCGATTTTAACGACAAAATCTTACAAAAGGCAAAAGATGGCATCTATCCAATAGATGTCGTCAAGCAGTACACAAAAAATTATATTGCGGCAGACGGAAAAGAGTCTTTTTCCGACTACTATATAGCGAAGTATGAATCAATTATTATGGATCAGTCACTCAAGAAAACATTATATTTGCCCAGCATAACCTAGTCACAGACCAGGTTTTTGGACAAATGCACTTTATCATTTGCAGAAACGTTCTCATTTACTTTAACAATGTTCTCCAGTCAAGGGTCCTTGATCTTTTTAGGGCCAGTCTTCGCTCAGGCGGTATGTTATGTCTTGGCACAAAGGAGACATTAAAAGAGGAAAGTGTAAATGCATTTGATGTGTATAATAAAGAGTTTAGACTGTACAGAAAAAGATGGTGAGATAAGGCATCTTAGCGAACATCTGTAAAAATATAAGTTGGTTCCGTACAGAAAATCTGCAAATATATACAGATGCAGATATTGGTGTGAATGAACATACGAGTACTTGGAGACACAAAATGACAAATGAAAAAGTAGATATACTCATTGTAGATGATATTAAAGAAAATCATCTTGTTATGGAAAGTGTCCTTGCAGATGATGAACTCAATCTGGTAAAGGCGTTGTCAGGGGAAGAAGCATTGACACTCTGTATGACCCATGCCTTCGCTGTGATTTTGATGGATGTTCAGATGCCGGGCATGGATGGATTTGAAACGGCTGAAATCCTGAGGAGCATTGAGAAGACGAAGAATATTCCTATTATATTTGTCACAGCTATTAGCAAAGAGAAGACTTCAATTTTTAAAGGGTACGAAATAGGTGCTGTAGACTATCTTTTCAAACCCATTGATCCAATAATTCTAAAAAGCAAGGTCCGCATTTTTAAAGACTTGCACATTCAAAAGAGAATTATTGAAAGACAAGCGGAAGAACTGCATTACAAAGTTCAAGAGCTCACTGAAGTTCAAGAGGAGAAGGACCGACTTGAATACCTAAGCATGGAAGATGCACTGACAAAGACATATAATAGGCGTGGTGTTGACAAGCTGTTATCCATGCACTGGAAAAATTGCATTCGTTACGAGTTGCCCATGTCAGTGATTATGTTGGATCTGGATAATTTTAAGAACTACAACGACAATTATGGACATATAGAAGGCGATGTGGTCTTAAAGTCCATTTCTTCAGCCCTTCGGGACACAATGTATCGGCCAGAAGATTTTGTAGGACGATATGGGGGGGAGGAGTTCCTTGTCGTTATGCCAAATACGCCCAAAGGGGGTGCCGTATCAGTGGCAAAAAGGATAAAAAAATGTTGTGGAAGATCTTAATTTGAACCACGATTACAATGATACTCATGGCAAGGTCACAGTGAGTATGGGTGTTGCAACGACAAGCCCATCCGAGGAAGCACCAATCATTGAAATCATCGAACGGGCAGACCAAGTTCTGTACAAAGCGAAGAAGAATGGTCGAAATACGTTTGAAACAATTGAATATTAGTCTATGAAATAAGGCCCTACAAGTTTGAAAATGACTTGTAGGGCTTTTTTTAGAGGTCCTATAGCACTGACAGGTAAGAGGAAAAAACGCATACTATATGAGAATGATTATCATGTGCAAAAATTGGATTATGAGGCAAATGGAGAGGGAATATGAATAGTTGTGGCGGTTGCAAGAACTGCAAAAAAAGGTTTTTATGATGATGTCATACACTGTCTTGTCAGTGCACTTGACTATAGAGACCATTATACAAAGGGACACTCTGGCCGTGTGGGAGATATAGCTTTTGAACTGGCTGACATAATGGGGATGGATGAAAATATGAAAGAGTTGATTCATATTGCAGGCCATCTACATGACATCGGAAAAATAGGCATTGCTGATCAAATTCTCCTCAAAAAGGGTGCCCTAACTGAGGTTGAATGGGGCATTATGAAAAACACCCGCAAATAGGAGCAGATATAGTGGAGAAGCCAGTTCATTAAAGATGGTAGGTCAAATCATTTTACAGCACCATGAACGTTGGGATGGAAAGGGCTATCCCAATGGGTTAATTGGTGATGAAATACATATAGCAACTAGAGTGATCGCCCTATGTGATACTGTCGATGCCATGGCATCGAGTCGTCCCTATAGAGAAAATTTTGATTGGGAGCAAATTTATAGGGAAATAAAATCATGCTCTGGCACACAGTTTGATCCAGGTCTTAGTCCATACATGGATGACTTGATCAGGTTGTTTAAAAGATACAATTCGCATCGACTGGATGCTTCACATGCTAAATTCGGGTGAAAGGTCCTCAAATTTGGTAAAATGGTTCATGTGGAGGGATCTTTTATGAAAGAGTCAGAAATGTATGCACCGCTCAAAACATTTTTAGAAAATGAAGGCCACACCGTACGGGCTGAAGTTAAAGATGCAGATATTGTTGCCATAAAAGGTGATGAAATGATCATTGTGGAAATGAAGACGAATTTTAGCTTGAAGTTTGTTTATCAGCTGGTGGAAAGACAGAGGCTAAGCGACAAAGTTTATGCAGCTGTTTTGGTCAATTATAAAACCAGGTGGGGCAAGTCTTTTCAAAACATGTCAAAACTTTTAAAACGCTTAAGTTTAGGCCTTATAGTGGTTTATGTGAAGAAGAACGGTATTTTCGTCGAAAAAAATATTTGAACCAGAATTTCATAGATACAATCGCAGCCATAAAAAAAGAAGAAAGTCTAAGAACAGAATTTGAGTCAAGGACAGGTGACTTTAATACAGGTGGTGTTACAAGAAAAAAAATAATGACATCCTACCGCGAAAAAGCCATACAGATTGCTTATGTACTAGAGAATGAAAGCTGTCTGAGTATTAAAGAAATAAAAAAACGTACGGGTATAGAAAGCGCGGCTTCCATACTTCAAAGAAACCACTATGGCTGGTTTATTCGGGAGCAAAGAGGGGTCTATAAAGTGACAGAAAAAGCGATGGAAGAAATAGTAAATTTTAAAACTTATTATGATGCTGTAAAAACCAATGACAGAAGGTCACAATAAAAGTATAATGGGATTGGTTGAACCCAAAGTGTGAATCAATTAAAACGTAAGGAGTGACTTAAATGACTAGAATTAACGTAAAGCTGGATGTTGTTGAAGCCATGCTGTTTTTCTGGAAGGCAACAAGTGAAAAGGAAAAGGTCGGCGAGGCTTATATGAATGACATAACAAGCTATGAAGCCATGCAAGCCCTGTATACGGACGAGTTTAGCCCAGAAGCGGCTAGGACTGTTCTAAGTGCGATTTCCAACAGAGAAATGCTGAATACAACTTGCAAGAAGTCCCGTAAGTTCTGGAATAACAACATGTGGATGATGGAAGATCTTGAGTATACAGACATGATGGTGGCACCACTGAAGCAACTCAATTTAGATGATCTTGCTGAAGAGATATCTGGAAAAAATGGTCCTGAGACAATTGAAGTTCATTTCATTCCAGGACATCATGACGTTTACTATAAGGCAGACAATAAAGTTATTATAAATTTCTTTAGAGTCAAGCCTGACTTAATGGATGAGTCCATTGTTACGATTGAAGATATGCCGCTAAAAGATTTCGTTGCTGAAAAAGTAAAGGAACTTTTATAAACCTGTTACATATTCGCATTATGAAGAGAACAAATGAATAGAACCATTAAGAAAGTCCCAAAAGAGCCTTTAATGTGCTCAGTTTTGGGACTTTTTTTGATTGATAATAAAAATTCTATACCTGTGTGTTATGCTTTTTCAAAGCCTGACGTTTAGACAACCATGTCTTAATGACTCGACCTATGGAAGTTGTGGAAATAATGGCACTTGCTATGGCAATAGCCACTAAAAAGGTTTCAAGACCTGATTGAAGGGCGGCCTGATAGTCATTTTCCACACTTTTTAGCATTGCATAATATAGGCCGTATCCAGGAACCAGGGGAATGATACCAGGGACAACAAAAATGGTACCTGGTTCCTTAAAAATTCTCGCAAACACCTCACCCACTATGCCGACCACAAAAGCGCCTACAAAGGCAGAAAAGACCATGGAATCAAGAAGATTTTGTGAGTAAACATAAGCCAGCCATCCAAGTGCGCCCCCGACGCCAGAGTGCATTATATTTTTTTTAGGAATATTAAATAAAACGGCAAACCCTATGGTACATAAAAATGCATAAAGTCCAGTCAAAAGCATTATAATACACCTCCTGTAATGAGCAAGCGAAGATGGAGTATGGTTCCCACACCTAGGGCAATAGCAATGGCGATACCAAAAGCTTCTGAGAGTTTAGAAACACCAGAGACAAAGTCGCCAGAAATGGTGTCTCTAAGAGCATTTGTAATAGCAACCCCGGGAACAAGGGGCATAACAGCACCGATAATAATAATATTAATATCAGGGTAAATACCAAAATAAGAAAACGCATCTGTAAGAAGCATTGCCAGTAGAGTGTTGACCATGCCTCCACCTAGATTTTTCAGGAAGAAGGCTTTGGTTTTCTTTGAAATCTGGTGGACGGTGAACATCACCATAAAACTCGTGATAAATGAAAGCATTGCTTCAATGGCATTGCCACCATAGATCACTGAAAAGAAACCACCGGCAATACCACCCGCGCAGTACTGTAATAGGGGCGGGAAATGAGGAGCCTTCCTTATTTGCTGAAGTTGCTCAATGGCTTCCTCGTAAGGGATGTCAGAATTCACATAAGTCCTTGAAAAGTCATTGACCATTGAAATGATATGCAAATCTATAATGCTTGATCGCAAGCGACGAACATATGAAAAATCCTTGTCCTCAAATCTGCATGACAGAAAAATACCTGTTGGAATTGTAAAGCCATGAACATCTGTAAGGCCACGTGATTTACAAATGATCTCTATGGTTTCCTCGACACGATAGGTTTCAGCACCATTCTCCAGCATTATTTGTCCAGCCAATATGGCAATGTCCAGGACTTGTCGAGTTGTATCTTTTGTTAACATTAGAAAGCTCCTTTATTCATGATACAATCTATACCCAAAAAGACTGCATTTCAGTCTAGCACATGAATCTTCAAAATAGAACAAGAAAAATGCAAAATAAGCGGGTTTGAAAAAATAGGAAACGTTTGCCTGAACACCGTCCTTATATTTATTAAATAAGCCGTCAGGGACTTTATTTATTAAGACTGTATTATTGGAAACTATTTGGAGTAGGTGACAAATTAATGGGGTAGAAAAATAAAGAAAATCACAAAAATTTAGACTTTACACGAACACATTCGGAGGTGGTTCGGTGTCTTTAGTTAATCCGCATATGGGGTTGAGCCCAAAAGAAAATCTTGAATTATTGAATAATTTAAGTGATGCCATTCTAATATTTAGAGATGGCTCTGTCATCTTTGCCAATACAGCAGCTGCAGACCAGTTTGACTATAAAGAAACTGAGGAAATGATAAATATTAAGTTAAATGACATAACGTCAGAGTTTGAGAAAAAACAGGAATATGCTTGTGAAAAATCCTATAGCATATCCATCACTGACAATCAGGATGTCTGTAATAGATTTCGCTGGATACATAAAAAGAAAAGTGGAGATCACTTTTATTCTGAGGTGATCACGGTACAATTGCCAGAAGAACTTGCAAAGACTTGGCCGAATTCTCAGTGCGTGATTGTAACAGACTTAAGCCACTGGAACGAACTGCGCTCAAATGCTGAAAAGAAGTTTGTCCCAACTCGAAATCTGATCAATAACATCGGTCATGTGATTTTGATAATTGATCCTGATTCTGGAAAAATTTTAGACGCCAATAAAATGGCTGTAGATTTTTATGGGTACAGTTTGGACACATTAAAAGGAATGTATATCAGTTCTATTAATATACTCCCGATGGAAGCTATAAAGATTGAAATGAAAAAAGCCAAGGAAGATAAAAGAGGGCATTTTCTATTTAAACATCGAAAGGCCTCTGGGGAAATCGTTAATGTTAAGGTTATGAGTGGTCCTGTCAAGTACGGAGGACAAACATCCTTATATTCCATTGTGGCCATGGAAGAGAATAGTCTTAAGCAAGCCCTAATGACTGAGAATGAAAAATTGGAACCCAAAGACCAGAACATGTTTGAAGCCCTATTTCATGGTTTGCAGGTACCCGTTGTGATTTTTAATACAAATATGCGAATTCGAGCGGTCAATACAGCCTTCTTGAATGAATTTGAGTATAATATCCGGGATGTCATGGGTCAGCATGTGACACCTCTTATTTGCCCATGGGAATATATAGAAGAGGCTGAGTTCTTCCACGGTCTGGTTGTGAAGGGACATAACATATTTGAAGAGGTTCTAAGAAAATCAAAAAGCGGCCGACTCAAAAGCTACAAGGTGAATGGATTTCCTCTTATGTACAATGGCACTGTCACAGCTGTTGTAGCAGCTTACCTTGATATTGATGCGGAAAAGAAAGCCTTTACCAAACTTCACCTAATCAATAAAATTTTCGAAAACATTGATGAAGGCATGCTCATTACAGACACTGTTGGAAGGATCACATGGGTGAATCAGGCCTTTGAAAATATCACGGGATATTCCTTCGATTATGCTGTTGGACAGACACCTTCAATACTTCATTCAGGCAAGCATGACAAAATTTTCTATAATGTCCTGTGGCATGATCTCAATTGCAAGGGTTACTGGGAAGGGGAAGTTCTAAATAGAAAAAGTTCAGGAGATGAGTATCAAGCCTGGCTGACTATTGTGGCGGTCAAAGACAAACGGGACAAAGTCACAAATTATGTTGGAGTCATGAATGATATTACCAAATATAAGGCTCAAGAAGAAAAAATAAAACAATTTAGCTAAAACAGAATGTGCTGACAGGTCTCATGAATAGATCCACATTTTTTAGAAACGGTCTCAAGAAGACTTGCCGAGACGCCTGGGCATGTTAAACATGCCTTTTTGTTCATTGATCTGGATGATTTCAAGAAAATTAATGACATGTATGGCCATGACCAAGGGGACGTTTTATTAAAAATCATATCATATAGGCTCAGATCCACACTGAAATCCAGGGATATTGTCGCAAGAATCGGTGGTGATGAGTTTATAATCATGTTGTCTGATATTGAAATCAATCAGCTTTCAGATATTATTAAGAGAATGCTCAATGTGGTGGAAAGAGACATTGACTTAAATAATTTGGTGGTTCACATGAAGGCGAGCGTGGGTGTTTCCGTCTACCCAAATGATGCTAGAAAATTGGGTGACTTAATGAAAAATGCTGACATTGCTCTATATAGTGCGAAGGAAAAAACGGGAAGTTCTTTCGAGTTTTATTCGAAAGAAATTGAAAGCAAATTTAATCAAATGAATAAGCTTGAGAATGGCCTGAAGCTGGCCATTAAAAATCAGGAGTTTGACATCTATTATCAGGGCATAGTCAATCATATAGACGAAAGATTTTCATCAGCTGAAGCACTTTTGCGGTGGGAAAATAAAGAGTTGGGTTCCGTGAGTCCATCTGTTTTCATACCCCTTGCTGAGAAAATTGGTATTATGCCAGAACTGGGTCTTTGGGTTATAGAACGGGTTCTCAAAGATATAAAAAAATGGGAGTATGACAAATATCTTAAACATGGCGTTGCCATAAACATATCCCCCATTCAGCTTGAAGACGAGAACTTTAGTATGAAGGTGCAGAGTCTGCTGTCGAGATATAATATTTCGCCACAAACCATAGAGTTTGAGATCACAGAAAACATATACATTCATAACTTTGAGAAAGTCGTCAAGGTCCTCGAAGAACTCCATGCTTATGGCATTCGACTCACCATGGATGATTTTGGGACAGGTTATTCGTCTTTATCAATGATTCACAAGCTGAATTTGAGTAAGATCAAGATAGACAAATCCTTTATTAGAGATATTCCAGGTCATGATAAGTCAATTGAACTGACAAACACCATTATAAAGATGGCTCAGAGTTTGAATTATATGGTGGTTGCAGAAGGCGTGGAAAATGATCAACAAGTCGCTTTTTTAAAGGATCAGGGTTGTGACTTCATTCAAGGCTATTATTACTCTAGACCAACAGAAAGTGGTAATTTCTCTTGCCTGCTTTCAGAAGATATTTGTTATAATAAGCTATAGGATTTACTGTGTATATATGGTGGCACATATGTTATACTATGCATCAGTTAGAGTTAAGGCATTAAACTGGGCTGCAAGTCAGCTGCAACCTTAATTCCGGCTTGTTTAGACGCATTGTACACTTAAAAGGTCAAGGCCTGATTTTAAAGGGTGACCTGCAAAGCGAGTCGGTAAAATTGTAATGGATTGAAGGAGTTAAAATGGAGAGTAATACAGTATTGGTTTTTGGACATAAAAATCCTGATACGGATTCAATCTGTTCAGCCCTTGCTATGGCCAGGCTTAAGCAGCTTGAAGGGATGAATGTAAAAGCATGTGCGCTGGGACCTTTGCCTAGAGAGGCCAAATATGCTTTAGACACATTTGGTGCTGAGCCCCCTTATATCATTGAAAACGTGAGAACACAGGTTCAAGACTTAAAACTCGACAGTGTCAAGCCGGTTGCTCCGGATACGTCGATATTAGACGCCTATGATATTATGGAGAAAAAAAGAGTTAGAACCCTGCCAGTCTGTGACAATCAGTCACACCTGCTTGGGCTTTTAACAATGAAAGATATCGCAATGAATTTGATCCGTGGTGATATTTACGCTTTAAAAACGACAACAGAAAACGTTATATCTGGACTCAGTGGCAGGAACCTGACAGGGATTAATAAGCACGTAAGTGGTCGAATACTGGTTATGGCGCTTGATTATAGAACCATTGAACAAGAAAGCACCCTGGATGAAGACTGCATTACAATTGTTGGAGACCGCTACGAAACAATAGAACTTGCCATTGATGCAGGGGTTCAAATGATCGTGGTGACAGGCAATAAAAGTGTTCCAGAAGACCTTGTGGCCAAGGCCAGACGAAGAGAAATCCCGATCATATCTGCCGATATGGATACATATACTGTTTCAAGAAAACTATCATCATGTAACACAGTGTCATCCATTATGATAAGAAAGGGCATCGTGAGTTTTGGGCTAAAAGATGAACTATCAGATGTCCAGGATAAAATGCGTGACCACAGGCATACCTATTATCCCGTACTCGCTGATGACCATAAATACTACGGTTCTATTGGAAGAACCCACTTGCTACGTCCAAGGCGTAAAAAGGTTATACTGGTTGACCATAACGAATACGGTCAAAGTGCTGTGGGAATTGAAGAGGCCGATGTCATAGAAATTGTAGATCATCATAAAATTGGTGCCATAAGAACCAATGCGCCTATTCGATTTAGCAATGTACCAGTTGGGAGTACCTGTACGATTATTTTCAATATGTTTAAGGAATCAGGACATGAAATTGATAGGAAAACAGCAGGTCTTTTAATCTCGGGTATTATTTCTGATACACTTTACATGAAATCACCGACAACAACAGGGCAAGATATTCGCGCCCTTAAAGCCCTTACGGAACAGTTGGAAATAGATGCAGAAGAGTATGCTATGGAAATGTTTAAAGAAGGCAGTCGATTAGAAGGTCATAGTGTGGATGAAATTCTATTTAAAGACTTCAAGAATTTTGAAGCTGATGGTGCCCACGTGGGTATTGGACAGGTTTTCACGCTAGACATTGACCCGGTGATGGAAATGAAGGAAGCCTTTATTGAACGCATGCGCACGGAACATGAAATCTCTGGGAATGAAATTACAATGTTCCTTGCGACGGACATTATAAAAGAGGGGTCCTATATGTTTTTCTGTGCCAACAACCCCATGATACTCAAAGAGGCATTTTCCACAGAGCCCAAGCAGGGAATGTTTGTTAACTGGATCGTATCAAGAAAGAAGCAAGTCATTCCAAATATTATGGAGGCTATAGAACAAGCCAGACTTCAAGGGTGATTATATGAAAATCTCAACAAGACAACTCACATATGACGCTTTAACCCTAGCTCTCTTAATTGTGGGTGGGTTTATACTGTATTATATTTCGAGCGTTGTCCCAGTACCAGGTGCGAAGTTTTTGTTAATGGCACCGTATTTGACAATAGTGCTCTACTACCCTGTGAAACGGTCCCCGACACCTGGAACAATTTCTCTCATAAATCTTGGATTTGCGGCGCTATTGTCGCTTATGTCCTTTTTTATGGGCATAGCCATAGTGTTATCTGGTGTTCTAACAGATTTGACGGTTCTTGTTCTGTTTAGAAAATACGATACAGAATGGAAACGAAGGGTTGGTATATCCTTTTATCCGGCCTATGCCATGCTGACGTCATTGTTTATAACAGATTTTATCACAGGCAGAAAACTTTACGGGAACTTTGGCCTATGGCCAGTCATTATTATGACCCTTGCAACTTTTGTCCTTGGTTATATTGGAGCGGTTACAGGGCATTTTATCGATAAGCGTATATCCCAGGGTGTCAGACGGCTTAAGAATGAAAGCGAGTCATAAGACATTCGAATCAGATGAAAAAGAAGAGTGATTATATTGATCTATACTATGAATATGACATATCAGACGAAAGCACATATGGGAATGATCGATGTTACGGAAGACTTTCGTGCTGCCCTCAAGGCCGCTGAAGCGGAAAAAAACATTAAATCTGGCATCATAACAGGTTTTACCACAGGGGGCGTGGCCGGCATAACCATAATGGAGTATGATCCTGGCCTGGTTGAAGATGATTTAAAGAATGCCCTAGACTTGTTTTCACCTTATAAAGACGAAACGGGGCAGCTTGTTCATTACAAACACCACGAAACATGGAACGACGACAACGGTTCAGGCCATATAAAAGCGGCCCTGCTGTCACCTACAGTAACGGTTCCCTTCGTTGATGGCAATATGACGCTTGGACCATGGCAAAATATTCTTCTCGTGGAGTGTGACTCCAGAGATCGCGTTCGAGAAATCATTTTTCAGGTTATAGGAGAATAAGCAACCCGGCACCCCTAATGAGAAGGCTAAAGCATGTATGGATAAACTTTAGCTTTCTCATTAAGGGACCGGGTTTTATTTATGCTTAAAGTTTGAAAATAAGCGGTATGATATAATAAACCTATATGACTGAGGCACTTTATTTTGTAATATAATGTTTGCCATTTTTTATTAGACGCTTGCAAATTAGAGGTATTTAGTAAGGGACTTATATAATTTAATGATGAATAAGGTTTGGAGGAATGGATTTGAAACTTAAAAAATGGAGACTGTCAGGTCTGCTTCTGGCTGTTTTTATACTTCTAAGAATTTTTTTCGATGCATTCCCAACTTGTTGAAAAGTACTATTCACGAGGGATCTATTTGATTATAGGCAGGACACTGAACGGAATTTCCTCATTTTTTCCATTTGCACTGGGAGAATTTGCTTTTATTTCTTTATTATTTTAGGGTTTTTAATATTTATTTTGCGTTATGGCTATATAAAGCGTAGAAATAGGTCGATGTTATTTATAGGGCAGCCTAAAAGTCGATTTTACATTCAGCGTGTGGTCGCTTCTATTTTGAGTGTCGCAGTGGCCTTTCAATTGGTTTGGGGACTGAATTATTCAAGACAACCACTTGCTTATATTATGGGACTGGAGGTTCAGCCCCGGGAAAGCAGGCAGTTATATGAAGCCTTCATGTGGCATATTGGTCAAGTCAATGAAATCAGAAGTCAGTTAGAAAAGACGGATTATGAGAAGACATATAAAATATGGAGTGGCTACCAAAGTCTTGGCAAAGAGTATGGAGAACTTTCACCAATACATGGGGAAGCCAAGGGTCTTATCACATCCATATTTTTTAGTTATGCAGGTATATCGGGGATCTATAACCCGTTTTTAAGCGAACCAAACTTCAATGCTGACCAGGTGGATTTTATGCATCCGGTTGTTATGGCTCATGAAATGGCTCACCTTCAAGGTTTTGCCCGAGAAGACGAAGCCAACTATATTGCCGTGAGAGCTTGTTTGAGTCATGATGAAGCCTTTGTGAATTATTCTGGACATATGTTGGCCATCATCCATATGTCGAACGCGCTCTATTATACGGATCCTTCCCTTTGGAAAGACGCCAACAATCATATATCACAAGAGGTTCGCAAGGATTTTAATAGACACAGTGCCTTTTGGAAGTCTTATGACGGATGGTTTAACGACGCTTCATCCAACATGAATGATCGGTATTTGAAAGTCAATGGTCAGACGGATGGCATTGCAAGCTATGGGCGCATGATAGATTTATTGCTTGCCAGCTTTGACTTGTATAAAAATTAGGCCAAGGCCTTTATGCAAAATTAATTCTCAAACCCGGATTAAACATAATATAAGCTCTTAATATGTGGTATCATTATAAAGTGGAATAAAGGAAATGACTTGGGGGCAAAGTGTTCATGTCAATGAATTCAAATATAAATAAATGAAGTTGTTGAAAAAACAATTCGGGCCATTGAAAGCAGTAAAGAAGAAATCTATAAAAATTGTTGAAAATGCGAGAACACAAGTGGAAAGCATTCGTAAAGAAATCGATGATATTCAAAGTGAAATATCACTCGTGATTGATGAGGTAGACCGCTTGGAGTTTAAAGATAAAACCATGCGAAAAAAAACTTGTACAGGTGAGCAAGTTTTTCGAAAAGTACTCAGAAGAGGAAGTTAAAGATGTGTACGAAAAGGCATCTGAAATTCGAATCGAGTATAAAATGAAAGAGCAAGAAGAAAAGAGTCTTCGTGCAAGAAGGTCCTCGCTCGAAGTCAATTTAAAGCAAGCAGAAGAAATCCTGCGGAGTGCGGAGAAATTGATTGGACAAGTGTCGGTGGCTATGAACTTTCTGGCTGGGGAGCTTGGCAATGTTTCCGGTGTTGACAATGAAATATCATTTGAGTTTGGGGTTCAGCTTCTGGAAACTCTTGAAAATGAAAAAAGAAAAATATCTCGAGAAATTCATGACGGGCCGGCGCAATCCCTTGCCAATATCGTCATGAAAACGGATATTGCAAAAGCTGTACTGAAGCGTGATTTGGAACAAGGATTTGTTGAACTTGATAGCTTGAAGGATTCTGTTCGATCAACACTACAGGAAATACGACATATAATATACGAACTCAGACCTGGCTTGCTAGAAGAAAAGGCACTTACACCTGCCATTGAAAGTCTTATTACAGATTTTAAGAACTATACAAAATGTGAAGTTGTCTTGTTACCTGGCAAGGAAAGGACGGATATGAGTTCCTCTATGCAGGTGGCCGTGTTTAGACTTATACAAGAGTCCTTGACCAATATCAAGAAGCACGCCGATGCGACAAAGGTACAGATCAGACTTGAGTACAGCCTAAAATTCGTAAGTGTTAATATTATTGACAATGGAAATGGTTTTGACACAGAGAAAATTTTTGATGAAAAGGTGAAATCCGGGACATCTTTCGGCTTAAAGGGCATGAAAGAACGCATTGAGCAATTGTCCGGTGAATTCAACTGTAGGAGTCAAGAGGGTGTAGGCACAGAAATGACATTTAAAATTCCAATTAACAAAGAGGTGATGCGTGATGTCTACCGTTCCAATTAGAGTGTTTATAGCAGATGATCATGCCTTGATTCGTCAGGGCATTAAGAGAATTATAGAATTTGAATCAGATATTGCAGTTGTAGGTGATGCTGCAAATGGAAAACTTGCACTAGATGAAGTTATGCATTTGAAGCCAGATGTTATCTTGCTTGATTTTCACATGCCGGATATGACGGGACTAGAAGTCCTCAAGGCTATGAAAGAAGAAGCCCTGTCATCAAAAGCCATTATGCTCACTGTGGCGGATGATAGGAAAACGCTTCTTGAATGTATTCAGTTTGGCGCTGAAGGCTACATTCTTAAAGATTCTGACACGGTGGATATTGTTTCAGCCATTCGGGAAGTTTTCCGCGGAGAGTCTTACATTGATAAAAGACTTGTAAAACTCCTTGTGGAGACATTTACAGATCATAGTGACGAAGAAGAAGCTGATGATAAATTTGCTGAACTTACAGAAAGAGAGCTGGATGTTCTAGGATGTATTTCTGAGGGCATGACCAATAGAGAGGTGGCCAGCACACTCTTCTTGAGTGAAAAAACGGTAAAAAATTACGCAAGTAGTCTTTTTAGAAAACTTGGCGTCAAAGACCGTGTCCAAGCAACACTCTATGCAATTAACAATAATCTGAAGGAATATTTGAGAAAAAACAATTAAATGACTATAGTCATACGAAATTCGAACGAAAGGTCACAGTATAATGTGACCTTTCGTTTTATTTTTTTCGACTTTTTTCGACTATACTAGACACAGAAAGAAGTAATCCACTCTTAATTGGGCAATTGAGAGGGAACATGAAATTGGGCAAACTTTTGGGTGTAAGGAGGAAAATCAATGATGAATTTCATTTACAATGCTTGGATGGCACTAAACAACAAGAAGGGACAAGGTATGGTTGAATATGTACTGTTAATAGGATTAATTGCTGTAGCGGTTATCGCTATCATGATTACTATGGGCACAACAATCACTGCTGAGTTTCAAGATATTATCAACAGCTTGACTGCACAATAGGAAAACGAATACGAAATTATAAATCAGCCTGATCAACAGGCTAATGTGAGCCTTACAAACCTGTTTGTAGGGCTCAAAATGTTTGAGGTGGTTTTAAGTGAAACATGTTTTAATAATAACCGCGGACAGGCTATCGTTGAGTTTGTCTTAATCATTCCCCTGGTTTTTCTGCTTATATTTGGCTTGCTTGAAACGGGTCGCTTTCTCCATGCTGCCTATGAAGTGGAACATGGCTCAAGAGAGGGCGCTCGAATGGGTGCAATAGGAGGCTCTGATATAGATATTCAGTCAGCCGTCGTAGATTCTACCAGTGGTCTGGACCAGACACGGATTAGCATACAAGTCACACCTACAGGCTCTATTAGACATTCAGGGGATCGGTTGCAAGTCATCGTGACCTATAAATTCATGCCGATAACCCCATTTGTTGACAGGCTGTTTTCAAATGAAATGAATATTTCAGGGACGACTTCAATGCGAGTGGAGTGAGGGAAGAATTATGAGAAATCAACAAGGGTCTTCGGCCATAATATTAGTCGTTTGCTTCTCTGTGATGGCCATGTTTCTAGTAATTGGAGCAGATGTGGGCGTTATAACTTATGAAAAAGCAAAACTCAGCAATGCGCTGGATGCATCCGCACTTGCGGGCGCTCAATCTCTTCCTGGTAAGCCTGATGAGTCAAGGATTTTGGTAAGTGACTATTTGTCTGCAAATGGTCTTGATCCAGACAAGTCTAGTGTGACGATTACAGAAGACAATCATTCACTCAAAGTGGATGGATACAAAGATTTGAAAACCTTCTTTGGACCACTTATTGGAAGGGACACTGTTACAATCACTGAAAGCGTTACCGTTATTGTGGGACCAATAAATGAAGTCCGTTCAGGGATTCGTCCTTTGGTTATAGAACAACGCGCCTTAGAATATGGTGATCTGGTGGACTTAAAACTAAATGCTAAGACCAACTACAAGGGAAACTTTGGAGCCGTGTCACTCGGCGGAACAGGCGCTTCCAATTATGAACAGAATTTACTCTATGGGTTTAAGGGCACAATAAAAATAGGAGACATTATATACACAGAAGCAGGGAATAAGGTCAGTGTTATAAACCCACTAAGGAATCATTTGAGTACAGATTTTCACACGTTTGAAAATTATAAGAGAGAGTCAGAGCGATTATGGGTCATACCCGTTGTAGACGAACTGCAAGTCGAAGGGAAGTCACCAGTTACGGTTGTTGGATTTGCAGAGTTTTTTATAGAAGACATTGGCATCCAGTCAGGACAGACGAGTTTAAAAGGTCGATTTATAAAATATACAGGCAGTGGTACGGTGAACGAGCTTGCGCCTGATTATGGTCTTTACGGTATTAAAATTAAGCATTAACTGAGGTGATGTTATGAGAAATGGCAGTTTGAAATATTTTTTGCTCGCCCTTATATTTGGCCTGTTGGCCGCTCTGGGCAGCTATATTTTTTTAAATGGAAATAAAACGGAAAGCGCGCTTGTTGAAATGAAGAGCATACCTGTTGCCAAGGAAAACATTGAAGCCTATAGCAAGTTAGATGCTTCTCATTTTGAAATGAAGGCCTTTCCGTCAGAGGCTATACACCCTGAAACCCTTATGGATATAGAGACCTTAAGTCAGATGTATGCATCGACGAATCTTCGAAAAGGCGAACCCATATTAAGAGCCAGAGTAAGAGAAGACATTGATGATATTTTACCCTCTGTGATCAAGGAGAATCATAGGGCCATAAGTGTTTTGTCTAGCGAGTTCCAAGCTGTTGGGGACATGATACGACCTGGTGATTATGTGGACCTTGTCGTTTTTCTACCTGAGAAAATGAGAAAAGAAGAAGTTATAAGGGAAGACCAGGCAAACATATTTGTTCAAAATATAAAGGTTTTGGCTGTGAGCCGTGTTACCCTGCCAGAGGGCAAGGCTCATGAAGAGGTGCCCGACCGCTACTCTGTCACACTTGAAGTGCCAATGGAAGAGTCAGAAAAGATTGTTCTTGCTGAAAACATTGGTGTTATTGAGATCATACTCCGTCGGGAAAATGACAAGAGCAAGCGCAGTGTATCTCCAGTCTTTTGGGAAGACCTACGGTAATAAGGTGGGAGAAGTATGGATAAAATACGTGTGATGATCGTTGATGATCATGATGAAACAAGAGAATTGGTGAAAAAATACTATCTATAAGTGATGAGATCACAGTTGCTATGGAAGCCAAGTCTGGGCTTGAGAGTGTGTCGGTCTATACACCTGATATGGTGGATGTCATTTTAATGGATATAAATATGCCAGAAATGAATGGCTTAGAGGCGGCAGATAGGATCTCATCAGAACACCCAGACTCGATTATAGTCATGATGTCTGTTCAAAATGAAGCTGAGTATTTACGAAAGGCCATGGACAGTGGTGCAAGGTCATATATTGTAAAACCCTTCGACTTGGATACACTCAGTGAGACAATTATTAACGCATACTATAAGAACAAAAAACAAGGGTAACACAGTCTGATATCAATAGACAGGCTGGGCAGATCCTATCCTTTTATGGATCCAAGGGGGGCGTGGGTAAGTCTGTTCTTGCCATGAATACAGCTGTTCTGCTCAGTCAAGAAAAAAACACCAAGGTCATTCTCGTGGATTTGGATATGCAGTTTGGAGATGTGGGCATGCTTATGAACATAAAACCCAAGTCGACAATATATGATGCTCTTTCACCGGAAGCAGAAGATTTTCAAGACCAGGTGACAGCATCCATTTTAAACCATAGTGATCAACTGGATGTACTTCTGGCACCCAAACGGCCTGACCAAGCGGAAGGGATCCAGCCGGCTGAGATAAAAATGCTTTTAGTGGATCTGAAGTCACGTTATGACTATATTCTCGTTGACCTTGGGACGAACTACTCAGAAATATCCCTGACAGCCCTCGATATTTCAAACAAAGTGTTTTATATAACGACACCAGATATGTTGTCAATAAAAAACACTAGACTGGGGCTTGAGGTTATGAAGTCTCTTGAGTATGACTTAAACAAACTCTTTTTAGTCATAAACAGATGGACCGGCAAGGAAAAAATCAAAAATTGCGGATATAGAGCGTGCTCTGGATGTAAAAGTGGATGCTCAAATATCAGACGAACGAAGACACATGCTGGAAATGATAAATAGGGGAGATCCCTTGGCTGGTGAAAAAAGAATGAGAAAATCGAAATTTATGAAGGATATGAAAAAAGCCCTTGATATATTAAGGAGTTGAGAATATGTCCCTGAAAGACAGACTTAAAAGCAAGGCGGAATCAGACCGGAGCCCTTCTGTGAACAAGTCGATAAAAACGGTGGTAGACCCCATGATGGACTCAAGGTGAAAATTCAAAATGCAGTTATTGACGCACTCAATATAGATTTTTCAGATGCGGAAAGTGACTTATCAACATACAAGAATGATATAAAGTCTCTTATTGAGAATGAAGTGAATTCAGGCGATTTTGACCTATCCCATAGGGAAAAAAAGAGAGTTATCGATGAAATTGTGGACGAAATAGTAGGATTTGGTCCCATAACAAGCCTCTTAAGTGATGATGAGGTTACAGAAGTCATGGTTAACGGACCCAACCAAGTCTATGCAGAAAAAGGAGGCAAACTCGTCTTAACCAATGCCCGTTTCAAGGACAATCATCATGTGCTCCACGTCATAAAAAAAATAGTGGCCCCCATTGGACGACGCATTGACGAAAGCTCTCCAATGGTCGATGCAAGGTTGCCAGATGGCTCAAGAGTTAATGCCATAATTCCACCCCTTGCGCTAGGTGGGCCGACCATCACCATTAGAAAATTCTCTAAAGATCCATTTCAAGTGTCAGACCTGGTCGGATTTGGAACCCTGACACAATCTATGGCGGACTTTATTGAGTTTTGCATAAGAGGTCATCTTAATATTATTGTTTCAGGGGGGACGGGCAGCGGAAAAACGACAACGCTCAATGTTCTTTCATCCTTTATACCTAACAATGAAAGAATCATTACTATTGAAGATGCTGCCGAACTAAAACTCGTTCAGGACCATGTGGTTCGCCTTGAAACCAGACCGCCCAATATGGAAGGGCGAGGAGAAATATCTATTCGTGACCTTGTTAAAAACAGTTTGAGGATGCGACCAGACCGTATTGTTGTCGGCGAGGTCCGCTCAGGGGAAGCTCTTGACATGCTTCAAGCCATGAATACAGGTCATGATGGCTCTTTAACAACGGGGCATGCTAATTCACCTAGAGATATGCTTTCAAGACTTGAAACCATGGTTTTAATGTCTGGGATGAACCTTCCTGTCAAAGCCATTAGAGATCAAATTGCTTCGGCAATCGACATTATCATTCAACAGACAAGACTGCCTGATGGCAGCCGTAAAATTGTTAATATAACTGAAGTTCATGGTATGGAAGGTGATGTTATCGTTTTGCAAGACATTTTCAAGTTCGAGCAAACGGGGCTAAGTGCCAAGGGACAAGTATCTGGTCGCTACATTTTCACTGGTGTAAGACCAAAGGCTGTTGACAAGTTGGCAGCCAAGAGCATTAAGGTACCGGCATCACTCTTTCACGGGAGGTGATTAGATGGTTGCTATTGTTTTATTATGTGGGCTGACGGCATTTACATTTGTGCTTGGACTGAACAAATTGACCAGGGGGACTTCTACCCATAGCCGTATTGACCAAGTCATTGAGTATGCATCATCGGATTTTGAAGCAGATCTGGGCGGATCAGAAAAATCACCCCTTATAAAAAGGCCGAGAAGAGAGCTCAAGTGGATTGGTCGATCACGATCTGAGCGAATGGAACTGGAGGTTCTTAAAGCTGATCTTTCAGTCACTGCTTATGAATGGTTTCTTATAAAATGGTCATTCCCCATAGGGATAACGGGCGTCTTGTTGCTTGTATCAAAGAATTTACCAGGGAGTTTTCTGGCGGGTCTTTCTGCCCTTATTGCCTTAAAGCTGTATGTAAAAGTTAGAGTTAACAAGAGAGAGAAGGCTTTTACCAGTCAATTAAACGATGCTTTGAGCATTATGTCCAATTCCCTTCGTGCAGGCTATAGCTTTCTTCAATCGGTCAACTCTGTATCAAGGGAAATGCCCGATCCTATAGCCTGTGAATTCAGAAGGCTTTTGAAAGAACTCAGTCTGGGGCAAGACACCGAAACAGCCTTGAGAAATCTGACCAAGCGTATGGAAAGTGAAGATTTGGAACTTATAGTTAGAGCCATCTTGATTCAAAAGGAAACAGGTGGTAACCTAGCAGAAATTTTAGACACCATTTCGACGACCATCCGAGACCGGGTAAAAATTCAGGGAGAAATTAGAACCTTAACCGCTCAGGGGCGATTGTCGGGCGCCATAGTGAGCATAATGCCCTTTTTTCTAATTGGAATCATGTATCTTATTAATCCAAGTTATATATCTGTTCTCTTTACAAGTTCCATAGGACGATTTATGCTCGGCTTTGCTGCTATTAATGAAATAATCGGCATACTGCTCATTCGTAAAATAGTTCGTATTGATATGTAGTTCCATATTAGCTAATAAGCAAATGTTAATTTTCAAGTATCTATTGTAGGTGATGAAATGCTTTTGATCGTAATGTTTGTATTTATATCTGTCTTTAGCCTAACCCTTTGGATGGGCTACAATCGAATGGTAGCAGAGGACAAAATACAAAATAGAATAAGAAATATATCAGGCCATGTTGAAATCAACCACACTGTGATTGAAAATAGGGGCACCCTCCTAGGGCGTATGGCAACTTTTATTTCAAACTCCATTCTGAAAATAGCAGGTAGGTTTGTACCAGAAAAAATGAATTCTAAGCTTTCACAACGCCTGTTCTTAGCTGGCCTCTCTGCTGAAATCGGATGGAGGGAGTGGCGCCTGCTGTCCATACTTATCTGCCTTGTTCTTCCTGTTATGGTGGGGCAAGCTATGATAATAGCTGGGACTTCAATGGGGCATGCCCTGATTAGGGGGCTTCTTATCAGCCTCATGTTTCAAATTATGCTCCGCTATTATCTTGTTCTTAGAATTAGAAAAAGGCGTGAGCGCATAGTGTCAGAGCTTCCAGATATACTAGACCTGATCACGGTGAGCGTTGAAGCGGGATTGTCATTTGACGGCGCCATAGACCGTGTGGCGACTGAGGTGCAGGGACCTTTAGCGGATGAGTTCGCAATCACCTTAAAGGAACTCAGAATGGGTAAAACACGTCGAGATGCCTTAAGAAAAATGAGCGATAGGTGCCTTGTTGCGGATCTAACGACACTGGTTGGGTCGATTATTCAAGCTGATGAGCTGGGGGTTGCCATTGGTAAGATATTAAGAATTCAATCAGAACAAATGCGTGACAAAAGGAAACAAAGGGCCAGGGAGAAATCCATGAAGGCCCCTGTAAAATTACTTTTTCCACTGCTTTTATTTATCTTTCCATCAGTTCTCATTGTACTCATAGGACCAGCACTCATAAAACTCTCTCAAATGTTTTAATAGAGACTGGGACCCTGCCCTTAAGTCCTATATACAATAAAAGAAAAAGTCATGTAAATTTATGACTTTTCGATTTATTATTTTCCTGTCATTTCATATATTATGGTATTAGGAAGAAGAGTCTTTTTAAGTCAGAATCTATGAGGTGATCCTATGAACACATCAATTTTAGAAGTCAACCAAATGCCAATAGGATTTGTGCGGGTGGCAGGATCCTTTACTGAAAGACTCAAAGGTTTGATGTTGAAAGATCAAGATAAGGCGACCCAACATCTGATGGCCATTGCACCATGCAAGCAGGTGCATACATTTTTTATGAAGTTTCCAATTGATGTGGCCTACTGTGATAGATATGGAAAGGTCATTGAAGTCCATAAAAATATTGAACCTTGGCATGTTGACAAGAGTGTTTCAGCAGCTTACATCGCTGTAGAAGCTCCGGCAGGGACATATTTAAAAGATGTTTCTAAAGGGGATGTTATTTACTTTTAATACCCTTCTAATGTGTTTCTAATTTATGAACACTAGACTATAAGTGAAGATACTTATCATAGCATATAACACATATGATACGAATATCATATGTGTTCTTTTTGTTCAAATGATTTCTAAGAGAGCAGATGTTTGAGGGTTGGCTCTTATGGGAAGGGTGTTTGTTCAAATAGGACATATCAAGGAGGGGAAACATGAAAAACGATCAAGAATGGAGAGATATACCCGAGCTTCAACAGCCGAGGAACATCCTTGGCAAATGGGCGGCATTCTTCATAGACAGATATAAAATCGTTTACTTAATGCTGATTGCTATTATCATCATTGGGGTGAGCGCTTTTGTGAGTCTGCCAAGAGAATTACAACCAGAAATTGTATTGCCGTACGGACAGATTTTTACTATGTATCCTGGCGCAGCACCTGAAGAAGTTGAAACACTTGTCACAAATAAGTTGGAATCCAAGCTTGAAGAAGTCGAAGATTGAAAATGATCTCATCATACTCCTATTCAGGGGTGTCAAATATCTGGCTTGAATTTGAACAGGGGACTGACATGGAAAAACGGATGAACGAGGTCCGTGAGAAAGTGACAAAGGCTCAATATGACTTGCCAGCGGATGCAGAAACCCCTGAAGTCAACGAGCTTCAGTCAAACAATTCGCCAATTATGATCGTCAATATGTCGGGGGATTATACTCAGGCAGAGTTGAAAAACTACGCAGAACTGATTGAACAAAGACTTGAGACGGAAACGGTTATTGCTGATGTGCTTGTCATTGGTGGTCTTGAAAGAGAAATACAAGTACATGTCGATCCAAAGCGACTGGCGGTATATGGTATATCGCTTGACCAGATCCAGGCCAGTATTCAAGCGTCAAATTTGAACTACCCAGGTGGATCAGCAACCCTGGACGAAAAGAACTTTAACATTCGAACAGTCGGAGAACTGGAAAATGTGGAAGCCCTTAATGATGTCATCGTGGGGTACACCCAGTCAGGTCCAATAAAAATTAAAGACATTGCAGTTGTGGAAAATGGATATAAAGAAGTGGAATCATATTCAAAAATGTCAGTGGGGCTCGGCACAGATGAAGCGCACATGAAGAGCTCAGTTGCCCTATCGATTAAGAAAAAGACACAGCAGATGTTATTCGGACCAGCGCTCTTGTAAGAGAAATACTGGCTGAGGAGCACGGTAAGCTTTATCCTGCCAATATGAAGATACAAATCAGTGGAGACACCGCTGAGTTTGTTGACGAACAGCTAGGGGCTGTAATGGACAATGCCTTTTCAGGACTATATCTTGTCCTAGTTGTTCTCTTCCTATTTATAGGTCTCAGGGAAGCTGGTATTGTATCCATCGTTATTCCTTTAGCCATCATGATGGCCCTTTCATTCCTGAATGCGGCTGATATGACGCTTAATAACATCACCCTCTTTTCCATGGTTCTAGCCGTTGGTATGCTTGTGGATAATGGTATCGTTATTATGGAGAATGTGGACAGATTAAGAGCTAAAGGCCTTGATTCGAGACTGGCAGCAGAGGCGGGGACAAATCAGATTGCACCAGCCATTATGGCATCAACACTCACAACTCTGGCAGCCTTTTTCCCGATTGCATTAACACCTGGAATTATGGGAGCCTTTATTAAACCTATTCCAATCACGGTTATGTTCGCTCTGGGATCATCATTTTTCTTAGCGATCACAATCACACCGGCGCTTTGTTCCGTATTTTTAAGAAAGCGTCCAAAGCCAACGTCAGAAATGCCGCCAGTTAAAAAACATGGATTGAGGATAGCATCTGTTTTATTCATAGTGATCCTTGCCATGCAAGCCTTCAAGGGAGATGATGGCTACGGTCTTCTATCCTTCGGATTTGCAGCTATTTTCGGCGGGTTCATGTTTGCAAAAATGTATGTGAAGAGGACACCGGGAACGGAACATCCATTTATCAATGGCTATGGTAAGAGACTATACAGTATTGTCAGCAAAAGGTCGCGACGCTGGATTTTGGTCGGTACTTTGCTTGTGGCTTTTGTTGGAAGTATGGCTCTTATTCCACTTGGCATTTTAAAGGTGGAGATGTTTGGCCAGTCAGACTACGACAGGCTCTATATCGATATTACGACACCGAAGGGATCAACGCTTGATCAGACGGCACAAGTGGCAGAAAAAATTGAGGGTATCCTATTTGACTACCCAGAAATTGAAACATTTGTATCAAATGTAGGTATAACAGGCGCTGACAGTTTCGATTCGTTCTCAGGATCATCCTCTGGTACGCCGAATATTGCCCGACTAACAATAGATTTATACAGTGCAGATGACAGAGACAGAACATCTATGGATATTGCAGCCCTCCTCCGTGAAAGGGTTAAGAAAATACCTGGCGCTGAAATAGAAGTCACTGAACTGGAAGATGGACCACCGAGCGATGCACCGATCGTCGTAGGTATCATAGGTGAAGACCTTGTTAAAATGGAAGCAACCGCCAACCGTTTCAAGTCTATACTTATGGATATTGAAGGCACCCGTGATGTGGGCACATCATTAAACAGTGGAGGGCCTGAAATTGAAATCAGGGTGGATAAAGAAAAAGCCGCTCTTTACGGCCTGAACGATTATACTATAGCGAAAACCATTAGAGACTCTGTTGCAGGTCTAAAAGCAACGACATATAGAAGCAATCAGGAAGAAATAGATGTTATGATCCGTTCGGGGATTGATTCCATGGGATCAAAAGATGAACTGAAGTCAATGTATTTCTATAACCGTCAAGGGCAGGCCATTCGATTTGATCAGGTGGCAAGCTTCATTGAATCAGAAACATCACCAACCATTCGTCATGAAGACGGTCGAAGAAGGGTTAATGTCTTTTCTCAAACGGTTGCGGGAGCAAATACAGTGGAAATTATGGATGCCTTTAAGGCAAAGACAGAGAATATTTCCTTGCCGGATGGCGTGTCAGTCAAGTATGCAGGCGAGCTGGGCGATATGCAGGATTCCTTTACAGATATGCTAGTCAATATGGTTGTAGCAGCCATACTGGTTTATATAATCCTAGCTGTTCAGTTCAACTCTTTGTCGCAGCCTCTGATTATACTCTTTGCAGTGCCACTTGGACTTATAGGCGTTATGCCGGGTCTGGTTCTAACTGGAAACAGTTTTGGATTCCTAGCCTTCATAGGGGTTGTAGCCCTTGTTGGTATAGCGGTTAATGATGCCATTGTCCTTGTTGACTACATTAACTATTTAAGAAGAAATGGCTATGAGCTTTATGATGCGGTTAGGGAAACTGGCAAAACGCGATTTATGCCAGTGCTTGCCACAACCATTACAACAGCAGGTGGTATCCTGCCAATCACACTGAAGCAGGAGTTCTTTGGACCGATGGGCTACGCCTCATATTCGGTCTTATGATGGCAACCGTTCTAACCCTTGTGGCAGTGCCTACGCTTTACACCATGCTAGAAGAGTTCAAAATGAACTTTAGACGTCGTAAAAACAAAACCGAAGAAGCTGCAAACTTGCAGCCAAACGCAGTGACAGAATAAGGAGGATGGCGATGAAAAGATTATTAATAATTGCCCTGGGGATTCTGGTTCTGGCTGGTTGCTCTAATGCTTCAGCTGAAGAAAAAACAAAGAATGAAGCCCCTGTGGTTGAAAAAAAAGCAGTGGAAGTGGTATCTGTAGAAGACAGACAAATGATTGGGAGATTGGTTATGCCTGGTCAGGTTGAGGCAGACAAGGTTCAGTCGGTGTCGTCCCTTGTTAGTGGACAAATTGAAGCCCTTTATGCAGAAGTCGGAGACTATGTAGAAGAAGGCACACTTCTTGTAGAAATAGATGACGAGTTTACAAAACTTCAAAAAAACCAAGCGGATATAGGGTCTAGTCTATCAAGTCTATCCCTTGAAAGTGCCAAGAGATCTTATGAGAGAACAAAGGCGCTTTATGAGAGTGGTTCTGTAACACAAGCCCAGTATGATGGTGCTTCAGATATGTTGGCCAAGGCCAAGCTTGATTATTCTATGGGCTCGAACTCGGTCAGTCAAATGCGCTATCAATTGAAACACATGGACATTAAGGCCCCTATAAGTGGTGTTATCTCAATGAAAATGCAAAATGTTGGATTGGCAGTGAATCCGGGGTCACCTATATACGAAATTGTTGACATTAATGACGTTATTGTTGAAGCAGGCGTGACAGAAGGGGATATTAATAGACTGGCAAAGGAACAAGTTGTCAGTGTAGACCTTCCTGCGGCCAACCTTATCGTCGATGGAACTGTTGAGGGTGTCGGTCCGGTACAGCAGCAAGGGGGAACTTATCCTGTGCGCGTTCGTATCGCCAATGAAGAAGGCTTGATCAAGCCAGGCATGTACGCAGAACTCAGCATAGAAACAGAAAAACCTAAAAATGTTTTAGCGGTTCCCAAAAATTGCAGTTCTACATGAAAATGGTAGGGACTACGTCTTTGTTGCAGAAGGCGAAAAAGCAGTTAAAAAAGAAATTCAAAAAGGTCTGGCCTTTGAAACATATTTTGAAGTCTTGTCTGGTCTTGAGGACGGTGAGAAGATTGTTGTATCAGGTCAGGCTTACCTAGATGATGGTGACGTGCTTGAAATCATCGAATAAGAACTCAAACTATTGGGTCTAGCTCATACCTTGACCAGACCAATAATTTAATAGAAAAAACCGATTTGTGCGTGTTTTAACACACGAACTGATCGGTTTTTCTTTTTGTGTGAGGGAAGTGAATGGGGTGGGTCTGGATGATAAAAATTATAAATATCCCTTATCTTAGGCATTGAAATGCACAAGAATGGGTAAATATGAGATAGGTCTTTGTGAAGATTGATGAAAAGGAGTGGATGTCTTTTGGATCAAAAAGAACTGCTTAATCAAATAATCAATCATAAAATGTTGCGCAAAATGTTTGAAGTGGAGTGTGGAAAGCCGAGCTCAGACTTTCATGTTTTTACAAGAAGCCAAATTCATGAAATCACTGCAGAGCAAAACAACCCTCTAACAGGATTAATGCTTATGGCCATTAGCACACAAATAGCAGAAGAGGAAGAAATGTTTTTGAATATGAAATAAGAGCTTGTATCACTGGAGGTTTATTTTATGAACACTGACGGTCGCTTAATGCGTGCATATAAATCAGCTCAGGAAATTCAGTTTGACAACACATCGAAAATCGTATTTCTTAGCGATGTCCATAGGGGGGATAACAGCCTATCTGACGAGTTTGCCCACAATCAAAATATATATTATCATGCCTTAAATCACTATTATAATGAAGGCTATACATATATTGAAGTGGGTGATGGTGACGAGTTGTGGGAACATGCAAAGTTCGAGCATATACGAAGTGCGCATAGTGATGTGTACTGGCTTCTCAGTCAGTTTCATGAAGTTAATAGACTGATTATGCTATATGGAAACCACAATATGCATTTTAGGAACCCACAATTTGTTGAGAAAAATCTTCAAGAATTTTATGATGAGTATCTGGAAGAGAGGGGAACCTTATTTCCAGAAATTAAAGTTCATGAAAGTATTATTCTAAGGCATTCAGATACAGGACAAAAGATATTTGTCGTTCATGGTCATCAAGGCGATTTGCTCAATGATCAGCTTTGGCGTGTGTCAATGGCCTGGATGCGTTACTTCTGGAGAATTATGCACATTATTGGATTTAGAAATCCGGCCAGTCCTGCAAAAAATAGGGTTAAACGACACAAAATCGAAAAAAATTTCAGTGACTTTATTAAAAGACATGGCATTATTCTTATATGTGGTCATACGCATAGACCCAAATTTCCTAATCCAGGTGAAGTGCCATATTTTAACGATGGTTGCTGTGTTCATCCAAGAGGCATTTCAGGTATAGAAATTGTGGATGGAGAGATCATGCTTGTGGATTGGCGGGTAAGGCCAAATAGTGAAGGGGCTTTGTATATAAGTCGTAAAGTCATAAGAGGGCCTGAAGAACTTAAATCCTACTGGATTAGCGAAAAATAAATCAAGAAATGTATTGACAAGAGAAAGACGTTAAAATATAATTAACGAGTAAATAACTTTAACGATGCTTTTGGAAGGAGTGGTCATGATGAAAAATCTACAAGTTAAATTAGTGCCACTTCGGCTGGAATTTTAATACGACTCTTTGTTATACAAACATGCATTATTGTGTTTTTAAGACGACTTGATTTCTAACCGACGTGGTAGCCGCGTCGGTTTTTTTTATGTTGGAGTTGTGCAAAATTTTAAGTCCGTGTTGTGACGTTAGGACCTTTAAATGGAATTTTGCTGAATCCGCAGTGCACGTGATTATGAAATATGCCTCTCATCTTAATCGAGGTCATGTGCGTGAAAACCATAGTCAAGTCTCCCTGTTTATAAGGGGTTAGCGAAATGCTAAAACACAGTCGATGGAATAAGTGAAATGTATAACGCGCCTAGATGAAAGTGATTCTAGGTAAAGGAGAAAATCAATGACAATGATAAGAACTTGGGGTATGATTAGCCCTGAAATATATGAACATGTTGAAAAGACAAACTGCCATATTATGCGTGTTGTAAGAGATGGAAATATGCACTATATGCTTTCAGATGAAGAGGGGACCCTAGATGGTGTCCTGTCAGGAAAAATGAAGGGCAGTATAGAAAATGCCTCTGACTATCCTTGTATTGGAGACTGGGTTGCCGTTCAGGATCGTCCTAAGCAGGGGGAGCGTGCCATTATAGAATCTGTGCTTCATAGAAAAACATGTTTGAAACGGAAAAACGCTGGCACGGACATGCAAATTCAAAACATGGCGGCCAATGTGGACACAGTCTTCATATGTACATCAATAAACGAGGATTTTAGCCCCAGACGAATCGAGCGGTTTGGTATTATTACAAGCGGGAGTGGGGCAGACACTGTGGTTGTTTTAACGAAGTCCGACTTGGTTGAAAATGCTCAGACAACTGCTGACGATTTGCAGAAAAGGCTGGGGAACATCCCTGTCATAACAGTAAATTCTGAAGAAGAAACCGGGTATGCATCTATAAAGTCCCTTCTGAAACCCCATAAAACCTATGCCTTTATTGGATCATCAGGTGTAGGGAAATCCACCCTTATAAATGCCCTTATGGGAGAGGTGGTTATGGAGACCAAGGCGGTTCGAAGCGATGATAAGGGGCGTCACACCACAACCCACAGGCAAATGTTAAAAACACCAGAAAACCACATTTTAATTGACATGCCTGGGGTTAGAGAAGTCCAGCTCTATAACGATAAAGGGGCACTTAGCTTAGCCTTTGATGATATTTCTGATATGGCGAAGAACTGCAAATTTAATGATTGCAAACATGAGACAGAGCCTGGGTGTGCCGTGCGTCAAGCCATAAGTGATGGGGAGATTGATGAAGACAGACTCATCAACTATAAAAAGATGCTCAGGGAAATGGAGGCCTACTGGAAGAGAAAGGGCCACGGGAAATATAAGAGTAAAAGAAGGCGTTAGAGTCTTGCTATCAAACGCTTAAAAAATATAGGTCTGACCATGACCATATCATAGTATAGAAGTGTATTTCGTAAGTGTCTAAATGCAAAACCCATTTACAAACCCCATTCCCTCTTAGGTGGAAGGTGTTTTGTAAATGGGTTTCTTGTTTTGTGGTTTAATGCCTGGGGGTTCGCGTTTTATTGAATGATAGATAAGAGCTTTTTATCATAAACCGTGTGCATGTGTTCCCAATCGTATTTCTGCGTGATATAACGGAATACATCTCGCTTGTGAGACTTGGCTTGGGGCCTGAAATTTAATATAAAGTGCCTTAGTCGTTTCACCAAGTCTTCCTGATTCTCGTAGAAAAAGTCAGGATGAGCATCTGGACAGATAAGCTCTGGGTAGGACAGTCGCCTAGGTAAGAGCGGTTGAACACCACAGTGAATGGCTTCCATAAAACTAATCCCAAATGTTTCGTGGTTGGACGTTACAGGCAAAATATCTGACTGAACGAGCCATTCTACATACGCTTCATAAGTATTGGGCTTGCCGAAGGCGACAATATGCTTTTTTAACCTTTCTTTGGCTTCTTTGAAACCTTGGGTGGTTTTTTACTTTCCGCACCAAGAACGGCCAGATTAAAATGAATCCCATCTTCTGAGAGGGTGTAGAGAGCCTCAAAAAAGTCGTTTGGGTTTTTGTCATACTCCCACCGGTGGGTCCACAAAATAGTGGGCCAATCTGCATTTGCGGGAGTGTTTTTAAGGGGTTTATCAGTGGCGTCCTTATCACAATCAGGAAATTCGATGCCTAGGGGTAGAACGGTGGTTTTCTCTTTTAAGGCAGTTACTGTCTCAAGGCCTCTATAATCAGGCATGCGTTTTAACAAGGTCTCAAGAGCGTGAAAAAAAGAATCCATTTGAGCTTTTGAATTGAAAAACACATGGTCAGATGCCAACGCTGACGTGTAGTTAATGAAGCCGTAATGAAAGTCGCGTGCTCTTTTCGAGTCCGTGTCATTGTCCGTATATGGATAGGACAATTGGTTTTCATGAAAGTAAAAAGCAGTTGGAATACTGCGAAGGGATCGGTCCAGTAAACTTATAAGACTTGTGAGATCAATCATATCGCTCACAAGCATTAAGTCAGGAGCAGGTTTGTTCTTGTATTTGGCATTGATCCTGGCAGCCAGTTCTATGGCAGATCCGTGCATGCGCCATTTCCAGTGCCGACCTTCAAGGGTCATTAATTCAATTGTATGTTTGGAATACTTGATGTATCCATCGGCCCATACCTTGTGTGAGCCTGAGTAGTAGGGTTCTATTAGTAAAATTCTCATAAAGTGAGTATAACATAAAAGCTGGGTGTGTGAGCGATCTTTTGTTAGCTAGAATGGCTTTAAGGGAGCTATGTAAATGCAAGAAGAGTTGTCTTGAAAATCAGTAATAAAAGCATGGCGTCTTAATCGGGATGGGGAAAACAATGCGTTTTGTATGCATTTGTGTACATATATATTACAATTAAATTGTAGGTGTTAAAAAGCTGAAGTAGTTAATATGACTTAATTTATTAGAAAACGATTGCCTTGAAAAAGAAAAAACGTTTGCCTATTGAAGTGCAAAAATATGCATGCTATAATCAGGATTAAAATATTATCAGAAAATTCAATATTTTGAGAGAAGAGAGAGAAAAGCATGCAATAGGAGGTAAGGCTTATGTGGTTTTCAGGTCCAAGAAAACAGGGTCTTTATGACCCAAGTAGAGAAAAAGACAGTTGTGGGGTTGGTGCGGTTGCTGATATTAAGGGAATACCCTCGTGATATTGTCATAAAGGGGTTACGGGTGCTTAAGAACATGAAGCATAGGGGCGCTGTGGGGGCAGATGCAACAACAGGTGATGGTGCTGGCATTATGACTCAAATTCCCCATCAATTATTCACTGAAATAATGGCAGACAAGAACGTCAATTTACCTGAAGCGGGGATTATGCTGTGGGGTCAATTTTTTTGCCCCGTGTGCCTCAGGCCCGACTATACTGCGAAGGTGTTATTGAAAATATAATGCAAGAAGAGGGCCTTCAATTGCTTGGGTGGCGCGATGTGCCTGTGAGTGTGTTTGACTGTGGACATTCAGCAAGGGCCACTCGACCCGATACAAGTCAAATTTTATTGGGCGAGGAGAGCTTGATACTGTCAGCTTTGAAAGAAAGCTATTGATCTTAAGAAAAAGAGCAGAGAAGACCATCAGGGATTCAAACATCATGTATACAGATGCATTTTATGTATGCAGTTTGTCAACTAGGACAATCGTCTACAAGGGGCAAATTTTAGGATACAAATTGGATGCCTATTTTGAAGACTTGCAAGATGAGAGGTACGAATCGGCCATGGCTATTGTCCATGAAAGGTATAGCACAAACACTTTTCCATCGTGGAAGCTGGCTCAACCCTTTCGCTATATAGCACATAATGGAGAAATCAATACCATACGGGGAAATGTGAACTGGATGAATGCCAGAGAGGGGGTCATGAAATCCGGTATATTCGGAGAAGACTTCACGAAAATTCTCCCCATAATTGAACCAGGAGGGAGTGACTCGGCATCTTTTGACAATGCTTTAGAGCTGTTCATTGCAAACGGACATGATTTGACGTATGCTCTTATGCTTATGATTCCAGAGCCTTGGCAAAATGATAAAGGGATGAATGAAAATATACGTGGTTTCTATGAGTACCACGCTCGCATTATGGAACCTTGGGATGGTCCAGCTGCCCTCATATGTTCAAGTGGTGACCAAATTGTTGCAAAACTTGACCGAAATGGCTTAAGACCATCCAGATATGCCATAACTGAATCGGGAAAGATTGTCATAGCCTCTGAATCGGGGGTCGTGGATTTTGAAAATGATCCATTTGTCCAGAAGGGAACGCTGGAACCAGGCAAGTTTCTATTTGTTGACATGATAGAAAAACGCATAGTGCCTGATGCTGAAATAAAGGATAGAATTGCCTCCATTCGTCCATTTGCTGATTGGGTCAAACGAAATAAATTAAGCCTCAATGACATCAAGGCAGACTATGAAATAAAGCGTTCCAGGCTGGAAACTCGAAAACTTAAAGAAGAAGTGTTTGGCTACTCGAAAAAAGAGTTCAAGGACGTCATTGATCATATGGCAGAACACGGTAAGGAACCAATTGGCTCTATGGGTGTGGATGAATCTATGGCCATATTTTCGAAGACCAACAACTTGTTGTTTGACTATTTTAGACAGGCCTTTGCCAGGTGACAAATCCCCCTATTGATCCATTCCGAGAGCGTTCAGTTGTTTCCCTTCGACAATTCATCGGCTCTCATGGAAGGCTCCTAGATCAAATTGAAACTGGAAAAAACAACAAATACTTAATGATCAAATCACCTATTGTGTCCTCCCCTCAACTGGAGGATATTCGACACTTAAGCGGTAACGATTTCAAGCCAGTGACCGTGCCAGCCCTCTTTCACACGGACCAAGCAAATGGTTTAAAGACTGCCCTGGATAAGTTGTGCGAAAGGGCGGAAGACCTGGTTCAAAAAGGGCATAATATCCTTGTTATAAGTGATAGGGGGATAGATTATTACAATGCCCCATCCCAAGTCTGCTGGCACTCGGGGCGGTTCACCACCATCTAATCCGTAAAAAATTAAGAACCGCCGTGGATATTATTATTGAAACAGGAGAGGCTAGGGATGTCATGCATATGGCCTTGCTTATAGGATATGGCGCAAAGGCTGTAAACCCCTATTTGGTATATGAGTATCTCATGGAGAAAGACAACAGTAAGGACTTGTTTGAAAGGTATAAGGCTGCCATTGCAGAAGGTATCTTGAAAATTATCTCAAGAATGGGCATTTCCACACTGCCATCATACTGCGGCGCGCAAATTTTTGAAGCGGTCGGGCTTGGGGAAAATGTGGTGGATGTCTATTTTACAGATACTCCATCAAGGGTAGGTGGCTTGGAACTTGAAGACATTGAGAGGGATGTTCTCATAAGGCACAGGGAGGCTTTTGGTTCTAGCGGTGACGATTCGGTTTTGTTGTCTAAAGGCCAGCAGGGGTTAAGTCAGCCCAGGATGTTTCCAAATGCCACTGTGCGAAAACTCAATGAGGCATGTGTGACAGGAGACCGTGCAGCTTACAGAAGTTATAGCCAGATGACAGAAAAACAAGAGATTGCTATCCGAGACCACTTTGAACTTATTTCCACAGGCAGAATTGACATAGACAACGTAGAAAGCACAGAAGACATAATGAAACGATTCACAATATCAGGGATGTCGTTTGGCTCTCTAAGTGAAGAGGCCCATGAAACACTTGCTATTGCTATGAACAGGATAGGTGCAACCAGCAATTCTGGCGAAGGTGGGGAAGATCCAAAACGGTATGTGAGCAAAAAAGGCACAGTCAATCGGTCAAGCGCTGTAAAACAGGTGGCATCTGGTCGGTTTGGAGTTACAGCTGAGTACTTGGTTAATTGTGAAGAAATACAAATCAAGATGGCTCAGGGGCAAAACCTGGGGAAGGCGGTCATTTACCAGGGGCTAAGGTGACAAAATCCATTGCCAAAACCCGTTATGCTCAACCAGGAAGAGACCTGATCTCACCGCCGCCTCACCATGACATTTATTCAATAGAAGATCTGGCCCAGCTCATTTTCGATATGAAAAACATCAATAAACAGGCCCGTGTGGGTGTCAAACTTGTTGCAGGTCATGGTGTTGGCACTGTGGCAGCGGGAGTGGCCAAAGCTTATGCTGATGTGATTAAAATTAGTGGCTCCGATGGTGGAACAGGCGCTTCCCCAGTCAGTTCAATGAAATATGTTGGTCTGCCTTGGGAAATGGGGCTGGCAGAAGTCCAGCAAACTCTACTGCTGAATGATCTTAGAAAGCGGGTCAGACTTCAGGTCGACGGAAAAATAAGAAATGGCCGAGATATTATTATAGGCGCTGCTGGGGGCCGAAGAGTTTGGGTTTGGTACACTTGCCATGATGGCGGTAGGCTGTAAAATGTGTAGGCAATGTCATAAGGGCTTGTGTTCTGTTGGGATTGCCACTCAGGATATAAAGCAACGCAGGAAATTCTCAGGCAAGCCAGAACATGTTGAGAATTTGATGAAGGCCCTGGCAGATGATGTACGAGAGTATTTAGCAGAACTGGGGTTTACCAAACTGGATGACTTGGTTGGACGGGTTGATTTGATCAAGATTAAGGGGTCACTTGAAGGTGATGCTTGCAAGTTTGATTTTTCTCCAATTCTCCATAAACCCATTTTGCCAAAACGCATTGATGCCAAGCAAACAGAAGCCCAGAACCATAAAATTGCCAGTGTTCTAGATCAGGCTGTTATTGACGCCATTCTGGCAAGACCAGAAGCAAAGAAACACAGTCTTGATTTGGTCATTAAGAATACAGATCGTAGTTTTGGAACAATGACAAGTGGGTTTTTAACTCAAAGCAAGAAAAAGGGCATTTATGAAATAAAACTGACGGGATCAGCGGGTCAGAGTTTGCGGCTTTGCAGTGAAGGGCATGCACCTTGACTTAAGTGGGGAGTGCAATGATTATATGGGAAAAGGCCTCAGTGGTGCCCTTGTTACCATTCATCCCAAGAGCGGAGAGGGATATGAGAGTCAGAATAACGCCATTATAGGCAACACGGCTTTATATGGTGCAACGAGCGGTGAAGCCTTTGTTGCAGGACGAGCTGGTCAGCGCTTTGGTGTGAGAAACTCAGGGGCCAATTCTGTTGTAGAGGGCATTGGCAATCATGGCTGTGAATATATGACAGGGGGAACGGTTCTCATTCTGGGTTCAGTGGGGCAGAATTTTGCCGCAGGTATGACAGGTGGGTGTGCATATGTTCTTGACCTGGACAATACTTTAGGCGAGAACCTTAACACAGACCACGTTGATTTAGTCGAAATTCTAGAGAAAACAGATTTTGAAAAAATAAAAGCCCTGCTCGAAAGACATTTGAAGTATACAGGGAGTGCTTGGGCAAAAGATTTACTTGAGGGAGATGAAAAATACAAGAATTTTTATAGGAAAGTTAGACCGCGCATATAATTTTGGGTTTCTATGCAATCGCAAACTTGGGCTCATTTAAGAAAGTCCCCTATGGAGTAAAAACTCTATCGGGGACTTTTGTTGTCAAGAAATGGGGGGCGTTTGATTCCAATTGATCTGCACTTTCATCGGACTGGATTCTGATTGGATAGGACCGAGTTTTAGGATTAAAGTTTAATGACGATTTGCTTAAATCATGCTATATGTAAAAAAACTGTGGTACATTCCTAATAACAGCCTATATTAGGCTTAAGGAGGTATAATATGAAATTTAAAGTATCAAAATCGTATTTTGACAGTTTGAAAATACAAATGAAGCACTTTGAACAAGAAGGTGTCATATCACAAGATCAGGAAAAGCAAATACTTATGGCCTATGAACCCGCAAGGGGAGTCAACTTGATTCGGCTTATATCTGTTGTGGGATCCATACTTATTGGTCTAGGCATACTTTCTTATATAGCGGGAAATTGGCAAAATATAAGCCCTGTAGTGCGTATGGGGCTGATTGTCATAGGTATGACTGGTTTTTATTTAACGGGGATGCAGCTAGACAGCATGTATCCTAAGACTGGACGGGCCCTGCGCTATATAGCCCTCTTTATATTTGGTGGTGGCTTGTTCTTAACGGACCAAACCTTCCACTTGAATCGTCCGGTCGCCTTTCATTTTATTATATGGGCACTGGGAATACTGGTTGTCATGCAGTTTGAAAAAGACAACTTGCTCCTCTATTATTTCCAAGCGCTCTTGTTTTCTACTTCAATTGCCTTGTTCGATAGTATGGGCTTATCCAAGTTGGAACATCTTGCATATATTCTGGTGCTGGGGGCAGGTCTTTTTCTTTCCATTAGGCTATCAGACTATTATTATAAGACCTATTTTTCAGCCTTTGCCAGTGGCCTAAGCCTGGTGTTTTTCCTAATGACCCTTATGGTACATTTTGAGCTCGAAGCCCTTTACTTCTGCTCAGTCCTCTTATTAACGGGAGGATACTTTATGTTCAAACCCCCAATTGGGCGGTATGCTGAGCCTGTTATGAGTCAACTGGGGCTTGTTGTTCTAGGGTTTTCTGGTTTTTTCTTGACCTTTTCAGACATATGGTCAGATGGTTTACCAATAGATGGCACTGCGCCTTCTATCGCCTTTACTATTGTCTTTATGCTGGGCTTGTTTTATTTGGTTAAACGAGAGTTTATTGGTGCCATCGCCTTTATTGCCCTTATTATCATGAGATTCTATTTTGACACCTTCTATGACTTTATGCCAAAGTCCCTATTCTTTGTTTATAGGTGGGGGCATACTTATTGGTTTTGGTCTCTATCTGGAACGTGTGCGTAGAAAGGGGATGGATCTGAATGCGTAAAAAGGAATATCTTATTCTACCGGCCCTGATCGTTCTTTTATTTATACAATTTATACCGTTTCAAATGACCAAAACGCTTGGTCAAAGAGTGGTTTTGAATATTGAACTTTATGACCCGAGGGACGTTTTCAGGGGGGATTATGTGGCCTTGAATTTTACCCAAGAACGTGTGAGTCTTGAAGCTTTTCCTATGGATGAAGAGGACATAAGTGACCTATACAATAAGAAAATTTATGCACTTCTTGAAGAAGATAAAGATGATGGGGGTTGGAAGGTTAAATCAATACAAGTCAAAAAACCTCAAGAAGGCCTATATATTAAATGTCGCCTTAACTACTATAATCCAAATTCCAACGAAGGAGAGCTGGATTTTGGTATAGACAGATATTATGTTCAAACCAATACTGGTGGCCCGATTGAAGATGCTGCTCGCCAAGGTGATTTACTAGCAGAGGTCAAGATTTGGAATGGGCAACTTGTTATGACTGATATTATTTTTGACAAGTGATCGCTTGACAAGCCTAGGATTCTTCGTTATTCTAATCACAAGTTCATATGAAATCCTTCAGGGCAGGGTGAAATTCCCGACCGGCGGTAAAGTCCGCGAACCGAAAGGTTGATCTGGTGTAATTCCAGAACCGACAGTAAAGTCTGGATGAAAGAAGGCGTACATTTTTGTACATTCTAAGTTCAATTTAAGATTGGGTATCATTGCTGATCAGAATTTGAATGACGTATTTTCGCCCTGAAACTATTTATAGTTTCAGGGCTTTTGTTTTACATAAGGCAGCGGTGTAATTGTTTGGTTTCTTGGGACCAATCACTCACCTTAAGCTGGAAACCGTGAAACAGAGAAAGATACATTTAGAGCCCCTGAAGGTTAGCTTCGGGGGCTCTTGTTTTATATTTGTAAAATCAGTGAGCGCCTCGGCCTATATGAATTATTAACTTAATGAAGTGGGTACTGGTCTTAGCTTGATATAAAAGCATGACTGGTGACAAGAGTTGCCACCAATGCATTTGATGTAAAAGAACATGTAAGCCAAAGAAAAGGTGATGGTATAAAGATGGATTTTAAAGCTTGTAAGGATTTTGTTCATGAGTTAGACCATGAAAAATTTATGACATTAGCCCTGAAACTCGCAGAAAAGGGCAGGGGGAAGGTGTCGCCAAATCCCATGGTGGGCGCTGTCATTGTGAGAGACGGTCGGGTGATTGCCAGGGTTTTCATGAATCCCATGGTGGAGCCCATGCTGAAGTGAATGCGGTTATAGACCTGAAAAACTCGGGACAAAGTATTGAAGCCAACGACATTATGTACGTTACCCTTGAACCCTGTAACCATTACGGAAAAACAGCTCCTTGTAGTCAACTTATACTTGATGAGGGCATAAAAAATTTAGTCGTGGCTATGGAAGACCCCAATCCCCTTGTCGCTGGTAAAGGCATAAAAAAACTTAGAGATAATGGTGTCGCTGTAAAAATAGGCATTATGGAAGAGCGGGCCAAAACTTTAAACAAGGTCTTTATAAAAAACATGCTTTATAAAGAACCCTACTGCACAGCCAAGTGGGCCATGACCTTAGATGGGAAAATGGCAACAGATGAGGGCGACAGTCAGTGGATCAGTTCTGAAGCTTCTCGGACCCTAGTCCACAAATGGCGCTCACAAAGCGATGCTGTCATAATCGGTTCTGGCACAGCCTGGCAGATAATCCTAGACTTAATGTGAGGCTGGTGGAAGGGGAAATCCCTATAGGGTGGTTATAGACACAGAGATCAGACTGCCTATAGACTGCAATCTTGTTGACTGTAAAGACCCACATAAAACAATTGTTTATGTATCGGAGGGGGTCAATCAAGAAAAGGTTGAGACTTTACGAAAAAAGGGGGTTCAAGTCTATAGGGTGGCACTCAAACAAAACCATGTGGATTTGAAAAAGGTCTTTGACCACTTGTATAGCTTAAATATATGCAATGTATTTTTAGAATCAGGGCCAGTGCTTCAGGGCGCTCTTCTTAAAGAAGGCCTCATCGACAGCGTAAAAGCCTTTATTTCACCTAAAATATCAGGTGGGCGAATTCACTCTCCCTTCCAATCTTTTGATTGCATGAGAATGGAAGAAGCCATAAAGCTTGATATGGAATCGGTTGAAATGTTGGATCAAGATATCTTAGTCACAGCCAATGTCAGGAGGTAGGTATGTTTACAGGACTTATTGAAGAAGTTGGACAGCTTATCCAGACCAGAAAAAACGCTAAGGGTGCCAGTGTAAAAATCACTGCAAAAAAGGTGCTTGAGGGTGTCAGGCTGGGAGACAGCATTGCTGTAGATGGAGTTTGCCTGACTGTTACAGGTTTTGACGAGAATGGATTTGAAGCTGATGTTATGCCGGCCACCTATGAACAAACTCGGATTAGCCAGTTGCAAAAAGGGGCCAAGGTGCATCTGGAAAGAGCCCTGTGTGTGGGTGAACGTTTAGGCGGACACTTTGTGTCTGGTCATGTCGATGGAATGAGCAAGGTTTTATCCCTCTACAAAGAAGGACAGGCCTATAGACTTCGGTTGGAACGGTCACAGTCTTTTGCCAGACATCTTGTTCATAAGGGATCAATCGCAATTAATGGTGTCAGTCTAACCATCGACACCCTAACAGACAAGTATCTTGAAGTGAGTCTGGTTCAACACACTCAAGGGGAGACCCTTCTAAAAAGTCTTAAGGTTGGGGAAGTGGTCAATATTGAATCAGACATGCTTATTAAATACGTGAGTGCCCTCATTGGGATGGACAAGCCTGAATCAGAGGCCGTCGAGGACTCAAATGGAGGACAAGTCACCATGTCGGTTTTACAGTCAGCAGGTTTTTTATAAGGAGAGAGTCATGAAAAAGAATGTGATGTGTGAAGTTGAAGAAGCACTTGAAATCTTAAAAAGTGGTGAAATGCTTATTGTTACAGATGATGAAGACCGCGAAAACGAAGGCGATTTTCTAATGGCGGCTGAATATGCAAGCCCTGAGAAAATCAATTTTATGATGAAGTACGGGCGGGGTCTTATATGTGTTCCGACAACAGGTGAACATGCTAAAAAGCTTGGACTCAACCAAATGGTTAAGACCAATGAGGACGCTCATGCCACGGCCTTTACAGTAAGTGTGGACGGTGTCGGAACTGGGACTGGTATTTCTGCCTCAAACCGGTCAAAAACCATCATGATGATGGCTGAGGAAGGCGCTGGAGCGAATCACTTTCAAAGACCAGGACATATATTTCCCCTTGTCGCTAAGGCTGGTGGCGTCCTGGAACGCCCAGGTCACACTGAGGCCACGGTTGATCTCATGAAATTGTCTGGCCTAAAAGAAACAGGGGTTATTTGTGAAATTATAAAAGATGATGGAGAAATGGCAAGAATGCCTGATCTTATGGAGTTTGCCAAAGAGCATGATATGAGAATACTGACGATTGAAGCCCTTAGAAAGTATTTGCAATCAAAAAAATGAAGGTCAAAGAGCTTGCTAGAACAAAGTTGCCAACAGAATATGCTGAGTTCCAAATGATTGCATTTGAAAATGCGTCTGGGCGTGAACCGCATTTGGCCCTAGTTTTAGGGGAGATCGAGGGGAAGACACCTCTTATACGCATTCATTCGGAGTGCATGACAGGCGATGTGTTTGGGTCAAAACGATGTGATTGTGGTCAACAACTGGAAGATTCCATGGCTGAAATAGCAAAGGAAGGATCAGGCATATTAATATATTTGCGTCAGGAGGGACGTGGCATTGGTCTTGTTAATAAACTAAAGGCATATGCCCTGCAAGACGAGGGACACGACACAGTGGATGCCAACCGTAAGCTTGGTTTCAAAGATGACGAAAGAAACTACAAAGAGGCCATTGATATTTTGAAAGCCCTACATGTGAGAGGGGGCGCCTTATGACCAATAACCCCCTTAAAGTAGAGGCGTTTAAAGGCACAGGCATTGAAATTATGCGGTGTGACAGCCTTAAGCCTGTCTATGTGGATACAAACAAGGACTACTTGAATACCAAGGTTGTGCGTATGGGACACTTGTACGAAGTCCAGTGATTTTATTCACTCACTAATATAAAAAAATGCATATGGCACTGGACGAAAAACTGTACCATACTTCGCATGTTCCGTGCATATTGCTTAGAAAAAACATCCATGATATGGGCGGATATTAAATGATATTTTAGCGACTTGCATAATATCTTTAAAAACCTTCGTCATAAGATATAGATATTTAAAAATCGTAACGCCTATCTATAGGTATGGTCAGAACATAATCTGTAATTTTGAAGGTGCCTGATTTAATAAAGCATTTGGTTAGTTATTTGATGAAGATTAAAGATAAAAAATAAAAATGAAAAATAAGGATAAAAAGGAGTTTATCACATGAAGCAAATACAAGGTAATTTAACAGGTCAAGGACACAAGTATGGTATTATTGTAGGTCGATTCAATGAGTTCATTGGTTCAAAACTAAAAGATGGAGCCATTGACTGCCTTATGCGCCATGGTGTTAAAGAAGAGGATATTGAAATTTGCTGGATACCAGGGGCTTTTGAAATGCCACTCCTTGCTAAAAAAATGGCTGCCAAGGGGACCTATGACGGTATTATTTGCCTAGGCGCTATTATCAGAGGCGACACACCACACTTTGACTTTGTCGCTTCAGAAAATGCCAAGGGCATTGCATCTGTTATGCTTGATGCTGGTATACCGATGGGCTATGGGGTGCTGACGACAGACACACTGGAACAGGCCATTCATAGAGCGGGTGCAAAAGCAGGCAATAAGGGCTGGGAAGCTGCTATCGCAACGTTGGAATCTGTGAATGTAATGCGTTCACTGGGTTAATTGTGCCGTTTTGAGGTCGAATTCAGACTTTTGGATTGACGTATGTGCTAAAAAATGAAGTAATAGACCTAAACTGATATTATTTATGGGAGCTGATCTTATTGAAGGATGGGAATGAAATTTCTAGACTGATCGCTGTGATGGATAATGAAGATTTGGTGATACTCAATAAAGCTGACATATACTATTTTGAAAAACTTGACCGCAAAACACGCATTCATACTGAAAATCATATTTATGAATCAAATAAGTCATTAAACCATTTTGAGAACATTCTTGAAAACACACAGTATTTTCGGGCGCATCGAAGTGTCCTTGTCAACTTAAGCAAGGTTGACAGGTGTGTGCCAAGAATTAATTACACATACGACTTGAGTTTTAAAGAAAAAATCGATAAAGTGCCACTTAGTAGAGATAGAGCTAAAATCCTGATGAAAATACTAGGAATTTAGCTCTTTTTTGATGACTCAATCAAAGTGCGACCCATGATTAGGTAATATTGAAGTGATTTTGGAAGGCGTCACTTAATCGTAAATAAGTGAATCGATATCGGAAGTATACTTAACAGCTGAGACGATTATATAACCATTTAGACAAGAATAAGCACACCAATATCAGAATATTCTAAAATGAATTGATGGTTTATTCATTTTGGGCGAATGGCAAAATGTCGGTTAATGATTTTGCATGGGTCCAAGTGTCTGAAAATAGGAGGGAACATGGACCTAGAAAAATACTTTAACGGTTTGTAAGGGTGAATATTTTGAAATCAGTATGTTGAGCAATGCGGGATCGACAGGATACAACTGGTGTATTTCTGATTTAGAGGGGGCTGTACTCTTCTGGGGGGATGAAGACCAAGTCACTCCACCGGCTATGCCTGGGTCACCTCATAAGAAAATTTATAAGTTTGTTGCACAAGAAACTGGTGAAGCCAAGGTTGTTTTTCAATTGATTAGACCTTGGGAACCTGACCAAGTGATTGTTCAAAATGAGTATACAATCCAGATAGAAAAATCCCATACACAAGATGAACTCAAGCAGTTTGTCAATGAAGACAATTTTCCCAAAACACCAATTCTAAAGTATGGTTTTATACCGACAGCATCTGCAGTCACAGCTATGTATGGTTATCCGCCGAGGGTTGCATACGGGTTTATGTGCACAGCTAAAGAAAACAGCCCTGTTATGCCGTACGGCGTCTACAACACGGAAGCCAATAAGGGTATGGTACAAGTTCATGAAAACGATGAAAGATGTATTCTCAAGTATGGTTTCCGGTGTCAAACGGCAATGACTGTCTTGTGAAATATGGATTTATGGCTGATACATCAAAGGTTAAGTAATAATAATGTTAGGCACTTGCAAAGGCATATTTGCAAGTTGGTTATAAGATAGTAATAAAGGAGAGAGGAGCCTTGTGCTTCTTTCTCCATATTAAATTGGAGGATATATGGATTATAAACCGATGACAGCGGTGTGGGAAATCACAATGGGGTGTAACATGAGGTGTATGCACTGCGGTTCTGTATGTGAGTCTGCCCTGGACGATGAACTGACAACAGTGGAAGCCCTCGATTTGTGTTCGCAAATAGCCGATATGGGTCTCAAGTGGATAACCTTGTCAGGCGGGGAACCCTTTACGAGAAAAGACTGGCATCATATAGTCAAGTCCCTGTCAGACCATGGGGTCTTGCCCAACATGATTACAAATGGCTGGAACTTAGATGAAAAGACCCTGCAACTGGCCAAAGACTCTAGTGTGAGCACCATAGCCATAAGTGTGGATGGCCCAAAAGACGTTCACGACAAGATAAGAAAAGAAGGATCTTTTGACAGGTTAACGGGTGCTTTTGAAAGGATGGATACACTGGGTATAACATCGGGGGCAGTCACCACGGTTTCAACCATGAATATTGATAAACTTCATGACATTATGGATTTCCTTGTTGAGAAAAATGTCAAGTTTTGGCAGCTTCAAATAGGGCTTCCAATGGGGTCAATGGCCGAAAATGATGAGATGATTCTTGGTCCTGAGGCTGTGGATGATATACTCAAGTTCATTCATGACAACAAGGACAATGACAAAATTAAAATCTATCCTGCTGACTGCCTTGGCTATTACACCAAGATGGAGTCTGAAATACGAGAAAGTATATTTGGAAACAGAGTCCAGGCCCATTGGGATGGGTGTCACGCCGGAAAAAGAAGCTTTGGGATCTTGCAAAATGGTGAAATCCTTGGATGTACCTCCATTAGGGACAAAGAATTCATTGAAGGCAGTGTTCGGGACCGATCATTAGAAGAAATATGGACAGATGGTCAGGCCTTTCTGTGGAACCGGGAAATGGAAAAATCCAAGCTGGATGGCTACTGTGCCATATGCGATTATGGTGACCTCTGTAAGGGCGGCTGTCCAAACACTAGGTTAACCATGGAGAAGACTATTTATAGTGAAAATAAATATTGTTCTTATAATAATGCCCTCAGGAAAACAAGCGGGCTTATATCAAAACAAGTGGATCAAGATAGCCTATATAAAAAGGCTGAAAAGTATGTCCAGTCAGGAGAGTTAACCTTGGCGTATATGGTTCTTGAAGATCTTATTCAGAGGGGAACAAACTTAAAGGCATCCAATTTAATGGGCTATGTGGCTTTTATGCTTGGCGATTATAAAACGTCTCTTGAAGTCAACAAGGCATCAGTCAAGCTTGAACCAGACAATGCTTATGCCTTAAAAGGTATGGGTCTGTCACTATATAAGCTAAACAGGGATGACCCAAAAGCCATTGAGATCTTGGAAAAATCTAGAAGCTTAGACATGACAGAGGATTTAGACACGTACTTTGACCTGGCCAATGTCTATTATGAACTGGGCAGGTATGACAAAGCTTTGGGTGTGATAAATGATGGGAAAGAGAAGTCGGCAGTCTTCTCACAAAACATTGAGGGATTACGTGAACATCTATCTCAACTGAGAGATTAGATTGAGAGATTTATAGAACAAAGGCCACACCATGTATAGATGCTTGTGAAGCAAGCGGGTTCTATTCGGTGTGGCCTTGAATTTTGTGTTCCGTTTATATTTAACTGATTCATCCCAAACGATTCAATAATGCTTCAATTTATAGATATCATCTCATCAGATATTATCTCTTCTGGCTTCATTCTATCTGATGTCAATTCATCTAAGGTCCTTTTCTATACTGTTTAATCTAAGCCACCTATATGGCTCGAAGGTCAGATGCAAGGTTTTTTCGTCTGTCTGCCAGCGTCTGGTAGGCCACAATATCGTTGACACTCTTAAAGGCCGGCCGAATAATCTTTTGGTCACTGACAATCTGCTCAATTCTATGAGCGCACCACCCTGCTATACGCGCTGTCGCAAATAGAGGGGTGTAAAGTTCGTAAGGAATACCGAGCATTTCATATACAAAACCCGAATATAGATCCACGTTTGCCGCTATGTGCGCATCAGGTCCTTTGATTTCATGGAAAAGTTCTTTTGTCAGTTCTTCAATGTTCTTGTAAAGGGTGTAGTTTTTAATGGCATCCTTTTCTAGGGCCAATTCAAAGGCCTTCTTTTTGAGGAGTTCTGCACGTGGGTCTGACTTTGTGTAGACGGCATGCCCCATACCATAAATTAAGCCTTCGCCGTTATAGGCTTCTTTTTTTATAATTTTGTAAAGGTAATCCTTTAGTGCAGAAGGATCGTCCCAGTTTGGAACGTTTTCTCGTATGTTTAAGATCATTTCACGAACCCTGTTGTTTGCGCCTCCGTGTTTGTGGCCCTTCAAAGATCCAACAGCTGAGCAGATGGCAGAATAAGTATCTGTTCCACTTGATGAAACAACATGTGTAGCAAAAGTGGAGTTGTTTCCTCCGCCGTGTTCTGCATGGATCACAAGAGCCAAATCAAGGGTCTCTGCTTCCACGCGGGAATACTTGTTGTCAGGTCGAATAAGGTGGAGGATGTTTTCAGCTGTCCCTATGCCAGGACGTGGGTTGTGTATAAAAAGGCTCTTGTTGTCAAAGTAGTGTCTTTTGGCCTGGTATCCATAGGAAATAATAGTTGGAAACTGAGCGATTAAACGTATGCTTTGTTCAAGAACATTTCTGACGCTGGTATCATCAGGAGACGCATCGTGGGAATAAAGAACCAAAATGCTCCGCATAAGCTTATTCATAATATCGCTGCTGGGGATTTTAAGAATCATATTTTCAGTGAATCCATCCGGCAGCGTACGACAGACATCAAGTAAGTGGCAAAAAGATGCCAGTTCATCAGCGGTGGGAAGTGTACCAAATAGAAGGAGGTAGGCTGTTTCTTCAAAGCCTCGCCTGTCATCTGCCTGAAAACCTTCCACAAGGTCACAAATTTCTATGCCTCTATAAAACAAACGGCCGCGGGCGGGGATTTTCTCATTTCCGACAAGGTCGTAGCCCACAACGTTTCCGATCTCCGTAAGTCCTACAAGAACACCGGTCCCATTGTTGTTACGAAGACCTCTTTTTACATTGTACTTATCGTAATCCTCTGGCCGGATGAAATTATTGGCTTCAGCCTTAAGGGCTAAATCATTTAGTAGTTTCTGACTTGTTTCCGTTTTCACTTGGTCACCTCCTGTTTTTATAGAGCGGATATGATGGCATCTGTCAGTTGGGATGTCGTGGATTGACCACCCATATCTGGTGTGCGAATTTCTCCTGCTTGAAGAACCTCTTCTATGGCAGTTCTGATTCTTTTTGACTGGGTGTGTTTTCCTAAATGATCAAGCATCATACAGCTTGATCTAAGAAGGGCGATAGGGTTGGCTTTGCCCTGTCCAGCTATATCAGGTGCTGAACCGTGAACAGCCTCAAAGATGGCAAGGTCATCCCCAATATTGGCACCAGGCACGAGCCCAAGTCCACCAACAAGACCTGCACATAAATCGGAGAGAATATCTCCGTAAAGATTCATTGTCACAATCACATCATATTGAGAAGGATTCATAACCAGCTGCATACACATGTTGTCCACAATGACCTCTTTAACTTCAATGTCTGGATAGTTCTTTGCTATCCGACGACCTGTTTCAAGAAAAAGACCGTCTGCTAACTTAAGGATGTTGGCCTTATGAACAATAGCAACACTTTTTCGGTTCATGGTCCTTGCATATTCAAAGGCGTTTCTTATTATCCGTTCAGACCCCTTTGGCGTGATAATCTTCTTGGCTTCCATAGTTCCGTCTGAGTTTTCTTTTTCAATGCCAATATAAAGGCCTTCTGTGTTTTCTCTAAAAATGACGAGGTCAAGATTCTTAAAAAGGGGTTTGTAAACCTGGTAGACTCTGAACTGGTCTAATGTTGGAGTAGAGGTCATATTTTTGCGAAGCATGACGTTGATGCTTCTAAATCCACTACCAACAGGTGTTGTAATAGGTCCCTTTAGGGCTATTTTGTTGAGTTCGATGCTTTCGTAAACATCATTAGGAACAAGTTGACCTGTTTTTTCAAAGACATCGGCACCTGCGTTTACAATATCCCACTGAATATTTGCGCCACTGGCATCGATGATTTTCATTACGGCTTCAGAGACCTCAGGGCCTATACCGTCGCCTGGAATTAATGTGACAATTGTTTGATCTGTGACTGACATGTTTAGCCTCCATTCAAGTGCGTGTATTATTGTATACGATTATACACGCACTAAGAAATACATGTCAAGTTTATTCATGTAAATTGTTTAATATACATAAATAAGCCACAAGTCTTACAATGACTTACTTAAAAGAGATGAAAAATGTACACTATTAAGACCTTCGATCAGTTGAGGAAAGTGGTAAAGTAGGATAACGCAAAAAAAGGAAAAAATATTAATGGAAGGGCTTAAGAACATTGAAAAGTCATGTCTGATGATATAGAATGGGTAAGGACAATCAAATACATATAATATGTGGCGCGATTTGAATGAAGCGCTACAAATTATGACATTAATTGGTTCTTATTTATTAAGATGAAAAGGGAAGTGCGGTTAAAGTCCGACGCAGCCCCCGCTACTGTATACATGGATAGTATGCTCTTGAGTCCACTGGGTATCCCCTGGGAAGGCGAGTGTATTATATGAAGTGTGAGCCAGGAGACCTGCCAGTTGATAAATTTTGATATGCTTCGGGAGGAAGTTTTATTAAATCGACGTGCGTGAAAATACGTGATATTCGAATTGATAAGCATCTGCCATAGCAGGTGTTTTTTTTGTATAAGGGTGATTGATTATGGAAATTCTAGCAGTTAGCGTGAATCATAATACAGCTGGAGCTGAAGAACGAGAAAAAGTAAGCATGACAACGAGTCAACGTATTGATCTAATGAATGACTTGCTTGATGAAGGTGTCACGGAGGTCATAGCACTGTCCACATGCAACAGGACTGAACTCTATGCGGCTGTTCCAAAAGCAGACATGAGAGACTATTTAGAACTCTTGACAAGGGTCTTTGTCATAAAATCAGGTGATGAAAACTTTGATGCCTGTATTCAAAGGCGTTCTGGCAAGCGGGCGGTAAAACACATTTATAAAGTGGCTGCAGGGCTTGACTCTGTGGTTATTGGTGAGGATCAAATACTTGGACAACTTAGGGAAGCCCATGAACTTGCTCTGGATATGGGCGCGTCGGGAAAATTTCTAAACCGAACTGTCCGAGATGCCATTGCTAAAGCCAAGCAAATCAAAACGGAAATAAAAATTTCCGAAGAACCTGTTTCTGTCTGTTCTATTGGCATAAAGCATATTGAGAGTCTTCTTGGTTCCTTAGACAAGAAAACAGCTCTTGTTGTTGGCACCGGAAAGATGGGACGACAGGCTCTTTCTTATTTAAATGGAATGAATTTGGACAAGCTTATGATGACCAATAGGACGCATCATAAGGGGGTCGAAGTGGCAAAAAACTATGAAGATGTGGAAGTTGTGTCATATGATGACCGGTATGAGATCATCAAGGATGTGGATATTTTAATTAGTGCCACGGCTTCTCCCCACGTTATATTTAAAAATGACCAAATGGGCGATCTGGTTAAGCCGCTAACCATACTTGACATGGCCATCCCAAGAGATATTGATTCAAAGATAAGCCTTAGAGAAAATGTGGAACTCATTGTTGTAGATGACTTAAAAGCCATTTCTGATGAAAACACTGAAAAAAGAAAAGCGCTGGGGCTGATTGCTGAGAAAATGGTTGATGAGGCTGTGGATGAGCATATGAACTGGATGCTTACAAGCCGAGTGGACCCTGTTATAAAAAAGCTTTCATTAAAGAGAGAAAAGATTTGCATGGATACTCTTGATATCCTCAACAAGAAAATTAAAATGGACGAAAAGGAAAAGGCCCTACTTGAAAAAATGATGCAAAGTGCCTTAAAACGAATGATCCGTGAACCTATTATTAATTTGAAAAAGGTGGACGAGTCAGAAGAACAAGATCAAATGATAGAAGTTATAGAGCATTTGTTTGATTTCGGGGAGAATTGTCAATGAGTTATCCAGTTTTTTAAATTTAGAGGATTCAAAGTGATTATAGTGGGGGCGGGCGTATAGCTGAAAGAAAACTCAAAAGCATCTTACATGAGTCGGCAAACGTTTTTATAAGCGCCACAGAGATAAATGAATCCATTGAAAGTCTTGCAAGAGAAAACAATAACATCATTATAAGCAAAACACCTTTTGACTTGAGTTTTTAAATGATGCCACACTGGTTTTTGCAGCAACGGATGATGACTCAATGAACGATATGGTCACAGACCACTGCAAGAGAAAAGGCATCCTGGTGAACAACTGTATGGATGCCACAAAGAGCACGTTTAGAAGCGGCGCCGTGGTTCGAGAGGGCCAGGTTGAAATCGCTGTGGGTACTGGTGGGAAAAGACCTGGTCTAGCAAAGTACATCATAAGTCGCATTCAATCGGTCTTGCCAGATCAGCTGTCCCAAATGACCAACTATTATGATGGTCTTCGGATAGAAGCCAGAGAAAAATTTGACCTTAGCCAGGATAGGGAAAAATACATAAAAGAAAAATTCAAAACCTACACCGACAGCGTGAAAGGAAATGATCATGAAAATTAAAGTTGGAACAAGAGGCAGTCGTTTAGCGCTGACTCAAACAAACCATGTTATAGACATGCTTACAAAGGCTCATCCAGAGCTAGAAGCTGAGACAGTCATCATTAAGACCAAAGGGGATAAAATTCAAAATATGCCCCTGGATAAGATCGGCGACAAGGGCCTGTTTGTAAAAGAAATTGAAAAAGCCTTATAGATGGTGAAATTGACATGGCAGTCCACTCGATGAAGGATATGCCTACGGACCAGCCAGAGGGTCTTGTTATTGTAAAGCCTCCCCAGCGTGAAGACGCAAGAGATGCTCTGATTCTAAGAGAGGGTTTAAATGGGCTTGATGATGTGCCGCGTGGCGGAACAATAGGAACAGGTGCCATTCGCCGTGTGAGCCAAATTCTAAAAAAACGTCCAGACTTAAAATTTGAACCCATTCGCGGCAATGTGGAAACCCGCATGAAAAAGATTGAAACAGAGGGTCTTGACGGCGTTGTCCTTGCAGCAGCAGGCCTTAAGAGGCTAGGACTTGAGGACCGTATCACGTCCTATCTTGACTACGATACTGTACTTCCGTCACCGGCTCAAGGGATACTGGCTATTGAGTGCCGTGAAAAGGATGAAAAAATGCTTGATATTCTTAAGGGCATTGAAAATGGATATGCAAGCATTCAAGTCCGAGCAGAGAGAACATTCCTTGAAGCTGTAGATGGTGGATGTCATATTCCAGTAGGTGCATACTGTCATATAGATGGGCAAAATGCTAAAATTGATGCCATGCTAGGAAAGCCGGATGGTTCGATCCTACATTATTCAAGCTGGCAAGGTTCTGTAGCAGACGTTGAAGAAGGGGCGCATAAGTTGGCAAAGGAACTTAAGGAGGCTGTTCATGGATAAAGGTTATGTTTATCTTATTGGAGCAGGACCGGGAGATCCCGACCTATTGACTCAAAAAGCTGCGAAGGCTTTAAAAAAGCGGATGTTGTCGTTTATGACTACCTGTCAAATGATAAACTGCTTTCCCAGTGCAAGCCGGATGCCGAGTTTATATATGTCGGCAAGCAAGCCGCTAATCATGCCATGAAACAGGAGGACATTAATGCCCTTCTTGTAGAAAAAGGAAAAGCAGGATTTGTTGTAGCAAGACTAAAAGGGGGGAGACCCTTATGTTTTTGGTCGTGGCGGTGAAGAAGGCGCTGAGCTCAAAAAAGCAGGTGTGGCATTTGAAACTGTTCCAGGCATTACATCAGCTATAGCTGGTCTGGCTTATGCAGGTATTCCAGTAACTTATAGGGGCGTGGCCAGATCCTTTCACGTGATGACGGGACACTTTAAAGACGATTATGCAGAGTGGGACTGGGAAGCCTTAACACGCCTTGATGGAACTTTGGTATTTCTTATGGGCATTGGGAATATTCCACGAATTATGCAGGCCTTAATTGACGCAGGAAAGCCTGCTGATACCCCGGCCGCTGTCGTAAGATGGGCAACCCATCCGGTTCAAAAAACCATAGTTGGCACACTGGAAACCCTTGCGGATGAAGTGGAAAAGGCTGGCCTCAAACCACCGGGACTTATTGTGGTGGGACCTGTTGTTAACTTTAGGGACCTCCTAAGCACATTTGAAAACAGACCACTCTTTGGTCAAAAGGTGATTGTAACTAGAAGTCGAGCACAGGCGGGTCGACTTTCAGGACACCTTGAAGAACTGGGAGCTGAAGTGGTTGAACTGCCTATGATTAATATTGAAAAAGAACCGACCGAAAATTGGAAGGCTTCTATTGATAAAATCAAAGAGTACTCTTGGCTCGTCTTTACAAGTCAAAATGCAGTGACTTCCTTTATGGAAGGGCTCTTTGAATGCGGTCTTGATGTCAGGAGCATTGGACACTTAAAGTTGGCATCCATAGGATCTGGAACAGCAAAGGTTCTTAAGGGGTATGGACTGAAATCTGACCTGGTTCCTGAACGCGCTATTTCTGAGTCATTGGCTGAGAAAATGGAAAGAATTATAGGCCCTGAGGATCGTGTTTTGATTCCATCTGGCAATCTGGCATCCGGCATTTTAAGAGATGCGCTTGAAAAAATTTGCCCTGTGGATATGCCAGTGGTCTATAACACTGTTATTGGAGAAGGATCTTTAGATCAAGTCAAAGGGGTACTGGAAGGTAATGTTGAGGGAATTACTTTCACCAGTGCGTCAACAGTGAAAAACTTTAATGCTTTGATCGAAAAGTCTGGTATGCAGTGGCCAGAGACCAAGTGTTTCTCAATTGGCCCGAAAACCTCAAAAGTTCTCACTGACTTAGGTCATGAGACAATAGAATCGGAACATGCAACAATTGATTCGCTGGTTGCATGTGTTTTAAGCAATTTGAAATGAGGCGTAAAATGGAACTAATTAAAAGACCTAGAAGACTAAGAAAAACCGCGGCTATTAGAAACATGGTAAGAGAAACCAAGCTCACTGTTGATGATCTGATCCACCCAATATTTGTGGTTGAAGGCTATGAAATTAAAAGAGAAATATCTTCTTTAAAAGATGTCTATCATTTTTCTGTAGACATGCTAGAACAGGAAGTCAGAGAAGTTCAGGCTCTGGGCATTAATGCTGTACTGCTTTTTGGTGTGCCTGATAATAAAGATGCAAGAGGATCATCGGCTTACGATGATCAGGGCGTTGTGCAAAGGGCCATTCGCGCCATTAAAGCGGCAGCACCTGATATGTGTGTTATTACAGATGTGTGCATGTGCCAATACACAGACCACGGTCACTGCGGCATCATCAATTTTGATGATGAGGTGGACAACGACATTACCCTGGAATACTTGACGAAGATAGCGGTCAGTCATGCCAAGGCTGGTGCTGACATTGTGGCGCCAAGCGACATGATGGACGGCCGAGTGGCAGCCATTCGTTCAGGCCTTGACAAAGACGGTTTTATAAACGTATCGATCATGTCCTATGCTGTTAAATATGCTTCATCATTCTATGGTCCTTTTAGGGCAGCAGCAGATTCTGCGCCGGGTTTTGGTGATAGAAAAACTTATCAGATGGACTTCCATAACAGGGAAGAAGCCCTAAGAGAAGCGGCTCTTGATGTGGAGGAAGGTGCAGACTTTTTAATGGTCAAGCCAGCCTTGTCCTACCTTGATGTGGTGCGCGAAATGAAGGATAATTTCCATCTGCCCGTGGCTGTTTACAATGTGAGTGGTGAATATGCCATGATAAGAAATGCCGTTGACAACGGTATTCTCGATGAAGCTGTTATATATGAAAAAATGATATCAATGAAACGTGCTGGTGCAGATATAATCATCACTTATTTTGCTCGTTTCCTTGCTGAAAACTACTTGTAAGTTGCACTGGAGGCAATATGAATACTACAAAATCTAAAAGCGCTTTATGAAAAGGCAATCAATCTTATTCCAGGTGGTGTCAACAGCCCTGTGCGTGCTTTTAAATCAGTTGGTCTAGATCCAATATTTATTGAAAAAGCCAAGGGCAGCCGTATTTATGATGTTGATGGCAATGAGTATATTGACTTTATTGGATCGTGGGGACCAATGATTCTAGGCCACGCCAATGATGAAGTCATGGGTGACATCAACGAAGTTATTGCAAGAGGAACAAGCTATGGTGTGCCATCACCTCTTGAGGTGGAGATGGCTGAACTTATAGTTGATGCTTGTCCATCTATGGACCGTGTAAGAATGGTAAACTCTGGCACGGAAGCAACTATGAGTGCCCTACGTGTGGCGCGTGGCTATACAGGTCGAGACAAAATTTTGAAGTTTGAAGGCTGCTATCACGGTCATGCAGACAACCTTCTTGTTAAATCCGGCTCAGGCACTATTGTATATGGTGTGCCAACAAGCCCAGGGGTGCCAGCAGGTACAATTGCTGATACACTTGTTGCCCGTTACAATGATCTTGACTCTGTAAAAGATATTTTCAAGGCCCACGGTGAAGACTTGGCAGCTGTTATTCTTGAGCCAATCGCTGGAAACATGGGCGTTGTTGTTCCAAAACCAGAATTTATTAAAGGCCTTCGTGACCTTTGTACAGAAAATGGAACGGTTCTTATTATAGATGAAGTCATTACAGGATTTAGAGTGGCATACGGTGGCGCCCAAGAAGCTCTTGGTGTGGAAGCCGATATGACTTGCTACGGTAAAATTATTGGCGGTGGTCTGCCTGTAGGGGCATATGGCGGTAAAAAAGAAATCATGGACGTGGTTTCACCTGTGGGTGGTGTGTATCAGGCAGGAACACTTCTGGCAATCCACTGGCTATGTATATGGGCATTCAGCAACTTAAGATTCTAAAATCCCGTCCAGAAATTTATGAGAATATGGAGAAACACGCCATTTATCTTGAAGAAAAACTTGGTCAACTCATAGACAAACATGGCATAAAGGCACAAACAGTACGCTTTAAGGGTATGATCTGTCTATTCTTTGCTGAAGGAGAACTGAAGGATTATGACGCTGTCAAAGAATCAGATACTGAAATGTATGCAAAGTACTTTACTGGCATGCTAAAAAGAGGTATTTTACTTCCGCCTGCACAGTTTGAAGGCATGTTCTTATGTGCGGCCCATACCACGGAAGATATGGATGCCTACCTAAATGCTGTTGACGAAGTCTTTGGTGAGTTGGTGAAATAATGAGCGAATGGACAAGCGGCCTTTCAGCCTCGGTTGAGAGACGGCATAAAAAGCATATTGTCATTGGACTGGGTCTAATGTTATGCCTGCTCATGGCCATTGTCTTTTCTGTGGGCATAGGTCGGGCGGATTTAACGCCTGCAGTCGTTACACGTGTTATGGTTTCTAAAGTAACAGGAATGTCTGATCTGGCATCGGATATTCCTGCACATTATCAGGCCATTGTATGGGATGTTCGTGTGCCAAGAATTCTTAGTGCAGTTCTTATTGGTGCAGGTCTGGCTGTCTCAGGCGCAATTTTTCAGTCTATACTGAGAAATCCCTTAGCGGATCCTTATACCATAGGCGTTTCGACAGGGGCGGCTTTTGGCGCATCCATAGCCATATTCATGAACATAATACTCGGAAAGTATTTGCCGGTGACCCCTTTTGCCCTTGCTGGTGCTTTTTTAAGTTTAAGCCTGGTTATGACCATAGCTAGAAGAAATGGCATGATCAGCTCTAATAACTTGATTATAGCCGGAATCATTGTAGGCTCTATCCTGTCTGCTGGCATGAGTTTTTTAAAGAGTGCTGCTGGAGAAAATGTGGCGGCCATAGTACACTGGTTGCTTGGATCGCTGGCTTCAAGAAGCTGGGATCATATCATGCTCCTTTTGCCTTTTATTGTGATTGGCTGTGGCCTTAGCATTGAGTTTGCCAGTCGTCTTGACATTATGAGCCTGGGGGAAAGAGATGCTAGACATCTGGGGGTTGATCCACAGAAAACCATGCGTCTCTATCTTCTAATCGGATCTTGTATGACAGCAGTCTGTGTGGCAGTGGGCGGAATCATTGGTTTTGTTGGCCTTATAGTGCCACATATGATTCGATTTGGCTTAACATCAAGAAATGCCATTTGATACCACTTTCTACTGTGCTGGGCCCTGCTCCTTCTTATGGCTGATAACATATCAAGGATACTCTTTAATGTAGAAGTGCCTGTAGGTGTTTTAACCACCCTACTGGGCGGCCCCTTCTTTATCTGGCTCTTTATGAAGTCAGGGAAAGGACGTGGCTGATGATAAAACTTGAAAACATAAGCTTTTCTTATAATAAGAGTCCATTCATAGATGACCTAAATCTTTCTGTTAAGAAGGGCGAAATGGTCTCTATACTGGGACCAAACGGGTCAGGCAAGTCAACTGTTGTGAAGCTTTTAACGGGTGAAATGAAACCGAATTTTGGTGAGGTTCTCTTTGAAAATGAGTCCATTCATAAAATTCCCGTACGTATGCTGGCTAGAAAACTTGCCGTTATGACACAAAATGCAAGAGTCAATTTTCCCTACACCTGTCTTGAGGTTGTGCAAATGGGCTTATACCCCCATAAGGATCTTGGGCTTGGTATTGACAAGAGGGAAGTTGATGACATTTATAAATTGATGTTAAAAACACAAACGCAGGATTTTGTGGATAAACTCATCACGGAAGTTAGTGGTGGGGAAGCCCAAAGGGTTCTTCTTACACGAATCCTGGCACAAGATACACCTGTTATCATTCTGGATGAGGCATTCAGTGCAATGGATGTGGCTCATCGTGTAGACATGCTGAAAATCATGAGAAACCAGGTAAAAGACCATGGAAAATCTGTCATAGCGGTCATGCATGATCTCAATATGGCCTATTTAAACAGTGACCGGGTTGTTTTAATGAAGGACGGTCATATCGTAAAACATGGTCCGACAGATGAAGTCATGACGCCTGAAAACTTATATCATGTTTTTGGGATTCGTGTCACCAAGGTTGATGGCAGAGGGTTTTTAATAGAAGTCTAACTATAATTTTGGTTTACATATAGCTAAACCGAGGGTCAAAGTAAAACATGTGAAAAAGGGTGCTGAATTTCTCTTAGAGGCGATGCCTTTATCGATATATATATTATAAAATCATGGGCTATAATTAGGAGGATTTACACATGAAAAAATTAATGGCACTTATACTACTAGTAACATTGGCACTGGCAGGATGTGCTGAGGCGGCTCCTGACACGGACAAATCCAAAAGAGCAATCCTTGTGGTGAGTTTTGGAACAAGCTACTCAGACACACGCGAGCTTACAATCGAAGCCACTGAAGAGGCTTTTGTTAAGGCGTATCCTGATTATGACATCGCTCGTGCCTTTACAGCACAAATTATAATCGACAAGCTAGAAGAACGCGATGGCATTGAAGTGGACAACATGCAAGAAGCACTTGAAAGATTAAAGAAGGAAAAGTATTCAGAAGTTATTGTTCAGCCAACGCTTATTATGAATGGTGCAGAGTACGATGAAATGGTGGCTGTGGTAGAAGAATACGAAGAAGCTTTTGACAAACTTGTTGTTGGGGATGCCCTTCTTACAAGTCATGAAGACTACGAGATCGTTATAGAAGCACTTAAAGCACAAATAGGCGATCTAGCAGAAGATGAAGCTGTTTTACTGATGGGTCACGGCACACACCACTTTGCTGATGCGGCATATTCTGCAATGGATTTAAGATTTAAAAATGCAGGTATGGACAATGTCTTTGTTGGAACAGTGGAAGGCTATCCTCTATTTGAAGATGTGACACCAAGACTTGAAGAAAATGGCATTAACAAGGTAAGACTTGTGCCTTTCATGCTTGTTGCTGGGGACCATGCTTCTAATGACATGGCTGGTGACGAAGATGACAGCTGGAAGGTTATGCTCAAGCAACAAGGATATGCTGTTGAAACGTATATGCATGGTCTAGGGGAACTTAAAGAGATTCAAGATCTATTTGTTGCCCATGCTGAAGCGGCTATGCATGGTGAAGAACACGCTGAATAGGGGTGTTGATTTGAGAAATGTAAAATTCAAGACGCTGGCTTGGTCCAGCGTCCTTGTTCTTTTGGTTATATTTTAGGAAGATATTGGATTGAGCGTGGACTTGATCATGTTGATTTTCTGGACACCAGAGAATATGTGATCGATTTCACGGATGATTCGGGGCGAAGGGTGAAGATGGAAGCGCCGGCTAGCCGGATTATCTCCCTTTACTCGGCCCATACAGAAAACCTATTTGCCCTAGAACTTGATAAAGAAATTATAGGTGTTGGTACATCAGAATCTTATCCGATTGAATTTCGGGATAAGCCGGTTTTTGATTATAAGTCTGACCCTGAAAAGGTTATAGCGGCACGTCCAGACCTTGTCTTAATCAGACCCTTCATTGAAAGAAAGCAACCAGACTTTGTGGATGCCCTAAGACAATCAGGTATATCTGTTGTGTCTTTTTATCCCCAAAGTCAAGATGCCTTTGACGCCTACATTATGAACCTGGGTCTTGTAACAGGTCGGGAAAAAATGGCTGAAAGAAAACTAAAGGCCTTTCATGAAGAAATGGCGGCCTTAAAGGCTATAACAAAGGACATTGAGCCTAAGATCAACGTGTTTTTTGAATCATCAGATGTGGAAATTAAAACTGTGACGCCAGATTCTATGGCGGCAAGAGCCATTGAAACAGCTGGTGGCATTAATATCGCATCAGATGCCCAGGCTATTACAAAGGGCAGTTCTATTGCGGCCTATGGACCAGAACGTGTCCTTGAAAAAGCCGATCAGATTGATGCTTATGTGACCCAGCGTGGTGTTATGGGGCTGGTGGAAACCTACATACTATTTCCATACGTCCGGGATTTGACACAGTGAAAGCTGTACAAAATGGACAGGTTCTTGAAATCAACCAGAAAATCATATCTTCCCCAACCTTTAGACAGGTGAAAGGGGCCTATGATCTGGCTCGATTCTTCTACCCTGAAATTATGGATGAATTGGACCATTTGAGAAAAGATGAACCTCTAAATCGGGTGGATGCAGCTGAGATTTATGTTCGTTATGACCACCGTCCATTCTTTGCACCGACAGCTTCATACTATGACGACACATACGCAGGCCATACCTACGGCATGTTTGAGGATGTTCCTTCATCTTATGATAGATTTGACTTTGTGGAAACAGCTGTAAAGGCTGGATTCATGGATGGATTTAAGGCCATTGATGAAGAGACAGAAGAAGAAATTGAGTTGTTTGATGTTGAGGGCCATGTTACTAGAGATGAGTTTGCAAAAGCACTTTTCCTATTCTATGACCTTGTGCCGCAAGATGTCATATAGAAATTTCTGATATAGAAAACTGTGACAACCAGAAAATTGTACAGACCTTGGTTGACCATGGTGTGATTGGACTTGAAGAAGGCAAGTTTAACCCTGATCGACCTGTAACAGGACTAGAAGTGATAGAGACACTGGAGAATATAAAATGATTCGCATAGACACTTTACGAAAAGAATATGGCGATATCATTGCGGTGAACGATTTATCGCTCAGCATAGAGGCTGGGCGATTTTTCGGCCTGCTTGGTCCGAATGGGGCTGGTAAGACAACCCTTATACGCCTTATGGTGGGCCTGATTGGACCAGATAGTGGTCAGGTTCATATAGATGACCACTTGATTCACCGAGATGCCAACGCCATAAAAAAAAGAATAGGCATTGTTTCCCAGCATATAAATCTTGATAAGGAGTTGTCTGTCGCAGAGAATATGGAGTTTTCTGGACGAATGTACGGCCTGACTGGGAAAGAAGCACGAAAAAAAGCAGATGAAATGATTGCCTTTTTTAGCCTTGAAAAGCACAGGGACAAAATATGTAAAAAACTCTCTGGGGGCATGAAGCGAAAATTAATGATTGCAAAAGCCCTTATGCACGACCCGGTTGTTCTCTTCCTTGACGAACCAACCGTTGGAGTGGATGCTGTTGCAAGACGAGATATTTGGCGTCTTTTAAAAGAAAATCAACGAAAAAGGAACAACCATACTCTTAACCACTCATTATATGGAAGAAGCTCATAATCTGTGTGATGAAATTGGTCTTATGAACTCTGGAAAAATACTTCGAAAAGATACACCAGAAGGCCTAATTGACAGACTTGGACGAACGGCAGTTGAGACAGAAGCGCAGACTTGCTTCTTTAAGTCGATGGATGAAGCTAAGACCTATGCAGCCTCTTTATCAGAAATGTACACAATGCGAAAAACCAGTCTTGAAGATGTTTTTATTTCCGTTTCAGAGGGGGCGTCGTTATGAGAGAAGTCTTAACCATCTTGTGGCGGGAGTGGGTCTTTTTCAAACATAGATTTTTCAAAATCACTTCTGCACAAATTGTAACCCCCATACTTTACTTAGTGGCCTTTGGATGGGGCGTGGGTGAAAACCTTGAAATGGGTGGCAACCAGTATATGTCCTATATTTTACCGGGCGTCGTTGCCCTAACATCCATGCGGACGGCCTTTAGTGCCATATCCATGCGGGTGAGTGTGACACGCCTGCATGAGAAAAGCTTTGAGTCCTACTTGGCAGCGCCCATCCAGATTCATTGGCTGGCCATTGGTCACATACTGGCAGGGGCCCTTAGAGGTCTTTATGCATCTCTGCTTATATTACTGGTGGGTATTCCATTTGGTGTGCTTTATGCCATTGATTTTCCCTTTATTCTTGTCTGTTTTATAAACGGGATTATGTTTGCGGCTCTAGGTTTTTTTGCCGCCATGATGATAGACACCCACTACGATATGAATCGGTTTACAAGCTTTGTTATTACCCCCATGGCCTTTTTGTGCGGCACCTTTTTCTCCCTGAAAAACTGCCCTGGGTCATTCGTCAAGTGATAGAACTGCTACCATTAACCCATTCAACGAGACTCCTAAGAGCCATTGTTCTTGGAGGGCGTATAGAAATGTTCTCATTTTTAGTCATGCTGGTCTATGCAGTTATATTCACAGCCTTGTCTATTCGGGCTTGTTATGAGGAAGTTGTATAGAGAACGGATTTACATGGATTATTTTGCACTTAGTATATGGTTTTAATTTCGATTATAAGGCCCGGTTGGGTGTCTGCTAGTAATGCGGATACCCAACCGGGTTTTTCATTCTAGTATGGATATGGATTCATGGTGCTTGTTAAGATAGGAGTGAAAGCCAATTAACTTTAAGAAAATTATCAGTACCAAATCTCAAGTGGGTTTAAAGCGAGCTTTCGTAAAAAATATGATTAATGATTGGATGAATATACCGGCCAATCAAACATATGATATAGTAAACATATAAGTTTAAAGAGGGAGCTGGCCTATGTTGCGAATAAAAGAAACACAACTCAAAAGCATAAAAAGAGCCACTGTGCTTCCGGACACCTATTTTGTTTCCAAGTTTGGATTTTCACCTTATAGGGGCTGTCAGCATGGTTGTGCCTACTGCGATGGCAGAGCGGAAAAATATTATGTTGAAGGGGTCTTTGATGAAGACATTGAGGCCCGGTTGAACGCACCACAGACCTTAGACACGGCTCTAAGTAAAAGTCGTGAGTTCGGTATAGTTGGTGTTAGCTCTGGTGTAAGTGATGCCTACCAGCCTATAGAGGGCAAGTATAAAATAATGCCAGATGTTATTGATGTCTTGATTAAGCACAAAGCGCCAGCCTACATTATGACAAAATCAGCCCTGGCCCTTAGAGACATAGACAAGTGGAAAATCCTTAATGAGGTGGCGGGGGTGACTGTTTTCGTATCCCTGACCACACTTGATGACAAAATAGCAAAAATATTTGAACCAAGGGCTTCACTGGCCTCTCAAAGACTGAGAATGATAGAAGTCTTCAAGGCCGCAGGAATAGGTGTGGTGGTCTTATCCATGCCCTTCATGCCCCGAGTGACAGATAAAGCAGAAATGGTGGAAGAACTTTTTTCAGGCCTGAGTGATGTCGGTGTAGATGCTGTCATGCCAGGCGGAATGACCTTAAGACCTGGGTGTCAAAAGGATCACTTTTTTAATATTATTGAATCCTATGACCCTAGCCTTATACCTTTTTACAAGAATCTTTACCATGAAAACAAAATGTCAGGCGCACCCATAAATACTTATATGGTCAAACAGGCGAAAATGGTGGACGCAATACAAGGAAAATACAATCTTCTCAACCTTGTGCCTCATAGCCTTTATAGGGGAAGACTTCAAATTTATGATGAAATATGGGTCTTACTTGACCATATGGTCAAATTGTATAGCAGGCGTGGTGTGGACATAAGTCCACTGAAAAAATCAAAGTCAGCTTATAGAGACTGGCTTGAGAAAAGTAAGAAAAACTTCAATAAAAATAGGAAGATCACAGGTCACGAGCTGGATGCGTCTTTTCAATTTCTTATACAGACCGGGGAGTTTGATGCCATTATTCAAAATGAAAAGCTGTCAAACTTTTTAAAAGAGGTTATACTCGAAAGAAAGTGTCTAAACTATAAAACCCTTCAATTAAAAGGGTGAAATATGCAGATGAGAACATATGAAAAATCAAAAAGAGAATTCCGAATCTATGAGTAGACTGGAATCCTCTTTATCTTTTTACAATGAATCTTTGTATTTTCAAGTTCTTAATAATCAGCTCAACATCATCATCATTGATTTGAATGTCGACTTCCAATAACATCACTCCTTACTCTAAGTCATAAGAATCCATATCTTTACTATAACCAGTCAGAAAACTGTCCAAGCCCCATGAAGTTGACTGTATTATTGCCATCAACATTATGAGTTACTTTGGCCTTTTCGGGTGTTGGGTAGGATACATTAACAGAGAATCCATTTCCGCGATCGTTTTTCTGGTACATTGGCATGTTCTTTTCCTGCATTGTTTTCATTGTTATTCCTCGCTTTCATTCACTTAAACTGTTCTACAAATACCATTCTCATTGACCTGCTTTTGCAGGCTCTCTATAATATAAAATATAAAAAAACCGCCCCTTATAGTAAAGGACGGAGATTTCCGCGGTACCACCTTTGTTGCTTTAAAAAGCCACTCAGTACATAAATACATAGCCTTTAACGGGGCAAGCGTTCAGATTACTATAATGTTCACCTGAAAAGCTCCAGAGTGATTCGCTCAATAATGTGCCTGCTGGCTTCCACCATAACCAGCTCTCTATAAGGCCTAAAAATTTCGCCGTCTCTTTCATTGCTTCAACTGTTTGATTTTATTGAATCAAATTCTATCAGCGTTGAAGTGACCTGTCAACGAAAATTTCAGAAAAGGGTGAAAATTTGTTTGTCTTACACATTTTTAACCATTCAATAGAACGATATGAAGTGTGGTAAGGCCTTTGTTTATTTCAAAAAAGAAAGTGTAGAACTTTTGACTCTAGTGGGTAAAAAGTATGAGTCTGGATATAATATGTAATATCGATATAGATAGTAAAAGAATATAGGGGACTTTATGCAAAAACAAAGAAATTGACGATGGTTGTGATTGTCTTTGCACTGTTAATTTCATATAGCGCCACATTTGCACAAAATGAGAGCTTGAACAAACCGCGCATACTTGTCATTCGCAGCATTGACAATATTCGTTTTGATATGAGAAGTGTTATGAATGGGTTTGATAGAGCCATGGACACAAAGGAAGTCCAAATAGATATTGTGGATGTGCATGTCAACTATCTAGAGGATGAAGCCTATGCCTTAGGTGTTGAGAACACCATACAATCTATGATTGATATTGATGGACAGTATGATATGCTGATTCTCATTCGAGAACCAGCTGTTCGCTATGCTCTGGGCCTTGGAGATGTATTTGAGAACACACCGGTTATATTTAGCATGGTGGATGACACTCAACTCGTCGATCAGATAAAGAATAAATACGAGGCCATTCAGGTTAGAGAACCCGTTCTACTCAGAGAGAATATTCTCCTTGCCAAGACCCTTAGAGACGATATTAAGCATGTTATTGTGGTACTGGACCGAAACTTAATGCAGTCCAGTATTTATAATGTGCTAGATGCAGAAAGAATGCTATTCTCTGCAGAAATGGACATTTCTTTTATAGCAACGGAAGATATTATAACCCAAGCTGTAGATTTGTCAGACAATCCACTCGACGAAACTATGATATTTTATTTGAGTGAGTACCATACAGAAAATGTGTTTACTGCAAGAAGCCCCGAAGAAGCTTTGATTCTAACACCTTGGATCAGCTTAATTGGAGAAGCTGTGGATGGTGGTCGAGTCCTTGATTCTCTAGACTATGGAGAATCCTTAGGGGAAAGTGCTCTATCTATTATTCGTGGGGAAGACATAGAGGCTATTGAAGCCAGAAATATCAATGCTAAGTATGTCTTTGATTATTTTAGTGTAAGAGATAAAAACCTTGATTTGAAGTGGATTGAAAATGAGTTGATCCTGCTCAACAATGGGAATGCAGAATCTGAGGGATTACTCGATCAATTGCTTGCGGGTCTTGTCTTAGTGATAGGGAGTTTATGTGTCTATTTTGCTTTCAAGTACAAAAAAGCAAGAAGAATAAAGATGATGTTGAAGTCTTTAATAAGGAAATAGTGGAGAATGTTGAAACTGCCATAACTATAAAAAATGAAAGCAGGGAATACGTTCGTGTGAATAAGCAGTTTAAAGACTTGTTTTCAATTGAGGGCGAAGTGATTGGAAAAACGGATGAAAGCCTATTTGACTTAGCATTTGCAGAGTCATTAAAAGGCATAGATGACCGCGCTATGTTTGGGTCAGATGATTACGAGAAAAAGCTGATATACAATCATGAGACGCTTGGCGCCCTTTACCTGGAGTATAAACTAACAAAAGTTCATGATGATGATGGAAATTTATTCTTAGTGACATATATCAATGACCTCACTGAGCAGCGTAAACATGAAAAACCATGTCTGAGCTTAATAAACTTCTGGAACAACAGGTTCGGGACAAGACAGGGGAACTTATTCAAGCTGAAAAAATGGCAATCCTGGGGACGATGGTAGCAGGTGTTTCCCATGAAATCAGTACGCCAGTTGGTCTTGGTATAACAGCGTCCACATACTTATCAGAGCAATCTAAACAACTGCGAAAACAATTTGAGAGCGGTGCTTTAAAAAAATCGGATATGGTTGGTTTTTTAGACATGCTGGATGAGACAGGGGAGATCTTATACAATAACTTGACCAATGCTGCTGAAATGATCACAAGTTTTAAAAAGGTTGCAGTGGATCAAGCCAGTGAAGAGATTAGAGAGTTTAATTTAAAAGATTATACACGTGGAGTTGTTATGAACTTGAAGCCTAAATTCAAACATACCAATCACAAAATCCATGTTATTGGCAATGATGATATAAAAATGTATGCTTATCCGGGTGCGCTCAATCAAATTTTAACAAACCTAATCCTTAATTCCCTTATTCATGGGTTTGAGACCGTGGATAAGGGCGATATAAGAATCCATATTCAAGAGAAAAAAGACATTAAGGGTATTCGTATCGAGTATTCGGATAATGGGCAGGGCATTGCAAAAGAAAACCTCGCAAAAATATTTGATCCATTCTATACGACGAAACGTGGTAAAGGCGGGTCGGGGCTTGGTATGAACATCGTCAGAAACCTTGTGGAAAAAAAAGTTGAATGGGTCTATTAAAATCTATTCAGATATTGGTCAAGGGGTACGGTTCATTTTGGATTTGCCGGAACGTGTCAATATCTATGACAGTCAGAATACTGATGAAATCTAGGTCTGTGTGAAGGTGATTTGCTTTCATACGGACCTTTTTGCATCACACTATGCTCTCGGTGTTTTTTTTGAATTCGGGGATTGAATATTTTCAGCGAAGCTGGAAAAAATAATGAGGGTTTAGTATGCTTATAATGAACGCTTAGTTTATACTCAACTTATAAGATCTAACATTTTGAGATCATTAATATGAATTTATAAAGGATAGTGACCATATATGGATATAAGTTTAAAAAACGGTGACACAATCACATTTCATCAAAGACACATGCTTTACAAGTTTGCACAGACAAGACAGACCATGTCCACCTCCGCTTTGAATGGTGGGGGTCGAAGGGATTTAAAAGCTGTCTTTAATTACGATGAAACACCGCCAGATGGGGGCTGGTGTCAGATGAAAGCAGAAACCTACGAGGCGCATTTAGCTTTGACAGCAAAAGAACTTGGACTTGATCCACAGCTGACCACTGGTCTATCTACAACTGTTCAAATAGAGAACAGTGTTCTTATAAAGGAGGAATATCATGGGTGTGAAATTCTTGTGATTTGTACAGCAGGAGCTGATGTAAACGCTGCTAGAGCTGGAGAGCTTTCAGGGTATGATGAAGTAACGGTCATACCGGATGTTCAGAAGGGAACCATAAATATCTTTCTTTCCTGTGATCTGGATTTACCCTTTGGGAGTCAAGCCCGAGGACTTATTACAGTAACGGAAGCTAAGACTGCGGCCCTTCAAGAACTTGCGGTTGGAAGTTGTTATTCTCAAGCGCTTGCTACGGGAACGGGCACTGATGGTGTGGTGTTCATATGCAATCCAAGTTCGGATGTAAAACTAACTAACGCAGGACCCCATTCAAAACTTGGAGAGATAATAGGTCGATTAACAAAAAAAGGCTGTCAAAGAAGCCCTCTATAAACAAACTCAACTGGACACAAAGCGTCAATGTAATGTGTACGAGAGGATGAAGCGGTTTAATATTGATGATATGTTTCTTTTGCTGAGTAATGAGAAAATGAGAATGCCTCAGAATGTGGCACTTTCAAGTCTTGTTGCTCATTTACTTGATCAAATGGACTGGGGACTGCTTGAGCCACCCGTGGTCCTAGATATTGCTAGGGATATTCTTAAGCTTGATTTTGATATTGAAAGCAATAAAGTGGCAGATCCACATATTGTGAAAGATTATATTCTAAGAGGTTTTATTCAGCATGTTTTAGATAAGGAATCTGAACTGCGATAATATAGTGTTAAGGTATAAAGAATCGACTTGTTTTGATAAAGCAAAACCTCAAATAGAAATGCCGGCTTTTCAAGAGAAAAACCGGCTTTGCCATAAAGGCGTGAGCGAACACATTCCAAATCGGAAATGGAATGGAATCAAGTGATTCTAGTTATAAGACGTTTGATAAAGGCAAAAAGTTCCCCACTCTTGTTTTGCAAGAGTGGGGAACTTTTCATTTTTGGGGAATGCATATGATGTATCCGGTTCAGTATTGCAATCTAATTGATAATGAAAAATAAAAATAGAAATTAGAAATTAGACTTAACACCCCTGTGGGTAGGGGGTTAAACCAACATCAATCTCCCCGAATGAAGATATATCAAACAACACAGGGACAGAACTTGAATTTATTTGATGCTGTCGGAAAGCATAGGTGTGCGAAAAATAATTTACAGAAAATTATAACAATTGATAAAGGGGTTGAAAGACTTCAAAATGCTTGCTAATATACCGCTATAAGCTAATAGGAGGAGATAATATGAAAAATAAATCACATATGAAATGGGCATGGACAATAATGATAGGATTCTTAACGTTGGGTATAGTGGATTTTAGATTTGGTATTCTTGGATTTGTCTGTATGGGCGCACCAATGTACCACGCCCTACGTGGGAGGGGTAAAGTGCACTGTCAGAAATTCTGTCCAAGAGGGTCGCTTTTAGGACGCATGCTTGAAAAAGTGAGTATGCAAAACAAAACTGCCAAAAGTTTATGATGAAAAAAAGTTTTAAACATGGACTGCTTGTGGTTATGGTGACGGTTTTTAGTATTTCTATGTATCACGCAGGTTGGAACTTCAATAAAATAGCATTTAGCATGTTTAGATTTATGACCATGTCCCTAGCCATAGGCATTATTATGGGTGTTTTCTTCAAGCCGAGAAGCTGGTGCACCGTTTGCCCTATGGGTACTGGAACAGGCCTCATTCAAAAGCAGGTTGGAAAACAGGATTTACTGGGCGGGCTTCAAATGCCAGGCAAAAAATACCGCAGCCAAGTCAAATTGTTCAACTTGAAAAGAAAATTGAATGATAAAAAGGCAGCCTAATCCGTTTGCTTTCTAGACCTATTGGGTATTCTTAGGAATAACTAATAAAGAAAGACGGAAGGGGTGACCCTATGGACAATGCAAAAGTTAATAAAAGAACAATTGTAATGGTTTTATTATTTTTCGGTCTGATGGTTATACTAGGAGGACTGCGAACGACAGTTACTTTCATAACAGACTACCAGTGGTTTAGTAAGAATGGTTATATTCAAACTTTCTTGGTCGAGATCCTAACCAAGTTAAAAATTGTGATCCCACTTTGGATTATAGGCTTCATAGGCCTACAGATTTACCTGACAAGACTCAAAAAGAAATACTGTAAACATGGTCACATCACCTTATCTTCCCTTGAAGATAAGTTTGTAAAAAGGGTGACCTTTGCAGTTTCACTTGCACTGGGTCTCTATTTTGCAGGTATTGTGACATCATCCGTATGGTTAAAGGGACTGATGTTCTTAAATGGGCACACCTTCAACCTAACAGATCCAATATTTAACCAAGACTTAGCCTTTTATTTTTTCCAACTGCCATTTTATAAAGAAATCTTGTCGCTTGCGATTATGATTACTGTATGGATTGTGCTCTTAACCCTTGGTTTTTACTTCCTGGCTTTCAATTTGAAAAAGCCAGAAGATGGTAGTTTGTTTGACATGAACGAAATAGCCGGCAGGCCAAATTTTTCATCAATATTTAGAAAAGAGCTGGTGGTCACAGCTATAAGAAAGCTAGCGGTTCTAGGGGCCATGATTCTACTATTAATTAGTGCGACATATTTAATTAGTGGATTCAACCTGCTCTACTCGTCAAGAGGGGTTGCATATGGAGCCAGCTACACAGATATTAATGTAACCTTGATTGGTTATAGAATTAGCGCTGCAGTGGCCTTTATATCAGCCATTACATTTGTTGTTGGCCTCTTGTCGGGTCGCAAAAGAATCACAGTGCTTGGGCCGATCGTCCTTGTCCTTGTGGCTGTTGTTGCAGGCATATTTGCAGGTGTGGTTCAGCAGCTTGTGGTTGAACCCGATGAGATATCTAAAGAGCGAGAGTATTTGGAGTATAACATCAAATACACCCAGCAAGCCTTTGGGTTAGACGATGTGGAAATTCGGGATTTTCCTCTTGAGCAGAATTTAACGCGTGAAGACATTGTTAACAACGATGAAACCATTTCAAACATTCGCGTGAATGACGCTAGACCGCTTAAGCAGACATTTAATCAAATACAGGGTATTCGTTTGTACTATCAATTCAACGATATTGATGTGGACAGATACACTGTCGATGGAGAATATCGTCAGGTCTTTATTGCGCCACGTGAACTCAACTTTGAAAAGTTGGATGATGATGCCAAAACTTGGTTGAATCGTCACCTAAGATTTACACATGGATACGGGGTCGTTATGTCTCCAGTAAACGCAGTTACACCAGAGGGACAACCAAAACTCATGTTCAGGAACATCCCGCCGGTAACAGATACAGACCTTGTCATAAACAGACCTGAAATTTATTTTGGCGAGTTAACCAACGATTACATCATTGTTCGGACCAATGAAGAAGAGTTTGATTACCCTTCTGGTTCTGACAATGTGAATACCAAGTATAAGGGCGAGGCAGGTGTCGATTTAAGCGGCATGAACAAACTTCTTTATGCTTATAGGATGAGAAGTATGAAAATGCTATTCTCTTCCGCCCTCAATGACGAAAGTCGGATTGTATTCTATAGAAACATTCATGAGCGTATTCGTCGTATTGCACCATTTTTAACATATGACCAAAATCCATATTTGGTTCTAAACCAGGATGATGGAAAACTATACTGGATTATAGATGCCTACACGTCAAGTGAACATTATCCATATTCACAGCCATTTCTTTTCAATGATAAGCCTGTGAACTACCTAAGAAATTCAGTGAAAGTGGTTGTGGATGCCTATGAAGGCACAACGACGTTTTATGCATTTGATGACACAGATCCAGTTTTAAAGACGTACAATGGGATTTTTAAGGACTTGTTCACACCAGGCAGTGAAATGCCAGAAACCTTGCGTGGCCATGTTAGATACCCTCAAGACTATTTCAACCTTCAGTCTGAAGTTTACAGGTCATACCATGTTGAGAATCCAGTGGTATTCTATAATGGTGAGGATATTTGGGACATTGCCAACGAAAAATATATGGGTGCGCAACAACAAATTGAATCCAATTATGTGATGTTTGAACTCCCAGAGGGAGAAAAGGCTGAGTTTGCACTCATTTTGCCTTACACGCCAAAAGAAAAACCGAATATGACATCCCTCTTTGTGGCAAGAAATGATGGGGATGAATACGGCAAGCTCTTCCTCTATAAGTTCTCAAAGAACAAAACAGTACAAGGGCCAATGATGATAGAGTCGAGGATAGACCAGAATTCAGAAATTTCACCTCAGTTCACATTGTGGGGGCAGGAAGGCTCCCAAGTGTTACGAGGAAATGTTATTGTTGTTCCTGTGGAAGACGCTCTACTATACGTTGAACCTATTTATATTCAAGCGGACAATCCGAATAGTCTCCCTGAAATGAAACGAGTTATTGTATCCTATCAGGACAAGGTTGTCATGGAAGAAAACCTGGACTTGGCTTTGACCAAGATATTTGGTATTGAAAGACCACAAACAGGAGAGGGGGACTCTGGAGAAGGCGGGTTGTCTTCAGGTGATAACAGCAGTGAGGAAGTTCAAGAACTTCTGAATCAAATCAATACACTCTTTAACGAATCAGAAGATAATATGGATGAACTGAGGAATTTGATTCAAGATTTGAATGATTCTCTTCAACTACAAAATGATTCGCTCCAGAAGGAAAATGATTCTCTACAGGAAGATATTGATGAAGAACAAGAGAATGAGCCAAGCGGTGATTCTGGGGAGTAAGATGTGTTTGATGAATTAATGCCCTAAACAAAGTGTAAAAGCGCCTTAGGGGACGATGAATAGTCGTTCCTAAGGCGCTTTTGGTGTTTTATTAAGGTCGTTCTAGGTACTGATGAAGATAATTTCTAAATATGATAAATCAAGGATTAAGCTTTCTTGAACTGCACTTGATGTCCTGTGATCAAAAGCAGTTTTCTTGCTAAGATAAATCCCATTGGAAAACATGCTAGACCCAAGACGACAACGATGGGATAAAGCCATCCCCCTTCGAAAATTTGAGAGAAGTCAAGGGCAAGAAATCCAAAGCAAAGTGTGAAACCCACTAGGAAAAGTTTTTCTGCCCAGATGAACATACACATGTTACCGTTATGCTCAAAGTCATTCTTTTCAAATAAACCTTGTGCCCCTTTGAAAAGGAGGTAGGATACGAGTGTATATCCAATAATCATAGGCAGAATATCCATGAATCCAATAAAGCTCTTGTTATACCAATTTGAAGTATAAACAATATATTGAGGCATTAAAACTTGAAAGGCTCCATCGCCACTATAAGATATATTAAAGAAAGCGTTGGCGTTAATCATGACGGAGGCATATAAAAACACAGGTGCATAGAAAATGAGTATACCAGCTATACCTGCAAAAATGCTGTTTCCCATAGTTGTGGCCACTAAAAAGTAAAATGAGTACTGAAAAAGACTGCTCAAATAAGCAATGATAAACCAGTAAAGTATTGACTATAAGGTCCTATAATGGGTTGGCCTGCTGAAAAATAAGTGGCTGTCAGAATAATGAATGACATTGTATAGGCAAATAGGATTCCACAAGCCCCTGCCAAATATTTGTGCTTCATAGTGTCCTTACGTGAAAATGGAAGGGCTGCCATTACGCCTGAAACACTATCTTTTCTTGTATAGTAAAACTGAGAAATGATAATAATAGGTACAATAAGCCAACCTAGAGCGTCATAGGGAGAATTAATAAGTATGTCCATGGAGTTTAGTCTCCAGTCATAATAGACATCATAGGCATGATTTATGGCAATAAGTATTGGGAACATAACAGCCAGGGTCATTAGAAGTGATGACCATCTTACTTGCATAATTTCTCTTTTAAACAGCGGATGCTTTAAAGTTTTCAACATCGGTTTCACCTACCTTATTCGTTGTAATAAATATGTCTTCCAGTTTTAAGTCAATAGGTTCCCAAAATAGAATATCCATAGTTTCGAGAATTTTGGTCACGTCTTCCATGTCTCCATTAATGGTCAAATAAGCCACACGGCCGATCGTCTTGATATTCATGATGCCGGGAATTTCACTTAGCCCAGCAGGAATATGGTTGTTAAAGCATACCTGTATCTGACGAATGGATGATTTTAGGGATTCAAGGCTGGAGTTACTTATAATCTTTCCATCTCGGATCATGATAATATGATCGCATATTTGCTCAAGATCATTTAAGAGATGGGAAGAAATGATTATGCTCGTCTGGTTCTGGGCCACTTCGTCCATGAGTATTCTAAAGAGGTTCTTTCTGCTCATGGGATCAAGACCGGTTGTTGGTTCATCAAGAAGAAGAAGTTTTGGTCTTATACCAAGCCCCACCATTAGAGAAACCTTCATTCGCATTCCTTTGGAAAGCTTTTGTATTTTTGTGTCTAGTGGAATTTGGAAGATCTGATTCAGGGCATGAAAATGTTGTTCATCAAAATGGTTATAAACGTCATTCATGAAATTGACAATGTCTTTGACCCGGGCATATTTAAAAAAATCTGCCTCTTCAGTGACAAAGGCGATATCGTGTCTTACATCATGGTTGTTAAAAACATCCATGTCTTTATACAGTACGCCACCGCTTGATGGACGGAGTATACCGCTAATCAGTTTGAGCAAAGTGGTTTTACCAGCACCGTTTTCGCCTATAATACCCGTTATAGATCCGGGTGTCGTCTGGAAATTAATATCTGTGAGGATGGGTCTGCCAACAATGTTTTTATGTAATTGGTTAACTGTTAACATGGTCAGCCTCCTTTCTTAGGTCATCAAAAATTTCATCAACAAGGGTATGAAGATCACTCTCGTGTACGCCAAAATAGTGAAATTCAACAAGTAAGGTTTTAAGCTTTCTCTTAAGTTGGGCTAGGGCAGCTGTGTCCGTTTTTATATGCAAATCTTCCTTAACGAACGTTCCGCGACCGCGCAAGGTCACGATGATTTGATCCTGTTCCAGGGCCTTGTAAGCCTTGCTGATGGTGTTGGGGTTAACTCTTGTCATTTCGGCCAATTCCCTGACTGATGGAAGTTTTTCACCTTCTCGAAGAGCGCCTTTTAAAATGCTCTCCTTGACCTGTGATATAACTTGTTCATAGATAGGTTGGCTGGATGACGGGTTAATTTTAAACATATGGTCACCTCAGTAACTTAGTGTACTTTGTGTATTGAATTGATCATGCAAATTACATGTATTAAGTGTGCTATGTGTATTAAGTGTACTATGTGTATTAGTACACTTAGAGTTTAACGGATGGATTACTATATATCAAGTTACAAATATGTTACTTGATATAAATTTAAGACAAAAAAAAGCAACTGACAGTGTCAGTTGCTCGAGGTAATGTGTATAGGAGGTTTGTCAAAATGACAAAATTCTAAATGCCAATTAAATGTGTCAACCTAGTGAAGCAAGTGATTAGATGGGCATCAATGCTTTTTGAGCACATCATCATCTTTTCCCCAAAAGGAATGTTCACCATTTTCAATGTGATAAGGTAGTTCTTCACTACCTCGATCGGATAGATTTACAGTGTAAAGTTCATAGACTGTGTCCGTTGTTTTAGACCCCATACAAAGGCCAAGGTGAATAAGCTCTTTTGCTTTAATATCATAACCGGTGAGCTCTTCGAGTTCATCGATGATCGTCTGTTCAACATCATTGTTTTTTACACGTGTGGATACAGCGCAAGTGTCTGCGGCTTCATCCCAGCAAGGAATAATTTCGCGTCTTAATAAGAACTCATGACCGCCAATGTGCTTGCGGTATGGCAGAATCAGAACGCGCCTCCCATTAGAATACGTGTCGTGGGAGTAAATATATGCTTTCCCGTGCTTGTCTGCTTCCATGATGCTGATAGCTGGATTCTCGTAAATTGTTTTGCGACCCATAATTCCGCCTCCTTTTTATGTATTGAGCCAAAAGGAAATGTTTATTTGGCTTATTCTATTTATTCCCCAATAATAGGCTGACAAACGGCATTCGCAATATTCCTCTATATGCAAAATCCTGTGTCAGTTGGTTGCCCAAAGTCACAGGATGCGTTTTAACCTTTGCCTTTTTTCTTGAGAACTTCAATCATATTTTGAATAGCTAATATTTCATCTGCCGACAACCCTTCACAGTCAAGTGGATAGGGTGGAGGTTCATAAGTCCCAACTTGTCTCTGGGGTGTTCGCCCCAGAAGATAATCGACTGAAACGTTAAAATTATCCGCAATAGTCATGAGTGTTTCACGATCTGGAAATCTCGAATCAGTTTCATACTTCGACAAAGTTTGGTATGCTATACCAAGTTTTTCGCTTAATTCTCTTCTTGACATTTTCTGCTCATCCCTGAGCTTGATTATTTTTGACCCAAACGACATCCGTGCACCTCTTATAAAAATGTCTACGCCCCTATAGACCTAAGTTATAACGTATCATATTATCATTATATACAAAATAAGCCTTTAGTTATAACGGTTAGACGAAAAAGATAATTTTATTTTAAAGTTATACACTGTGTATCAAATTATAATAACATACATGTGATTTAGTATATTATTTTGGCGGATGAGGGCTCTTATATGATTTTCGAGTAATTGATGTCAATATTTTGAACACCTTTAATGAGAGACTTGCAAATCTTAAAATGGGAAGGGTAGTAATATTGCATTAGTGTTATGAGTCTATTGTACTGATTGATCTCATTTGTTATATAGACATAGGTTCCATCTTTAGAGAAGATGTGAAGAACCCTGAAAATTTTTAAGCATTTGTCTATGTTTTGCAAAGTAAATGCCCAGTATGTCATCTTCGTCAATGTGAATGCACATACCATCTGAGCAAAACTCCATATAGTCCATGTATACATCAACATATTTGGTTTTGTAAAGCATATAGTATTTATAATAAAAGCGTCCCAGTAGAATGCTTAAGATTCCGTAAAAGGGTACAAATAGGGCTGGTAAATGTCCTTCTTGACCTATATCATATAATACGACAAGACCATAAATGAGAATCAGGATTAAAAGCACAAGCCCCATGGCATAGAGCCGGTGAGGATAATGAAAACGCATGGAATCACCTTCTTTGTCAGTTTTTTACCCCTAGGTGGCTATGTGTATTCAATGTGGTTGTAAAGGATGAGGATTTACCCAAGGAGGACCATATGGATCAATTATTAAATACCAGTAAATTGGCGCAGACCCTATTTGATGAAACATACAACTGTGCCCAGTCAGTTCTTAAAGCCTTAAATGATGTGACCGGTCTAGATGACCACTTGACAGAGGCCATTTCAGCAGGTTTCGGAGGCGGGATGGGTAAGCATCAGGAAATTTGTGGTGCTATAACGGGAGCCAGTATGGCTATTAGTCATTCAGTTTACAAGCTTTATGACGATAAGACTGAGGGCAAGGAAGCTGCCAGTGAAGCTGTTAAAGCCTTTATGATAGATTTTAAAAGGGAAATGGATCATCTGAGGTGTATAGACCTCACCCAGACGGATTTCTCAAAGCCTGAGGAAAAAGAAGCTTTTGTAGAAGCTGGTGGACGGGAAAAGATCTGTATGGAAGCCGTTTGCTATGCAACACAAACCGCAGCCAAGATTATTTACGATTATAAAGAGGCTGCCAAGGCTTAAATATAGGATTAGGCTTAAGAAACAAAAAGGAAAAAAACCTCTCATGGGGGAGAGGCTTTTCCGGGTTGAGTTGATATGGGTGGAAGATTGGGGTCAGATTTTCATCTGACTTGTGGGAGAACTTCCAACTCCATTGTAACGTCAAATCCGCAAGAATACAGGCTTTATTCATATTTGGCACTTTAATTCACATAATCGGAATCCGAAAGTATATATGTAGGTTCGTTTACAAAAAAGAGCTTGTTCATCGAAGAACAAGCTCTTTTTCTGTGCTGAGTCTTGCAGGACTTAGCACATGGAAATGAGATTATGATTGAGAAGTCTCAGGTTTGAGATTTCGAATCAACTTTTTTTTGCAGGTGTTTATCATAGGCTCCCATGATAAGGCTATACATGACTGGTATAATAACCATTGTCAGGAAGGTTGAAGCAATAAGGCCTGCCATAAGTGAAACGGCCATTGGTGCAAATAAACTGCTACCAGAAAGGGCAAGTGGTATAAGGCCCATAACGGTAGTGCCAGCACTTAATATAATTGCGTTGAAACGCTTATCAACGGCATCAAGGCAAGCTGTATTCAGGTCATCACCATTACTGCGGGCTTCGTTAATATACTCAATGAGCAGAATGCCGTTTTTAACTACGAGGCCAATCAAGGCGATAACACCGAGGACTGCAGTTAAGGACATTGGTTGATTAAGAGCATATAGACCAAGCACTGAACCAATAAGTGAGAGCGGTATTGTCATAAGAATAATAACCGGCTGCAAGAAGGAACCAAACTGAATAACAAGTGTGACGTATATCAGTAAGATAGCCAGCATAGCCAGTCCGCCAGCCACACCAAAGTATTTTTTAATACTTTCTCTTTCTCCATCAAAGGTGACATTGACCCCTGTTTGGTCCATTTCAGGTAGTATTTCTGTCTCGATGTATGTTGCCACAGCGCTAGGATCGGCATGTGGAACTGTATCTGCAAGGACTTCAGAAGCAATTTTCCTGTCATATCTATTGATATTATCAAGCTTCTTGCCCAAGTTGACTTCACTAAAGGCATGCATTGGTATTTTATTGTCAGTTAGTGAAGATTTAACCATAAAGGTCTCAATATCTGTTGTGTCACTAATATTGCCTTCTACAACAATGTCGTACTCCTTGCCGTCACGACGATATACTGAGGCGTCATAACCATATAGGGCAAGGTTCATTTGCTTTTGTATATCATATTTTGTCATCCCCATACTGCTGGCTTTGTCAGCATCCACATCCACTTCAAATTGGAATGTATAAGGTTTTAAGTTGTTTCTAACATTCAGAGTGCCTTCTACTTCTCGAACGCGATCAGTGAGGTCTCTTGTGAATGCGTCAACACGCTCTACGTCGGCGCCAGCAACACGCATAATGATTTTTGCATCTTGTGGCTCTGCGTACTGGAGGCGATTGACTGTACACTTGCCCGATGTGATTTTCTTATCGAGTAAGTCCTGGATGTATGTTGCAAATGCATCTCGTGAATGGAATCGACTCTTATCTTTGTCGCCTAGGTCAAATTTGATAAGCATTTGTGCAAAGTCTTTTGATGGTGTTGCAGGTGGCATTGTGATATAGAACTTAGGCATACCATCCCCAACAGCTACTGTATAGCTTGTGATTTCAGGTTCAGATGACAGAAGTTCAACAACCTCATCGGCAAGGGCCTCTGTGGCTTCCAGATTACCAGGCAGTTCAGACTTGATGTCAATATAGAAAAGGTCCTTATCAACATATGGGAAGAACTCACTCTGAAGTTGTGGAGTAACAAAGGAAATGACTATTATAAGGATCATAAATGTGGATCCAGTCATAAGCAATCTACGCTTTAGGCCATATTCAAGCATCTTTCTAAAGAAAGTACGAATTCGACCAGGTTTCTTATTTATCTTCTTACTTGGCTTAAACACTAGACTTGATAAGGCTGGTGTCACAAACATGGCAACAAGGTAAGCGGCAACTATAGAGATGATTAGTACAAGGGGAATGGCTTGCATGAATGAGCCCGCAGCCCCTGGTAGACCCAGTAATGGGGAAAAAGCCAGTACAGTCGTCACAGTCGCAGTGAAAACTGGAATGGACGCCTTGTGTGTGGAGCGTTTGGCGGCTTCTATGCTATCAAGCCCCTTGTCGATTTCAACTTGTATGCTGTCGCTGATAACGATGGCATTGTCAACAAGGATACCAAGTGCGATGATCAAGGCTGTTAAAGAAATCTGGTGAATTTTAAGACCAGAGATATACATAACGCCAAAAGTCATCAAAATAGATAGGGGAATAGCTGTTGAAACCACGGTTGCGTTTCTTAGTCCCATACCTATAAATACAACGACAATAACAAATAGAATCCCTTGCATTAAGTTATCCATGAAATCGCCAGTGGAAGTGGCAACGGCCTGTGGCTGGTAAATAACTTCTTCTACACTGAGGTTATCTGGAAGACCTGCTTTAACTCGATCAAGGGTTTCGCGGACATCTTTACCAATGAGTACAACATTCTTGCTGTCTTCAAAATAGCCTGTTAGAAGCACGGCATTGTCGCCATTTTGCTTAAATTTTGATGCGCCATCTTCGACGGCCATATAGACGTCTGCAATGTCTTGGAGGCGTGTTACCACACCGGTATCAGGCGAAATACTGATGATGGCATTTTTAATATCATCCAGGCTCTCGTAAATACCAGGTGTTTTAACATTGATTTTTATACCATTTTTTTCAATGGCTCCAGAAGGAATTTCAACATTTTGTGCCGCCAGTATTTTGGCGATATCCTCAATGGAAATAGACATTTGATTGAGCATGCTTAAATCCACATCCACACGAACTTCTTTTTCTAGTTCGCCTTCAACAGTAAACTTGCTGACCCCGTCAATTTCAGTCAGTGCTGTCTTAAACTGCTCTCCAAAAGAAGCGAGCTGCTCGTATGTGTAAGCATCGCCGGAAAGGCTTATAACCATGCCAGCAGTAGAGACCAAGTCTGTATCAATTATACTGTCCATAACGCCAGTTGGGAGATCGCTCTCGGCATCTTTAACGGCATTACGAACCTCCTGCATTGCTGTATCATTGTCAACGGCCATATCAAAGAAAACAACAACAATTGACATGGATTCTTTTGCAAATGACTTGATATAATCATAGCCATCTATTTCGTAAAGTTCATCTTCAATTTTTTTTGTGACAAGGTCATTGACATCTTTAGCAGAGGCACCTGGATAAGGGGTTATAACCATAGCCGCGGGGAAAGAGACGTCAGGACTTTCTTGACGTGGCAGGAGATAAAAACCTACAGCGCCCATAACTGTTAGAATAACAGCTAAAAATATAGTGATGTTTCTCTTGTCGATTGCTATATCGATGAGTTTCTTCATTTTGCTCACTCCTAATTTGCTGATTCATCAACAACGACATTGATACCGTCTGAAAGATTATTCATACCTGAAACGACAACCAGTTCCCCGGCTTTTAGACCAGTCACACGAACCATCATGCCCGATGTGTCTTGTGGTATAACTGTGCGTTTGAAGGCTCTCTCTCCATCCGTAATGTAGACAAAGTCTTCGCCTTCTGATAGAAGGGATTGAATAGGTATCCAGATGCCATCTTGTTTGCCCACTTCAATATCTACTTCTGCAATAGATCCAAGGTGGAAATCGGCCTTATCAACAGTGATTTCTGCCATGTAAGTTCGTGTTGTCATATCTGGAGCTTCGTCTATTTGAGTGACCTTGCCTTTGGCGATGACATCATCGATTTCAATATTGGCTAGGCTTCCAATTTCAATATCGTTCAAATTTTTCTGTGGAATACCAACTTTGACCACTTGCGTTTGACTGCGCTGCACTATAACAGGATAGCCTTGAGGGATGAGTTCACCACTTTCATACATTGTTTTGACAATGGTACCATCTGCCTGTGCGTAAATATTGGCATCGACGAGTAGGCTTTCTTTGTGGTTTAAGTCTGCCTTGGCTGCGTTAAGTTGTGTAAGAGCTTGGTTGTAAGTTGCCTCAGAAACATCTGTTTTGAGTCTTACTTGATCAAGTTTGTCCTTTGAAATACTACCGGCTTCAAATAGGGACTCCATACTTTTAAGAAGTGTCTTGTCATACTGATAAGCCTCTTTTGCTTTTGTGATATTAAGTTCTGCTGCTGAGAATGTTGCTTTGGCAGCATCTAATTGGAAATTGAGGTCTTGAATATCCAGTTTTCCAATTAAATCTCCTTTTTCAACGGCTTGTCCGTCTTCAACGTAGAGTTCTCCCAGTCGACCACTGGTTTTAAAGCTGTACTCTATTTGATCTTTGGCATCAACGATGCCAATATAATGCTGTGTAATAGGTTTTGATGAATCTTCCAGTGTCTGTACTTGTATAGAACGTACAGGTCCTGTTGGTTCAGCAGCTTTTGCTGTTGTACAGCCTGTTGTGCCAACCACAAGTGCCATGCAAATACCTGCCAGTCCCAATGATTTTGCAAATTTTTTCATTTTCTTACCTCCTAGACTTTTTATACCGATTATGTACTTTTAGTATAAAAAACGACCTAAAAAAAGTGCCCTATTAGTCACAGGGCTTATTTTCTCTGATTAATACGCCTTCAATAATAATGATGAGTGCATTTCTAAGATTGTGTGCCATTTCCTCTGGGCTTCCCGCATTTTCAATCATCTGCTCGCGAACGATTCGTTGCAGAGTTGTTAGAAAACGCACATCAATATCTTTTCTTACAAATCCTTCTGATAGACCTCTCTCGTAGAGGGCTATTAGGGCCGTGGTCATACGTTCTTCTCGCTCATTGTATTCAGTGGCTAGTTTAGGGTACTGAATTAAAAGTTCTCGAATACTGGCAATATTGTATCTTTCAAATATCAGCGGTATACGCTCTGTCAAAGAATAAAGGGCTTGAAGAGGCTCGTCAGCTTTTGTGGCTTGTTCAAGGACGGCTGTGTACTCGTCCTGCACAGAAAAGACCACTTTTGCCAGAAGTGTTTCCTTATTACCGACAATTTTGTAGAGTGTGTTTTTTGCAACGCCTGACATCTTTGCCAAGTCATCCATATTCCAACCCTTATGCCCATACTTATTGAGCAAGATCCAAACGTTGTCGTATATTTTTTTCTCGACTATTTTGATTTCCAGCTTTCATATGCGTCCCTCATTTCTATACGATATTAACCGATTTAGTATAAAAAGTCTATATGATTTCATTATTATTAACATAAATTTTATACTTTCATAAGAATTGCTTTCGTACATTATACGATACTTTAAGACACTTGTGATGGGGCAATTATGCTATTATTAAAGTAGAACTGGTTTATTATCCTAATTTAATAAGGGTGGGCTATGTTAGAGCATTCGTTAAAGTATTGTTGCAAGACTACACCTAATTTTTGTACTTTAGGCGCTTACAAAATTACAGATCTATACCCTTGCTATACCATATATATAATTTTTGATTCTTAAATATTTAT
>LQAJ01000018.1_pt1 | contig 165507 bp, 185 predicted proteins | sample 1535811 | NCBI WGS metagenome assembly LQAJ01 (sample SAMN04331587, study PRJNA305678) | bioreactor metagenome | isolation source: bioreactor_6 inoculated with Wadden Sea sediment 2nd replicate of a... | place: Germany: Wadden Sea, Janssand Flat | reverse complement strand
GATAGATACAAAAACGCTGATTTCACAGACTGCCTGTATATATTCCTTCAGTTTCCGGAGTTGAGACAGGGCTTTCTCGAAATTGACCAAAAGGAACCAACGACGGATTTTTATTACCGCCCGGAGTCCCTGCCCCCCTTTTGTTCAAGGGTTATCATCCTTTCCTTAATGGAAAGCCCAGAGGCAAATCCTGTAAGTTTTCCATTGCTGCCGATAACCCTGTGGCAGGGTATAATCAACGGAACCGGATTTTTACTGTTGGCCATCCCCACCGCTCTTACGGCTTTTTTATTTCCGATGGACTCAGCCACATCCTTGTATGTACGAAGTTCACCATAGGGTATTTCAGACAGCTTATGCCAGACTTTTCGCTGAAAGTCTGTACCCCGGAGATTCAATTTTACATTAAAACGGATCCGTTTGCCGCAAATGTACTCCTTGATCTGCTTTATGGTATCTTCGAAAAAATCATGGTTTAACACCCAGTCCTCCGGGATTTCAATTTTTCTCTTTCCTTCACCCGTATTTAAGTGCAGATTTGTAAGTCCGTCACCGTCACCCACCAGTATAATCTCACATAATGGAGAATCAAACCGTGTATAATACATGATATCATCCACTTCCTTGGTTAAAGAATTCCACAGACACAAGGCTGCATAGCTCTGTATGGTCGCCATTGTTCCGCTGTTTTCACTATTTCTTTCCGGGACGGTGGTGTTTTTCCTCCCCTGGTAAGCGCCTTAATCACCCCCAGATCTCTTGCAGGAAAGCTGTCCACCATGCCCAGCCCCCTCATGGCCACGTAATTAACCGTCCAATCGCCAATTCCCTTGAGACTTCCAAAATCCCGGCGGAACGTCTCAAACTGCTGACTCGGGGAAAGGGAGATCCTTCCGTCAAGAATAGCAGTGGTTACAGTTTTAATTGTGCGTTGTCTGCTTTTATTTATTCCCAGTCCCGCAAGTTCCAGCGCCAGAAGTTCAGCAGGTTCCGGGAAAAAACAATCCAACCCTGGTGGAAAAACGGCATCGCTTTTTATGAAAGCCCTTGCGGCAATTCTTCCGGCCAAAGTCGTAGCTGCTTTTACGCTTATCTGCTGACCAAGTATGGCCCGAATAACAAATTCAAACGGATTAAAGGCAACGGGCAAACCAGGAACCTGTCCATTTTCCATACCTTTAGACAAATGCCTGTCTTTCACAAACAACGAATTTATAAGTCCAAAATCAGTATCAAGATCAAACATTCTCCGCACTTTCTGATAAAGCTCCATATAGCAATTGATGTCTTCACAATATATTTTTAATTCCAGCGCGGATTGTCCGGGGCAATCTTTGACCATAAAAAAACCATTTGCATTCTCCATTCTGAACGTTCTGCTGTAACTGTTATCCGTAACGATCTCGATACCCGCCATACTCCTCAGTCGCATAAAAGACAAAATCTGTAAAAAATCGAATGGCGACTTATATTTGAGCAAAAGCGTTGTATTATTTTCATCCATACCGTGTTCACCGGACTCCTGTCTTATCATACCGGGGGTTTTTCCAAAAATTTCCCATCGAAATTTTTTATCTTTGGTTCTTCTGGCGATGCTGAACACCTTATCCATCTTTTTACGTAACGCCCATTCAATCATGAATATTTTTCCATAGAACCGCATGACCGGAGCATAGTTATTGCTGTCGGCTACAATAAAAAATGGAATCTTTGTAATTATAAAACCTTACAAGGACTTTTTTATAAAAAAATACGAGAACAGCCCGGCCTGATGGCTCTCACATGATGCATATCTAAAATATTGTGTTTCAGAAACTGTTGCAAGCGATTTTCTGAGCTCACATTCATATTTGCGCAACTGCTGCCCTTTAATGTGCAGAAAACTTTCAGAAATTCTTTTTTCCCAAAAGCATCAAAAAATCAGAGAACTCCCAATGCTCCACATGGTAATGCAGACAAGGGAATCTAAAATCTTCCATGAAATCTGTTTTTTGAAAAGAGGCGCCAGAAGACTCCCCCCCAGGCTGAGAACAAAAAACCATATAAACGAGGCGGTAATGGCCCCTGCACCAAAAACGATTTTCTGCTCATGGACAAACTGACTGCCGATGGTACCGATGAGCAGTACGGTATCCAGATACACATGGGGGTTAAGCAAGGTTAAGGCCAGCGTCGTTAAAACAGTGGCACCGAGTGTGGCCACTTTAATCCGGCTTTCATCCAGACGTCCTCTTTTAAATGCCGAACGAAGGGACAAAAATCCATACCAGAAAAGAAACAATGCGCCCCCCCATGCCGCATATCGGAGTAATTCCGGATGCATTTTCACCATACTGCCCATTCCGGCGATCCCCACACTAATGAGGGCGGCATCACAGACAGAACAGATCAGCGGAATAAGAATCCAGTATTCCCTTTTAATCCCCTGGCTCAAAACAAATGCATTCTGGGAACCGATTGCCACAATTAACCCGGCCCCCACGCCAAATCCCTTTAAAAATATAAATGTCATCCTTAAATTTTCTCCTGTTATTTTTTTCATACAACGGTCACGAACAGCCTTGATACGCTATCTGTTTTACCCGCAACTAAGAAATAAAAATGATAAAAACATCAGGATCATCAAGGGCAAATGATGGAAAAAAGATAAAAAAGAAATGGTATAAAGTAAAATTAATTATTTTAATATTCAATTAATTTTGCTAATAAAAAAACATGATAGATTTTAAATTCATGGAAGCACTTGAGGCCGTTGTAAACGAAGGCGGATTTGAAAAAGCCTCAAGGGTTTTACATATAACCCAGTCAGCAGTATCCCAGCGGATCAAATATCTTGAGGAGATGAGTGGGCAGATCCTGCTTATCAGAAAAACACCACCGGTGCCCACCCGGGCCGGTGCCAAAATCCTTAAATATTTCATGCAGGCCCGCCAGCTGGAACAAGAGCTTTTTGAAAAACTCTCTCCGGCTGCGGGCAAGAAGTTCAAACCGTTGCCCCTGGGAATCAATGCGGACAGCCTGGCCACCTGGTTTCTTGATGCCGTGCTCCCCTTTTTAAGAAGGGAATCTGTAACCGTTGATATCAGGGTGGACGATCAGGAACAGACCCTTGAAATGCTGAGGAATGGTGAAGTTTTCGGATGTATCAGCGCCCATCCGGATGCAATCCAGGGCTGCAGGAGCCATTTTCTGGGAAGCATGACCTACAGAATGCTGGCAACCCCGGATTTCGCACAAAAATGGTTTTCTCCTTCAGTCTCATTTAAAACCATAGAAGAAGCACCGTTGCTGGTATTCAACAAAAAGATGAACTGCAGGCCAAAATACTCAAACGGGCAATAAAAAAACTGCCGGAGGGTATTCCCATTCACTACCTCCCGTCATCGGAAAAATTTCTGGAATTTATAACTGCGGGCATGGCCTATGGGATGCTGCCGGATATCCAGAGTAAAGAACTCCTGGCCCAGGGTACCCTTGTGGAGGTTCTGCCCGGATATCCCGCCAGGGTAAAACTCTATTGGCACTGCTGGAATATCAAATCGCAACTATTGGAAGGATTTTCAAAACACCTCATTAAAATGGGAAGAGGCCTTCTTGAACAGGACTGAATTTATAGCAAATTCTTTCATAATCATTATTGATACCCCTGTAAAAAGCCTAAGATGAAAAATTCTTCACTAATAATTTCAACATGTTATGGCTAAAAGAATGCTGAAATCGGACTTTTTATGAGACCATCATTATTCTGCTTTTGTTATTTTTTGCCGGGTAATGGATATTATTTTTCATCCTCATTTTCCCTTGTCTCCACAAATGGTCTTGTTAGCACGTTTCGTGTTCCGACAGCTTTGAACTCTGCCAGTCTCCGGCCTCTCTGTTCGGTCAGGTTCAGCTTTATATCCTGAACAATACCAAGCTGTTCGAAAACATCCATCCGTGGAATTGTGATTATTCCATTCTGATAACTTGGATAATCACTTGGCGGTTCTTCTCCGAAGACAGTGTTGGCCATCGCCAGCAAAATAAGCATAATTAATACGAAAAAGAATTTTGCAGATTTCATATTTTTTCTCCTTTCACGACTGGCAGCTCAAACCCGGGGGAACCGAAGGCAACAGAACCGCAGAGGTCACGGTAGGGGGGCTGCAATGAGATCTCTTCCAAAACCATGGAAACAAAACAGGTCAAAGACCTATATTTCATCGGGGAAGTCCTGGATGTCACCGGCCATTTTGGGGGGTATAATCTTCAATGGGCCTGGTCATCTGGCTTTGTTGCTGGACAATTTGTCTGAACCCGGAGTTGTGCTGACGGATAAAATAACGACCTGATTTTTTTCGGAAAGAAAAAACATGATAAAAAGGCTCCTGTATCTTGCTTTTCTGATCTGTTTTGCAGTTCCTTCAGTGCACGCAGACACCCTTGCAGACCAGTTCAAAAAAAGCTTCCAACTGAAAACACCCTGGAGGTGCGTTCGGGTGTGGTGGATGCCAATGACAGCTTTCATCCGGATTCCCCGCCCTCATTTTGGATTAACCGCAGTATGACAATGGACCACAGCAGCCGGGACACAGACAAGCCGGATCTGACCGCCATTTGCCAAAGGAACCATATGGGAAATTTCTGTCATTGGGGTCATATCCTCATCTGAGACCGGGTAATTCTGAACAAAAACGAATACATCACCGGCACCACAATCAGGGTCAGGCCAGTGGCCGCAAACAGTCCGCCCATGATGGTGGCGGCCATGGCATTGAAAAAGGGATGGAAGAGCAGCGGCCCCATGCCGAGAATGGTGGTGCCGGCAGCCATTGTCACCGGCCGAAGCCTGGAGACACTGGCATCCAGAACAGCCTGGTACATAGTTTTTCCTGACCGGATCTCCTCTGCAGCCTGATCCAGAAGCACAATGGCATTTTTCACCAGCATGCCGGTGAGCCCTAAAAAGCCCAGGATGGCCATAAACCCAAAGGGCAGCCCGGTTGCCAGAAGCCCCAGGGTGACCCCTACAAAGGAAAAGGGAATGCACAAAAAAATCACAATGGCCTCCCGAAGCCCGTTGAACAGACAGACCACCAGGATAAACATGCCTAAAAGGCAGACCGGGAAGAGGGCCTTGATGGAGACCTGGCCTTTGGCGCTTTCCTCAGATTCCCCCCCCATGACAGTGAGGTGCCCGGCGGTAGATCAATTTTTTCAAACAAGGGCCGGACAAGGGCCTCCAGATCCTCTGCCTGACCCCGGGCCTGATCGCATTGAACCGTTATGGTTGGCATACGGCTGCGCCGTCCTACCAGGGGCGGTTCCTCTGAGATATCCAATTTTTCCACCACCTGCTCCACCGGCAGATACCGTCCCAAAGCCGGGCTGAAGATCTGAATCTGGCGGAACTGGTCCACAGATGCCCGCTCCTTTGGCAGGGGCCTGGACACAATGGGGATCATCTCATCACTTTCCCGGTACAGCCCCACTGTCAGGCCTGAAAAATTCCAGTTAAAGGCCTGGCTGACATCAGATCGGGTGATCCCGGTCCGCCGACCCCGGGTCTCTGTGAAAACCGGTCTCAAAACCTTTACAGGCTGGCGCCAGTCATCCCTGATATTCACTGCCAGGGGGATGTCATGGAGAATATTTTTGGCCTGATCTGCCACCTGTCTAAGGGCTGTGATATCCGGCCCCTGAAACGGGCTTCCACTGCATAGGAGACCGGCGGGCCTTCTTTGAACCGCTGGGCTTTGAATTCGCTGTTGGGAAAGGTTTTGCTGATATAAGACCGAATCTCGGGCAACAGACCTGCCACTTTTTTATAATCATCCACCTGGATCAAAAGCTGGCCAAAACTGGTATTGGGGGGCTGGTAGTTATAGTTGAGCACAAACCGCAAAGACCCCTCCCCCACAAAGGCAGTAACCTGGTCTACCCCTTCCAGGGACCGGATGTGCTGGCTGATCTTCTGGATATCAGCCCCCACTTCATTGATATGGGTGCCCTGGGCCCGCCAATAATCCACAAAGAACTGATTCCGGGTGGATTCCGGGAAAAAATTCTTGGGAACGGCCTGAAACCCGGCCAACGCTGCCATAAGGATGATCATGAGCAGGGCCAGGGTCTTGACCCTGTTTTTGATGCAGAAATGAAGGAACTGCCTGAACTTGTTATAAAACCGGGTGTCATAGGGATCTTTCTGATGAGTTTTGGGCAGGTTTAAAAACCGGATGCACAGCACCGGGGTAATGGTCAGGGCAAATATCCAGCTCAACCCCAGGGAAATGGCCAAAACATAAAAAAGGCTTCTGCAGAACTCCCCTGATGCACTGGGATTCAGCCCCACAGGCACAAAGGCCAGAATGGCCACAAGGGTGGCGCCCAAAAGGGGCCAGATGGTTGAAGAGATGGCCATCCGGGCAGAGGCAAGCTTGTCATCACCCCGGGCAAGGCGGATGAGATAGACATCCGTGACCACAATGGCATTGTCCACCAGCAGTCCCAGGGCCAGTACCAAAGCCCCCAAAGAGACGAGCTGGAGGGTGATGTCCCAGACAAACATGCCCACAAAGGTGGCCAAAATGGTAAGGATCAGCACTGCGCCGATGAGAAGACCTGCCCGAAGCCCCATAAAAAACAGGAGCAGCCCGATGACAATCACAATGGCCTGGCCCAGATTCAGCATGAACTCGTCCAGGGACTGGGTAACCCGGGAGGCCTGAAAATTGATGGTCTCCACTGCCATGCCAGGTGGCTGCATGGATGACAGGGACTGGATGCGGTCCATGACAGCGGCTCCCATCCTCACCACATTTCCCCCTTTTTCCGTGGACACTCCCAGACCAATGGCAGGTTTGCCGTTAAAAAACATTTTCCTGGGTTCAGGCTCCTCATATCCCCGGCTCACCAGGGCAATATCCCCAAGGCGAAAGAGTTTGCCGCCTTTTCCGGCAATATACAGATCAGAAATAGCCTGTTCTCCTGCCAGTTCACCTGTGGGGCTGAACCGGATATAATCCGGTCCGTGCTTTACCCGGCCTGCCGGGGTGACCAGATTCTGGGAAGCCAGGGTGGCAAAAATCATCTCCGGAGAAATTCCCAGGCCGGACAATTTTGCCCTGGGAAACTCCACGTAAATCACCTCGGTCCGGTCTCCCCAGATATCAATCTTGGCCACCTCATCCACCAGGAGGAGTTCCTTTTTCAGGTATTTGGCATGGGTTTTCAGCTCCCGGCTGGAAAACCCCTCCCCTGTAACGGCAAAATAGACCCCGTATACATCCCCAAAATCATCCTTGACAATGGGGGGGCCGGCTCCTGGGGGAAGGTAGGTTGACATATCACCCACCTTGCGCCTCAGCTCATCCCAGATCTGCGGGATATGATCGGATCCAAACTCAGGCTTGATTTCTGCATAGACAATGGAGAGGCCTTCCTGGGATATGGATTTTACATAATCCAGCTGGCCCAGGCTCTGGACAGCCTGCTCAATTTTGTCTGTGACCTCTTTTTCCACTTCAAGGGCAGAGGCTCCGGCATAGGGGGTCAGGACCATGGCGGTTTTAATGGTAAAATCAGGATAGGCCAGCCGCCCCAGTTTCTGGTAAGTGACCAGCCCTGCCAGGGCAATGACAGCAGACAAAAGGATGCTGATGATCCGGGAGCTAAGCACCCCTTGGGCAAATTTCATTTACTTGATGTCCCCTTTTGGTTCAACCAGCTCATAACGGACTTTCTGGCCCTGACGGACAAAGGCGGTTCCGTCAGCCACCACCAGGTCTGAAACCGACAGACCGGTTTTCACCCGCACAGCATTGCCCCTGGACAGAGTTTCAAAGATCACTGGCTGCCGAAAAATCTCACCGGATTCAGGATCCACCCGCAGGACATGGGCAGAGTTGCCCGCCACCCCCATCAGACTCTGAAGGGGAACATCCAGTCCTGGGAAAAAATCGGTTTGAGACCCTGACATCAGTCTGATTTCAGCGGTCATTCCCGGGAAAACCAGATCCTTGGGGTCAGGGGTGAGGGTAAAGACGAATTCATAGGTGCCAATGGCCTGGTCTGCCCGGCTGCTGTATTCTGTGAGACGGGCCGGATAGGTTCCATCCTCATGGGTCAGAAACCGTGCTGAATACTGGTCAGATTTTTCAGGGCTGGTGGCCTTTAGCAAGATACTCACAAGATTTTCCGGCACATCCACTGGAATCTCCAGAACACTGATATCATCCAGGGTCATCACAGGTTGTCCCTGGACTGCCATTTCATGGGCCTCTATAAACCGCTGGGTCACCACTCCTCCAAAGGGGGCATACAACCGGGTATCAGAGAGCTGATCCCGGGCAACAGCCAGTCTTGCCTCAAGTTCCCCCACAGCAGCTTGGGCTGCCATGATATCCTCTTTTCTGGCCCCCCCGTATCCCTTGCCAGCTGTTCCTCAAGGGAATCCTTTCTAGCCCCAAGCTTAGGACATTGGTCTTGGCCCGATCATAGGCCTGCTCAGAAACCGCCTGGTTCTGATATAGGATCTCATGGCGTTCAAGCTCTTTTTGGGCCAGGGCCAGGTCTGCCTGGGCCGCTGCAAGAGAGGATTGGATAATCCGGACATCCTCAGGCCGGGCCCCTGTCCGCAGTTTGAGCAGGGTGGCCGTTGCAGATGCCAGCTTGCTTTGAACAATGCTGACTTGGTGCTTAAAATCCCGGTCATCCAGTTCCAGAAGGAGATCCCCCTTTTCCACCCGCTCTCCGGTCCTTGCATGCACCTGGATCAGGGGGGCAGAAACCCTGAAAAAAGGGGTGGCCTGGGTGGCTGCCCTGGCCCGGCCCGGAAGGGTGATCAGGCTGCCATGGGTCACTGGCCTGGGATGGACCACCTTCATGGTTTTAACCGGTACTGTTTTGTTCTGATCAATGGCTGCTGCCACTCTATCCTGCTGAAACATGCCGGACTGCCAGATCAGAACAACGGCCAGGCAGATCACCACGACAGAGAGGGTCAGCCCCATTACTTTTTTTTTCTTTCATCAACACTATCCTTAAAATTGGTCTCTTTGTTCATTCAGCCAGATACAGGTCTCTTTGGTGCCGTGGCCGGCAAGAAAGGTACCCAGAACCAGCCAGGGGGCCTGCTTGGGTGCAATCTCCCCGTTCTCCACATTTGCCCAGGCCTCAAAAATCAAGGCATCCATGGTTGAGGCCAGCCAGGCAATGGGGATCTCAGCTGCCACAGCCCCTTGTTTTTTCAATTCCAGACACAGCTGTCTGGCCTGGCTCTGATGCCGCTGATACCTTTCCATCACCCTGGGGTCTTCATCCTTTACAGGATGATTGAAGTAGGCAGAGACGTTCAGGCTGGACCCCAGGGGGATGAGCCGGGTTACAATGAGCATCAGCTTTTCCCTGGCCGGGATATCCTGTTTCAACACCGGTTCCACAACCGCCTGGAGCTGCTGCCCTGCGCTGAGTTGGATGGCTGTAATCAGGTCTGCCCTGGATTTATAGTACCGGTACAGGGTGGCCCGCCCCACCCCTGCGGCCCTGGCAAACTCATCCAGTCCGGCATTTGAATTTTGGGCAAGGCATTTAATGGCCTGATTAAGGATGCGGTCCTGGGTGGTCTGGGTCATGGTACAGTCAATAATACTATTTAGATTCAAATGATATTTTTATGTCTTAAAAAAGAATATAAAAATACCATTTTTTCATAAAAAGTCAATATAAGCGGGGCGCAAAAATATACAAATCCTGCTTTACATTTTTTTACTATTCACAGGGGTCAGGCAGGTTATCAGACCAAAGCCCCATGACCAAACAATTCAAAAAAATGGATGGGTGTCACCCCCAAAGGCATTTCACTGGTGCCTCCCTGTAATGGTGTCCGGCAATGCCCACCGGTTTATTTTGGTTGACAAAAACAAGGGCTCTGTCCTACTGTTCCGTTATTGTTCAAATACTTCAGCCCCTGTCCTGGCCCAGGGAAAGGCATGCTGTCAAATCCAAATACTGAGTAGCTAAAATGAAAACTGTCATATCAGCCTGCGCCACATCTTTTTTGATCCTAATGGTCTGCCTGGTATGTCCCGGCAGATCAGATGCCGCCCCTCTGCCACAGACAAAAAGCAGCATGTACTGCTCCTGAACTCCTACAGCAAGGGGTACGACTGGACCGACAAAGTGGTCATGGGTGTGGAAGACATCCTGAGGTCGCACAATAATATTGTCCTGAAAACCGAATATATGGACACCAAGGTCAACAACTCAGATTTTTATCATTTGCTGCTCAAAGCACTATTTACCACCAAATACAATGGCAAGGCACTTGATGTCATCATCTCCAGTGATGATGCCCCAAAATTTTTAAAAGCATTCCGAGACAAGCCCTTTCCCGGGGTGCCGGTTGTCTTCTGCAGCTGAACAATTCCCCCCCCCAAAGAAGGTAGAAAACTTCTCTGTGTACACCGGGGTAAACAAGGCCTCTGACTTCACCACCACCCTTTCTTTGATGTTCAAACTGCACCCAACCACCAAAACCGTTTATGTGATCAACGATAAGATGACCACAGCCGATTTTTTGCCTCTCCTTTTTCAAGGACAACCAGGGCAAAACCTTCACCCCGAGGGGGGTCATTCCCCAGTTGGCCAAAGCCTCTCCTGTGCCCATATACGGGGTTGTGATATGCTAAGGGGTATTGTGGGGGGGATGCTTAAAAGCCCCAATCAATATATGTTTGACTATACTCAGCTGGCAGCAAGGTGCATCTCCCCCAAAGACCTTCCCAAGGACAGCAGCATCATCAACCCCTTTGTGGCGCCCTCCTGTTAGACTGTTTTTCCCGTAAATACAAGAGACATCACCTTTTGGGCCATGGAACAAAAGGTTAAAATTTGTACTCTAAGCCCAACCCCACTGAAATTTGCGACTCCTCTTTAACCAGGGAGCTTTCGGCCACAGGATCCAAAAGCTGCTCAAACATGACGAAATTGACCAAGTTCCAATGCTGATGCAATTGATACGACAGAAAAACGTTAGCCGCAATGGAGTGAAGCCCCTCCTCTCCTTCATACGCAGCACGTGCTGGCGTGGCATCGGATTCACGTACACCATAATAGGTGTCATTAAAATCTTTGCCGGCATAGCGGACGGCAATCCCCAGTTGATATGACAACGGCGTTTCGCCAACTGTATCCATATACGACAACCCGGCCTCGGCGATCCAACCCTTGTGGGCGTCACCCACATCGAACAGTGTTGAAAGTTCTAAGTATACATGTTCCGTGAAGGCTAAGCCGATATACGGCCCAACCTCCACCGTATCGTCAATATCGCTCATCCCATCAAGAGTGTCATCATCGTCGTTGTCTCGTCCCTTACGATAACTGCCAAGGAGACCGATATCCATAAATTTAAACGGCTGGTAATTCAAAGCCAAAGCGGTGCCGTCAATGAGGATCATCAACTCTTCACTAAGCGCCAGATAACCGTCGGCATAGAACCCGGGACTGAGTTCATATTCGTCCGATCCGCTATAGGCGGGAGCCATGCTGGCATAGGCGCCGATGCTCAAGGCCCACGGGGCCTCGGCCTCTTGTCCAGCCATGGCCGTATGGGCCCCCAAAAAAGAAACCATTATCATTGCCCAAAACAAGTTTGCCCCTAAGCTTCTCACTTCGTTCATCCTTTCGTTTAGTGTTGTTTTTGATCATAAAATGGTCCATTTCCAAACCCTTTCAGCATCAGGCCAATTGTTTCATACACTTGTATGATACATTAGTTCTTTAGTCAAGCAATATTGTCACCCCCAATCTTTGATCCACCCGTATAGGTTTTTTGGTTCATCAGAAAATCGCATACCTCATTCAAAATTCAGTTATGGATATAATTTGAAGCATGAGAAAATTTTTACTTGAAATGAAAGGGTGGACATGATCATTTTCCGATTTTTTTGTGTTAGCCGCACAAAACCGGAGAATAGAACCATGTCCACCAGTTTTATATATCATGCTTTTGGCATTCGTGACTATGTTCATAAAGCCGCCCATTTTATCGGTGGGGGAATAATCTTTGATATTTCCCCAAGACCAGAGGCAATCAAATGCCCTGAATGTAATTTCAACTCCGTCATCAAAAAGGGAACAATCGTACGCAATCTCAGAACCATCCCGATTGGCTCCAGGCCAGTGACCATTAGAACGGTCATCCAGAGAGTATGGTGTTCAATGTGTAAATTTGTTCGGCAAATCAAGTTGCCTTTTTCAAAAGAAGGGAAAAGCTATACCCGAGCTTTTGAGAGGTATATTTTGGGGTTATCCAAGTTAATGACTATAAAAGATATTGCCAATCACTTATGCATCAGCTGGGATACAATCAAAGAAATTCAGAAAGCGCATTTAAAGAAACGCTATCGTATCATCCCTCTCAAAAGAATAGACAGGATTGCCATAGATGATATTTCTATCGGAAAAGGTCACCAATATGTGACCATTGTGTTGGATTTGGAATCGGGCTGAATCTACATGTTGGTGATGGAAAAGGTGGTGCTGCTCTAAAACCTTTTTGGAAGAGAGTCAAAAAGTCCAAAGCCAGGATCAAAGCTAACAGCATTGATATGTTGCCAGCATATCTAAGTGCTGTTCTTGAACGTATGCCTGATTCCACAGATGTATTCGGCATTTGATCAGCTTTTAAAGAATAGGGCAAATCAGAGTTGACCATTGTCCCGGCATTTGAAGTTGAATGCCCCGATAAAAGGTGTTATTAAGAGTCATAAGGCACAGGCCACGACCGTTAACCGATTCATGCGAAATTCAACAGGAGATCTACCCCCATGGAAAAATCAAAACGCACTCAATATTCTTAAAAATGCATTTTTGATGGAGCGTCAAGGCAAAAGCCTATATGAGACAGCCCGCGACAAAGCGGATGAGGAGGCTGTCAAACATTTTTTTGACGACCTGGCAAACGAGGAAGCCCAGCACATGAACCTGTTGGAGGCCCAGTTCAAATCCATCATGCAAAGCGGTAAATTTGCAGCCGGTATGTATGAAACCGACGGGAATGGGCATACCCCGCCGGCCATTCTCACTCAGGATCTGGCAGACAAAATCAACGCCGCCGGGTTTGAAGCAACTGCCATCACTGCAGCGGTCAGTTTTGAAGAAAAAGCGGTCAAACTTTATGGGGAACGGGCTGAAACCACCTCGGATCCGGAGGAAAAAAGCTCTACCAGTGGTTGTCAAACTGGGAACAGACCCATCTGAAAAAGCTGCTGACCCTTCAGGAAAATCTGAAACAGCGGATCTGGGAAAACAACAGTTTCTGGCCATTTTAGTCGTCTTGCTGTCGACAATCCGGACCGCCGCCAAATGGTCTCCGATGGCATAAGGATACTGCGGAAAGCTTGCTCGATATGCTGGGCCAGCTCATCGGCGAAGACATCGACCTGGCCTGGCAGCCAAGTTTCCGTCTGTGGCCGGTGAAAATGAAACGGTTCCGGACCGAACAGATCCTTGCCAATCTGTGTATCAATCCCCGGGATGCCATCAACGGCATGGGCAAACTCACCATAAAAACCGGAACAAAGACATTTAAGGATCAGGCTGAAAAAAACCACCGGGATTTAACCCGGCATCCGGGTGCCGGAACCTGAAAAGAATCCATGACCGAAAACTTGCAGCATCTTTTTGTTTTGGGATATCATTACCGCCCAAAACCTGATAATGTGCCAAGGGTACCGGAAAGGGAGGTAATCATACAGCGATTTTGACTTTGTTATGACACAGAAAACATGTTCAATGCGGATAAAATGTATCGACATTCCTGTTTCCCCATATGAAATGACATCCTGGCATGATGACCCCATCTTGTAGATCAAGGGCAACCACAATACAGATTATCCGAGGAGTCGTATGCGGGTATGTGGCTCTCATTTTATTTATGACTGCTACTGCCGGTTTTACGTTTGCACACGACGATAAGACCTCCTCCGAGCGCACGGCTCCTTTTCTGACTGCCAATGAACGTGCCTGGCTGAAGACTCATCCGGAAAACCTCACCCTGTTTTTCAATACTGAATTCCCGCCCATTGAATTCATCTCCGAATCCGGTACCTTCACAGGCATGGGGGCCGATATCATCGCCCGCATCGAATCCCTGCTGGAGATTGATTTTCAAAAAGCCCCCATGGATGACTGGAACGAACACCTGATAGCGCTGAAAAACGGAGAATGTGCCATTGCGCCAACCATTGTCCGGACCGATGAACGGGAAACATACGCGTATTTCACCAGGCCTTATGCCACGGTGCCGGTGGTGATTATCACACCCCGGACCACATCGGCACAAATCTCCCTAAAGGATCTGAAGGGCCGGCGCGTGGGGGTGGTTTCCGGATATGCTACCGAAACATACCTTCGTGATAAAAGAGAGCACCACCATTTTGAGATAGTCACGGTTGCCAATGTGTCCGAAGGTTTGCGGCTTGCTGCGTTTGGTCAGATTGATGTATTTGTGGAAAACCTGGCCGTGGCAGCCTATTATATTGAACAGGAAGGCATTCCCAATCTGCGGGTCGCAGGCACGACCGATTATGAGTTTGCATGGTGTATCGGCGTCAGCCGAAAATATCCGTTGCTGTTCAATGCCGTCAGCAAGGCGCTGGAAGAGATTCCGGCGGATGAATTGACCGCCATTCGGAAAAAATGGATTGCCATGGACGTCGAACTCAAAATGGACCCGGCAACCCGGCGCAATCTGATCCTGACAGGGTTGATCAGCCTTCTGCTGCTCACCGGGCTGACCGGTGTCATCCTCTTTCTCAAAAGCCGTCTGAATCAGAATATTGCCGGGTTAAAAGAAAGTGAAGAAAAATTCCGCTTGCTTTTCGACAATGCGATGGAAGGTATTTTCCAGACCACACCGGACGGCCGGTTTCTGTCCGCCAATCCGTCACTGGCCAGAATTCTGGGATTCAATTTTACGGAAGAACTGATGGACCATTTCCTGGATATCGGAAAACAACATTACCTGAATTCTGAAGATCGTGAGACCTTCCGGCAGACGATGGAGGCCAAAGGAGAAATCAGTGATTTTGAAGTGCAACTGCAAAAACGGGACGGTTCCCCTATATGGGCCAGTATCAAGGCCAGAGCGGTCAGGGATGAGAAAGGCGGGATTCACCATTTCGAGGGACTTCTTGAAGACATCACCCAGCGCAAACATGCGGAAAAGGCGCTCCGGAAAAGTGAAGAGCGTTACAGGACGATTCTCAATGAGATGTCGGAAGGATATCACGAGGTGGATCTGGCTGGCAACTTTACCTTTTTCAATGAAGCCTTTCTCAACCTTTTCGGGTACAGCAGTGAAGAAATGCTGGGCATGAATTTCAGCCGGTATGCTGCCGATGAATCGGTTGCACAAGACATTTTCCGCATCTATAACCAGACCTATCGGACAGGGGTACCGATACAAAACGGTGAATGGGACATCCTCAGAAAAGACGGTGAAAGAAGGACCCTGTCATTTTACGCTTCCCTGGTCAGGAACTCAAAAGGCGATCCATTCGGCTTTCGGGGCATTGTCCGTGACATCACCCAGGCCAGGCAGGCAGAACAGGAAAGGGAAATACTCCAGATTCAGCTGACCCAGGCCCAGAAAATGGAATCCATAGGCAGACTGGCCGGTGGGGTGGCCCATGATTTCAACAACATGCTGGGGGTGATTCTGGGACATGCGGAATTTGCTCTGGTCAAGGCGAAAAGAAACCAGGATGTGCGCACAGACCTCCAGGCGATTCAGACGGCTGGAAAACGATCGGCTGATCTGACCAAACAGTTGCTGGCCTTTGCCAGAAAACAGACCATCTCCCCCAAACAGCTGGATTTGAACGATACCGTGGAAACCCTGCTGAACATGCTGCGCCGGCTTATCGGAGAAGACATCGACCTGGACTGGCAGCCGGCCGCCCAGCTGTGGCCAGTGAAAATGGACCCGTCCCAGATCGACCAGATCCTGGCGAATCTGTGTATCAACGCCAGGGATGCCATTGACGGGGTGGGAAAACTCACCATCGAAACCGGGAAAACATCTTTTGATGAGGGATACTGCCGTGAACATCCGGGATTTATCCCCGGGGATTTTGTGCTGCTGGCGGTCAGCGACAGCGGCTACGGCATGGACAAAGGCACCCTGGCCAAATTATTCGAGCCGTTTTTCACCACCAAGGAGGTGGGCAAAGGCACGGGCCTGGGACTGGCCACCGTCTATGGCATCGTGAAACAGAATAACGGATTTATCAACGTCTATAGTGAATCCGGCCAGGGATCCACTTTTAAAATATACCTGCCGCGCTTTTTCGGCGATTTTGACACTGTCCGAACCGTTTCCAAGAAAAAACTGGCCGCCGGGGGCAGCGAAATTATCCTGCTGGTGGAAGATGAGCCTCCATTCTCGAGATGACCCGGCTGATGCTGGAAAATCGGGGGTATCAGGTGCTGTCCGCAGCCACCCCCTCAGAAGCCGTTAAACAGGCGAACAGTCATTCCGGTCCCATCGATCTGCTGATGACCGATGTGGTCATGCCTGAAATGAACGGCCGGGACCTGGCCGGGCAAATTTCCCTGATTTACCCCGGCATCCGGCTTTTGTTCATGTCCGGCTATACCGCTAACGTCATTGCCCATCAGGGGATGCTAGATGCTGGAGTTGCATTCATCCAAAAACCTTTTTCAATGGCGGACATGACAGCAAAGGTTCGGGCGATTTTGGACCAATCACCCGATGACACCGGAAGCATTTCATAAACAAAATTGCAAAAATCGTTCAAGCAAAGGAAGCTACCGCATAAAAAAATCCATCGGCAAGCGCATTAAATAAAAACAGAAAAGAGGAACGTCCTATGTCCGCAAAGCAGTCAAGCAGTTTTTCTCAGATTTCAACATGGAGGATCGGGTCATGGTGCTTGAAACCTCCACTGCCATGGTTGACGAAGCCGCTGCCGCCCCAAAACTGTGCGGTGTTTTGCGCAAAAATATCAGCGGGCGGCTTCAACTGTATCTGGGCCGGGTTCGGGCAGTCTCAAAATAGGTCTTGATTCCTTTTTTCCGGATGATCCGATTGATCACCACCCAACTGTTGTAAAAATTTTCATCAAACCGGGTGTTACGGCAGGGGAACTCATCACACTGGTAACAAAAATCAACCCCCATTTCCTGGTGACAGGGCCGTACACCGCAGTTTTTGAAAACCCGGCACTGTTCATTTCGGCAGCCATGGCAGTGTTCTGCCGCAAAATAATCGAGCATTTTTTTAAACTCGGAATATTTTTAAACACAGGCTCTTCCAGCATGGATTCAAACCGGCTTGCAGAGACCTGGAAATCGCCCAGTTTCTCTTTGAGCCGAATGCTCAATTTTCTGATATCCCCGTCAACATGGGCGAAACAGGTTTCACAGCACAGGCCGCATGGGGCGATAACGGTTTTAATGGTGTCGGTTGTCATAGGGCACCTCCTTTTGACTACAGGTTTCTATGTTGTTTTTTTACTTTAGCCATCGCAGGCACAAAACAAAAGTGGTATAAACGACATTTAAAGAGGTGATAACGACAAAAAGGAAACATTCAAACCCATGATACATGCCACGATTATAGGCCTTTACAACTCCATGGCAACCACTGTTTTCGGTCCCATGGACATCCTCAACCAGGCCGGACGTCTGTGGAACCGTCTTGCCGGCACCCCCCGAACCCCGCTGTTTGACGTGACCCTTGCCTCGGCAGACGGCAACCCCATCCGGTCCATGAACAGGATTGAAATTACTCCCCATTGCAGCATTGAACAGATTTCGCATACCAACCTGATTATCATTGCCTCAGCCACGTATATCGATAAAATCCTTGAACAAAATCCGGAACTACCCGGCTGGATCCGGCAACACTATGATCAGGGGGCCCATGTGGCCAGTATCTGCACCGGGGCATTTCTCCTGGCAGAAACAGGGCTTCTGGACGGCAGATCTGCCACACTTCACTGGGGATTTGCAGACCAGTTCAGAACCCGGTATCCCAACGTACGGCTACAACACGACCGGATCTTCATCGATCACGGCAGGCTCTACTGCTCCGCCGGAGTTACCGCCGGTATGGATCTGTCACTCTATCTGGTGGAAAAATTCTGCGGCAGACAGGCTGCCACACAATCGGCAAAAACCATGATTTTTGCCATGGACCGGGAGAGCCAGGCCCCGTTTACCCGTTTTCCGGGAGCCACCGATCATGCGGATCTTTTGATAGCCCGTGCCCAGCAATGGCTTGAAACAAACATGGCCCGGCAAGTGAACTATGATGAACTGGCACACATCTTCAGGATGAGCCGCAGATCCCTGGAACGGCGGTTCAAGCAGGCCACCGGCATGACCCCTTTGTCGTATCTTCAGAAACTCCGTGTTGAAAAGGCCCGGCAGTATCTGGAGGAGGGCGTTGCCACCTTCAGTGAAATCACCTATGCCGTGGGGTATGAGGATATTCCCTTCTTCCGGAAACTGTTCATCCGCCTAACAGGGCTGAGACCCAAAGAATATCAGAAAAAGTTTGCCGGCTATGCCGTTAATCCCCGGGCCGCAGTGACTAAAACGTCCGATCCCTTTCCAATCGTTCCCGAGGCACTCACCCGCGGTGTTCACCCGCGGTGTTCACCCGCGGTGTTCACCCGCTGCGTCCTGAGAAGCACACCGTGGATACGTCATGGGTTGACTGCTTCCAGCCATGGTAGACCATCAGGCCGGTTAGCACGGCTGCGGCGGGGATTTGAATCCAGACCGGCACGATTTCAGCCGCCTGCCCCGCCACGGCGCTGGCGCGGATACCCATCAACTCATATACCGCATCCAGAAAGACTCCCATGGCCAGGGAGGTGACAGCGATCATAGACAGATAGATCACCAGGGTCCGGGTATTGAAAATGGTTCTCACCAGATTGATGGTGGCGGCATTGGTGGCCGGGCCGGCCAGCAGAAACACCAGGGCCGCTCCCGGATTAAGTCCCTTGAGGATCAGGGCGGCGGCAATGGGGGTTGAGGCGGTGGCGCACACATACATGGGGATCCCGGCGGCCAGCATGACCAGCATGGAGACAAAGCGGTGATCATTGGCCCAGACCGTCAGATCTTCCGGGAAAAAAAAGGTGATGACGCCAGCGATGAGAATCCCGACGGCAAAAGGTTTTGAAATATCGCTCACCAGTTCGCCAAAGGCATATTTCATGCCCGTGGCAAACCGGGAGAGAAAAGAAGCAGGTTTTGCGGATACACCGGCACGGGTGTCATTGGCACACCCTCACCCACCGGGTGGTTCGGGATCCATTTTTTCAGCCGGAGGGCTGTCCTTTCCGAAAAAATTCTGAGCGATCCCTGTGGACACGGCTGTGATAAACGCGGCCACCGGCCGGATTACCGTCATGATCGGATCCAGCATGGCCCAGGACACGGCCACCGAGTCCACACCGGTTTCAGGCGTGGATATCATGAACGACAAGGCCGCCCCGCTGTTGGCCCCCTGTTTTTTCAAGCCCGTGGCCACCGGTACCACACCGCAGGAACACAACGGTAAAGGAATGCCGAAAAACGCCGCAAGGAATACCGGTTTGATCCTGCCGTTTCCCAGATAGGCCTTTATCTTCTCCGCCTTGAAAAACACATGCAACAGTCCGGCGATAAAAAACCCGAACAGCATGTACACGGCCACATCCAGATACAGATGCCACGATGCCTTCAATATATCATATACCATGGTCATTTTCGTCATGTCCTCATCAGCCGTGTGCCACATGATCCAGGCTCATCTGGATCAATGACACCACATGGTCATCGTTGATGGAATAATACATGATTTTCCCTTCTCTTCGGTTCTTCACGATTTTCATGGTCCGCAAAATCCTCAGCTGATGAGACACGGCCGAATCCGACTGGCTGCACAGCACCGCGATGTCACAGACACAGTGTTCCCTGGTCAGCAAGGCCAGAACGATTTTCAGGCGGGTCGGGTCGCTCAGGGCTTTGAAAATATCCACCATCTGACTGATCTTTTCGTCGGACGGCAACGACTGCTGTGTTTTTCTCACTTTTTCTTGATCGATGCATTTAACGCCACAGATATCCATTTAACACCTAAACATATGAACATTTTATCAAATGATAAATCAAAATATTTCTGTTGTCAACCCGGTGTTCCGGAAATTAGAGCGGCCGGAATCTGCCGCATCCACTCCGATCCCAGGAATAAACCGAAGGACCTACGGTGATTTGATTATAGCCTTCATTCTATCGATTTCAGGCCTTGAGGGCCACCAAATTCTTTTACCAAGAGGCGCAAAAAGGTCACTGAACAAATGCTTTCTGGTAACCTTCGCGGTTTTATTAAACCGGCAATTAAATAGCCGACTACCTCGTGGTAATATCTCTTGTGATTTAAAGGTGTTTCCTTTTAAAATAGGCCATCTTGATAATTACCAGATTAATGATAAAACAATCAAATCCATGCAGTTTTATGCGACATAAATGATAACCGGTTATATTTATATTCAAATCTGCCGGAAAAAAGATTGTCCTGTCCACCGCCCAAACCCGAGTTGACAGAATGGAACGAAACCTGTATCTAAGCCGTTCAACCTGTCTGAATACATAAGGAAACTGTTTCATGAAACAACGCGTCGCCCACACTCCCGGCCCCTCGGATATCCGGTTCGAACTGGTCAGGTGGGCCATATTTTCCATCCTCATTCTCACCTATATCCTGGTGTATTTCCACCGCATGGCTCCGGGAGTGGTTTCGGAATATCTTATGGCGGATTTCGGCATCAGCGGGGCCCGGCTGGGATCCCTGGCTGCCGTATATTTCGCCGTGTATGCGGTCATGCAGATTCCGTCCGGTGTGATCGCCGATACTCTGGGCACCCGGACATCCATCATCTTCGGGAATCTGGTGGCCGGCACCGGCTCAATTCTGTTCGGTTTGGCGCCGGGCTTTGAAATCGCTCTGGCCGGCCGATTTCTGGTGGGACTCGGCGTATCTGTGGTCTTTATCGCCATCATGAAGAACAACGCCGTGTGGTTCCATGAAAAAGTGTTCGGCATCATGAGCGGCCTGACCCTGTTTTTCGGCAATCTCGGCGGGGTATTGGCGGCCGGCCCCCTGGCACAGGTGTTGACAGTGTTTCAGTGGCGGACGGTGTTTACAGGGATCGGCGCCCTTTCCCTGATACTGGGCCTGGCCGGATTTGTGCTGGTCCGAAACAAACCCCAGGACATGGGGTTTGATCCCCCCAACACTTATGGCGACCACCTGGACATCCACACCCGCCACTGGGTGACCAATCTCAAAAGTGTGGCCATGACTTTGCGGATCTGGCCCGGATTTTGGGTCCAGCTGGGGATGATCGGCAGCAGCTATGCCTTTATGGGACTGTGGGGTGTCCGGTATCTGCAGGATGTCTATCAGTTAAGCCGGGGGGCTTCCGCCAACCTGATGACGGCCCAGCTGCTCAGCTTTGCTTTGGGCGCGCTGTTCTGGGGATGGATCTCCGACAAAATCGGCAGACGAAAACCGTTTCTAATCACTGCGGCCGCAGCGTTTCTGCTGGCATGGCCCATGCTGATGTACCTGCCCTGGACCCCCGGGATCAGCGGATATCTTCTGTTTGCCTTTATGGGGTTTGCCGCATCCGGGTTTGTCATCACCTTTGCCGCAGCCAAGGAGATTGTCCATCCCAACTTGTCCGGCATGGGGGTCAGCGTGGTCAACACCGGCTGTTTCGTGGGCACAGCCCTGGCCCAGCCTCTGGTGGGCTACATTGCGGACCTGACCTGGGACGGCACCATGGCGGCCGGAGTCCGGGTTTACAGTGCAGCCGACTACCGGAACGGATTCATCGCCATGATTCTGTTTTCCATTATAGCCCTGGCTGCCACTTTCCAGATCAGAGAAACCTATTGTCGGAACAGCTTTAAAGAATGAAACAAAGTATACTGCACGGATAACCTCAGTCCTATAGCATTTGTGACCCATCCCAAAACACCGGACTTCTGATACAATAATGTCTCAGCCCTGGATGTATCACTGCCGGTTTTGACTCGTTTTCAACAGGAACTCCTGAAACAGATTGATCATACGATCTTGGTACGGATTTTGTATACATAGTGACATATTGTATCCGATTCCTGGATCTGGGTAAAAGCAGCTTCACGAGACAACAAACATTGAAATACAACAACAGGAGCACAAAATGAAAAAATTGTTGATTGGGTATACCAGTAGGACCGGCACCACGGAAAAAATGGCGGAATATCTGGCAGAGGGCGCTCGGATGGCGGGTTGTGATGTCACAACATCCAAAATATCCCATTTGAAAAAACCAGAAGATATTTCCGGTTACGCAGGATATCTGTTCGGCAGCCCTACCTACCACAAAGACATGACAGGCGGAATGAAACAGTTTCTTTTTTTGGCGGAAAAAGCCGACCTAAACGGAAAAATAGGTGGGGCCTTCGGTTCCCACACCCACAGCGGTGAATCTGCTCCCATGATTTTTGAAACCATGGAATATGTTTTCAAAATGAATGTCACGGAACTGGGACCCCTGAATCTCACCGAAGAAATAATGAAAACTGGCGAAGGGCTGAAGGCATGTCAGCAGTATGGCCGGGCTCTGGCCGAGAAACTGTAACCGACGGATCTTTGACGGAATCGTTCGATGGCTTCATTTCCCGACTTGATGCACAGGCCCTTTATTTTATGGGTCAAAGAACAATGGAACATTGACATTGATCGAGTCCGTTCTGAGATCAGAATCCCTGGAAGCCCGGAACGGGCTATTTCTAGGGGAGTTGTTCAGGACTGTCAAGACCGATTGTTTCTGGTCGAAAAACTGGACAACCGAAAATTTCTAACCCAGGAGAGGATAGCCAGGGCCGTGGAGTATCTGTCACTTCACGGCCTGCCCCAAGCCATCACATACATGAAATCGGTTCAAGGAAACTTCCTGCCGTTTTTCAGTGGCAGCTGTTTTCGATTGTCCCGATTCATTGAAGGAACCCCGTTGCGGCGGCCCGATTATCTGGCATCGGCAGCCATGGGAAAAAACACGGCCCGTTTCCTTGAACAGATGGCCGAAGCATCAGCCGGCATGGAGCTGCATCTCTCTTTTCCCCGGTTTTCCATCAAAAAGTATATCCATGACCTGTTCAAAACCATGAAGACTCATGACCGGTCGGTTCACGACCGGTTTCTGCCGGTGCTGAATTTCCTGGAAACTGAATTCATGCCGGCCCATGACCGTCTGCCGCTTTCTTTCTGCCACGGGGATCTGCACCCGCTCAACATCATCTGGGACAACGATGAGATCCAGGCCGTGATCGACTGGGAGTTTGCCGGCATCAAGCCGGATCTCTTTGATGCAGCCAATTATGTGGGGTGTGCCGGCATCGAAACCCCAACGGCCTTGGCATGGACATGGTCATTGTCTTTTTTGTCACAGCTGCACAAAACAGACGTGATCAAAGACATGGGGTGGCAGTTTTTTCCGGAATATGTTCTGGCCCTGCGGTTTGCCTGGCTGTCGGAATGGCTCAGAAAAAAAGATCACGAGATGATCGACTTGGAACATGCGTTCATGACCATTCTGACGGACCACATGCCTGACATCAAACAAGCGTTTGGCCGCCTGGTATGACCGGTTAAACCGGCTTGACCGGCACGGGTTCATGCCTGGCCCCCAGGCTGTTCAGAACAATAGCCCCGGAAACAATGCAGCCACCGATCACGGTCAGCAGGCTGGGTACCTCATGGATGCCGAAGATGGGCAGATAGACCCAGACAACCCCGCCCACCACCTCGAACAGGGACAGCAGGTTCAGTTCAGCCGCAGGAAAATATCCGGCTCCTATGGAAAACAGGATCAACCCGGACCCCACCAGGGACCCATGCACCATGCTCAGCAGAATGTTTCGCAAAGGCATTGTCATGGCATCGTTTTGAAGCTGCATGATCACAGCGGTGATCACGGCACACAGGATTCCGGCCAGTGCCACCGTGGCAAACTGGGGGGTTTCCTTTCTCATGCGCAGCGAAATTGAAAACGTGGCAAATCCGCAGGCCGAAGCAAATCCGGTGACGATCCCCAGCAGGCTGCCCGCCTCCAGCCCTTCCACCACCATCACGCCGATACCCACAAACGCGATGCCCATGGAAACCCAGGTAATGGGACGAAGGGTTTCCTTAAGAAGGACAATTCCCAGGAACGCCGCAATGAACGGAATAGTGGAGAACAGAAACAAGGTGTTGGCCGCCGTGGTCAGTGTGATGGACCAGATAAAAAAGATGACGCCCCCACCAGGCCCAGGCGCCGACAATCCCGGACAGCCCGATTTTCTGAAAATTCTCCACAAACCGGTGCCGGTCCCTGGCCATCAGGTAAACGCACAGGATGGCCGCCACGGTCAAACCCCGGAAAAACAGATACTGCCACCGGTAATCCTGGGGGTCCTTCATGTACCGGATAGTCAGGGCACCGAACGACCACAGCGTTCCTGCGGTCAGCACGGCGGCCAATGCTTTTGAATGACCCATTGCTGCCATTATTTTTCCTTTCCATACCCCGCCAGGGGGCTGTTTTTCGATAACTCTCAAACACATTCGACAAAAACGGACAACAGATATATTAAGCGATCAGTTCCAATCACTCAAGGAAAATTAAGGGTAACCGCCTGACACATTAACGATAAATCTTTCTTTGCCGATACCGCAGGCCGGGTTGCATTCGTTTGAATGCTTCTTAACTTCCGGGTAATGGTTCACCCAGAAAAGGGTGCAAATCTGCCATTTATTTGAAAAGAAATGGGAAAATGAAAGACGTACAAAATCTGCATTTGAAAGTACAGGAGCTATGTGATTGCTTTTCAACCACAGACCCGCTCAAAGAAATGTCGGAAATAAAAACCGGTGAAGACCGTATGGAAGCCGCATTAAAATGGCTGGCGCTGTCAGTGTTGCACGGGGTAAACAACAACGCGAAAAAGGTGAGCATCAAGTTTCCTTAATTATTCCGGACCGCTGCCGCCGCTTCCTGCATCGCTTCACTGAATGTGGGATGGCTGTGAACCATGCGGGCGAGCTGTTTTGATGTCATCCCGGCTTCCATGGCCGCCACACCTTCAGCGATCATTTCCGAAGCACTGGGACCGATCATGTGCACACCCAGGATACGGTCGGATATTTTATGGACAACAAGCTTGACAAATCCGTCCGTCTCCCCGAGACACCGTGCCCGGCCCGTGCCTGAAAACGGATAGACGCCTGTGAGAAACGGGATGCCCCTGTTTTTTGCCGTTTCCTGGGTCATGCCGGCACCAGCGGCTTGGGGGGAGGTATAAATCACGGAAGGAATCGTGTCGTAATTGACGTCACCTGGCAGGCCGGCCATGCATTCAGCGGCGGCCACGCCTTCAGCCGAGGCCTTGTGGGCCAGCATGGGGCCGGCAATGATATCACCGATGGCATAGATTGACGGCACGCTAGTTCGATAGGCGGCATCCACGATAATCCGGCCGCTTTCCGGGTCTTTTGCCACCCCGAGGTCATCGAGCCCCAGGCCGTCCAGCCTCGGGCGCCGCCCGACTGATACCAGCAGACGATCAAAAGAAAAGGTTTCAGACGTGTCTTTGCTTTTGACCGATACGTCAACCCGATTGTTTTTGACCGCCGCCTGGGTGACTGTCGTTTTCAGCCGGATATCCATGCCCTGGCCTTTGAGCAGCCGCATCAAGGTCCGTGCCACCTGGCCGTCCGCGCTGCCGGCGGCCTGGGGCAGCATCTCGATTACAGTCACCTGAGACCCGAGCCGCTGCCACACCGATCCCAATTCAAGGCCCACATACCCGGCTCCTACGATGCCCAGGCGCTCCGGCACGGCATCCAGTTCCAGTGCTTCGGTTGACGTGATGATGTATTTGCCGTCAAAATCAATATCGGGCAGACGGTTAGGCTCGCTGCCTGTGGCAAGCAGAATGAACCGGGCCGGCAGAATCTGTTCTCCGTATCCGGTTTTGTTTTCTTCATCCTGGGTAACATGGACCCGGTCAGGCGCTTCCACACGGGCCGTGCCATGGATAATCTCAATTTTGCTTCTTTCCAGAAGATCCCGAAGATTTTGGGTCAGCTCTTCCTTTACCTTGTTTTTCCGCGACATCATGGTTTTCAGGTCCAGCCGGACATCCTTGATATCGATGCCGTGCGCCGCCATTTTGTGCCGGGCCTGATGGTATCGTTCGCTTGAATCCAGCAGGGCTTTGCTCGGGATACATCCCACATTCAGGCAGACCCCGCCCAGGGTTTTCTCCTTTTCAACCAAAGCCGTATCAATCCCAGTTGCGCGGCGCGGAGGGCTGCGGAATAACCGCCCGGCCCCGAACCGATGATCACCACATCATAGGCATTTTTCTGACTCATTTTTATACCTCCAACAGCATACGTTCCGGATTTTCAACACAGGCTTTGATCTGTTTGAGACAGGTGACGGCTTCCCTGCCGTCCACGATGCGGTGATCATAGCTTAAGGCCACGTACATCATCGGCCGGATCACCACTTCATCATCCACCACCACGGGCCGTTTTTCAATTTTGTGCATACCCAGGATCCCGCTCTGGGGCGAGTTGAGAATCGGGGTGCTGAGAAGGGATCCGTAGATCCCGCCGTTGCTGACAGTAAAGGTTCCGCCTTCAAGATCCGCCAGTTCCAGGCGGTTGGTCTTTATTTTGTTCACAAATCCGACAATGGCCTTTTCAATGCCGGCGAAATCCAGCCGGTCCGCATGGCGGATGACCGGCACGACCAGGCCTTTGCCAGATCCGATGGCCACCCCACATGGTAGTAATGATGATAAACGATATCGTTGCCGTCCACAAAGGCATTGACCTGTGGACACTGTTTCAATGCCTCAATACAGGCTTTAATAAAAAAGGACATATATCCCAGCGACACCTGGTGCTTTTCCTTGAACGGCTCCTTGTATGCCTGGCGCAGGGCCATGGCCCGGCTCATGTCGATTTCATTGAATGTGGTCAGCATGGCCGTGTTTTGCCGGGCTTTGAGCAGGTGGGCCGCAATTTTACGGCGGATCGGCGTCATGGGTTCCCGGGTCACGCGTTCATCCGGAACGGTTATATCCGAATCCGTTTTATCGGTTTCCGCTTTGTCTGGTTCGGTTTTCACCGGCTCAGGCGCATCCGGCTCTGCCCTGTCGTCCGGTGCAAAGGCATCCGGTTCATCACCCCGGTCTCCGGAAGATTCCAGAAAGAGCAGGACATCTCCTTTAGTGATTCTGCCCCCAGGTCCGCTGGGTGTGACATCAGACAGATCAACCTGTTTTTCCTCTGCCAGGCGCCGGGCAGACGGGGATACGTTGTCCTCCGGAGTTACGGCATCCTGCCGCTTTTCCGCTTCATTATCCTCTTTTTCTTTTTCCGGAATGTCTTTCTTTTCGGGTTCGCTTTGTTTCGCCCGGCCCGCGGATTCCATTTTTCCGGAAGTCCGGGAACCCTGTTGGGTGGTTTGTCCGGGTTGCTTTTCCCTTGCCGTGCCGGATGGGTGTTTCCGGCTCTCTCCGCTGGTCTCAATCACCGCCACCACCGCACCGATGGACACGGTTTCTCCTTCCTTGACCTTGATTTTAAGTATTCCACCGGTGTCCGCCGCCACCTCCAGGGTGACTTTATCGGTTTCAATGACAAACAGAGGCTCATCCGTTTGAACGGTGTCCCCGTCATTTTTCAACCACTGGATCAGAAGGGCCTCTGTGACGGATTCGCCAACACTTGGAACTTTTACGTCATCTGCCATGATCACTCCTTAAAAATGCTGTAAAGATGCCGCCGGACTCTACACAGACCGGATCAAAGCGTTAATGCCTCTTTGACAATCGCTGCCTGCTCCTGTTTATAAACCCCTGAGAAGCCAGTGGCCGGGGAGGCCTGTGCCGGTCTGGTAACGCATTGCACCTCTTTGCCCACCAATTTTTCCAGCCGGGGCCGGATGAACTCGGCCCCTCCCATGTTGGCGGGTTCTTCCTGCACCCAGTACCACTGCCGGGCATCCTTGTACCGGAAAATCACTTGTTCCAGCGATTGCTTTGGAAACGGATAGATCTGTTCCATCCGGAGGATGGCCACCTTGTCCCGGGCCGATTCAGGCCGCTTCTGCAAAAGTTCATAAAATATTTTTCCGCTGCACAACACCACGCGCTCGGGTTTTTTGACCTTTTCAGGATCATCCAGGATTTCGTTGAAACCGCCCGATGTGAAATCCTCTATATCTGACACCGCCATGGGATTCCGCAGCAGGCTTTTGGGGGTCAGGATAACCAGGGGTTTCCGGAATGACCGGACCATCTGCGCCGCAACAGGTGGAAATACTGGGCCGGAGTGGTGGGGTTGCAGATCTGGAGATTGTCATCGGCGCACAACTGGAGGAAGCGTTCCGGCCGGGCGCTGGAATGCTCCGGCCCCAGGCCCTCGTATCCGTGGGGCAGCAGCAGAACCAGGCCGCACTGGCGCCGCCATTTGGCTTCACCGGCAGCAATGTACAGATCAATCACGGCCTGGGCATTGTTTGCAAAATCCCCGAACTGGGCTTCCCACAAGGTCAGCGTGCCGGGCCTTGCCACGGCATACCCGTATTCAAACCCCAGAACACCGGCTTCAGACAGGAAGCTGTCATAGACCCTGTATGCCGACTGGTTCTTGGCTATATGGTTCAACGGCACCCACAGATCACCGGTTTGAATGTCCCGGATCACGCTGTGCCGCTGGGAAAAGGTGCCGCGGCCGCTGTCCTGTCCGCTCAAGCGGATGGGAACACCCTGGGACAGAAGGGAGGCGAATGCCAGAGCTTCCGCCGTGCCCCAGTCAATGTCTTTGCCCTTTAATACCGCATCCAGCCGTTTAGCCAGAACCCGTGCCAGTTTGTCATAGATGGCAAACCCCTCGGGCACGTCATACAGTGTTTGGGCATAGGCCGTCAATTTTGATTTTTTTACAGCGGTATCTGCCTTTTCATGAGAATAGCTGTTTGAAATGCTGTCCCATTCCGGATAAAACCGGGGTTCTGGAAACGTACATGTGTCCTCCCGGGCCGAATCAAACGCGGTTTCCATGTCCTTTTTTGCCGAGGCTGCCATCTCCTCCGGTTTTTCCGGAGAGATAAATTTCTTTTCGATCAGCCGGTCCGCATATGCCTGGTCCAGCGGTACCCGGGAGCGGATGCGCTCATACATCTGCGGCTGGGTAAAATAAGGTTCATCCCCTTCATTATGGCCGAATCTGCGGTAACAGACCACATCGATCACCACATCCTTGTGAAACCGCTTCCGGTAGGCCGCTGCCAGGTGCACCACGTGAAGGGCCGCTTCCGGGTCTTCACCGTGAACGTGGAAAACCGGGACCATGAGCATCTTGGCCACATCCGTGGAATATCGGCTGGAGCGGGCATTTTCAGACGTCGTGGTATACCCGATCTGGTTGTTGACGATCACGTGAATGGTCCCGCCGGTATGAAATCCAGAAAGCTGCGACATATTCAGGGTTTCCGCCACAATGCCCTGGCCGGCGAACGCGGCATCGCCGTGGAGCAGAAGGGGCAGAATCTGGTCAATGCCTTCGGAACCGGCCGTTTCCTGCCTGGCCCTGGCAAACCCCTGGACCACCGGATCCACGGATTCCAGGTGGCTGGGATTGTCCAGAAGGCACACTCGCAAAGGTTTCCCACCGGCGGTCTCGATATCCGCCAGATATCCGTTATGGTATTTCACATCCCCGGAACCGATGAGGTCCGCAGGATCATAACAGCTCTCAAACGCCCTGAATATATCTTCATAAGGCCTTTGGAGCACCTGGGTTTGAACGCTCAGTCGTCCCCGGTGGGTCATACCCATGATGATTTCTTTGCACCCATACTCCGACACCCGGTTGAAAAGCGCATCAAGCATGGGAACGATCACCTCTGCGCCTTCCACGGAAAACCGGGTCTGGCCCGGATATTTGCTGTTCAGAAACCGCTCGAACATCCCGGTTCGGACCAGTTTTTCCAGCACCACTATTTTTTCTTTGTCACTAAGTGCGGGACTGTTTTTGACCGGCTCCATTTTATCCTGGAGCCACCGCTTTTCTTCTGGATCCTGCAGGTGCATGTATTCCACGCCGATGGAACGGCAATAGGTTTCCTTAAGATGGCTGAGAATATCCCTGAACCGGGCCCGGCCCGAGTCGGAAAACCGGCGGGTGTAAAAAAACGTATCCAGCTGGTCCGGTGACAGGCCGAATGCTTCAAGATTCAGCAATGGATGGCCCGTGGGACAGGAAGAAAGCGGGTCCATGCACGCCATGAGATGGCCCAGGTCCCGGTACCGGTGAATCAGTGATTCCACCCGGGACTGCTGGAGGGCCACGTGCGGGGTGACGGCGGTATCGTCTCCTTCCGTCCCTTTGTTCCGATATCAATCCCTTAAAGAAAACTGCCAGTCCCGGGGAACGGCGTCTGGATCGTCTTTCCATTCTTTATACTGGGCCTCGATAAATTGTGCATTCCACATGTCGGTTGTTGCCATGTTTGACGTTCCTTTCAGGAAAAACTTTGGTCGTGCAACAGTCATGTCATTTATTTTACTCTTATACGAAAAACTTCTGTTGAAATAAAGACACTTTTTTTTGTGCCGGGCAGACACTCTTTTTTCAAGAGGACCATTCAGATGCTTCCTTTGGTGCCAGAACGACCAGCGCATCCACAGCCACGGGGGTCTTTTTGTCTATGATCAAAGGATTGATGTCGATTTCCTGAATTCCCGGATGCGCGCATGCCAGATCCCCGAGAATGACAAGGATACGTCCCAGAACATTTTTGTCCACCGGAGAATATCCCCGATACCCGTCCAGAAGGACCCGGCACTTAAGCCGGCCAATCATGGCCAGGGAATCCGCCAGAGTCAGCGGCGCCACGCCGAACACCGTGTCATTGAGTGCTTCGGCAAACACACCTCCCAGCCCGCACATAACACAAGGGCCCAGCCGGGGATCGCGGACAACCCCTGCTACCAGCTCTATTTTTCCCGGAACCTGTTTCTGAATCAGGATACGGCCGGAGCCCGGCATGGTCTGTTGAAGTGTGGCCACCGCAGTTTTAAGATCCTGGTCAGATGCAATGCCCAGGTGCACCAGGCTGGATTCGGTCTTGTGTGATACGCCGGGCACCATCCCTTTGGCCACCAGAGGAAATCCGAAACCGACTGCCGCCTGACGCGCTTCCTCAAGACAGCCCACTTGTTTTTCCGGCACCACCGGAATACCGCAGGCGCTCAGCATCTGTTTGGATTCAAATTCGTCCAGAACGCCAGTTTTGGATGTCAGGACCCCCAGGCGGGGATCCTGTCTTAACCGTCGAATCCGGTCTTCACCCTCTGTCCCCAGATCTGTTTCGATCTCCGGGCAAAGGCGGTTCAGCAGCACACCCATGCACTCCACAGCCCGGATCACTTCCCGGAATACCGGCACTCCCAGCGACCGGGCCGATGCTTGAAACGCGTACACCCGGTCCTGGTCCCCGGATATCCAGCAGAACAGCGGTTTCCCCGCTTTTTGGGCTGTGTCAGCCATTTTTTTCAGATCAACCTCCAGGCTGAATCCACCGGCAAAACAGTGAACAAACACCGCATCCACAGCAGAATCGGCACACACCGCCGCCATGGCGGTATCATAGGTTTTTTCAGACCCGTTCAATATGATCCCGGGCCACATGTCCACGGGATTGGCCGGCGGCATCCACTCTGGAAAAACCGTTTGAAGCGTTTCCAGGGTTGCGCCGCTGAATTGAGACAATGCCAGGCCGTGCCGGTCCATGAGATCGGCTGACACGATCCCGGCGGCCCCGGTGTAGGTGAGCACAGCCACACTGTTTCTGCCCCGGTTTGGCGGGCTGGGATACCTGCCAAGGGTCCGACAGAAGTCGGCCAGTTGATAGAACCCGTCCGCCGTCACAACACCGGCCTGAGCCATAGCACCGGCAACCAGGGCCCCGCCTGCAGACAGGCTAGCGGTGTGACTCTGAGCTGCTGCCGCACCGCCAGCAGTTTTCCCGCCGGTGAGGATCACCACTGGTTTGGGGGTACTGCGGCACAAGGCCATAAACCGCCGGCAGTCAGTCAGCGATTCCAGATACAGCCCGATGGCGGCCGTGTCCGGATCATGGATCAGCCATTCCAGCAGATCGTTTTCATCCACATCCATTTTGTTGCCGATGGAACAGACCTTGGCGATCCCCATGGTTCCGTGAGACATGAGATCGATAAGAAACGCACCGGCCAGCATGCCGCTCTGGGCGATTAAGGACACATTGCCGGATGATAGGCCGGTATCCCAGATGGCCGGGGTGACTGTGGAAAACAGGTACCGCCGGTGCGCATCCACCAGCCCCATGCAGTTGGGTCCCCACAGCCGGATGCCGGTTTTTTCGGCGATCGCCCGGATCTGCTGCTGCAAGGTCTTTCCTGCGTCACCGGTTTCCGCAAACCCGGCGGACTGGATCATGACGCCTGGAATGTGTCTTTGGGCACAGTCTTTAATCACCTGTGCCACCATGTGTGCCGCCACAAACACGATGGCCAGATCCACAGGATCGGGCACCTGCACGACTGACGGATAACAGGTAAACCCTTCGATCTCTTTGTACCGGGGATTGACCGGGTACACCCGGCCTGAGTATCCGGTTTTCAGATTCGACACAATGATGTTCCCGCCCTTTTGTGGACTGGGTGTTGCCCCGATCACCGCAATGCCTTTAGGCCTGAAAAAAAACTCCATGAAAGATGCTCCTGTGATTGCCTGACCAGATCCGTTCAATCTGAACATGTATCCAAAAAAATCAGTATCGCCTTTTTCTCCAAAAGATTCAAATCCGTTTTCCAAATTTTTTTCAGGCCCGCATTCCATCAACCCGGCTTTAAAGGCCGGATATTGCCGAAACGCCCTTGAAAACCTTTCAGGACCGTCTTGACAGAACCGGGATAATAGATAGAATATAGTCCACTCACGCCCTGATCCGGAGAGGTGGCCGAGCGGCTGAAGGCCCTGCTCTCGAAAAGCAGTATCCCGGTAAAACCGGGATCGTGGGTTCGAATCCCACCCTCTCCGCCATTATATCTATGAATTCAAATAGTTGAACAAAACCGCTTCGCGGAGAACAGCCCAACCCTAACCGCATAATTACCCATTATATTTGATTTTTGTTGTTCCATCATCTCCTGAATATCAACCCTAAATTTTCAGGAGGTCAAAATGAGTGAAGGTCGGCCCCCATACCCCGGTGGACATGGATACACATACGATCCGAATCAATGTCCTTCACTTAAAGAAGCAGGGCTTCATTGGGTCGAAGTTATCAAATAGGCTTTGTTCTGTAGCGTGGTCGCACTGTCCAGTAGAAGACGGATTTCATCAAGGCTTAACACTGACGGAAGCCATTTTTTCCTTTTGGCATGCACCATGGAAAGGGTATGCCAGCCACGTTTAAGTACATTAACAAAAAAGAACTTGATACCGCTGTAGCAGATGCGTAAAGTGGCAGCAGACCAGTTTTTTTTCGGTGCAGGAAATAATCCTGCAATTGTTCCTCTGACAGTTTGTCAGGGGTTTGACCATAAAACCCAACAAGCTGACGCACGGATCTTGTGTGGCATTCACAGGTTCGTTCACTCATTCCTGCAAGTTGCAGGGCACGCATGGATTGATTGTAATAATCTTTCATCATAATCTCCTTTAAAATGGTTTTTGGTTGACCCTGGAAATTATGAGTGAATCCTATCTTATTTTGCAACTTGCGGGATGTTATTAAATTAAAGCATTCTGCCGCGTAGTGGCTTTCTTGAACCAATCGTTGCACCGGACTCGCTGAAGCTCGCCGGTGCACTCTACGGTGGCAGAACAGGAGTTCAGGAATGAAGAAGATCGTTGCAATCTGTGTTGCTATGCTTTTGTTAGTTGGTTGTGCATCAAACAACAAGAACAGATCCCTCTATTCAGAGGATGAATCGGTTCTCGCTGCAACTCAAAAAGTTGAAGAGTACTCAAGCACAACTGTATCGCCTCGCCTTAACGACAAGCAAGCCCAAGATGTTTTGGAACAGCTTCTCCTTGTGTCGAAAATCCTACTAGACCCGAATGACGGAGTCGCGATCAACAAGATGGATCCAAGCAAGTTTATGGTTTACAACATGTTGAGCAAAATGAAACTTGGCTTTGTGTCGACGATTGGTCTTTCACATCTACAAAAGAAAACACTTCGGAGGTGGCATCAGAAGTATATGCAGGACAACCCGGCAGACGTATTCTTCGCCCCTTCAGCAGACGAAATCATCGGTACTCGAGCAGCCTTTGGGTGCACACACTATGCGCGAGCATTCATGGCGGTGGTCAAGGCATTGGGCCTCATCGATAGGCCGGAGGATCTTCGTTATGTCATTTCATCGAAGGCAGACGACTACAACCTCGCGCTGGAAAAACAAGACGTCCATAGGAATATCAACGGACACCAATTTGTCATTGTCAAAATCGATGATCGTTGGACTGCAATCAACACATCCAAGGGAGTGAGCGTGCCACTGCCTGCAGAATTTGATCCAGAGGCCATTGTTCCACCTCACAACACTCCAATAAGATTTCAAGCCTATCCAAATGTTGTTTTTCTGTTTAGAAAAATTGGGAGTAATTGGGATGATGATTGTGGAGACGATTCACTTTCAGCTCTCATGAATATTTCGCGGTCCGGTGCCCCTGACAATTCCGATTTTTTATGGGAGACCTTTGAATTTGAAGATCAAGATATCCCTCCAGAGTGACACAAATGAACAACATCTGGCTGCCAAGCGGGTCCGCATAGGGCGGTTCATTAAATTTACTGGGCCGTGACCGGGTAATGAATTTTCACCCACTGTTCTTTGACAGATATCAGTCCTTGCTCAGACAGCCAATAATTAGTCATACAAATCTGAGCGTCTCTGCGGCCACAACTCGGGGAAACTGTCTGGAAATTGATCAACAGTTACACCGTCGATTCCAGGAGCTCTTTTATTGGACCGCATCTGTTTCCAGGCATGGCGGAAATTTTCCGTAGATAAGGATACTATCCAGTAGATGATCATTTGAAAATGGTTCTTTCATGACGTACCTGTTTACTACTCCCCCGGTCGAAATCTCTGTATAAACAAAGCTCATGGACTCCTCCTTTTCATTCTAATATTCAGTCCTTCACCCTGTCCGGGATATTATTAAACCGGCAATTAAATAGCCAATTACCTCGTGGCAATATCTCCTATGATTTAAAGGTCTTTCCTTTTAAAATAGGCCATGTAGATAATTGCCAGATTAATAATATGCGTTGGCAAGATGAAGAGCTTGAGCTGTCATCCAAAGACTTGGAAGAGTTCCGGAGTTTGTGCCAACCAGATTCACCAGGTTTCATTCTGAATCTTTCAGACTATTATGCATTTTTCACACACACACTATTCTGGGGCAAAATTGTCGCATAAAAATCTCTGATAATGAGAGTTCATGTTTGAAAACCTTTATAAACAGGCTGCAAACGCACTTCCAAAACAATTTCAAGAACTGGGTGAACTGATATCCACTGATTGAAGCCTTATCAGTGCCGTTCTTCAATGTACTGGGTTGATTACAGGAAAGGGTCCAAAAAAGCAAAGGCACACCGTGGCGTTAACATCAACCGTAGCATCCCCAGCAATTTTTTTTTTGATCAATGGTAACGGTGGAGAACGTCCCTTTGTAAGCAAGATTCTCTCAAAAGGCCAAACGTGTGTTATGGACAGAGGATTTCAATCTCATCATGATTTTGATCTGCTTCAGGAAGAGGACAAACATTTTGTCTATCGTATCAAAGCCAAAACAGCGAGAACCGTTCTTCAAGAAAATGCAGTGGAGGCTGGAAGTCACATTTTCTATGATGTCGTGGTTCTTCTCGGGACTCCCGGCCGAAATCAGACTGCCAGTCGGTCCGACGTTGTTGGATACCAGATAGCCGAGGTCAAGTACTACGTGGTTACTGATAGACATTACCTGACAGCAGAACAGATAGCCACTGTGTACAAGCTCAGATGGACGATAGAGTCATTTTTCAAATGGTGGAAAAAACATTTGAAGATTTATCACCTGATTGCCAGAAGCAAGTATGGCCTCCTGTTTCAAATGTTAGACGGCTTGATAACCTACCTGCTGATGGCAATCTATTGTCGTGAACAATTCAATGGCCAGGATGAAATCGACAAAATCGAGAACCAGCTTTTCAAAGAACAATACAAGCTGTCACTCGCAAAAAGCTAACCGGACATTACTGTCCGTAAGTTGAGATATGACCCAAAAATCGACGTCTCAAATAATACTCCACAAATATGGACATCTCGACATACACCATAGAAACACTGCACCCCATTTCGGCATCATTGGAAGTCGCAGATTGAGGCCTCCAATAAAGCAGCCGTTCAAAATCAATTGAACGGCTGCTTTATTTTAAAGGAGTTGGCGCTTATTTGAAAATTTTCTCAGGTTTGGTCGGATCTCCGGTGGCGTTTGGAAAATCTTTGACAATGTGGGCCTTTTCATTGGTTTCAATTAAATGATTGGCTTCTTTCATAAAATTGGTGAACTGGAATTTACATTCATAAAAACCATGCCACCACGCATAGTCCGGGGCCATCATCATAGCGCCCATCCGGGCTCTGCGCCCTTCATGGTGCCAGAGTTCATAAAACTCAAGCTCCAGCTGTTCATCAAAAAATTTCGTCTTGTCCAGCAAATTCTTGGCGTAAAGTTCATCCAGTTTTGCCTTGGCCGGCTTAAAGTAGACGTCATTGTACTCTTCGACGGCTTTGTCAAACCCGTCATAAAAATCATTGATCCAGGAATCACCATGCAGGAACGGCAGACGTTTTTCATTTTCTCACGCTCCGTCTGCCAGTCAGTGCCGGATGGGAACGGTTTAAAATCCTGGGGACGGACCGTCAGCGGGGCCTGGGTTTCCCATGACAGTCTTTCGGTGACATCATGGGTGGTCAGCACTTTCCCTGTGCCGCTCATGTGGCATCCGGCACAGGTGGGGGCCCGGTAGTCCACCCCGGGGGTCCAGGTGCCGCCAGCTGCATCAAAATTATATTCATCCTGATAGGCATGGTAGATGGTGCCGTGTTTGGATTCTTCATAGATTTCGATCTGAGGATGGTCCGGCCCCAGATGACACTGGTCACAGGCCTCGGGCCTGCGGGCCTCCGCCAGCGAGAACCGATGCCGGGTGTGACAGGAAGTACAGGATCCTTTACTGCCGTCCAGATTCAGACGTCCCACACCGGCATTGGGCCAGGTGGCCGGATCGATCTTTCCGTTGTCATCGATTTTGATCACGGTTCCGTGGCAGCTGAAGCAGCCGGTCTTTCGCTCATTGTCCGAGTTCATTCCGTCGTTGAGCCAGGGATCGATTTTCCACATGATTTCAATGGTATTGGCGTGTTTTGATTTACTGTACTGCATGGCCTCATCCGGATGGCACCGGGAGCAGTCTTTGGGCGTGACAATGGATGCAATATCCATTTTGTATTTGTCCTCGCCCCAGGGCAGGTCAGAGCGGCCGTAGTATTTGGCATGATCCTGGGCGATATCCTGGTCTCCGGGTTGAACCAGATGGCAATCGAGGCAGGTGATATTGGCGTTGGCATGCCGGCTTTTCGCCCAGTCAGCAAATACTCCCGGAGTGGTTACCCGGTGGCATTCGATACAGCCTGGGCTTCGGGCGGCACGCTGCGCTCAATCCGGTATTCCTTCACTTTGGCGTAATTGGGCTGGGCAGCGGCAATGGCGACAAAACTTGTCAACATCAAGGCTGTTGTCAGCAATAACAATGGGAAATAGACCTTTCGTCGATTCATAAGCGTTGCTCCTTTCGTTTAAGTGACCCCTGAAAAAATTGAAGATTTCATCCATTGATCATAACTGTCGCAACCCCTTAGCCTGGTATGGTCCCGGCCGGGTTTGACGAAACATGACCCGCCCCTTGTCCGAATGCACCAGGTCATAGTGGCAGTCAACGCATTTTTTTCATACCCGGATCTCGCATACACCACGGACCGGTGTGCCAGCATGGCCCCCCGCCGGGTGGGCATATGCAGCAGATTCCGATGGCATTTCTGACATTCGCGGTTGTTGAATGCCTGGTAAGCAGCCTCCCTGGCACGTTCCCGGTCGTATTCCCCGACCAAAAAATGAGCAGCCACATCTTTCAGGCCGTGATAGCTTTTGGCAAAGAAAAAATTGAACATATCCTGGGGCGCTGGCAGATGACAGTCCATGCAGTCGACGACAACCCCTGAGGCGTTATTGCTGTGTGTAGATGAGCGCCATGCCACCACCGCCGGTTTGATTTCATGGCACGACGCACAGAACTCCGGCGTGGATGTTCTCACCATTGTATAATAAGTCATGCTGAACAAAGGGAAAGCGATAATAATCCCGATACCGATCAAAAACAGCGAAACAACAGATTTTTTCATAAGGCCTCCGGTATAAGATTAAACCCAATCAGCCTTGATTGATGCCTCATTTTTATTAATAGCCCTTAACATCACCGTGTGTCAATAAAAATTTTTTGTATCCATTGCTTTGACAAGGGAGTTTATTGGGGTTATATTTATAAAAATTCACTGGGGGTGCCGTTACCGGCTGAGAGAAGCTGTCCGCTTCAACCCTTGGAACCTGATACGGATAATACCGGCGTAGGGACAGTGTAACCCAATCCAGACCTTCACTGAAATTCTTCGCAACCCCGTGTCAATCCCCCTGTGAGAAGAACAGACAATTAACCGTGGAGGTTGAATGAAAATCAGATTGAACGGCGAAATGCTGAAAATTGTCGCGCCGGATATTCAGGCCCTTGTTACGGCCCGGAACCTGGATCCGTCATCCCTGGTGGTGGAGCATAATCACACTCTGGTCCGGCAGGCGGCATGGTCCCGAACCCGGCTGCAGGAAGGAGATACCGTTGAACTGCTGACCTTTGTAGGAGGGGGATGACCATGGCGGACACACTCACACTGGGCAAAAGAGCGTTTCAAAGCCGCCTGCTTACCGGTACGGGTAAATTTTCATCCAATGAACAGATCGGCCCCATGCTTTCGGCCAGTGGCTCTGAAATCATTACTGTAGCACTGAGACGCGTGGATCTTCAGGCCCCGGCCCAAGACAATATCCTGGCCCATATCCCGAAACATGTAACCCTGCTGCCCAATACCTCCGGTGCCAGAAATGCCGAAGAAGCGGTCCGCATTGCCCGTATCGCCAGGGAAGCCGGGTGCGGTGATTTCATCAAAATCGAAGTGATCACGGACATGCAGTACCTGCTGCCGGACAATCACGAAACCCTGAAGGCCTGTGAAATACTGGCCAAAGAGGATTTCATCGTTCTGCCCTATGTGATGCCGGACATCACCATTTCCCGGCAGCTTCATGATGCAGGTGCCGCTGCGGTCATGCCGCTGGGATCCCCATCGGATCCAACCGGGGGCTGGAGATGAAACCCATGATCCAGCGGATCATTGGGACCCGCCGGCTTCCGGTGATCGTGGATGCCGGGATCGGCCGTCCCTCCCAGGCCGCGGAAACCATGGAAATGGGCGCAGACGCGGTCCTGGTCAATACCGCCATTGCCACATCCCAGGACCCGGTCCAGGCGGGCAGGGCGTTTTCTCTGGCCGTCACTGCCGGACGGATGGCATACCTGGCCGGCATGGCCGGCCCAAGCCTCATGCCCATGCGTCCTCACCTTTGACCGGATTTTTGCAGGAGTAGGCCCCATGTCGTTTTCCACATTGTCCAATGCCTGGCAATCTTTTGATTTTGAGGCCTGTTTCAATTCCATTCCCCCCGGTGATGTCCAGAACGTCCTGGACCGGGCCGGCCATCAAGCCGGCCTGGAACCCCGGGACCTGCTCACACTGCTGTCGCCGGCGGCCCGGGATTTTTTGGAACCCATGGCACAAATCGCCCGTGACCTGACCTGTCAGCACTTCGGCAGGACCATCGGCCTGTATGCACCGGTTTACATCTCAGACTTCTGCTGCAACCACTGCACCTACTGCGGATTCAACGCCCAAAATCGGTTTCCCCGAACCCGGCTGACCCTGGATGAAATCGACACGGAAGCCCGGGCCATTGCCGGCACCGGGATTCGTCATATCCTGATTCTCACCGGCGAATCCCCAGGCAAGACACCTTTATCCTATCTGAAAGAAACCTGCCGGATCATGACAAGGTATTTTTCCTCCATTGCCTTGGAGGTGTTTCCTATGGCTGAAACCGATTACCGGGAACTGAAACAGGCCGGGGCGGATTCCTTGACCGTGTACCAGGAAGTCTATGACAAAACCATCTATCAAACCGTTCATCCCAGAGGTCCCAAATCCGATTACACCTTTCGGCTGTTCACTCCGGAACGGGCCGCCGCCGCCGGTTTCAGGGCCGTGAACATCGGTCCTTTGTTCGGCCTGGGAGACCCGGCATCCGAGGCGTTTATGGCTGGACTTCACGCACGGTACCTGGAACAGACCTGCCCCGAAGTGGAAGTGTCCCTGTCCCTGCCCCGGATGACCCGGGCCGGAGGCGCCATCGCACCGAGACATCTGCTGTCGGATAGACAATTCGTCCAAACGCTTCTAGCCTGGCGGCTGTTCATCCCCCGGGTAGGGATCACTATCTCCACCCGGGAATCCGCCGCTTTCAGGGACCGTCTCATCCCTCTGGGGGTCACCAGGTACTCGGCCGGATCCAAAACCGATGTGGGGGGATATGCCGTGTATGCCGACCGGAACACGGTCCAGTTTGAAGTGACCGATGCACGTTCCGTGGATGAGGTGGCAGCCATGATTCGACACAGCGGGTACCAGCCCGTGTTCAAAGACTGGGAGATATTCTGATATGAAAATCGGTATTGCCGGAGCCGGCGGCATCGGCTCCAATGTGGCCCGGCACCTGGCCCAGGCCGGCATGCCCCACCTGTTTCTGGTGGATTTTGACGAAGTGGCCCCTGGCAATCTGAACCGCCAGTTTTATTCGATCAACCAGGTGGGATGTCCCAAAGTGGACTGCCTGAAACAGAACCTGCTGAACATTCATCCAACCATGCGTGTGGAAACCTTGAATCTCCGGCTGAAACCTGGCAGCATGGCACGGATCTTCTCAGGCTGCGATGTGGTGGTGGAAGGCCTGGATGATCCGGCTGCCAAAAAGCAGCTGGTGGAAGCGCTTGCCCCATCCAGAACACCGGTGGTGTCAGCCTCCGGCATTGCCGGACATGACATGGATACCATTACCGTCCGGACCATCGGCAACTGCCATATGGTGGGGGATTTTTCCACGGATATCGCCCATGCCCCGCTCTTTCCCCCCAAAATTGCCATGATCGCCGCTCAAATGGCAAGGATTGTTCTGAGACTGCAAAACCGATTTTCCCACAGGCATTTACGGCATTCTGGGCGAGTCATTCTCTTTGGGCCGGTCCAATGTGACCACGGCCCAACTGCTGGTGGACAGCGGCATCAATATCCTTCAGTACCGGGAAAAAGCCGGGAAAAAGGATCGGAAAACGATGGTGGCAGAATGTGAAAAAATCAGGAAAATCACCGCAGACGCCCATGTGCCGTTTATTATCAACGATTTTCTGGATATAGCCATGATTACAGGTGCTGACGGAGTGCATATGGGCCAAACCGATCTGCCCATGCCGGCTGTGAAACAGCTGGCCCCCCATCTCTTGGCGGGCTGCTCCACCCACTCCCCAGCCCAGGCGGTCCAGGCAAAAGCGGACGGGGCCGACTACATCGGGGTCGGACCCCTGTTTGCCACCCGGACCAAAGAAGATGTGTGTGACCCTGTGGGACTGGACTACCTGGAACATGTCGCAACCCATGTGGATATTCCCTTTGTGGCCATCGGCGGGATCAAACGGCACAACCTGGCTCAAGTGGTGTCCCGGGGGGCAAAACCGTGTGTCTGGTCACTGAGATCATCAGTGCAAATGATATCGGCAAACGGATACAGGAGATCAGACACATCATGGAAGCCTCTCATGACCCCGTCCGCTGCCCTGGACAAAAATATTCAAAATAGCCATGTTATTCATTCAGTCGGTTATGATATATATTCGGATATAAGTTACGTTCATTTGACTTTTCCAACACCACGAAGTTAACGGAGGAAAAGTGTCTTCGTTAACTTCGCGATCTTCGTGTCAAAATAATTTCGATGGCCTTGAAGGCCTGAAATTGATGGGTTGCGGATAGAATGAATTCACCGTGGTCTGCAACCGGCTTTTGAATTGAACACAGGCGGAGCTTTAAGGCTGCAGGGCAGCAGCACCTGGCATTTGCCACACACATGGGTGGTAGGTGCCATATCTTTGAATGTGGCCAGGGTGGCCAGATTTTCCTTAAGCCTTTCCCAGCACTTTTTCCGGTCAATGCCGGTTTCCGGGGACAGCGCCTCCACCGGACAGCGTTTCACACACATCAGACAATTTTGCCCGTTTTTATACAAGCAGAGTTCCTTTTCCTGCACCAGTGGGCTGTCACCCAGATCCGCCGCCGTGACCAGGCTGCCCAGGCGCCCGGCACACCCGGACGGGGTGATGAACTGGGCGTTCACCCCGAACCGCCCCAGCCCGGCAATATACCCCAGGTGTTTATGGGACCACCGTGCCATCAGTTTTTCGTGATCGAAATTATGGGTAGCCGGCACCAGGGCACAGGCGTATCCCCGGCCCTCCAGAAACTGCTGTAGGTGTTCACACAAACGATTGATCAGGGTATTGGTGGCCTGATAAGCCAGGCCCCAGTTCCGGCAGGGTCTGGCGCCATTATGGTTTTCTTTGGCCAGTGCTTTGTTGAACGGCACAAAAAACACGATCACAGTACGGCCGCCCGGCAGCAGCTCTTCGGGAAGGGCATGGTCCGGGGCCGCGATTTCCGGCAGAATCCTGAACCGATCATCTGCCACGGCAAAGGCAGCCAAGGGTTTTCGCCAGTAATCCGGCATCTGTTGTGTTTCCGAATAGCCCTGTACATAGGTTTCTATTAATTTTCTGATATCATCGGGTGCGATTGAATCCAGCATCATCCTTCCATCCTTCATCTGGGTTTATTATTTTTACAAAATACGACAAAAAGCGTGCTAAATGCAAAATATTTTTCTGATATCTGTCACCCGGCCATAATGGCATTTTAAGTTGACAAAGACAAATGGGCTGTCCTATATGCAGCGAAGAATAAAAATTTGACGACCGTGCAAACCATTGATCAAACGGGGGTATTGGATGAAACCACACAACGTCTCTTTTCCACTGAAAATCCAGGCCGTCCTGTGTCAATTAATTGTCCTCCCCTTTTTTTTGACAAGCTGTAACACGGCTGTCGGCCCTGACTTTCAGTCACCGTCGCCCCGGTTACCCGAAACCTGGCAGGTTACTGAAACCGCAGACAACCTGTCGTCATTCGCACCCACGAAATTGCATGATGAATGGTGGCGCGTTTTCGATGATCCGGACCTGACCCGGCTGGTGTCAGATGTGAAAGAACAAAACAAGGATCTGGCGGCGGCAACGGCCCGCCTGGACAGCTATGCCGCAGCCTATGGCATGGCCCGGTCCGGCCTGATGCCCATGATCCATGCCCAGGGCGGCATCAGCCGGGAGCGGGAAAGCGAACGGGTCCGCAATCCCACCAGCCAGTCGGTCGCCGGTAATCCCACCTGGATGTACCGGGCCGGATTTGTAATGTCCTGGGAAATCGATATCTGGCACAAAATTCGCCGGAGCATGGAAGCGGCCCGGGCAGAGTGGGACGCATCCATCGAAGACCGGCGCAATCTTATGGTGATGCTCCAGGCCCAGGCAGCATCCGATTATATCCGGCTGCGCACGGCCCAGCAGCGGTATGCATTTGCACAGAAAAATGTGACACTCCAGAAAGAGACCTTGCAACTGGTTCAGGACCGGTTTGACGCCGGGTTGACCGGTGAGCTGGATGTGCACCAGGCAAAAATGAACCTGTCGTCCACCCGAGCCTGGCTGCCGGCCCTTAAAACCCAGCAGACCGAAGCCTTGAATGCACTGAGCCTGCTGACCGGGCGCCTGCCCGGCGAACTCAATCAATTTCTGACACCGAAATGGATTCCCATGGCATCCCCACTGCCCGAAATGCTGCCAGCCGAACTGGTGAGGAACCGCCCGGATATCCGTGCATCAGAACGCCTTCTGGCGGCCCAGACCGCCAGAATCGGTGTCGCCAGTGCGGATTTCTACCCGGCTCTGACCCTGGACGGCATGTTTTCCCTGACGTCCTCGGATTCCGGCGAATTTCTCTCGTCTAGTGCACAGAAACACCGCATTGGGCCTTCTTTCACCTGGCCCCTTTTTAACGGCGGACTAACCCGAAGCCGGGTTCAAATGGAAGAGGCCGCCACCCGGGCCGCCCTGGCCCGATATGAACAGACGGTACTCACCGCGTTCCGGGAATGCGAAGATGCTTTGGCCGCCTATATCAATGAAGGCGCCACTCTGGCTGCGCTGAATCAGGCGGTGGCTTCCACTCAAAAGTCGGTGAAATTGTCCCAGTCGCTGTATATCACGGGTCTTGTCAATTTCCAGAACGTTCTGGACATGCAGCGCCAGCTGGCAGCATCCCAGGATCAGCTGGCCCAGTCCATGGGTCAGTCCGCTGTCAGCCTGGTCGCTGTATACAAGGCGTTTGGGGGCGGATGGGAACCGGAATAACTCCTTTTTTGATTGACAGCAAACAGGATCTTATCCTATCTTGATTTTGGCATTGATCTCCTCTGTGGACAATAGAGGTTTTCAATGCCGAAACCATCCATCAAGGAGATCGTCTATGGCTGACAAACCCGCCGTCGGATGCAAGCGTCCCTCGGCCAAAGTAGAAAAACCTGAAGAAAACCCCGCAAACTCAAACCCCTGTGGCACAAGGAGACCACCCCATGATCCAGATCGGCCAAAAAGCCCCGGATTTCACAGCCCCGGCTTACTTCAAAAAAGAATTTATATCTGTTAAACTATCGGATTACCTGGGAAAATGGATAGTCCTGTGTTTTACCCCGGCGACTTCACTTTTGTCTGAGCCACTGAAATCTCGGCGGTCGCCGAGAAACATGCAGAATTTGAAGCCCTGGACGTTCAGGTACTGACCATGAGTGTTGACAGCATGTTTGTCCATAAAATGTGGGTGGACAAGGAACTGTCCAAAATGGTTACCGTCAAAACCGTCCCGTTTCCCATGCTGTCGGATGGCGGCGGAAACATCGGCAAAATTTACGGCGTGTATGACGAGGAGAACGGCGTGGACATCCGCGGCCGGTTTTTAATCGATCCGGACGGTGTTGTGCAGGCCTATGAAATGGTGGCGCCGCCGGTGGGACGTAATATCCATGAAACCCTGCGCCAGGTCCAGGCATTCCGGCTGGTCAGGGACGGCAAAGGCACCAAGGCGACGCCTTCGGGATGGAAACCCGGCAAAGCGGTTCTGGAACCCGGACCCGATCTGGTGGGCAATGTCTGGAAAGTGTGGACCGTAGACAACGCCTTTGATTGATTCTGAATCCGCCACAGGCAGCCCCGGGGCCCCTGTGGCGGACAGCATTGATCAGACCACGTCGCCGCCGCTGTTCATCAATGCGGACATACCGCCGTAAAGATACCCGATGCGGTGCAGGTGAACCGTCATCGTTTCATAGAGGCTTCATCCGTGGCGATCAGAATCAGCCGGGCCTCGGGCTCGATCGCCACGCCGATCCAGTTGGCGGCCTGTCTGGCAAACCCGGTATTGATGGATCCGGGAATATGCTCCTTCAGAATGCGGCTGTATCCCGGGTATCCAGAACCATGACCCTTTTTTCAATCTGGGCCTTGACCTGGGCCGGGTGCAAAAAAAAGGCCCAAGGGGTCCCGGTGCGGGATTTGAGTTCCTGGTTTCCGCCGACATGGTCCGCGTGAAGATGGGTTTCAAAAATCCGGGTGATCTCCATCACGTTTTTGCGGGCCGGCTCAATATACCCCTGCACATCCCTTTACGGATCCACCACACAGGCCACTTTTGCGCCGGGGAACCCGATGACTGAGGAAAGGCATCTCCATTTTTCCAACTGTCATCTGCTTGAAATACATAAACATATTTCCTCTCTGCATTGTGAATCACATGAATCCAACTGCTGGAAAAAAAATATCATAGGAATGTATTCTTTCAAACATGGTTGGCTCTTTTTTAAGAACCGTTAAGGATTCCCGTCTGTTTGTTTATCTTCTGAGGTATATTTTTCCAAGAAACTGTTTGAAATTTCGGCCGGATTCGCTATAAAATAGCTTTCTACCTCATGACTCGGACCAAAAGTGGAGATATTTGGAGGAACATAATGACGCTGGGGCGGGCAAAAAACTTTTTTTCTGAAATGATGACCTATGCCGGTATCCAGGTAAACGGAAACCGGCCGTTTGATATCCGTATCCGTGACGATCGATTTTATCAAAGGCTGGCGGCTTCTCCGACCCTGGGGTTGGGGGAATCCTACATGAATGGCTGGTGGGAATGTTCGGCTGTTGATGCGTTCATAAACAAAGTGCTTCGGGCTGATCTTCCCGCCAAAATCAAACAGGACCGTATCGCCGCACGAAACGCCCTTCTGGCGAGAATTTTCAATCTCCAGACCGGCAAACGCGCCTTTAAAGTGGGCCAGCATCATTATGACATCGGCAATGACCTTTACCAGGCGATGCTGGATCCGCGGATGCAGTATACCTGCGGATACTGGAAAAATTCCCGGAACCTGGACGAGGCCCAGGAATCCAAACTGGAGCTGATCTGCCGGAAACTGGCCCTGACTCCGGGAATGACCGTTCTGGAACTCGGATGCGGATTCGGCGGATTTGCCCGGTATGCCGCGGAAAAATACCAGGCTTCGGTGACGGGATTCACGGTATCAAACAAACAGGCCCAGTTCGGCAGAGAATACTGTAAAGGACTGCCCGTGGATATCCGGCTGGACGACTACCGCAATTCCAAGGGCACGTATGACCGGGTCGTATCCATCGGCCTCATGGAGCATGTTGGAATTAAAAATTACCGCACCTATATGGAACTGACCCACAAACGGCTTAAAAAGGACGGAATCGCGTTCGTGCATACCATCGGAGGGAATGTCACCACCAAGATCTGCAACCCCTGGACCGCCAAATACATTTTTCCCAATTCTGTACTGCCGTCCATTTCAGCACTGGGAACGGCCATGGAAGGGCTGTTTGTCATGGAAGACTGGCATAATTTCGGTGAAGACTATGACAAAACCCTGATGGCCTGGTACAAAAATTTCAAAGCCGCATGGCCCCGGCTCAAAGACCGGTATGGAGACAGATTTTACCGGATGTGGGAATATTACCTGCTCAGCTCTGCCGGGGGTTCCGGGCACGGTCCATGCAACTGTGGCAGATCGTTCTGACCCGTCCCGGCCTGCCGAAACCGGACTGCCGGATTTCATGAGATCTGCCATGGCCTATTCAGATGTAGTCATCGTGGGCGGAGGCCCGGCAGGGTCTGCCTGCGCAGCCCATCTCAAAAAAAATGGAATGGATGTCATCATTCTGGATAAACAGAGATTTCCCAGGAAAAAACTGTGCGCCGGATGGATCTCACCTGATGTGTTCAACGACCTTGAATGCCCCCTTGAGTCCTATCCTCAAGCATTGACCCGGATCCGCCGGATTCACTTCCACTTGTTCGGAATCCCTCTGCCGGTGAAAACACACCAGTATGCGGTCCGCCGTATCGAGTTCGACCATTGGCTGATCCAAAGATCCGGGGTGCGGGTGCACACCCATAAGGTGGAAAAGATCCATAAGGACCGGTCCCGGTACATCATCGATGATCGGTTTGAATGCCGCTGCCTGGTTGGGGCCGGCGGCACCCATTGCCCGGTTCACCGCGCCTTTGTGCCCCCGTTGCCGGTCCGGTCTGAACACGCCCGGATATCTGCGGTGGAAATGGAATTTCCGGGCCACCGGCGAATCCGGGAATGCCACATCTGGTATCTGGAAAACGGCCTGCCGGGATATGCCTGGTATCTGCCCAAAAAGGGCGGATGGATCAACATCGGTATCGGCGGCAAACAGCACCGCCTAACCGCCCGGGGAACCACCATCATGGATCACTGGCGCAGGTTTGTCCGCCGCCTGATGGACAGAGGGTTTCTGGACCGGAATCCCGGGAACCCAGCCGGGCATACCTATTATCTGCGGCATGACCCGGCCGGTACCACGCCGGACAATGTATTTGTCATCGGCGATGCCGCCGGCCTGTCCACCCTGGATATGGGGGAAGGCATCCATGCCGCGGTCCAGAGTGGAATTGCTGCGGCTGACGCCATCATTTCCGGCCGTCCGGTGCAAACGACCCATATTTCCCGATTCAGTTTGCCTGGCCTGGTGAGCGCCGGATTCCGTTTCGCTTAACCTTTGGTCCAGAGAATTGCCTTGCGCTTCTCCGGAATTTGCTGCTGAAGATCATCGAGTTTGCCAAAGGTCAAGATGCTGGCCATGCAGTGCTTGACACACGCGGGCGCCAGGCCCTGCTTCACCCTTCCCGCACAAAACACGCACGCTCTGGTAAACGTGGGAATATAGGTAATAAACAGCTGGTCATTGGGGAGCCGATGGATAAACTCCTTGACTTCCACCCCGCCCACCCGGCCCGAAGGTCGGTGATATTCCTGTTTGCAGGCCACCTCACAGCTTTTTGCACCCGGTGCAGTATTCATAATCGATGAGCATTGCATATTCTGACATGATCCCTATCCTTTCGCCTTGTATACCCGGCACAACATGCTTTTGATGGGTGCTCCCAGCCCGCCTTTACCTTCATTGGACATGGGGATGAGCTGATTGACGTTGACATCCCATACCCCGAACAGAGAGGGCTCGGCCCCCTCTTTTTCCGGAAACCACCAGCCATGTTCGGCCATGACCACATCCGGATGGATGATCGGTGTCGTCAGAGCCGTGACCGTGATCTTGCCCAGCCAGTTTTCCACGCACACTTTTTCCCCATTGCCGATGCCCAATTTTTCCGCGGTATCGGGATGAATTTCCAGTACCGGCTCTTTCTGCTGTTCTCTTAACCAGGGAATCTGCCGGTGTTCCGAATGAAAATAGGACCCCATTCGGCGGCCGGTACACAGGATCAATGGATATTCCTTGAAAAGATCCGGGGTGCTGACCGGGCTGTATGGGGGTTCTTCATGATACGGCAGGGGAGCAAGCCCCCATTTTTCAAGCCATGAAGAAAACAGTTCGATTTTTCCGGAAGGGGTTCTGAATCCTTGATTGCCGTCCGGCCGCAGCAGTCCTTTTTCATACCGGACATAGGGTTTGCTGGGGTGACCGTCCGGTGGCATGATCCAGGTTTTCTCCTGCAGTTCTTTGTAAGTCATGCCTGCAGATGCCAGCAGGCTGTCAAACAGATCCCGGGTGGAATCATAGGGAAAATCCGGCATGAACCGCTTGCACAGTTCCAGATTGATTTCGATGTCAGATTTGCATTCCGCCACCTCCACGGTTTTTTTGATGGCCTGGAGCGGCACCCACCAGCCTTGAGCGAATCTTTTTCCAGAAAACTGGCGGCGGGCAGAATCACATCGCACAGCATGGCTGTCGGTGTCATAAACAGATCCACGCATACCGTGAAATCCAGTTTTTTGATGGCATCCCGCCACTTGCGGGGTTCCATGCCGGTACAGGCCAGAGGGTTGGCGGTTTGGATCCACATGCCCTTGATTTCATAAGGATCACCGGTAAAATCTGCTCCAACACCTTGTCCGGCTGGGCCCAGGCCCTGAAATCCCGGATTGGGCCATACTCGTTCATTCCGATCCGCTTTTTGGCCACCTCATCGGGCAGACTTAGAATCGCGCCGCCGGAATGGTAGGGATAAGTGACCACATCACAGGCATATCTGGCAATGGCGTTGCCACCGGGAATATCCAGGTTCCCGGTCAGGCACCACAGATGATTGATGGCCTGGGACGTGGGAATGGTTGAGGGAATGGTATCGATGGGAAGTCCCCAATGCAGGGCTGATGGGGCACTTTTCGCATACATCCTGGCCCCTTCAACGATTTTGTCCGCCGGCACCCAGGTGATGTCGGACACCTTTTCAGGCGTGTAGGCGGCCGCGTTCTCCTGATACAGGGTCCAGACGGTTTTGACGGCTGCTGGGGACCCGTCCGTCAGGGTCACACTGAATTCGCCGGTCAGCGACGGTACTATGCCGGATCGCTTGTATGACTGATCTTTTGAATTCCACACCACAAATTCACCTAAACCTGCATCATGCACCACGAAATTCTCATTTGATCCGCCGGTCCGGATATGGCTTTCCCGCAGCAGCAAAGGGCCTTCATCCTTTTCCATGACCAGAAACGGCGCATTGGTCCATTTTTCCACAAACGCCTGATCCCAGAGGTTTTCCTTAAGAATCACATGGATGAATCCCAGGGCCAGGGCCGCATCAGTGCCCGGCCGCAGCTGGAGCCACAGTTTAGCCCGGGAGGCGATCCAAGTGCACCGGGGATCGATCACCAGCAGCTGGGTACCTCTTTTCATCAAGTCCACATACCAGTGCCCAAAAAACCGTCCGGACAGGTGGCAGGCAGGTTCTGCCCCCAGATGGTCACGGTCTCCGGAATCTGGTACCCGGGATCATCATACCGTTTCTCATGCCACTGGGACGCGTCCACTACGGCAAAATCCCCCTGGGTGATGGACATCATCATCAACCGGGGCGTGTAGCAGGAGATTCCGGAAAGCCCGAACATCCAGTTGGGACTGCCATAGGCGTAAGCCAGCATGGAGATCCATCCCCCAATGTCCCGGCCCGTGCCTGGTGAAAGATCACTGATTCAGGACCGAAATTTTCCCGGATTTTTTCATTTTTTCTTCGATCAGGTCAAAGGCCTCGTCCCAGGAGATGGATTCAAATTTTCCCTCCCCTTTTCTTCCGACCCGCTTCAACGGGGTTTTCAGGCGGTCCGGATGATACATGTACTGGGTCATGGACAGGCAACGGGAACACAGCCGTCCCTGGTTCCAGGGATGATCCGGGTCCCCTTCCACCTTGACGACCCGGTTGTCCTTGACATGGACCAAGACCCCGCAGCCCCCGTGACACCCCGGTCCCGGCGACCATGTGGTGGTTTTGACAATCTCAACCCCATCTTTCAGGCTCATAAACTCCTCCTTTGTTTATTCTGATGCACCGGCCTGCCGGGAAATCCACCGGCCCATGGCCGCAACCCTTTTTCCCATGGCCGGTATTTCATCTTCTCCGAACATCCCCGCCAGCACCACGCCCGCGAAAACCGCATTCCGGTGATCGAACACCGGGGCCGCCACCGCACGTATCCCGGCCGTCATGGATTCATTGTCCACAGCATATCCATTTTCCCGGCACTGAACAAATTCCGATTCCAGCCGCGCCCTGTCCACCCGGGCGTCTTCGCCGTAAAACAGCAGCTGCGATGATGCCAGTATCCTTTCTCTGATGCCTTTATCCATCGCTGCCACAATGGCTTTGCCATGGGCCCCGTGGGTGATGTGAAAACACTGATTCTGGCGAATGGTCAAAGACACCATCGCATTGCCGTCATATTTACCGACCACGTAAAACCGATCGCTGGATACGATTCCCAGCAGGACCGTGCAGGCGGTTTCCCGGGCCAGGGCTTGAAGATGGGTCCTGGCAGCCGCATGGATATCTATATCATCAATCGCCCTGGCTCCCAATGGGATAACGGCAGGACCCAGTGAATAGGTCTTGCTGTTTTCATCCCGGGTGACAAATCCGTATTCGCCTAATGAATTCAAAATGGAATACCCTTTGCTTTTGTGAATGCCGATGGCCTCACAAATCCGGGTCAGGGTCGTGTCCGTTCCCGATTGACTGCCCAGATACAGCAACAGCTGGGCCGCCTGACTCACTGCCGGTGACACCGGCCTGTCAGACATGATTTTGTTTTTTTTATCCATCCAGCCCCTCTGCCCCCTGACCCAGATATTTATTCTATATACAGAATTTAATTCGCTATATAGAATAAATGTCCCGGTCCTGTCAAGTCCATTCATGCTAAAAAGCCACTTGCCTGATTTTGGCCTTATATGGCAGGAAAGTGCTAAGAGGGCCGGTCCCGGTATATCATCGATGACCGGGTTGAATACCGGCGGCAGGGCTTCATTCACCCTGGACTTTCTGCGACAGAAGACCCTTTCGGCCGCTTAGCCCCCCCGATTGATTACAATTTTTCCTGGGTGCTGCCGGTTAATTAAGACAAAGGTCCTCTCTGTCCGCCATTTCTGGCACAATTTATGCAAAAATTTTTATAACTATTTATTTCATTGACAGCAGGAAAATTATGACCAGACCCCGCGGCAAAAAAATCCGGCACCAAGTCAAAGAGATCCTAACCCACCCGGACCGGGGAACAGCACTGGGACGGCTGATCCAATTTCCGGAAAATCAATTGAAAGGGCATCTGTTTTCCCATTTTTACAACCCGGACGCGCTGATCCGGTTCCGCAGCGTGACGGCCATGGGCCATCTTGGATATCGACTGGCACAAACCCACATGGAAAGGGCCCGGGACCTGATGCGGCGGATTCTATGGAATCTCAATGATGAGTCCGGCGGCATCGGCTGGGGTTCGGCTGAAGCCATGGGGGAACTTCTGAGCCGGCATCCGGGCCTGGCCGCAGAATTTGACTCCATTTTGTTTTCATTTCTGGATCCCAGAGCCAATTTTATTGACAATCCCGATCTTCAGCAGGGCATTTTGTGGGGGATCGGCACCTATACGGCTGCCGCACCCGACAAATTCACCGCCCACAGGTCCGCTTTGATCCTTCCGTTTCTGAAAGACTCAGATCCGGTAAAACGGGGATATGCCGTCCGGGTATCGGCCAATGCCGGAGGGGCGGCGCCGGACATGCTGCCGGAAAATCTGTCAGCGGACCGGTCGGAAATCGACCTGTACACGGGATGGGATTTCAAGACCGTTCGTATCTGCGACCTGGTTCTGAAAGCAACCCGAAAAAGAGATTTGACTGGATGACTGACAAAAAATGTGATAAAAATATCGCCCGCACCATTGATCTGGCCAAAGAAATGATCGACCTGGCACACCTGGGATATGATCACCATGAAGACCCCGGATGCGGGGTGCTTTACGGCATTCTGCTGGACTCCGGGTACCGGATTCTGGATCTGGCGTTAAAAGAAAAACAGGCGCATATCAACAAAGGGTGGTGGTATAATACCGTAAAGGATGATGAACAGCCATGAAACGACCGGCCATTGACCTGGGCTCCTGCATTTTGTGTGAAATCTGTGTGGAGGTGGCCCCGCATGCCTTTGAAATCAATGATTCCGGCTTTGTCCAGATCCGGGAGCTTGATGACTACGAGGATGAAGCTATTTATGAGGCCGTGAAAAACTGTCCCAAGGACTGTATTGCCTGGGAAGAGGATTGAACCGCTCTTCCCTGGAAACCAAAAAAATCATTGCGATTGATACATAAACGTGTCATTTAAGGCATCAGATGTGTGCCATATGAACCTTTTTGCCGCCAAAGATGACATGTTATGACAAACCCTGCCCACAGCCTGCTTGACCGGGACAACCTGAATCTGGTGCTGGACAATCTCAAACAGGGCGTCATCGCCCACACACCAAAACGAATTATCACGGTATTCAACAAAGAAGCAGAGAAAATCACCGGATACACCAAACAGGAAGTGCTGGGAAAGGACTGCCATCAGATATTCGGATCCCCTTTCTGCGGCACCAAATGTTCATTCTGCAATGATATCCCTGATTTTTTTCTGACACCAAAGAATATCCGATCAATTTTGTCACCCGCGAAGGGGATACCCGGCATCTGGAAATGAGCGTTTCACCAGTTATCGACAATCAGGGAGAGTTCAAAGGCGTCATTGCATCATTCCGGGATCTGACTGATTCCATCAACCTGTCTTTGAAAGCGGAAACCCTGTCCAATTTCAACGGCATTATCGGTAAAGACCGCACCATGCAGGAGATTTTCCAACAGATCCGGGATGTGGCGTTGTACAGTTATCCCGTGCATGTGTCCGGTGAAACCGGTACCGGCAAGGAACGGGTGGCCAACGCGATTCATGATATCTCCGCCTATGGGAACGGCGCATTTGTGCCGGTGAACTGCGGCGCATTCCGGAAGGCATTGTGGAAAGCGAGCTGTTCGGGCATGTCAAAGGCGCTTTCACAGGGGCGGTCAAGGAAAGAAAAGGACGGTTTGAACTGGCGCACCAGGGCACCCTGTTTCTGGATGAAGTCACGGAGCTGCCCTTGAAGATCCAGGTGAAGCTGCTGCGGTTTCTTCAGGAAGGCACCTTTGAAAAGGTGGGCGGAGAAAAAAGGGCATCCGTGGACGTCCGTATTATTTCCGCTGCCAACAAATCCCTGAAAGAAGAGGTCCGGTCCGGCCGGTTCAGAGAAGACCTGTATTACCGGCTCAACGTCATTCCCATTCATTTGCCCCCGCTGCGGAAGCGCAAAAACGACATCCCTTTGCTGGCAGCCCATTTTCTCAAACAGGCGGAACAGGAAAACAATGCATCCATGCCGGTCCTTTCCGGTGAAACCCTGAATCGGCTGCTGGATTACGACTGGCCCGGCAATGTCCGGGAATTAAAAAACGTGATCCAGTTTTCCGTAGTGCGGTGCCGGGGCAGACAGATCCTGCCCTCAGACCTGCCTCCGGAGGTCACCCGGGGATCCCGGTCTGCCCCTGTCCCCTTTGACCGCTTTGTCCCCGGACCATCAGCCTGATTTGGTTCCCGAATCCGGACCCGTCAAAGGCAGGCTGGATACCACCTCGGTCAAGGCGGCGTTGACCAGAACCGGGGGAAACAAATCCAAGGCAGCCCGGGTTCTCGGAATCGGCCGGGCCACCTTGTATCGGTTCTTGAACAATAATCAGGATGCCAGGGAATTCAGTGAGCGGTTCTGACATCAGGTTCGGCATCAGGATTCATTCATCCGATCCCGATATCCGTTCCAACTGTCAATTCAGACGTCAATGCCCGAACACCAGTCCCTGTCCGGTATCATCCACTGTAAAGCGGATTGTCTCTCCTTTGACAAACTCCCCTTTAACAGGGACAGAGACAGCGGATTCTCGATCTCCCGCTGAATGACCCGTTTCAAGGGACGGGCTCCGAAACTAGGATCATATCCTTTTTTCGCCAGATAGCCCATGGCAGCGTCATCCAGTTCAATGGTCAGACCCCGGTCTGACAAACGCCGGTTGAGATGTCTCATCTGGATACCGGCAATATGTCCAATATGTTCCCGGTCCAATGCGTGGAACGTGATGATTTCATCGATCCGGTTCAGGAATTCGGGACGGAATACCTCTTTCAGCGCCCGGGAGACACCCTGGTCCAGCTCCTCTTTGGAAAATCCGCCGCCTGAACCCGCATCCTGAAGAAACCGGGATCCCACGTTCGAGGTCATGATGATAATGGTATTTCTGAAATCAACGGTCCGGCCGTGCCCGTCAGTCATTCGGCCATCATCCAGCACCTGGAGCAGGATGTTGAACACATCCGGATGGGCTTTCTCGATCTCGTCGAACAGCAGCACGGAATAGGGCCTACGTCTCACGGTTTCGGTCAGAAAACCACCTTCATCATATCCCACATATCCGGGAGGAGCGCCGATGAGCCTGGCTACGGAATGTTTTTCCATGTATTCGGACATGTCCAAACGCACCATGGCCTGCTGGCTGTCAAACATGAACTCGGCCAAAGATTTGGCCAGCTCGGTCTTGCCCACCCCGGTGGGCCCCATGAAAATGAACGTTCCGATGGGCCGGTCTTCGGGAGACAGTCCGGACCGGGCCCGCCGCACCGCATTGGAAACTGCATCAATGGCCTGGGACTGGCCGATGACCCGGCGTTTAATATAATCCTCCATGTGCACCAGTTTTTCCTGTTCCGCCTCCAGCATCTTGGATACCGGGATACCGGTCCAGGCAGACACCACTTCCGCCACATCGGTTTCATCCACATCTTCCTTGAGCATCCGGCTGGTCTGCTGCAGGTCACCCAGTTCTTTCTTTTTATCTTCCAGGTCCCGCTGCAGCTGGATCATGGTGCCGTACCGGATCTGGGCGACTTTTTCCAGATCACCAGCGCGTTCCGCCACCTGGGCTTCGGTCTGGTTCCTGTCCAGCTCCTCGCGGATCCCAGAAATCTGCTGAATCAGACTTTTCTCATTGTCCCAGTGCATTTTCATGGGCCCAATCTCCTCGGACATGGCGGCAATTTCCCTTTCCAGCTTTTCCAGACGCTCTTTTGACGCCGGATCCTTTTCCTTAAGCAGGGCCTGGCGTTCAATTTGTGCCTGGGTGATTTTGCGCTGCACCTCGTCAATGGCCCTGGGCATGGAATCGATCTCGATACGCAGTCTGGATGAACATTCATCGATTAAATCCACAGCTTTGTCCGGCAAAACCGGTCCGCGATATATCGGTTGGACAAAATCGCCGCCGCCACCAGGGCGGAGTCTTTGATGCGGATTCCGTGATGCACCTCATATTTTTCCTTAAGTCCCCGAAGAATGGAGATGGTGTCCGTCACACTGGGTTCCTTGGCCATAACCGGCTGAAACCGCCGCTCCAGGGCAGCATCCTTTTCAATATATTTGCGGTATTCGTTCAACGTGGTGGCTCCCACACACCGCAGGGCTCCCCGGGCCAGGGCCGGCTTGAGCATGTTGGACGCATCCACAGACCCTTCGGATGCCCCGGCACCGACCACCGTGTGCAATTCGTCGATGAACAGAACGATCTCACCTTCAGCCGTTTCCACCTCCTTGAGCACCGCTTTGAGCCGTTCCTCAAACTCTCCCCGGAATTTAGCGCCGGCCAGCAATGCACCCATGTCCAGGGCCACCACCCGGCGGTTCTTCAGGGAATCGGACACGTCTCCTTCCACGATGCGCTGTGCCAAACCTTCCACAATGGCGGTCTTTCCCACACCGGGCTCACCAATGAGCACAGGATTGTTCTTGCGCCGCCGGGACAGCACCTGAACGATTCTCCGGATCTCCTCATCTCTGCCGATCACAGGATCCAGTTTGCCGGTGCGGGCCAGCTGGGTCAGGTCCCGGCCGTATTTTTCCAAGGCCTGGTACTGCTCCTCCGGATTCTGGTCGGTCACGCTCTGGTTGCCCCGAATGTCTTTCAATACGGACAAAATGGCATCTCTTGTCACGCCCTGACGGGTCAGTATCTCCCCGGATTTTCCTTTGACACCGGCCAGGGCCTGCAGCAAATGCTCCAGGCTGACATACTGATCTTTCATCTTGTCCGCTTCTTTGAATGCGGTATCGAGCACCTGCTGACTGTCCCGGGACAAATAGATATCCGCCGGATTGGACACTTGGGGCAAATTTTCCACCGCTTTTTTTCACTTCTGCCGTTACAGCGGACATATCTGCCCCGATTTTTTTCAGAATCGCGGCCCCAACCCCTTCCCGGTCCGACAATAGCCTGTTCAACAAATGTATCGGCTCAATAGCGGTATGATTTTTCCGCCGAGCCAGCTCGTGTGCGGACTGTAACAGTTCCTGGGATTTCATGGTCAATTTATCCAGTTTCATAAATTACCTCAAGCTCCTTTCATTATTAATTCTAATTTTGATCATAAAGTAATGCCACAAATATATTCGTCAACCAGATCCGTGTAATTTTCAGCCCCGAACAGATTTCTTCGTTGACACCCACCACTCTGTGGTATATGTTTTTGAATATTAAAGCTATCCGGTGTGAAAAACCCGGTTTTATGAACCGATTTCAAGGATGAACATGGATCCTGCCAATTTCAAACACCTGCGGACCCGGCTGAGTAAGACCCAGAAAGAGCTGGCACAGCTGATGGGAATATCCATCAAGGCGATTCACAGTTATGAACAGGGCTGGCGAAAGATTCCTCATCATGTGGAACGTCAGGCCCTGTTTCTACTTTACAAGTCCTTGAATCCGGATCCGGATACCCGGAAATGCTGGGATATCAACGAGTGTTCGGGCACCCGCCTGGAAAACTGTCCGGCATGGGAATTCAAATCCGGTGATTTATGCTGGTTCATCAATGGCACCCGGTGTAATGGAAAACCTTATCAGTCCTGGGCGGAAAAATGGAGGCCTGCCGGAAATGCCCGGTTTTCATTCAGTTTTTCGAACCAGACAAAGGAAGAATAGACAATGAATGATCTATTGCAAACCCCTTTAGTATGCCGAATCAGCGGCACTCATGTCCCTGATCCGCGCAGATCTTTGCCGGAAGCCATTGAAGAAATCATCCAAGCCTTAGATGATGACACCTGTTTTGCCATATCGGGGATGAACCCATTCATTTTTCCATCTCTGTGAGGGACATGATAGAAAAATTCCGGGAGGTGCTCTTTCCCGGATATTTCTCCAGGGAAAAAGTGGACTCAGCCAACCTGATCTACCATATGGGACAGTCGATTTCCCAGCTGTACGACATCTTATCTGAACAGATCATTCATGTGCTTCGCCACGACTGCCACCGGTATGACCTGGCTTGCACAGAATGCGAACCCCGGGGGCACGAAGCAGCGTTGACACTGATCAAAGCGATCCCGGATCTGCGCCGGGAACTGGCCGGGGATGTCAACGGGGCCTATGCCGGTGATCCGGCGGCCAAAAGCCACGATGAAGTGATTTTTCCTATCCCGGCCTGTATGCCACCATGGTGTACCGGATTGCTCACCGGCTCTACAAACTTAATATTCCCCAGCTGCCGCGAATCATGTCCGAGCAGGCCCATAGTCTGACCGGCATCGATATTCATCCCGGTGCCACCATCGGACGGCGGTTTGTCATCGATCACGGCACCGGCATTGTGATCGGTGAAACTTCAAAAATCGGCGACAATGTCCGGATTTATCAGAACGTCACCATCGGTGCCCTGTCCCTTCCCCCGGATGCCGGAGAAAAACTCAGAGGGGCCAAACGCCATCCCACCATTGAGGATGACGTAATTGTCTATTCCGGGGCCACGATTTTAGGCGGGGATACCGTGATCGGAGCCCGGTCCGTGGTGGGCGGCAACGTGTGGCTCACTTCCTCCATCCCGCCGGATACCAAAGTGTTCATGGAATCCCCCAAACTGGTTTACAAACACCCGCCCTCACACAAGGAACCTCAAAATGAAAAAACTGCCTGATATCACCGCAGCCTGCGGCAACACCCCCCTGGTCTATCTACAAAAAGCCAGCCAGGACAGTGGGGCGGAAATCTTTGGAAAACTGGAATATTTCAATCCGCTGTCCTCGGTCAAGGACCGCATCGGTCTGGCCATGATCAATCAGGGCCAGGAAACCGGAAAAATCAATCTGGACACGGTGATCGTTGAACCCACCTCCGGCAACACCGGCATCGCCCTGGCATTCGTGTGCCGGGTCAAGGGGCTGAAACTGATTCTGACCATGCCCGAGACCATGAGTATCGAGCGCCGGAAGCTGCTGGCCCACTTAGGGGCGCAGCTACACCTAACGCCCGGGGAAAAAGGGATGAAAGGGGCCATCGAAGCGGCCCGGAACATAGTAAATACAACCGGCAACGCCTGGATGCCGGACCAGTTCTCCAATCCGGCCAACCCGGCGATCCACCGCACCACCACGGGCCCGGAGATTTGGGATGCCCTGGATGGGAACATTGACATCTTTGTGGCAGGGGTGGGCACGGGGGGCACCATTACCGGGGTGTCGGAAATGATTAAGACGAAAAATCCCCGTCTGATATCCGTGGCGGTGGAACCGAAGGCTTCCCCTGTATTGTCCGGGGGCAGCCCGGGACCCCACAAGATTCAGGGCATCGGGGCCGGTTTTGTCCCCGCCAACCTGAACCGGGACATCATCGATAAAGTCGTCCCGGTTTCCGAAGACCAGGCCTTTAAAGGGGCAAAAGAACTGGCACAAGCTTACGGCCTGTTGTGCGGCATCTCTTCAGGCGCCAATTTTCATGCAGCCAAACTGACGGCCGCCCGGCATCCGGGCAAAACCGTGGTGTTCATCGTGTGCGATACCGGCGAACGCTACATCTCCACTCCCCTGTTCCAGGCGTGATACTTGTCGTTTGCCCCGTTGCCAGAGCACCTGTGTGAGACCCCCAAGCGGACAGATTCATGACAGGGCTGCCGACAGAGGATATGGAACACGTCTCGGCCGGATGATCCTCCCCACCGGAGGCGGCACTCTTCCATCTTCTTTTATCTTGTCAAAACCCCGGAGGTACAGCCCATCCATGTCAGATTCACCCGCCGGGAACCGGGGACAGTGGCCAGAAAACCAGAATCAGCGGCACCGCCACCAGGAGCACGATGATGGACAACGGCAGTCCCAGGCGCCAGTAATCCCCGAACTGGTAGCCGCCCGGCCCCATGACAAGGGCATTGGACTGGTGGCCCACCGGCGTGAGAAACGCGCATGAAGCGCCCACGGCCACGGCCATCAAAAACGGATCCGAAGAAAGCCCCATCTCTCTTGCCAGCGTCATGGCAATGGGTGCCATCAAAACTGCGGCTGCCGCATTGTTCACCACATTGGACAACAGCATGGTGCCGGCCAGCAGTACGGCCAGGGTTCCGGTACTGGAAAAAAACTGGACAGCAGTAGCAGTTTTTCGGCGATCAGTGCGGCACCGCCGGAACTTTCCAGGGCATGGCCCAAAGGAAACATGGCCCCGAGCAGCACGATCACGGGCCAGTCAATGTGCTCGTAAATTTCTCCTAGAGGCACGACCCCGGCCAGGACCATGATCACGGCCGCTGTCACAAACGCGATCTGAACCGGCAATACACCTGTGGCGGACAAGACCATGGCGGTTCCGAAGATGCCTACGGACAACGCCACTTTTTTCGGCCGGCCGATATGGATTTCCCGTTCAGCCAGAGGCAGACATTGAAACTTTTTGACCACGGTCTGCAAAGCCTCATCCGTGCCCTGGAACAAAAGGATATCCCCGGTCATAAATTTGGTCTGACTCAGGGCTGGTTAATCCGCCGACCCCGTCGCGCAATGGCCAGCAGGTTGACTCCGTAAAGCCTTCGAAGATAAAGCCCGGCCGACGTTTACCCGGCAGTGTGGATTCCGTGGTGATCACCGCTTCCATCAGCCGGATATCCTTGGATCCCAGGATGGCCCGACAGTCTCCCTTACACTCGGCCAGTTCCAGCCCCAGTCCGTCCATCAAAGATTTGAGATCATCCGGTGCCGCTTCTACCATCAGCACATCGCCGGATTCCAGAATTTCGTACCAGGACGGGGCCGGTTTGTGAACCTCTTTTCGAGTCAGGCTCACCACAGTGGCTTCGGTCTCCTTTTCCATAGCGGTAGTCAGATGAAAAATGGTCTGTCCCACAAATTTCGACCCCTCCGGAATGATGACCTCAGTGATATAGTTTTCTATTTCAAACAGCTCGTCAGGGGATGACTGGGCTTCCCGTTTGGGGGTCAGGCGCCAGCCGAACAGGGAAATGAACACCAAGCCGCTCAGGGCAACGCCGAGTCCCACCGGTGCGAAATCAAACATGCCGAAAGCAGGCAGCCCGGTGTCAACCCGGTACAACGCGATGATGATGTTGGGGGGGGTGCCGATCAGTGTAATCAGTCCTCCCAGCAGGGAACCGAAAGCCAGAGGCATGAGCAGTAACGAAGGGGATCGGCCACTTTTGCGGGACATCCAGATGGCCACCGGCATCAGCAAGGCCAGAGCCCCGACATTGTTCATTACGCTGGAGCAGATCACCACCAGTCCGGCCAGGGCCGTCACCTGAAGGGTTGGAACGGTTCCCACTTTTGCCATATGCCGGGACAAGAGATCCACGGCACCGGCGTTGAACAGTCCCCGGCTCAGGACCAGCACCGCTGCCACCGTAATGACCGCCGGGTGCCCGAATCCCAGAAACACCTGATCCATGGGAACCAGGCCGAAGACAGACACCATCAGAAGCGCCGTCAGCGCCACCAGGTCATATCTGACCTTTCCCCAGACAAACAGCACCAGGGTCATTAAAAGGATGCCGAATACCAGGGCCTGGTCCGTTGTCATGATCTTTTTACCACTTTGCCGTCTTTCCAGAAGGGTGACATGGCCCTGAGCGTTTCTATGGCCGGAACCATGGTATTCACGATATGATCCATTTCTTCTTTGGTGTTGAAATGAGACAGGGAAAACCGGATGGTACCGTGAGCCGACTTAAACGGTACTTTCATGGCCATAAGCACATGGGACGGATCCAGGGAACCGGAGGTGCAGGCAGATCCGGACGACGCACAGATGCCTTCCCTGTCCAGCATCAGCAGAATTGATTCGCCTTCCACTGCATCAAATCCGATGGACAGGGTATTGGGCAGCCGTTTTTCCGGATCCCCGTTCACCGAAACACCGGGAATCTTTTCCAGCAGATGGTTCTGCAGATAATTCCGCAGTTCTTTCACCTGGGTGTCCATGACCGGCAGATGCTTAGCCGCCAGTTCGCAGGCTTTTCCCAGACCGATGATGGATACCGTGTTTTCCGTACCGCCCCGACGACCCTTTTCCTGATGTCCGCCGATGAGGTAGGGGTGAAATTTGATTCCTTTTTTACGTACAGCACACCGACGCCTTTGGGTGCGTGAATTTTATGGCCGGACAAAGAGAGCAGGTCCACGTTTGCCGATGTCACGTCAATGGGGATTTTTCCGGCGGCCTGTACCGCATCAGTGTGAAACAGAATTCCTTTTTCAGTGACTTTTTCTGCGATTTCCGGAATCGGAAAAATCACGCCGGTCTCGTTGTTAGCCCACATCAAAGAGACAATGGCAGTGTCATCGGACAAACTGTCATACAGCATGTCTAAATCCAGGCGGCCTTTTTCATCCACCGTGATAAACACCGCATCATACCCTTTCTTATCCTGCAGATACTTGAACAGGTTTAATATGGCCGGATGCTCAACATTAGAGGTGATGATTCTTTTTTTATCCGGGTTTGCATTGAGCGCTGAGAAAACGGCACTGTTATCGCTTTCCGTGCCACAGGAAGTAAATACGATCTCCCCGGGATCGGCATGAATCAGGTCTGCCACCCTCTGCCGGGCCTGTTTGAGCTTTTTGCCCACCTGATCCCCAAAGGTGTGCATGGAAGAAGGATTCCCATAAAATTCCCCTAAATAAGGCACCATCTCTTCAATGACTTCATCCGCAACTTTTGTGGTGGCGTTGTTGTCCGTATAGATCACTTTCATCTGGATTATCCTTTGGCTTTGACAGAGTCGATCACTTCTTCAATCCGTTCCAGGCACTTACCGCACCCACCGCCGGCTTTAAGATAGTTGGTAACATCCTCTGTGGTTTCCAGACCGTTGGCTTTGACCGCATCAATGATTTCCAGGTCGGTCACCTCAAAACATTCACACACCAGTTCCCCGGGTTTCTCCATGATCTGGACTCCCCGGTAATTGGCAATGGCTTTTTTCAATGCAGACTTGCCCATGACCGAACAATGCATCTTTTCTTTGGGAAGCCCCCCCAGATAATCAGCAATGTCTTCATTGGTGACCTTGGATGCCTCATCCAGGGTCATTCCCTTGATAATCTCGGTCAAAGCCGAAGATGACGCCACCGCACTGGCACAACCGAAAGTCATGAAAGACGCATCCACGATCCGCTCGTTTTCATTCACTTTCAAAAACAGTTTCAGTGCATCCCCGCAGTTCAGGGAGCCGGTTTCTCCAATGGCATTGGCATCCTCAAGTTCCCCTACGTTTCGGGGGTGCAGAAAATGATCTTTGACTTTGTCTGTATAATCCCACATCTGTACTCTCCTCCAGATGAAATTTTTCGGTTATCCTTCTGTCTTGATGCCTGGGATTAAGATACTACAAAGTAGTAGATTGTCAAGCGTTGTTCGAACAGGGATGATTCCGGTCATAATTGCACCGGCAAAGACCGGTGGATACGGATCTGATTCAGATCGATGACCACGTCCCGGGTGATGATTTCCACACCTTGTTCCCTTGCCTGAAAAAAATTTTTGTGCATAGGCCGGATCGATCCCGGCCGCAGGCGCGAACCGGCGAGCATCCATGCGCTGGATCAGATAGAACATCACGCCCCGGTGCCCGGTTGCCACCAGGTGCCTGAGTTCATCCAGGTGTTTTTGTCCTCTTTGGGTCACGGCATCCGGGAACAGAGCCATGCCTTTTTCCACCAGGGTACAATTCTTGATCTCCACATAACAGTTCCGGCGGCCCGGCGCTTCCAAGGCCAGGTCCAGCCGGGTACCTTTACGGACGGTTACTTCAGATCGGACCGCGCCGTACCCGGCCAGTTCCGGAATCTGGCCGGTTTCAACAGCGGTTTCACCAGCCGGTTGGGCACCAGCGTATTGATGCCGATCATGGATGCCGGAGTTTTGATCAGTTCCCAGGTATATTTAAGTTTGCGGCGGGGGTTGTTGCTCGCGGACAGCCATACCGGACAGCCCGGCAAGGCACACCCTGTCATGGACCCGGAATTGGGGCAGTGAGCGGTCACCGTTTCGCCGGTATCCAGCCGGACGTCCGCCAGGAACCGTTTGTACCGCCGAATCAGATATCCCGGAATCAACGGTGGAAGTTTATATGCTGTTGAGGCCATAGCTTTTCCTGTAACGCGGTTTCACCTCTCAATCCACCAATATCCCGGCCAGATCCGTCATCTCCAGAGTCCGTTGAATCCCGAACCGGGTCAGACAAAAATCATATTTCACAGGATCGCCTGGCTGGATTTGCCTGAAACCCTCTGTGATCTCCAGGCAGGCGGCCCGATCCGGTGTTTTCCGCCGAGTGAATCCCAGGATCCGGCCGGCCGTGAACATGTGCCGGTCCAGGGGAATCAGCAACCTGTCCGTCCCCACCTGGTTCCACCCGCCCGGGTCCACCCGGTCACACCGCACCATCCACCGCAAAAAAAGGTGGCTGCGCTTGCAGGCGCTGTTCTTGGCCGGATCCGCCAGCAGATGGCCGCTGGCCCCGTGGGGGTCCAGTTTCCGGCACAGAAAGGTCAGCCCGGGCAGCACGGTACTGTCGTCCGGGGTGATGCCAGCCATGAAACAGGCTTCCAAGGATCCGTATTCCCGGATCACCCGCTGCATTCCGGTCATCAGGTGCATCACATGAGCCTGCCTGGCAAAACGGTATGTGAATCCGGCCAGGCCCCGGTCCATTTCCACCGCTGTCAGCCCGGCCACCCGTGCTGCCGGCGACGGCCCAAGAAAAGCGAGCACCTGCTCCACGGCCCCCATGATCATCTCCACCCGGCCATAGGCCAGGCAGGCCGCCAACAGGGCCGCGACCTCACGGTCCCGGAGATCGGGATACCGGTACAGGAACAGCAATGGATCCGGATTCACAAACGACCTGCGGGTGTAAATATCATACAGATGTTCCAGTTTTTGTTTCAGCTGCCGGGCCATGGTTTCTATACGGTCTTTATCCTTTGAAATTGGTTGTTTCAGCATGGGCCAAAGGTACCAGCCTTTCGACTATAATCCGGTTCACCGGCAAATGCAACTCAGGCCTTGATCCAGGGTCGACAGGGCATGGGGATGGTTTGCCCGACAGAAGCTCTTTCAAGGGAGGAAATTTGCTACCGAACTGTTGAGGCACCCAAAGATTTTGACCGGCAATCCCCCTTTCGGAAGACGGCAACTTTACCAGCCGGATCTCTGAACGGTTGCGGACGGCACCACTGGTTGTTGACAAACTTTTACCTTGACTCTGTCGGATAGATGAGCGTAACATATTTATTTTCAAATAGTCGAATCAAGGAGTAAAAAAAATGCTGCGGGCAAAAAAAATTGGGTTCATCGGCAGCGGGAACATGGGGGAGGCACTGGTATCTGGGCTTGTTCTTTCCGAGGCCAGCCGTCCGGAAAACATCATCTGTTCAGATGTCGATCCGGAGCTGCTGGCAACCATCGAAAAAAAATACGGTGTGGTCACCACCCATGACAACCTTGAAGTGGTCAGACAATCCGACATCATTGTCTATGCCGTCAAACCCCAGATTCTGGGCATGGTGCTCAAACAGACGGCACCGGTGCTGGATGAGTCCAAACTGATTATTTCCATTGCTGCCGGCGTGCCTCTGGCCGCCATAGCCATCGGACTCCAGAAAAAACTGCGCCTGATCCGGGCCATGCCCAATATCTGCGCATTTGTCAAGGAAAGCGCCACTGCCATTGCCGCCGGTGAATATGTGCTGGAAAATGACGTGGCCGAAGCCCGGGCCATTTTCAATTCCGTGGGAAAAACCGTATTCATCCACGAAAATGTGCTCATGGACGCGTTCACCGGCCTGAGCGGCAGCGGCCCAGCCTATATCTTCACCATTGTGGATGCCCTGGCTGATGCCGGCGTGAAAATGGGGCTGTCCCGAAAGGACTCGCTGTTTCTCTCCTCCCAGACCGTGCTGGGCTCGGCCCGGATGCTGCTGGAGTCCAGGGAGCACCCCGGCCAGCTCAAGGACCGGGTAGCCTCCCCGGGCGGCACCGCCATCGCCGGAATCCACACCCTGGAACAGGGCGGGCTTCGCACCACCCTGATCAATGCGGTGGAATCCGCCACCCATCGGTCCAAAGAGCTGGGAGAACTAATGGTTAAGGATTTTATCGAAAACCACAAAAACGGTAAATAATTCAGCATAAAAAACCGGGTGTCTTTTATCAGCTTCTAAAGACACCCGGTCCCTGGCGAGGGAACTCTAAAGGAGGCGGTTATGGGTTAAACTTCAAGTTCCTTTTTCAGCCAGTCTCTCACTCTTCCCTCCACGGCATATACCCCTTTATATTTGCCGATACCCTGCATGAATTCAACCTCCAAAAATTTTGGCAGCGAGAATGTTGCCAGGTCTTCGGAGTCAAATCCTTTTCTTCGGACCAGTGTGACCACCGGTGGATTTTTCCAGGTATTGATAACGAAATAAACGGTTTCGTTGTTATTGTCCCGAGAGTTGTAATAGGATTGGGACCTTAAAGGACCCCACTCCAGATGCAGGGCAATGGCTTCCTCCGGTGTCATATCCCAGTCCACGGAATTCAACAGGTTATAATTTTTCTTTATGTCCCCGAGTCTCATATCAGATCCTCCACATTCCGGATTGATTTACATGGTTTCTGCTTACCCTGCTAAAATGATCTGCAAATCCCGTACCGAAAGAAGGAAAAAGGGAAATTGATTTAATAATAGATAGTTATCATACGAAGATGAGAATAAACAAACAGGGAAAAACGAAATGAGACAAAATTGACTCTCCAATTCGGATACAAAACTGTATCGAATTGGAGAGAGAATCAATAATTTTCACACAGCCGTTCAAACCAGCCGGTGGGCCTGACACAGGCCGGACACTTATCCGGGGCCTTTTCTCCGGTATGGATGTATCCGCACCCCAGACAACGCCACCGGATCGGTACTTGATCCTGAAAAATCCGTTCAGATGCAATATTGCCAGCCAGATGCCGAAACAGTTTTTCGTGGTGGTTTTCGGCCACAATAATGGCCTCAAACGTATCCGCGGCCCGGGCAAATCCTTCCTCTCGTGCTATTCTCGCAAATCCCGCATACATGTCGGTGCCCACATAGTTTTCCAGTTTTGCTGACGAAAGCAGGTTGGAACGGGTATCTTCGATCACGCCAGCAGGAAAATGCCAGTTGATGGTCAATTCACCCCCGTTGAAAAATTTGAAAAACCGCAGCGCGTGTTCAAATTCCTGCTGGGCGGTTTCATCAAATAACTTGCCGATCTGAACAAACCCTTCATCCCGGGCCCTGTTGGCAAAAAAATTGTACCGGGTTCTGGCCTGAGCCTCTGCAGCAAAGGAGGTGTGCAGGTTGATCGCGGTTTGGCTTTCCCGGAACTTTCCCATGGCAATTCCTTACAGTCTTAAATGAGTCCACTTACTCTTCAATAATGATGGCTTCCGCGCCACATTCTGCTGCCGCCTGCCGCACCTTGTCTTTTAGGTGTTCCGGGATGGGATCGACCTGAATGGTGGATTTGAGTTCGTCTTCATCATATTTAAACACTTCCGGACACAGTTCATTGCAGTTTCTGTCACCCATACACTGCTCAGTAATCGTCACTTTCATAATCCCTCCACGAAAAATTAATATTGGTTGAGCAAAAACGTCACCGACCCGGAAAGCCTGGGCCGGATTCTCTCTTCACAGGCCGGATTCCCGGGTTTCTATCCGATTTTCTGCAGCCTGAAACTTGTTCATGAATTTTGTATCAATATAATCTTTGATTGTAAAGGCAAGCCTGCCGCTGAAAACGATATTTTTTTTCCTGAGCACTCCCTTTTTCCCGCCCAGATTGAACACCAGCAGATAATCCGGCCCGGGGTCAAACGCCTTGAGCGGTCCGCCGTCAAAGGCTGCCATCAGATTGTGGTAGAGTACCGGATTCTGCCGGACCGCATACACCCCCACCTTGTCCAGGGGTCTGGGCTGAAAATGGATGCAGTCACCACCCCCGAATATCTTTGGATCTTCAACACTCTGAAGATATTGATTGACCCGCAGCCCCTTGTCCGGCCCTACTGCCAGGCCGGAATTTTCAAAAATCGGAGAAGGAATAACACCGGCGGCCATAAAGGTAAAATTCGTGCCAAACTGCTGACCGGATTCAAGCGTGATCTGCGTTTCCGTTACAGATTGGACCCGGGCATTTTCCAGGATCTCGACCCCCGTTTTTCCAGGATTTGTTTCACCCGGCACCGGATTTTTCTCCGAATCGATCCATAAAACGGGAACCGCACAGAATGCGGATCTGAGGCATGTGTTCATTGATGTTCCGGGCCAGCTGCCACACATTCCCGGCCACTTCCGCCGAAGACGGCCCCCCGCCCACCACATTCACGATCCCCCTTTTTTCAGCAAACAGGGTCTTCAGGACTTCCGCAGCATCCATTAGCTGCTCAATGGGTTTCACCGGATACAAGTTGGCAGGGCGACCTTTGTTGTCAGGTTCCACCCCGGGCAGGGGGATATAGGAGCCGGCATTAAAAGAAATGACATCATAATCGATCCGGATGCCGGACCCGGTTTCCACCTGTCTATCTCCGGGAAAAATGCGAGTCACCCGGTCGGCGACAAATTCACCGCCCTTGTTTTCCACCACCTTTCGGGTGGCAAACCGGATCCGGTCTGGGGAATAGGTGCCTCCCAGCATGCCCGGCCCCATGCCGGAGTAGTAATGGAACTCCGAAGGACCGATCACTGTGACGCGGATTCCTTTGTCGACGAACTGCCCAAGCCTTTCCAGGGTGACCATGTGGGCGTGCCCTCCCCCCACCAGCACCAGATGTTTTTTCATGCTGTTTCCTTTCAATCTCGCCGGAATTCGATAAACCCGTTACAGGTTGTCCATCAGTTCACCCAGCTTCGCCAGATGCTGATTTTCTTCTTTGGCGATCTGCCGGACCACGGCCCGGGCATCCGGATCCGTCACCCGGTCTGCAACACGCTGGTAAAGGTCCAGAGCCTGGGCTTCAATGGACATGGCCATGGAGATAACTTCAGTGTCCACAGACAGATCCGGACCATACTGGTCCAGATACTGGTCCCGGGTCAATCCGCCCTCCAGGGCCGACGTTGTGATCCTGTCTTCAAACGCTGGTCTTGAAAGGTCTGTACCCGCCAAGTCCCGATACCGCTCAAACACCTGATCCATATGCTTTTTCTCAATGGCGGCCAGTTTCTCGAACAGGTCCCGGACCGTCTTGTCATGAGCTTTTTCCGCCATATCTCCATAGAACTGCTGCAGCCCCTGTTCCAGAGAATAGGCCGTGATCAGAAACACTTCGGCCGATTCATCCCCTTCAAACAGGTGCATGCCCAGGTTCTGAGGACCCACAGCGGTCTTGGATTGCCAGGCCTTAATTCCGCCGGACACATTGTACACTTCTTTGAATCCTTTGCCCGCCAGCATCTGTGCAGCCACCCGGCTGCGCCCGCCTATCGCTCAGTAAACCAGGGTGGGCTTGTCAGAATCCAATTCCTTTATCCGATCCGACAGCTCGGGCAAAGGAATCAGCGTCGCCCCCGGAATGTGAGAGTCCTGGTATTCACCGGGCTGACGTACATCCAGGATGACAATGTCACCTGGGTCATGGTCAGATATCATTTTTCGGGCTTCATGGACATTTTTGGATTTCACCGGTGTCAAAAACTGCAACCATTTCATGATCTTTCTCCTCATATTTGTTTGACAGGCCCAGCCGAAACCGCATAAAGCAGCCGGCTGCCGGAAGTCAACCCCAGCAGGTCCGCAGCTTCATAATCATACATAGCCCCGATGCCGCAACACCCTAAACCCAAGGCCTGGGCCGCCAGATACAGCCGCTGACCGATCCGTCCGGCATGCATCATCACATACCGGTATCCTCTTGGACCCAGGGCCTTTTCCATTTCCGCCAGATCCGTCGTCACAAGAAAATTGACAGCAGCCCGCCTGATCCAAGCCTGATCCAGGCATACCTGGGCCAGATCCCCGGCCAGATCCCCGGCCTGCCGGTAGGCCACCAGAACTCCGCCATCCCGGGAAAAGGAATACAGCCCGGCAGGCAGTCCTTCAAGGTTTTGACAAATCATGGCCGCCTGGATGAACTGTTCGGCTGAGGCCCCGGTTTCATCCGGATGATGACTGGTGAACATCTTGCGAAACACCCGGTTCAAAAAAGCGGGCCACACCGAAATCGGCAGTTCCCGGGTCACAAAATGACGGCGGGATCTGCGGCCAGCCACGGCACGTTCAAATGTCACCTCTGGAAACCGTGCCTGAGCCGGCACCGAAACCTCCGGGCCGGGTGCTCCGGCAAAAACCGGTGGTTGCAATTTTTTTCAGGCTTTCCAGCGATCCGGGTCCCTGCCTGATAGACGTCAGACAATATGTCATACTTTACCGGAGCGTCCTGGCCGGAACCGGCAACTGACGGCCTGGAAAGCACGGTAGCCGGCATCGGTGCCACCGCAGTCCCTGTGCCCAAGAAAACCCCCGCCAATGGCACTTCCAGGGATGTGTCTAAATTCACTTCCTTTACCAGGGCCTGGTCATCGAAATCATAACAGATTTTGGCCTGAACCCCGACGGCCCGGCGCCATCACCAATGCCTCAGCCAAATGGCCGGCATCCAGCAGCAAATATCTGAAAGCCCGCTCCCGGTACTTCCAGGCAGAATGAAAAAAAATCCCGGTGATGATCAGGCAAGTGTCTGCCGCACCCCGGTTCAAAAAGATGGATTCCACATCCAGGGGCCGCGGATTGATCCTTCCCAGAAATCCATGGACCGTATCACAATAATACAGACCTGTCTCAATAGCACCGGATTTGAGAACCGACAGATACAATTGAGAAGGATACAGGCCCCCGGCAGAAGGCACACTCCGGAACAGGATTCCCCGGGTCCGGTCCGCCAGAGTCACCCCATAGGCCAGTCCCAGGATTCGGGAAATCCTTTCCAGATCCACCCTTTTCCATCGGGCACCTGATCGGCCATCACCTGCCCGACCGTGATCTCCGGGCCATCAAGAATCCGGTTCTTTCCCCGATCCTGACGGATCCCGCACGCCCGGTTCAATGAAATCCGGTCATGATAGCCATATGTTTTAAACGGCGCCGGATAGCGGGAAAAATCCAGGGAATGGGGCGTTATCCGATGCCGGACATGGCTGGTGCGGCCATGGTACTGAACCGCCGACACCGGCTCAGCGGTGTTCTGGCTCATCATCCTCCTGAACCTCAGCTTCCATTTTCATCAGGCATTCATGACATTCCAGCTCGATATTGGGCACATCGCCATATTTTTCCCTGATCTTCTCTTCGGTCAGCGTGGTGGTCCCGGTGCATCCGCACCGGGGGCAGGACGAACGGATTCTGTATTTTTTTCCCATTCTGTCCGCCTTCAGTCTTTTCCAGAAATTCTCGGGTCATTGGGTTTTCCCGCACAATCAGGCGTATAGCATGAATTGTCCACAAACGAACAGTCTTTCTTGCAGCTCGGACATTTTTCCGGCGGCGTGTCCGCCTCCAGGTTATATCCGCACTGGTCACAAATCCAACTGGTCATAACAACCTCCTTGATTCATAAGTTTTCAGGTGTATCACAAAAAACCTGCCGGTGACTGGAATTTGAACAATACAAAATACATGCCGGCAGGCGCTTTTTATGCTAAGACAAAGACTCATTGGTTCAGGATAACACAGCACCGGGCCCAGTCAAACCTTATTATATGAAAACACGCCGGTCCGGCCCCTTGTCTGCCAAGCGGCCGCCCGCCCCAGGCCAGGGAAAAAAGAAAAATGCCGTCAATGTCTTGACTCCGGAGTTTCTTGACATCACAGGGAAGTATGCCATATATACGTAAAGATTTACAATGTTCATTAATTTACCACAGCTGTGCAGGTCCTCTCTTCCGGAAAATTTGCAACCGGACGAAAACTGTCACGGAGGAACATACTGCACATAAACATCGTTTACCTGTAAACTTAAAAGGAGACACACCATGGGACTCAAGGAAGAACTGGAAGAAAAAGCCGAGGAGTGTGACGCGCCGGAAGAGTACATTGAAGTCGCCAAAGAGATCGTGGAAGGCCTGGATGACAAGGAATGGGCGGCCGAACTGCTGGAGGAAGGGGCAGAATGGGCTGAAACCTGGGAAGACTCCGTCACTTACGCCAAAGCCTGCCTGGATATCCTCGAGAATGACGAAGCCGCTGCCACTCATCTGGATACCGGGAAAAATCTGTGCACCTCCATTGAGGATTTCCTGGGGTTGGCAGCCGCAGCTCTGGAAATGGGGCAGAAAGAGGTCGCTACGGAAATCTACAACGCTGCCGGCACCAAATGCGTGAAAACCTCGGATTTCCTGGAGCTGAGCAAAAGTATTTCAGACGTTCTCAACGATTCGGAACTGGCGGAAAAAACCGTTGAAAAAGCCTTTGCAAAATGCAGCAAAACCGAGGATTTTGTGGTGTTCGCCAAATCGGTGCTGGACATGTTCAAAGACAAAGACCGGGCCAAAGCCGTCTATGCCAGTGCCATGGAAAAGGCATCCAAGGCCGAGGATTTTGATATCCTGGCCGCCGGGGCGGTCAAGGATCTGGAAGACAAAACGCTGGCCCGGCAGATCTATGAAAAAGCGCTGTCTTCGCTGGATTCAGGCAACGAATTGCTCAAGTTTGCCCGAACCGTCAATGAAAAACTGGATGACCCGGATTTTGTGAAATCGATCTACAAAAAAGCGGAATCGGTTTACACGGAATTTTCCGATTACCTGAAGCTGGGAAAAGAGGCATTTGAAGTCACCGGGGACGCGGCGTTCGCCTCCGGAATTTTCAAGATTGCCGCCGCCACCAACCCCGCTTGCGCCCAACTGGTGGATTTGGCTGTGGCCATGGCCAAAGACCTCAATGACAAAGACGCAGCGGAGAAGGTTCTCAAACAGGCCCAGGCCGCAGTCAAAAGCAACGCGGATTTTATCAAAACCGCCAAGGCCATTCAGGAAATTGTCACTGATGACAAGGAATGGATCGATGCCATCACATTTCAGCTCGAAAAACGGGAAGAGTTCAAAGACCTGTATGCGGATTTCATCAACCGGGAGCAGGAGACCAAATCCTGTGCCGCCAAGCGGGCTTTGGCCCATGAAATTGTGGAAAAAACCGGGGACACCTATTATGGATCCAAGATCTACCGCCAGGCCCAGGCTCGGACCCGAAATTTCAACGATTTCATTAAACTGGGGATGAGCATTCATCAAGATCTGGAAAACACTGCCTGGGTCAAAGAAATTTTCACCGACCTGCTGGAAAAATGTACCACCTTCAGTTACTATAATGAACTGACCGATGCCATTACCGCCACCCTTAAAGACGATGCCTGGATCAAGGATATCTACAAAACCGTTGAAAAACAGGGGACTGACAACAGCGAACGGGTGAAACTGGCTGCGGTCGTTGCCCAAAAGTTCAATGACAAAGACTGGGCAAAAAATCTTTTGGAAGCCGCTGAACAAAACAGCCGGACTCCCTACGACCTCACTTTTGTCGGCGGCGCGTATCTCAGGCTTCTGGATGATCAGGACAAGGCCATTGCCCTGTTTGAAGCGGCAGAGGCACAATGCACCGATCAGGCATCCTATGCCGGACTGATCAGCCTGATTCAGGGTCAGACCAAAGACCCCGCTTACCTGACCCGGATTCTGTTATCAGCCCAGAAAAACTCTCGAATTTCGATGACCTGCTGTTTCTGGCGGAAACCGCCTGCATTCAACTAACAGATTCCCAGCCGGCATCCCGGCTCTATGCCAGCGCAGAAGGAAAAGCAACGGACAACCGCCAGCTGTCCCGTCTGGCGACCAGCCTGAACCAGCTGAAGAAAGACAGTGCCTGGGCTTCCAGGGTGTTGCGGAAAATCGCCTGATGCACCGGTTTCTGCACTGGATGAACCCACCGGGATGATGACATCATGATCCGTATGTTTAAAGGGTTGATCATTCCGGTGATCATTCTGGGCGTGTATTTTTTTCGACAGGTCCGTGGCTTGATCCCAAAAAAAACAGCCTCAAGGCGGAAAAATCTGGGCCGCCCCGGTGGAAACCGCTCCCATAGCCCAGGGTCCCATGGAACTGCGCCGGACCTTCAGCGGCTCCCTGGCATCCAATGCCGAATTTCTGGTGGCCCCCAAGGTCAGCGGCCGGGTGGAATACATGGCTGTGGACATCGGAGATCCGGTCCTTCGGAAACAGGAAGTGGCCCGTCTGGATAATGACGAATATATCCAGGCCGTGGCCCAGGCAAAAGCGGACCTTGCAGTAGCAGACGCCGACCTCACCGGTGCGGAAAACGCTCGGGACATTGCAAAGCGGGAATTGAGCCGCATGGAAACCCTGAAAAACAGGGGGGTGTCTTCCGCCTCCCAGGTGGATGCGGCCCGGGCAGCGTGGCTGGCTGCCAAAGCCCGGGTGGAAACCGCCCAGGCACGGGTATTGAAAGCCCAGGCCCAACTCGAAACCGCCCGGATCAGGCTGGGATACACATCGGTATTCGCGGACTGGACTGGCGGGAGCGATACGCGTTTCATGGCCGAAAAATTTGTGACCGAGGGAGACACCGTGTCGGCCAACACTCCGCTGGTTTCCATCGTGGAACTGGACCCGCTGATGGCGGTTTTCTTTGTCACGGAAAAGATTATGGCCGGCTCGACATCGGCCAGCGGGCAATCCTTTCCACGGATGCATTTCCGGACCGGTCTTTCCAGGGGCAGCTGGCCCGAATTGCGCCGGTATTCAAGCCTCAGACCCGACAGGCCCGGGTGGAAGTGCAGGTTCCCAACCCGTCCCTGGATCTCAAACCCGGGATGTTCGTTCGGGTCACCATTGTGCTGGAACAGGTGACAGACACCCTGATGGTCCCGGAAACCGCGCTGGTGATCCGGAATTCGGAAACCGGGATTTTCGTGGTTACCCCGGATCACCAAAAAGTGGCCTGGCACCCTGTGGTGACCGGGATCCGGCAGAATCACCTGGTCCAGATCCGGGGAGCGCAGGTATCCGGCTTGGTGGTGACCCTGGGACACCAGCTGCTGGATCACGGTTCTCGGATCCGGATCGTTCATCAGGACCGATAGCATGAATCTGCCGGAATTCAGTGTTCACCGACCGGTGTTCATCACCATGGTCTTTCTCATGACCCTGGTGATCGGTGCGGTTGCCTTGAGCCGGCTCAAAATCGACATGCTTCCGGAAATCGAGATGCCCACCCTGAGCATTCGAACGGAATTCAACGGCGCCAGCCCCGAAATCATGGAACGTCAGGTGACCCGGGTGATTGAAGAAATCGTTTCCACGGTGCCGGGCGTGGAAGAGATCACTTCCGACTCATCTGAAGGAAACAGCAATGTGCAGGTCCGGTTCACCTGGGACACAGATATCGATTTTGCCGCCCTGGACATCCGGTCCGTCCTTGAGGATGAATTCGATGAACTGCCCGATGACATTGAACGGCCCAAAATCCGCAAATTTGATGTCGGCAGTTTCCCGGTGGTGCTGCTGGGTATCTCCAGCCGGCTGGATCCGGTGGACCTGACCCGGCTCATTGAAGACGAGATCCGGTACCGGTTTTCCCGGATCCCGGGCGTGGCACAGGTGGACATATGGGGCGGCTTCCACCGGGAAATCCGCATCGAGCTGGATCCTGAACGGATCATGGCTCTGGGGCTGCCCCTGGATCAGATCATCCGCGCGGTCAGGCAGGCCAACCTGGACCCGCCTGCCGGCAAGCTTGAACAGGGGCGCTATGAGATCCAGCTAAGAGCCCCGGCCCAGTTCACTGATCTGGATCAGATCCGGAACACCGTGGTTGCTCGTCAGGACGGGGCTGCCGTGACCCTGGGGCAGGTGGCCCGGGTGAACGACACGTATGAAAAACTTACCCGGATCATCCGGGTCAATGGAGAACCCGGTATCCGGGTGGCGATCCGAAAACAGTCCCAGGCCAATACCGTGGAAGTGTCAAACCGCATCCTCAAAGAAATCGATGCCGTCAATGACTCCATGCCCCAGATCCGAATCATCCCGGTCATCAACCAGGGAAACTTCATTCAGCGTTCCATCGCCAATGTGGCCCGGTCCGTGATGTACGGCGGCGGCCTGGCCGTTCTGATCCTTTTGTTTTTTTTGAGAACTGTGCGCAGCACCGTGGTGATCGCTCTGGCCATTCCCATTTCCATGCTGGCCACCTTTGCCTTGATGTTTTTTTTCGATCTCACCCTCAACCTGATGACCCTGGGAGGGATGGGCCCTGGGGGTGGGCATGATGGTGGACAATTCCATCGTGGTTCTGGAAAACATCTTCCGGCACCGGGATGAATACGGCACTTCCCCGGAAACAGCATCTAAACAGGGGGCCATGGAGGTGGCACCAGCCATTCTGGCCAGCACCATCACCACTCTGGTCATTTTTTTACCCCTGATCTTTGTCCGGGGCATCTCCGGGATTTTGTTCACGGAGATGGCCTATGTGATTATCTTTTCTCTGACCTGCTCGCTGCTGGTGGCCCTGTCTCTGGTTCCCATGCTTACCTCCCGGCTTCTGGGCATCAAACCGCGGGACAAAAACAGGTCTGCCCTTTCGATCCTGTTTTCACTGTCAGAGTCCCTTTTTCTTGCTTTTCAGCACGGGTATAGCCGGATTTTAACCCTTGCGCTGAACCGCCGATGGATTCCCTTGATGGCCACAGCAGCCGCTCTGGGCGGGGCCTTGATGCTGGTTCCGAAAATCGGCACGGAATTTCTTCCACCCAGTGATGAAGGGGAAGTGCGGATCACTGGAGAAATGGAGGTAGGCACGCGGCTGAACCTGGTGGACCGCCAGAGCCAGTGGATGGAATCCATCATCACCCCGGCCGTCCCGGAAGCAGTCTCCTCCGTGGTCAGTGTCGGTGCGTCCGGACACCGGCCCGGCAACACCGCAAAAACCGAAATCCGCATCTCCCTGACGTCCGCTTCCCAGCGGGACCGTTCAAATATCGACATTGCCCGTGACTTGCGTCAGCGCCTGAGCGGCCAGATTCCGGGGATGCTCGTCCGGACCCGGGCTCCCCAGGGCCAGTTTATCATGGAACGGATTCTGGGCGGAGAAGACGGCCTTCATGTGGAAATCCGGGGATTTGATCTGGATATTCTGGCTTCTCTGGCCTCCAGGGCGGCAGAACTTATTGAAACGGTTCCGGGAGTAACGGATATCGAAATCAGCCGGGAGGCCGGCACCCCCCGCAGGGAAATTCATGTGGATCGGGACAAAGCCGCGGACCTGGGTTTAAGTGTCCAGAATATCACCGATGTTCTTTCCACGGCCGTGGCGGGTGCAAAAGCCGGTGAATACCAAACCGAAGGGGAATCCTACCGCATCTTTGTCCAGCTCAGGGATGTGGAGAACCAAAGCCTTGATCAAATCCTGAACCTCACCCTGACCACTGCCTCCGGACAACAGGTGGCCCTGACTAATCTGGTATCTGTTTTTTCAGGATGGGGGCCGCAGCTGATTGACCGCAAGGACCAGCAGCGCATCATTACGATTTCCGCCAATGTCGCGGGCCGGGATATGGGCTCCGTGGCAGCGGATGTCTCCGGACTTCTGGATGGAATACCCCGGCCGACCGGATATGATCTGGGGGTGGCCGGGGACTTTGAAGAACAACAAAAAGCGTTTCGGGAACTGGTGATTTCCCTGATTCTGGCCCTGGTTTTGGTTTACATGGTCATGGCCTGCCAGTATGAATCCCTGGTCGATCCCCTGGTGGTGATGTTCTCCGTTCCGTTTGCCGCCATTGGGGTTCTGATCACGCTTTTTCTCACCCACACGACCCTGAATGTCCAATCCTATATCGGCTGCATCATGCTTGGAGGAATAGTGGTCAACAACGCCATCCTGCTGGTGGACCAGTCCAGCCGGCTGTCTCGCCGGGACATGACGGTGCAAGATGCGGTGATGGAAGCCGGCCGTCGCCGGCTGCGGCCCATTCTCATGACCAGCCTGACCACCATCCTTGGGCTGACACCCCTGGCCCTGGGGATCGGTGAAGGGGCTGATGCCCAAGCTCCGCTGGCCCGGGCGTGGTAGGGGGGCTTACCGGTTCCACCCTGATCACCCTTTTGCTCATTCCGGTCATCTATTCTTTTTTTCATCCGGACTCAAAAAAGACGAGGCCATGACATCCCGATTTTTCCATTTATCCGTTTCTACCGTTCATGCACTGGGTTGCCTGTTCTGTGTCTGGCTGCTCACCGGCTGCACGCCGGCCGGTTTCCAAATGACCGGGGCCGAGAACCTGGAACCCCATGTACCCGTCCAGACCGAGGCACCGGTCGAAAGCATGAAAAGCTTTGAATTCACTCACCAGGATCCGCCGGCTCCTGTTCCTGAACCCGCGGGTCAGACACTGACCCTGTCTGTAGAACAGGCAGTGATGCTGGCTCTGGCCCACAATCACGACCTGAAAACCCGGCAGTTAGGCCCTGTCATCGCCGGTGCCTTTGAGCAAATGGAAAAAGGCCGGTATGATCCGGAGGTGTTCGCTCAAATTGATGTCACCCAGGAACCCATCAACAAAAACGATTCCGGTGATCTGGCCCTGGCCGCCACTGTCGGCGTCCGCAAATCCTTTCCCATGGGCACCACATTCGGGCTGGAGACGGGCCTTGAGCAGGACCGTGCTTCCCGGACCACGGACACGGATACGGACAAAGCCCGGATCACCCTGTCTGTCACCCAGGCCCTGCTCCAGGGAGCCGGACCTGCCGGCGGGCTGGTGACCATCCGGCAAGGTGAACTGGAAACCCGGGCCAGCAGTCATGAATTGACCGCCTATGTCCAGGCCCTGGTGGCGGAAACCGAAATCGCCTACTGGCAGTATGTCCTGGCCTGTCAAGAGCACGCCATCGTGGAACGGTCCCTGGCCGTTTCCAAAAGACAGCAGACCGATGTACAGCACCAGATTGAGGTGGGGTCACTGCCCCGCAATGAACTGGCCGCCGTGCAGTCGGAAGTGGCCCGGCGGAAACAGGCCCTGATCGACTCCGCCAATCAGGTGGAAACGTTTCGGCTAGCCCTGCTGCACCTGATCGATCCGGGGATGGCAGGCTACCTGGACCAAAACGTCCTTTCCGTAAGTGATCCGGTCATCGACCCAGACCCTGTCGACGACATCAAAGACCGTACCGAACTGGCCGTGAAACTGCGACCGGACCTGGCCGAAGCCCGGCTGCGTCTCCAGCAGCATCGTCTGGAAACCATTGTCACTCATAACGGATTGCTGCCCCGCCTGGATTTCTTCATGGACTTAGGCATTGCCGGATTCAGCCGCCGGTCTTCAGAAGCGCTTCAAACCCTGGACAACGGGGATCTGGAACTTTTTGCCGGCGTGTCACTGAGCCGGTTTGTGGGAAACCGTCCGGCCAGGGCCCGGCATCAGGCCGCCCTTGCCACCCGTCAACAGGCAATGAAAGCCCTTGAAAATCTCGGCCGGACCATTGATCTGGATGTCCGCCTAGCAGCCAATGAACTGGAACGGGCCCGGCAGCAGATTCATGCCTCCCGGATCACCCGCCGGTCAGAAGAGCAGACCGTTCAGGCAGAGATCGAGCGGTTCATGGTGGGGGCCGGGACGGCCCTGCTGGTGGCCCAGGCTCAGCGGGACCTGCTGATCAGCCAGATCGCGGAAGTGCGGGCCACCATCAACTACCGCATTGCCCTGATCCGGCTGTTTCTGGCCGAAGGCAGTCTGCTGGCCCGCCGGGGCATCATCTTTCACGAATAATAATTTTGCTTGCTTCGGATGCCCAGATGATATGGTAACCGCGCAACTGATTGAACCAAGGAGAGTCTCCCCATATGTTACCCGCCCTGTGTGCTGTGATCGCAGGCTTGATTTTGCTGGTCTGGAGTGCGGACCGATTTGTGGCAGGAGCGTCCGCTGTCGCATCTCACTTCGGCATGCCCCTTTGATGATCGGCATGGTGATCCTGGGATTCGGCACGTCGGCCCTGAAATGGTTGTGTCCGCCCTGGCTGCCTTTCAAGGGAACCCTGGCATTGCCCTGGGCAATGCCTACGGTTCCAACATCGCCAATATCGGACTGATCCTGGGTGCCACCGCCTTGATCAGCCCCATTGCCGTCCATTCCCGTGTACTGCTACGTGAACTGCCGCTGTTGCTCCTGATCACGGTATTTTCGGTTTTCCTTTTGTGGGATGACCGTCTGGGCCGCCTGGATGCATTCCTGCTCCTGTCTGTCTTCAGTGCCGTCATGGGCTGGACGATCCGCCAGGGATGGCAGGTCTCCAACCAGTATCCAGCGGCAGCCACCGGCATTAATATCGATATCCCGGCAATGTCTCGGAGTCTGGCTTATTTCTGGCTGGTCGCCGGGCTGACGGTCCTGCTCATCAGTTCCCGAAGTCTGGTCTGGGGGGCCGTGGAAATCTCTCAGACCCTGGGGGTCAGTGACGTCATCATCGGATTGACCATTGTCTCCATCGGCACGTCCCTGCCTGAGCTGGCATCTTCCATTGCCGCCGCCTGCAAAGGCCAGCATGATATGGCCCTTGGAAATGTCCTTGGATCCAACCTATTCAACACCCTGGCCGTGGTGGGCATTGCCGGTGCCATCACCCCCTTTGACACAGACCCCGACATTCTGGTGCGGGACATGCCTGTCATGGGCATGCTGACGCTGTTGATATTTTTGCGGGATACGGGTTCAAGGGCCAAACCGGCCGGATTAACCGCTGGAAAGGTGCCCTGATGTTTTCCGCCTATATCGCTTATATCGGCTTTTTGATTACGACCATTGCCAGGCCCATGACCTAAGGGTTATCATGGAATAAGGCCACTGAACAAAGTGCCGCCGGAACCCGTCATACGGCCGGGTCAGCCGGTACAGCCAGGAGGATACCCGTGCCTCCAGGCGAGGAGACAGGCGGTCAAAAACCTGCTGATGATACCAGTCGATCCAGGATCTTTCCGCATCCGCAAGCAGATTCGTATCGATCAGGTCCCGTTCAAAATGACACCAGGTCAAATTTTCAAATGTCAGAAACCGGCCGAATTCCGTCTGGCATGCATCGGTCACCAGCACCATGTTTTCCAGGCGGATGCCGTATTCACCTTCCCGGTAGATACCGGGTTCGTTGGTTAACACCATGCCTTTTTCCAGGGCCGCATCCACAGGATGGGGGCTGATCCGGGCCGGTCCTTCATGGACACACAGAAAAACCCCACGCCATGGCCGGTGCCGTGGCCGAAATTCATGCCCTGCTCCCACAGAAACTGCCGGGACAGGGTGTCGATCTGAAACCCCCGGGTGCCTTCGGGAAAACAGGCCGTGGCCACGGCGATATGCCCCTTGAGCACCAGGGTGTAGTCCCGGATCTGCTGTTGAGCCGGCTGGCCCAGGCACAGAGCGCGGGTGATGTCGGTGGTGCCCGTGAGATAATTGCCCCCGGAATCGGTAAGAAACATTTTCTGTCTGTCCAGCAGCCGATCTGTTTCAGGGGTGGCGACATAGTGACACATGGCGGAATGCGCGTCATAGGCCATGATAGGGTCAAAGCTGTTGGAGACGAAATCCGGCTGTTGGCGACGAAACGCCAGCAGTTTTTCCGCCACGCTCACTTCCGACACCTGCTCAGTCGGATCCCGGTGGGCCAGCCAGTAAAGAAAATTCACCACCGCTACCCCGTCCCTGACAGCGGTTTCCCGAAGATGATCGATCTGAGTCTGATTCTTGACCGCTTTGAGCCGAACAGCCGGCCCGGTTTGATCGATGATGCGGCAGTTTGGATTGACAGCGGCCCAAAGACCGGCGGAGACCATGTCCGGATCCAGCAGAACATGGGCCGTGTCCGGTAAATTCCTGACCGCGCCATAGATGTCCGTGTAATTTTCCAGTTGGATTCCGTCAGCAGACAGACCGGCGGACAGATCCGAATCCACCTTTTCCGGATGAATGAACAGCCGGACAAGTTTTTTGTCCACCAGGGCAAAGGCGATGTTCACCGGGTTGTTGGGAGCATCGGATCCCCGCAGGTTAAAGGTCCAGGCGATATCCTCCAGCCCGGTCATCACACAACAGTTCGCCCCGGCTTTTTCCATGACGTTCCGGATCTGTTCAAACTTTTCGGCCCTGGACTGGCCGGCAAACTTCACATCAAACTCCCAGGCTCTTGTGACCGGCATGGAAGGCCGTTCTTCCTGCCAGATCTCTCCAACCAAATCCAGATCGGTGCGCAGGCGAATTTCACGGATATCCCACAAATGCCGCCAGGTCTTCTCCTGGTTTCGGGAAATGACGCGGCCATCTATGGCCACGGTCTCTTCAGGAGACAGGTGGTCAAAAATCCAGCGGTGGAATTCGGGCACACCGGTTTCCCCGGTTCTGAACAGTTCGAATTCCGATCCCTGAATCTGATTGCCGGCCTGAAGCCAATATCTGAAATCCGTCCACAACATGGCCCGGTTCCGGGTGACCACCGCCACACCGGCCGAGCCGGTAAATCCGGTCAACCAGGTCCGGGCCTGCCAGTGAGCCGTGACATATTCACTCTGGTGGGGATCGGCAGACGGCACCACCAGTGCGGCAACATGATGGTCAGACATCATTTGCCGCAAAGCGGCCAGTTTTTCATTGGTTTTCACAAACATAGATCCTCTTTCCGTTCTTTGTTGGTAGCATCAGCCTTTGGCCCATTGCCCGGCCACCATTGCTTTTTTTCATGACATACATGGTTTAAGAGGGTTTCTCAATCTTTTTTCAAAAAAGCCGTTCATGCATTCGGAAGACCAGGTCAGTGAAAGGGTCTATCAAAACAATGGAATACGACTTTTTGCTTGACTAAATAACCCGTGTTCATATAGTGTTTCAAATTACAATACAAGTTGTGGGCGTGAAGTACTAAACCAGATTAATTCAAAAAAAAGGGAGTCGAAAATGAAATCATTTTTCAAGAGTCTTGCAGTTGGGGTATTGACCATGATGGTGCTGGCAGCACCCGGATTTGCCAGTGACACGATTAAAGTCGCCAATGCCGGTGCACTTTCCGGCGATCTGGCGCCATACGGCATTTCCGCTCTCAGAGGCGTTGAAATGGCGGTTGAAGATATCAATGCCAACGGCGGCATTCTCGGCAAACAGGTGGAACTGATGCTGGGAGATGACGTGTGCAAACCCGAAGTGGCGGTCAATGTGGCCACCAAACTGGTATCCGACGGCGCCCAGATGATCGTGGGACATGTCTGCTCCGGCGCCACCATCGCCGCCAACAAAATATACAAGGACGCCAACCTGATCCTCATTTCCAGTTCCGCCACCAATGATGACCTGACCCTATCCGGCGAACATTCCAATTTCTTCAGAACCATTTCCAATGACGGCGCCCAGGCCATGCTGATGACTTCGTTTGCGAAAGATGACCTTAAGGTCAAGAAAGTGGCCCTGATTCATGACAAGGGCGATTACGGAAAAGGACAGATGGAACTGGCCAAAACCGCTTTCGAAAAATGGGCGGGGTAGAAATCGTTCTGTTTGAAGGGGTCACCACCGGTGCCATGGATTATACCGCCATTGTCCAGAAAATCAAACGGTCCGGAGCGGAACTCGTGATGTGGGGTGGATACCATTCCGACGCTTCCAAAATCATTCAGCTGATGAGAAAGAAACGTGTGGATACCCTTTTCATGGGCGCGGACGGCATCTATGGCGACAACCTGCCCAACCTGGCCGGGGAATTTGCCGAAGGCGTTTACGCCACCGGCCCCAATGACACCTCTTCCAACCCCCTGCACCAGGCATTGACCAAAGAACATCAGGAAAAATACGGAGAAGACCCCGGCACCTTTTTCATTACCGGTTATACCTGCATGCAGGCCCTGGCAGCAGCCGCTGAGAAAGCCGGGGCCGTGGACTATGATGCCATGCGGGCCGCCATGTTTGAAATCACCGTGGATTCTCCCATGGGACCCATTGGTTTTGACAAAAACGGCGATATTGTCGGTGCGGGTTTTTCCGTATACCGTGTGATCGACGGAAAATACCAGCAGGTCAACTAACGATTCATGCCTCAGAAAAACAGGAGTCAGGTCCATAACGGATTTGGGCTCCTGTTTTTTACCCGCTGGTTTGCCTTAACCCACAGACGTTCAGGATAAAACATCATGCGTTGGATTAGAATATTGCTGGGCCTGTCCGGGACAGGGGTCGTCGGTTTTTTCGCTGTCAGGGAAATTCTTATGTCCCCAATGTATTTTTTTGAACTGTTCCTGGGCGGCTTGACCCGAGGCAGTATTTACGCCCTGATCGCTCTGGGATACACCATGGTATACGGCATCATTCAGCTGATTAATTTCGCCCATGGAGAAATCTATATGATCGGTGCCATGACCGCTTTGATCGTCGCCACGGTTCTGGGAATGTGGGGGTGGAACTTTGCGGTAATCGTTATCCTTGCGTTTGTATTTGCCATCGTCTATTCCTGTGCGTACGGCTTTACCGTAGAGAAAATCGCCTACAAACCGCTGCGAAATGCGCCGAGGCTGTCCGCACTCATATCGGCCATTGGCATGAGCCTGTTTTTGCAAAACTATGTGATGCTGGCCCAGACTCCGGATTTTCTGCCCTTCCAGAGTCTGATCCCTGACTTTCAATTTTGGGAACCCTTTTCCCACATCATCACTTCCGTTGAAATCACCATCATTATTACCACCGTGATCGTCATGATCCTGCTGGGGCTTCTCATCAAATTCACCCGAATCGGCAAGGCCATGCGGGCCACGGCCCAGGACAAGGTCATGGCCGCCCTGCTGGGGATTAATGTCAACAATGTCATCTCCGCCACGTTTGTGGTGGGCTCTGCCACAGCTGCCATCGGCGGGGTCCTGATCGCCTGCCATGTGGGTCAAATCAACTTTTATATCGGATTTCTGGCCGGTCTCAAAGCCTTTATCGCCGCTGTTCTGGGCGGGATCGGTTCCATTCCGGGTGCGGTGCTGGGATCGCTGGTCTTAGGTATTTCCGAAAGCTTTTTACCGGATATTTCTGGAGCGAATACGAAGATGTGTTCGCGTTTTCCATCCTGGTGCTGATCCTGATATTCCGGCCTTCCGGAATACTGGGCCGCCACGATACTCAGAAAGTGTAATTTGGATTCAGGTGAAGACTTATGCCGATTAAACGAGAGTTCAAACAATCTCTGATCATTGCCTTCTGGTTCATGATCCTGACCTTTCCCATCATGGTGATCAAGGTCAACACAATAGAAAACACCATTGTATTCAGATGGTTCAACCTTCTATGGGTAGGGGTTCTCGCCTTTTTTGCCTCCCTGGTATGGAACTATTTTTTGCGACGGGCCGAATCCAGGAAAAAAACAGAGGTCGAAGATGACACCCCCCTGATCCACCGGCTGCTGCAAAACGATCGGTTCCGGTACCCTTTTCTAGGACTGGTGGCGGCCTTTTTCCTGGTGTATCCCTTCGTTTTTCCCATGTACCATACCTCCATCATGATATCCGCTCTGGTATATGTCATGCTGGGCCTGGGGCTCAACATAGTGGTGGGGCTTGCCGGGCTGCTGGATTTGGGGTATGTGGCGTTCTATGCAGTGGGGGCCTATGCCTATGCTTTGCTGAACCTGCATTTCGGGCTCAGTTTCTGGATAGTGCTGCCTATTTCCGCGCTTCTGGGCACCCTTTTCGGTGTGTTGCTGGGATATCCGGTGCTGCGGCTGAGAGGCGATTACCTGGCCATCGTGACCCTGGGTTTCGGGGAAATCATCCGGATCGTTCTGGAAAACTGGGACGAATTTTCCAACGGGCCCCGTGGTATTTCCAACATACCGCCTCCCACCTTTTCGGGCACAATTTCGGTCAACAAAACACCATGATCTACATCTATTTCATTGTTATCGCCCTGGTGCTCATGACCATCTTTTTTGTCAATCGCCTGGAAAATTCCAAAATCGGCCGGGCCTGGATCGCTTTGCGGGATGATGAAATTGCGTGCCAGGCCATGGGTATCGACAAATTCAAAACCAAACTCACGGCATTTGCCCTGGGCGCCACCTGGGCTGCCATGGGCGGGGTGGTGTTTGCTGCGAAAACCTCCTATATCAACCCCATGTCCTTTACCATCTGGGAATCCATCACTATTTTGTGCGTGGTGGTCATCGGCGGCATGGGATCGGCCATCGGTGTCATTGCCGGGGCAATGGTGCTGATTCTTCTGCCGGAGTATCTGCGGGCCGTGGCAGAATACCGGATGCTGGTGTTCGGAGCGCTTCAGGTTATTGTCATGGTGTTCAAGCCGGACGGTCTGATCAAAAGTGTTCGAAAAATTTACACATTTAAATCATCACAGGAACCCCAGCAGGAAAAAAATGCCCATGGAACCCATACTTAACGTCAAAAACCTGACCATGAAATTCGGCGGTCTCAAAGCCCTGGATGATGTGTCCATTACCATTGAAAAAGGGCAGATCACTGCACTCATCGGCCCTAACGGTGCGGGAAAACCACGTTTTTCAACTGTATTACCGGTATCTATGACCCCACCCGGGGTGAAGTACAGATTACGCCTCCCGGAAAATCCACCCAGAGCCTCAAAGGACTCAAGCCCAATTATGTGACAGAACGGGGCATTGCCAGGACCTTTCAAAACATCCGGCTGTTCCATGGCATGACCGTTCTGGAAAACGTGATGATCGGCCGGCACTGCCGCCTGTCTTCCGGAATAATCAAAGCCATGCTCAGGCCCCCCAGTCAACGGGAGGAAGAAAAAAAAGCGGTGTATGACAGTTATGAGATTCTGGAAAAAATAGGCCTGGCCAAGTATGTGGATGAAATGGCCGTGAACCTGCCTTATGGGGCTCAGCGCCGTCTGGAAATCGCACGGGCTCTGGCCACAGAACCCTTTTTGCTGCTGCTGGATGAACCGGCGGCCGGCATGAACCCTCAGGAAACAAAGGAGCTGGATGACCTGATCCTGTGGCTGCGGGACAATGAGGACCTGACCATTCTGCTCATCGAACATGACATGAAACTGGTCATGAGTCTCTCCGATTGGATCCATGTGGTGGATTACGGCAAAAAGATCGCCGAGGGCACCCCGCAGGATATCAAATCCAACCCTGACGTCATCAAAGCCTATCTGGGAGAAGAATCCGACGATGCTTAAACTCACCAATATCCATACCTATTATGGCAATATCCATGCTCTCAAAGGCATTGACATCGAAGTGGCGGAAGGAGAGATCATCTCCCTGATCGGTGCCAACGGAGCCGGCAAATCCACCACATTGATGACGACCTGCGGCATTGTCTCTGCCAAAAAAGGAACCATCGAACTGAAAGGAGAGGATATCACCTATCTGCCCCCGGATGAAATTGTCAAAAAAGGGATCTGCCAGGTACCGGAGGGCCGCCGCATTTTTCCTTATCTGACTGTGGCCGAAAATCTGGATATGGGCGCATTTCTTCGCAAAGACAATGACAAGATCAAGCAGGACCTGGATTATGTCTATGAATTGTTCCCCATCCTTGCCAACCGCCGGAACCAGGCCGGAGGCACATTGAGCGGTGGTGAACAGCAGATGCTGGCCATCTCTCGGGCGCTCATGTCCAGGCCCAAGATCCTGCTGCTGGATGAGCCGTCCCTGGGCCTGGCCCCCATCGTGGTCAAACAGATCTTTTCCATCATTGAAAAAATCAACCAGGAAAGCAAGACCACTATTTTCATCGTGGAACAGAATGCCAACCTGGCGCTGAAAGCAGCCCACAGAGGCTATGTCATGGAAACCGGACGAATCACCATGACAGATACCGGAGAAAACCTGCTGGCCAACGAAAATGTGAAAAAAGCGTATCTGGGAATGTAGGGTTAGAGATCTTTTTTCAGGTTGATAAACTCGCTGCGCTTGAACCCGAGCTTCTTGAAAAAGGACAGCACATCAATGGAATCCCACATCACAGACGAATAAATCGACTTTACCTCTTTATCCCGGTAGATATCACAGACCCGGTTGGCAAGCGCCAGTCCGATGCCCTGTCCCATATAATCCGGATGTACGCCGATGGCCATGATCCAGGCACTTTTACGGATACCGAAACCAGCATACAGGGTGGTGGAGATCATGTATCCTACGACTTTTTTTTCAATTCCGCCACCAGACTCGTAGCGCTGTTTCCGTCTGACGCTTGCTGCTTCACCAGTTTGAGAAATCAACATCGGCATCCTGCGGGGAGATGGCCGCACGGATATCTTCTATGGCCTGGGCATCCTCCAGGCGGATTTCTCTGATGATCGGTTCTTCCAAAGCGTTTTTCCTCCCTGTTATTCAACTTTGATGATTTTGACCGTATGCCCCACCCAGTTGGGGGGGGAGGTAGATCCTGCCACTGTTGCCTGAAGACTTTACCTCTTTTTCAATCATTTCCTCCCCGTACACTTCGAACTTGACCCTGGCCTGGGGGGCCGGCTTGAGATCCTGGGGTTCCGCGGGGTTTTCCGCTTGATTTTTATCCGTCATTTCATATCCCATTCCTGATGAAAAAGATTCTTTGCCTGTCTTTCAATCACCATACCAGACGCGATGATTCCCATTCTGGATGTCGGGCCGACTCTGTTCATATGCTGTAACTTTATATTGTTTTTTCTTTTTTTTCAACGCCTACCCGTCGTTGTACCGAATAAAAAAAAACCAGGCAGCACGGACAAGAATGAACCGCACTGCCTGGGTTTACACTCAATTCTCCAAAAAATTACAGCAAAGGATTATACACCGCTGTTTTCATAATGAGGTACCGGATGGCCAGATCTCCCGCGAAAACAGATGCCAGGCGGAGAAAAACCAGAAAACCGTTGGTGCTGCCGCCCCACATGATCAAAGTAAAAATCAGGGGCACAAGAACGGCCAGCACCCCGACACCCACATAGGTGATCCGTTTGAGATCCCCTTCCAGCATCTTCTGAATGGAAACTTTGGCCACATCACTCATGTGCCAAGTTCCCCAGGCATACAGCCCGATGCACAGAATATAGATCAGAAAGAACGTAGCCGCCCAGACCTCCATTCCTGAAACCACTGTGGCATTGCCGCTCAGGGCAAATATGAACTGAAGCAGCTGCTGTCCGACCCAGATTCCGGAAATAACGGACAAGGGCAGCACAATGGTGGAACTCCAGGCCGGCAATGCCCGGATCACGTTCATGGTGGCGAATCCGTGAGAAATGATCAGCAGACACAAAATACCCATGATGGAATTGAAAACCATATTAAAACCGCCCGGGGTAATTATCTGAAAAAAGCCCAAAACGGCAAAAATACCGATGATCCATATCCCCCTGGACAGTTCGGACGTATTGGGCCTCATGAGCATCCGCCACGCCCTTTTGGGATTACCCAGATACAGGATATGAATCACCCCGCCCAAAACCAGGGTGATCAGCCAGCCGATCACGATCCCCGGCCTGAAGCCGTAAAACAGAGACATGAAATACAGGCCGGCACCGATTTCAGAAAAAAAGAACGCCAGCCACAGAAAAATACCTTTGTCATCGATCCACTGCCGCTGACGGGTCGGGTTGATCATCCACTCATAGGGTTTGATCCCGGAACCATCGGACGGAAACATGGTTTCAACCAGATTTTGGTGATTATCGTTCATCAATATACCCTCCTCAATTACACTTTATAAATCTTGACGGCAACCGCGGTTTCCATATTACCCGCCACTGGATCAAAATATTTGAGTTTGGCCGGCAGCAGCTTGCAGAAGTTGGCGCCTTTGCCTTTGGCAATGGGTCTTCCGTCCGCCCATAATCCGCCCTGTCCGGCAATACCGATTACTTTGGGACTCTGGGCTTCCATGGTCTTGACAATGCCTTTTTCCTTGACTCCGTATTTGTTTTCGATACAGATGATATCCCCGTCCTTGAATCCCCGTTCCTTAGCCATCGTGGTGTTCAAGGTGATCGTAAAGGTATAGGGACACATTTTGGATACTTCATCCACGTAAGGATTCTGAAAGGTGGTATTGTTGGTATGCAGGATATCCCGATAGGAGAACGCCAGCAGGTCATATTCATCATCCAGATCCTTGTGGGATTCAGGCCAGAACCAGGTGGGCAGCGGGGTATACTGATTCATGTCCATCTCCAGCTTCTGGTAGTCGAAACCGGTTTCCTCAAAGATTTTTTCCAGAGCCCGCCGGTCATGGATCAAGTATTCCATGTATACCGGGCACCGGGAATCTATCTGCCACCGCCAGTAAACATCCTCAATGGGTTTGTGCCAGGTGGCGTATCCTTGTTCTTCGATTTTTTCCTTATCCGGCCCGTACACCCACCTCAGAACCCGCTCTCCGATCTCTTTCCAGGTCAGTTTTTCACCCGGCTTGATCTGCAGCTCCGGATCCTTGACGCCGTAATAATCATTAAGTTTGGCGTTGAACTTGTCCAGCACCCCGACCCGGTGGGCCACTTCAATGTATACATCCATGAAAAAACGGGATTCGCCGATGGGCTTGGCCACGGGTTTCTGAAGATGCACAAACCAGTCTTCATAAGAGGGCGACCCGGAAAAGAAAAACGCGTCAATCTCGGAGGACCAGCAGTCTTTTTCCAGATAGGACACATCAGGAAGGATCAGGTCGCCAATGGCCTGGTCCGTTTCGTTGATCCACAGATCGTTTTGCACCACAAAACAGTCCTTGAAGTTCTTCACAGCCGTATCCCAGTCGGAATTACTGATGACAAAGTTGGCGGAGATTCCGAAAATCATTTCCGGTTTAGCTTTCATGCCCAGCTTTTCATGGATGTAATCCACCTCTTCCACATAAGGGATATGGGACAGGGTGCAATGGGTCCACACATCCACGCATCCCATGTTGGTAGCGGGATAACTGGGTGCATGCACCGGCCAAGGATCATGGGAATAAAACACGGACGGCACGATCACGCCATCGGTACCCACGGTACAAGTCTGCTCGTAATTGCCGCCCGGATAGGCCCGCCGGATGGCCGGCCATCCCAGTGTGCCGCCAGGAACATCTTCAGCACCCACCAGCTGGGCCATCAGGTCAATGGCCGCCACTTGATGTATCCCGTTGGAATGTCCCTGGGACCCCCGGAAGGTGACCGATGACACCGGCCGGTAGGGAAAGGTCTTGCCTTCAAGAGTGATAGTGGAGCCGATCTGGGCGTTGTCCACCCAGCCTTTGGCCACTTCCAGGATCTTGGCCGCCGGCACGGTTGACACCTCGGATGCCCATTCTATGGTATACTGTTTCAGATGTTCCTTGAACGGGACAAAGCAGGGACGGACCTTTTCTCCGTTGTATTCATACTCGCCTTCCAGGGCCAGGTCTTCCCAGGCAGCGGATTTGTCGTCATATTCCTTGATCTCGCCGGCTTTGGTATCAAACACCACCGGTTTGTCACTTTTTTCATGGCGCATGTAGGTGCCGTCATCCTTGATCAGATAGACGAAATTGGTCTTGGCCTTTAAATACAGCTCATCCATTTCCCCGCGCATGTTTACGATATAGTTGGCAATGGCCAGGCCGACAGCCGTGTCCGTCCCCGGGAGGATGGCCAGCCATTCCGTGGCCTTGCCCCCGGCAAAATTGCCCATGGGATCGAACACGATCTCCTTGATGCCTCTTCGGACCGCATCGGCCCGCAGCCGGGCATTGGTCATGGCGGAATGTCCGGAGCCGGTGCCCTTGCTGGAGCCCCATTTGAGCACATATTTGGTGTACCGCCAGTCCGGTGCGATGGACCAGGCTCCGTGAATCAGCCCGCCCAGCATGTGACAGGCATTGCCGCAGTGGAGGCTCCCGCCCCAATGATAAAATTGCCGTTGTTTTTGACACCGAATGCCTGAGCATAAAAATAGGGGTGGTTGTGGGGACCGTCAGAGGCCCGCATGGTCTGGTTGGTGAACAGGATTTTGTTGGGATCGTCCTCCATGATCTTTTTCATCTTGGTGGCGATGATATCATAGGCCTCTTCCCACTCAATCTCTTTCCATTTGGGATCCACCCCGATCCCTTTTCCGGGTTGGTCCGAAGCATCGGTTTTTTGATCCGGTTGGGGTCATGGTAATACATGAGACCGGCCGCACCTTTGCCGCACAGCCCGGCATTGGTGCCGCCCATGGTACTTTCCTTGATGCCTTCTATTTTCACCGGCACCCCGTTCACCACCCGCACTTTTGCTCCGCAACCGCAGTAACAGACACCACAGGTGGTATTTACCCATTTGTCTTCCCAAATTTCATCTGTTTTATAGGTCATTTTGCCTCCTGTTTAATCGATATAATACACGGCGGGTTCTGTGCCGAATTCTTTTCTGAGTTGTTTGCCCTTCTTTTCCATGATCAACCGGTTGATTTCGCTGTTGGGATCATCCAGATCTCCGAATACCCGGGCTCCCACCGGACAGATGTTCACACAGGCCGGTGTCGCTTCTTCATCTTTGCCCGGAGCCAACCCTTTTTTGGTGCCCGCATCCACTCTTTCCGAACAGAAATTGCACTTGATTACGGTTCCCAGTTTGAATGGATACAGCTTTTCACCGATAATTTCCATCTCGGTCTTGCCCTGGCCCGGAAAATATTCCCGGTTTTTGACTTTTTCATCATAATAGGTCCGCTGCTGATACGGACATGCGATCATACAGGCCCGGCATCCCACACATTTGGTATCGTCAATGGCCACGATGCCGTCTTCTCTGACATAGGTCGCACCGGTGGGGCAAGCTTCCACACAGGCGGCATCTTCACAATGGTTGCACAGGATCGGATAAATCAGCTTGGAAGAAGTGGGAAATTTGCCTGTTTCTCCGATCAGCACCCGGTTAAAGAATACCCCGGGTTGCAGAAAATGTTCTTCTTTACACGCGATGGTGCACCCCCAGCAGGCGATACACCGCTTTACATCGATTACCATTCCCCATCTAGGCATAGCAGCTCCTTTTTCATAATACATTCATAATTATTTTTTGATTTGGATTCTGTGTCATGCAGCCTAAAGATCAACGGTTGATACCTCTTCGAACCCTCTTCTGGCACAGATCTTATTGGCATCCAGCTTTTTTCCTGAAAAGTAATCCGCCAGGGCCTCTAACACCGGCTCGATATCCAGCAACCCGGACATTTTGGCAAACGCCCCCACCACCACGGTGTTGGGAATGGGCAATCCGATCTCTTCCAGGGCAATGCCGTTGGCATCCACCACCGCCAGCTTTTTCAGATTCTCATGGCGGACATCGTCCTGGTTTTTTTATCGTTGAGCAACAGCATGCCGCCTGGCAACAGTCCGTCAAACACGGCCTGAGAATGCTTCTGGGACGGATCCAGCACCACCAGAATATTGGGATTGTAAATCTGGGTTTTCTCTTTCACCGGTTTGTCGGAAAACCGTCCAAATGCCGTCACCGGAGCTCCTCTGCGTTCAAATCCGAACATGGGAAAACTGGCACCGAACTGCCCGGTTCTGGCAAATGCATTGGCCAGAATCTTGGAGGTGGTCACCACCCCTTGCCCGCCCCTGCCATGGAATCTGACTTCACTCATCATAATTTCTCTCCTTAATCTTCCGCAGAAACCGGTAGCTGGCATTCCGCTTCCAGCACACTCAGTCCGCCCAAAAGGCAATATTCATATTCCACATCATCCTGAAGAATCGTCAGGTCCTCTTCGGTCATGTGATTGAATTTTTCATCATTTTAGTGTAATTGCTCACGGGTTTGGGTTTTTTGACGGTTTTCGTCATGCGGATTTTCCCGTTTTCCGCCTCCCACAAAGGAAAGTAATTGGTTTTAACCGCCTGCCGGCAGATTTCGATGGTATCTGCAGGATTCGCCCCCCAGCCGGTGGGGCAGGGTGCGAACACATGAAGAAAACAAAAACCGCGTTCTTTGGCTTTTTTTGCCTTGAGCAATTTTTTGGCCAGATCCTCCAGATCGCTGAGGGTGGCCGTGGCCGTATACGGAATCTTGTTCATGGCCATTTTCAAACCCAGGTTCATGCGCCGCAGGTTTTTCCTTTATGCACGGTACCGTAGGGCGTGGTAGTGGTGGTCGCACCATACGGGGTGGTGCCGCTTTTCTGAATACCGGTGTTCATGTACCCTTCATTGTCATAGCAGATATAAATAAAGGGTTCGTTGCGCTCGGCTGCCCCGGACAGGTTGCCGAATCCGATATCATTGGCTGTGCCGTCCCCGTTGAAACAGACCACTGTGTTATCGATCCCCGCCTTTTTGTAATACCTCACCAGGCCGGTGGCATTTGCGGCGGCCCGGTCATCAGGGTTCCGAAATAGGAAAGAGTGTGCCATGATTTTTTGTTCTGACCCAGCAGCACCGGGGCGGAACAAGACGGGGTTCCGGTAATGATGATGTCATTTCCCAGAACCCGGGGAATAAACCGTAACAGCAGTTCCAGCCCGCACCCCGGGCAGAATGCCACCCCTTTTGAAAACGGGTCGTCATGTTTGAGGTAATCCAGTACCTTGGTCAGCCGGCCTTTCTTTTTTTCAGCCATGTTATTTTTCCCCCTTATCTGTATTGGCTTCCGGGTACGACACCCAGGTCACTTCCGGGACATCTTTACCGGCCGCCAGATCAGCCGTCATTTGGATCATCTGTTCCACGTTGGTTTTGGTGATATCGGTATTGGCGATGCCATCGATAAAGCTGACCAGTTTCGCTCCGCCCAGCCGGGTTTCAAATGATTTAAGCTCCGTGTAGATGGGACCGCCGTCAAACCCGAATGCCAGACTGCGATCCACCACGCCGATCGCCTTTTTACCTCTCAGGGCCTTGACCAAGGTTGATGAGGGAACGGCCTGTACATGCGGATCTTCACCAGCCCAATGCGTTCCCCTTTTCCCGCCGCTCATCAATGACCGATTTGATGGTCCCGCACATGGATCCGGATCCCACCAGGACCATATCCGCATCCTCGGTGCGGTACTCTTCCAGCTGTCCACCATAGGACCGGCCGAAAATATCGGCAAATTCCCGGTCAATGGCATCAAATTTGAATTTTGACCGTTCCAAGGCGGTCACATGTTTATGCCGTAGCTCCATATATCCACCCAGAATTCCATGAGTGCCGACTCCCAGTTTTTCACCGGGGCGAAGTACTGTGCGTTTGGGCTGGGATTTCAACACGGATAGAAACTGATCCACGGTTTCCTGTTCCGGGATCTCCACCCCTTCAGACAGATAGGACAGGAAAACCCGTCATAATGCACCATAACCGGCACTTGAATATCGTAATCCTCAGCCAGGCGGTAACTTTGAAGCACCAGATCCAGAATCTCCTGGCAATTTTCAGCTATCAGAAATATCCAGCCGGCATCCCTTGTGGAAATCATGTCCTGCTGGCCGGAAGACACCGCAATGATCCCCGGGGTTTCCCGGTTGACATTGACCATGACAACGGGCGCTCTGGCACCGGCTGTTGCCAGGACCGCATCATACATAAAGACCAGTCCCCAGGAGGAGGATGCGGTGAACACCCGGGCACCTGCCAGAGATGCCGCCATTACCGCGTTCATGGCGGAATTTTCGCCTTCCACGGTGATCAGTTCGCAATCCATCTCACCGGAAGCGTGAAAGCTCGAGATCTGTTCGATCACCTCGGTCTGGGGCGTGATGGGGTAAGCCGCCACCACATCGGGCCGTGCCAGTTTGGCGGCGATGGCAGCTGCCGCGTTTCCGGTAATGACTTTGATACGTGATGATGTTGCAGTGGCATTCATGATACAAACTCCCCTTCCGAAACCATGGTGATCGCCCCTTTCGGGCATTCTTTTGCGCAGATGCCGCATCCTTTGCAAAAATCCAGATCCGGTTCGAAACAGCTGTCCGCTGTCATTACCATCACCTGAATCGGGCAGTAGATGGCACAGAAACCGCAGAAAATACACTTCTCCTTGTCCACCACCGGCCGTTTGGTTCGCCAATCGCCGGTATCCGTGCACATCAGCGATTCGCTGGCATCCGACCACGGCCCTTCGTAGTTAAAGTATTGATTTGATGACATAAAAAACCCTCCCCTGTTTGCGAATAAGATGACCATGGGCAATGCTGCTTTAATGTATCTATTTCATAGCCATTTTTTTGATACAATTCGATTGCATTGTCAAGCAAAAAATCATGAATTCAAAAAAAATGACCGATTTGGCATGTAAGAAATGGGAGTTATCTATAAAAATTGAATTGCAAAAGATAGGCAATAGTTGATAAATCAACGATTAGCGCTGCACCGGATGGCACCTAATCGGCCGGGGTTAATTTTTCCGGTGCAGCGTCAAGACGAAATCGATCCGTCAGATATAAGAAGTGCTGCGAGGTTTATATCGCTGATTTAAAAGGGTCCAGCCCGACCCGTTCGATCATTTTTCCCAGACGTTCCCCCGGTTTGGCCTGATCGACATATACGGCGATCACTTTTTCCACAGCAGCCATCACCTGGTCATCATCCAGTCCGGTCTTCAGTTCTTTTCCGATCCGGGGGGTCATGCCCACATTCCCCCCGATGGTCAGGGTCCATCCCTCGGGAAATCCGATCAGTCCGACATCCCGGACCCAGGATTCCGAACAGCTGAGCTTGCACCCGGATACCGCCATCTTGAATTTGCCAGGCAGTGCGGCAGCATGGTATTTCTTGTCCAGCGCCATGCCGATTCCCAATGCATCCTGTTTGCCCAGTTTGCAGAACGTGGTGCCGGGGCACGCCCGGATGCTTCTCACACAAAGACCGACGGCTGCGCCCTTTTCCAGCCCCAGTTCTTCCCAGACCGCATCGATATCCGATTCTTTCAGTCCTACGATGGCCACCCGGGTCGCCCCGGTGATTTTAATGGCTTTGGCCTGATATTTTTCAGATACATCGGCAATCTTTCTTAGCAGATCCGGTGTCACCACCCCACAGGGAATATGGGGGGCAATGGCATAGGTCTCATTATCATTCTGGGGAATAACCCCTTTTTCTCCAAGTTTCAGCATACTGTTTCTCCATTTGAATAATTATTGTTTACAAATCAATCTAAAGAGTTTGGGTGAGACTGTCAAGCCGATTGCTGAATGCCCTCCCTATCAGACAGGGGCGTTTCCATCAATACCACTTGAATATCACAAATCAGTAGTTAGCTTAATTAAATATAAAAGGACGCGAATCCCAAAAAAGGAGAGCAGCCATGGATAAAAAGAAATTATGTGAAAAAATTCGATCCATATATCCGGATATTGGCGAATGCGGTATTGATCTGGATGTCGGATATGATAGAGACAATGGTCGATGGACCGTTCATCTTAAAAAGACAGAAAAGAATTGAAAACGTTTCTGGAACCTGATGATGCCCGTTTGTGCATGGAAGGCAAACAGTGCGTCAGCTTAGGAATCGAAATCAACCAGTTAAAAGACAGCATTGACAGAATGCCGTTGCAGTGAGGTGCCAAGATGAAAAACTCTGACAAGAAAAAAGAAAACCAAGGAACTCCTCTGGATGTGTGTACCCAGGCTTCCGAGTTTGCTGAACATGCAAGACCCAATGAATCGCCGCAGGATGCGTGCGATGACGGAAGGGCAGGTACCGGCAAAGACGAACAAACGCCTGACAGCGGCCAATAATTCTGTGCTTTTTAAGGAGGACAGCGTTGAAGCACCTATTTTTCAGGATGCGGTATTTTTTCGTTTCTCCACTGTATATTCCAGTTGGACACTGCTTTTTTTCTGATCATCAGGACGGATAGTGGAGGGGCTAAAAACGATATTGGCGCTGATTTTGCCTGATTCAGTGATGCCGTCCAAAGAGATCGGTTCCGTAAACAGGGTATCGATATCCTGTAAAACCTTAGAAGGGCCTACAACCAGAACCTTTCCAGGTTCAACCTTTACTTGGGTCATGATCAGGTCCAAAGAAAGCCTGCCGGCCCAGAACGATTGAATCGGAATCTCTTTTTTCAATGGCACGTCCACGAATACCTCCAGTATGGATGGTTCGATACTTTTCACCGAAATACCCGGCGGCACTGAAATGGCATTCCGCCCGACTGACAGGGTATTTTTACCCGGGGAGGTATTGGCAATATCCAGCTTGACATTGATGCGGTCCGGCCTTAAAGACCGGATCAGGGGCCTGGAACCACTGACCAAAAGCCGAACACTGCTGGCAGATGAAGAAAAGACCTCCATTTTCTGATCTGATTTGACAAATTCGACTGGCACATCATGGTGGAAGAGTTCCACCCCCTTTGAAAAACTGACCCACAACCCGGTGACACACAACAGACAAACGATCGACGCCACCACCAGTTCCCGGGTCTGTTTTTTGACGTTCTGGACGGACAGGTCTCCGCCTGCATGCTGAGTCAGCATCTTTTCAAGCACACCCGCATCATTGATATCATAAATCGACTTATCTCGGACCAGGGTAATCTTTCCCCGTTCCTCAGACACCACGATCACCATGGCATCGGTCTGTTCCGCCAGCCCCACCCGCAGCCCGATGCCGGGTTCCGAAACGGGAAGGCAGATCGGTCCGCTTGGACAGCGGAAGAATCACACCGACCTCTGTAACCCGATCCCCCCGGATCACAATCGCCCCGTCATGGACCGGATTGTCACGCCAGAAAATACTGATGAGCATCTCTTGGGAAAGCTTTCCCTGCCAGGGGATCCCTTCTTGAACCACACTTTCCATTCCCGTGCTCAACGGCAGAACAATCAGGGCACCTATTTTTTTTCTGGCCAGTTCATACACACTCTCCACTATGATGCCCACGGGTGTCTTGACTTTCTGACGGGGAATCCCCCAGAAAAAATATTTCAGGTCACGGGTCTGAGCGCGGATGAAATTTCATTGCGAAATACGATAATGATCACCAGTGCCGCCACGGCAATCACACCCTGCAGGACCCAGCTGGTGATGATCAGCCCCATGAAAAACGCCACCTGTCTAAATACTAGCAGCACCACCATAGTCAACAGGACCCGGAGGACGTTGGTTCCCCGGAACAGCACATACAGCCGGAAAAGAATATAGGTGTTCAGGGCGATATCCAGCCCGTTTTGCCATCCGATATCGAAGAAGCTCCCCATCACGGATCAGTCTGAAATCCCAAAGCGAAGCGTTTTCAACACCTTTTCCCGGCTGTCTACAATTTCCACCCGCCAAGGCCCCTTGTCCGCACTTCGAAGCTGCATACTGGAAAACGAAGACCATTTGGGCGGGAGCAACACCAGCCTGGCATTGGAAATCAACCGGTCCTGCCGGTACCAACGATGAAACACCACGGTATCTTCATAAACTGGATCAAACGCAGTAAAACAGAATACCCGACCCAGAGAAATGGAAAATACCACCGCCGGGGTGACCGGCAGAAAATTTTCAATGAATTCGCACATTACCGCCTGAACCATCACCGGTGGTTCAGACGTCTGCTCGATGATGGGCGCTATATCCTGGGCCCACCCCCGGGGAACGCTGACACCTGCCGACATCAAAAACAACAGGAAAAGCGTGTATATGCCAGTTTTTTTTTCATTTCGGGTATCTTATCCACAGCTCCTTTTTTTTCAAGCAAATTCACAAAAAATCTGCTGCGGCACCTGGCTAAAAAACCTTACGTCTGCTATTTTGAAAAAAAATTGAACCGTTGGGTATCACAAAAAAAATCACGTTGTATTGAAGAGGCGTTCCATGAAATCCCATGTCATGATTCTGGCCACCGGCGGTACCATTGCCGGCATCAGCCGGGCTCCGTCCCAGTCCGAATACTGTGCAGGACAAATGGACATTCAGAAAATGATCGACGCGGTTCCGGCTTTGAAAGACCTGGCTGACATTTCAGGAGAACAAATCGCCAATGTCGGATCCCAGGACATGTCTTTTGAAATCCTGATCCGCCTGGCCTGCCGCATCAACGAATTGATGACACATGACGACGTTCACGGCATTGTGGTCACCCACGGCACCGACACCATGGAGGAAACCGCTTTTTTTCTGAACCTTACCGTGAACAGTCCCAAACCGGTAGTGCTGACCGGGGCCATGCGCCCGGCCAATGCCATTTCCGCGGACGGCCCGCTGAACCTGTTCAATGCCGTGGCCGTGGCAGCTGATCCCAATGCCCTGGAACGGGGGGTCTTGGTGGTGATGAACGACCGGATTCACGGGGCCCATTCCCTGACCAAAACCAACACCACCTCCGTGGAAACATTTTTATCCCCTGTCAACGGCCTGATGGGAACCGTCAACTTCGGAAAAACCGCTTATTTCCGATTTCCTTTCCGGCAGCACACCTATCTGAGCGAATTCTCGAGCCGGTTCTGTCAGCCCCCCGTCCCGATACTTCCCCGGGTGGACATCGTTTATGCCTGCATTGACATGCCGCCGGATCTGATCGATTTTTCCCTGGCCGCCGGAGCCAGAGGCATTGTCATTGCCGGGGATGGCAACGGAAACATGAATCAGGCCACCGTAAAGAATGCCGCACGCAAAGCGGCCCAGGGGATCGGCATTGTCAGAAGCTCCCGGGTGTCCACTGGCACGGTGAGCCGGAATGTGGAACTGGATGACGATTCGCTGGGATTCATTGTGTCGGATGAACTCAATCCGGCCAAAGCCCGGATCCTTCTGATGCTGGCTTTGTCTATACCGTATGCTCCGCCACACATTCAACAGCTGTTTTACACCTACTGATCGTTTCTGCTAGCCAGGCGGCAGACTGTCTATGGGTAAATAAAGCTGTGTGCCTTCCGGCAGACTGGCAAAATCCGATATTTCAGCCCCTGTTTTAACCTGTCCAGGAGGAAGATAATAGACGGTGGCCGCTTCCTTGTATTTCAGGCCGGCAATTTGGTAGGCCGTCTTTTTTCTGGTGATGACAAACGGTCCCTGATACCCCACGATCACCTGTGTGTTCAGCGGCAGATCATCCCAGTCGGAAATACGGGAGCCTGGCTGGACTGAACCGGACGGCAGAAAATAGATGGTGGAATCCAATTTATAGGCCGGACCGGCGAGAGACCAGGCAGTCATTTGATCGGTAATGGATTTTAAAGGATATTCCGGAACCGCGATTTCAGCTTTCTGAAATTTTTGATTGAGCAGCACCCGGGTATTGACCGGCAACAGATGCCACCCCACCGTCTCCGCGATCCGATCACCTGTCAAACGGCGGCCGCTGGGAAGTACATATACAGTGGTCGGATAATCATATTCCTCGCCGGCAATGGCCCAGGCCGTCCGCTTTTTTGAAATCAGACCGGGAACCGGACCCGTGGCAGCCACCGCCGGTCCGGGTGCATAGAAAAAATCCGCCAGAGAGGGGTCCGGCAGAAGCCGCCCGGCCCTGACATCCGGATCTTTATCCACGGTTGGCCCCAGCCTGGCCCGGGCACGGTCAAAATTTCTGGCACACCGCTTTCTGCCCCGATGATCTCCGAGAAACCAGGGATTGGGACGGCCATAGGCGACCTGGCTGTGGGTGAGCACGGCCTGATCATCCAGGGAATAGACTTTCTGAAGAATTTTGACAAGCAAGGCTGCAGACCGGTATTGCGCATCCGTCAGCGGCGCGTTATGGTATCCCACCAGTTCGATCCCGATGGATACCGACGAGATATCCTGCCGGCCGTCCCACATGGACAGCCCGGCATGATCGGCCCGGAACCGCTTGTCTAACACCCGATAGGTGGTCCCGTTTCTCGCGATCACGTAATTGGCATGGCCCCCGGGTGTGCTACGGCCCCCTGTCAAGCGCTTTCCCCGGGCCACAACTCGCAAAGTGGCGGACAGCCCGAGTTCTGAAGTATGGACGATAATGTATAACGTTTTCTTCCGCGGTGTTTTTTTGAATTTTGGATTCAGCCGATTTTGATAGTCAACGATTTCTCTCTGAAACGTTTGAAAATTCGATGTGGTCAATGAAACACCCACCGCATTGATGGGTACCCCGAGCACAAGGCATGCAAAAGTTGTCATCTGAAAAATCCGCCCGGTTTTCCGGATCTTTTGCCAGACCGATCGAATGTTCTGAAAATACGTTCTCTTTGATTCCTTTTTCCATTCATGATGTCCAGTATAGCAATGAACCCGGAAAAGAGAAACGGACATTTTCATAAATCAAACCAGGGAAATTTTTATTGACAGAGTCAATTGCTGAAATATATTTATAATTTATGTGACTTGGTGAGCAGGAAGATTCAACCAACAGTCGTAAAAAGAGGATTTTATGGAAATAGCAGCGTGCAAGTCGTCCTATTTTGATTTATTTATCGACGTTACCCAAAAAATCACCGCCGCTGAAAAAACGGATGACATTTTTGAACTGATCACCGGCAAACTGCCCGAAATCATGGATGTGGATGCCGCCACCATCCGGCTGCTGGATGAGGCGGACAAAAAGCTGGTACTTCGAAGTGCCAGTGGTTTGAGTGATGCCTATCTGAACCGGGGTCCCATTGATCATGAAGAGCCGGTTTTCAAGGCCCTTGAAGGCACGCCTATTGTGATTAAAAAAGCGGCCGGTGATCCCCGGGTTCAATACCAGGACAGCGTGATTCAAGAAGGCATTCAATCCATTCTGGTGGTCCCCATTCCTATCCGTGGAAAAAATGTCGGAATTCTGAGGGTGTTGTGCAAAAACCGTATGAATTCAAGCCCGATGAAATCAATTTTGTCGCCGCACTGGGGGAACAATGCGGCATTGCCACTGAAAATACACGGATTTTCGCCGATCAGCAGACCCAGCTGAATTATTTTGAAACCATTCTTGCCATCAGCAAAAAGATCCATTCCACCTATGAACTGGACAAGATCCTGGATATGATTGTCACCCGTCTGCCTGAAGTCATGAACCTGAAGGCCGCCACCATCCGGCTGATGGAAGAACACAAGGGAGGCCTTGAACTGAAAGCGGCGTATGGATTAAGCCGGACCTACCTGGAAAGAGGGCCTTTAGACAGGGAACTGGCCACCTATTACCTGAAACAGGGAGAGCCGGTGGTCATTTTGGATGCCAAAACCGACCTCCATACCAAATACCATAAGGAAGCGGAACTGGAAGGCATCGCCAGTATTCTGGCCGTGCCGGTCACGTTCAACGAGGAAGTGATCGGCATTCTGCGCCTGCTCACCGAAGAGGTGCGCCAATTCTCCCATCCCGATATCAATTTTGCCCTGGCCATTGCCGAACAAAGCGGCATCGCCATCCAACGGGCCATTGACTACAACCGACTCAAACAGACCTGCAAGGACAGATAACCTGTCCGCGCAGGGACGGATTAAGGGAGCACCCATGAAATTCACCATCGATCACTTCAATATCAATGTTCTGGACCTGGACAAAAGCCTGGCTTTTATGACAAGGCTCTGGGCCTGAAAGAAGCCCGGCGCAAAAAGGCTTACGACGGCAGTTTTATTATCGTATATCTCGAAGACGGCATCAGCACCAACAAACTGGAACTGACCTGGCTCAAATCCCGGACAACCCCCTATGATTTAGGGGATGAAGAGTTTCACATCGCCTTTAAAACTAATGATTTTGACGTGGCCCATGCCCATCACAAACAGATGGGCTGCATCTGTTATGAAACCAGGAGATGGGCATCTATTTCATCAGTGATCCGGACGGATACTGGCTGGAAATCATACCCAACCGATGAATGCCTTTTTTCCGATACCTCCTCCGGAACACTGACGTCGCTCATGTTTATCCCCACCACCATGGCCGAAGTGACCGCTTTGGGCTGGGACCGGCTGGACATTGTCCTGGTTACGGGCGACACCTATATCGACTCCCCTTTTATGGGGGTGAGCCTGATCGGCAAGATCCTTCTCAAGGACGGGTTCCGGGTGGGGATCATTGCCCAGCCGGCTCTGGATACCCCCGAGGATATCCTTCGTTTGGGCACCCCCGCACTTTTCTGGGGAGTGACGGGCGGGGCCGTGGATTCCATGGTAGCCAATTACACGCCTCTGAAAAAACGGCGCAAAACCGATGACTACACCCCGGGATATGTGAATAACCGCAGGCCGGATCGGGCCGTGATCGCCTATGCCAACCTGATCCGCCGGTTTTGCAAACCCACCCCCCCCATCGTTCTGGGAGGGATCGAAGCCAGCCTGAGGCGCACGGCCCATTATGATTTCTGGTCAAACAAAATCCGGCGGTCCATTCTTTTTGATGCAAAAGGCGATTTTCTGGTGTTCGGCATGGGCCATATCCCCATCCGTCTATTGGCAAAAGCATTGAAAAACAAAAAAACGATTGAGGACATTGCCGGTATCGCCTATATCGCCCAAACAAAAAAAGGGCTGGCCCTGCCGTCATTCGAAACCATAACCAAAAGCCAAAAGGCTTATGTCCAGGCATTCCATACCTTTTATCAGAACACAGACCCTTTGACTGCCCAGGGCCTTTGCCAGGCCCACAACGACCGGTACCTGATCCTGAACCCGCCGGCCCCGGCCTCCACCACCCCCGACATGGACGAGATCCATGACCTGGCGTATGAGCACGACGTCCACCCCTTTTATAAGGCCATGGGGCCGGTGCGGGCCCTGGACACCATCCGGTTCGCCATCCCCACCCATTACGGTTGTTACGGCGAATGCCGGTTCTGTGCCATCACGATTCACCAGGGGAGAACCGTGCAGTGCCGCAGCATGGACTCCATTGTCCGCCAGGCCAAACAATTCACAACGTATCCGGACTTCAAGGGCAATATCATGGATCTGGCGGCCCCACAGCCAACATGTACGGATTTGAATGCCAAAAAAAAATAACCAAAGGGGCCTGCCAGGACAAAGGGTGTCTGTTTCCCGTTCCATGCAGCGCCCTGCGCCCCAACCATTCCCAGTACCTGGATCTGCTGAAAAGACTGGGCGGCCTGGCCGGTATCAAAAAGTATTTATCACTCCGGAATCCGATACGATCTGATCCTGAAAGACAAACGGCACGGGATGGCATTTCTGGAAAACTGGTGAAAGACCATGTATCCGGCCAGCTTAAATCGCACCGGAACATTGTGTCCCACATGTTCTTGACCACATGGGCAAACAGACCATGGATGACCTGATGGCGTTCAAACATACCTTTGACCGCCTGTCGGCCCGATGCGGCAATCTCAGTTTCTGACCTATTATTTCATGGCGGCCCACCCCGGCTGCACCCTCACCGACATGACGGCCTTGAAAGGCTTCACCCGTGACCGTCTCAACATTTCGCCCGAGCAGGTGCAGATCTTCACCCCCACCCCCTCCACCTATGCCACGCTCATGTACTGCACTGAACAAGACCCCTTCACCGGCACCCTCCTGTTTGTGGAAAAAAATCCGGCCCGAAAACAGCGCCAGAAAGAAATTGTCACAGCCAGACCCCGGCCGGGCAAAAAACTCAAGCCAAGAAAACATCCCCGCCCGATCTCATGGGCGCGATCAGACGGCTGAGCCCGGACCGGCGGCTATCCGCTTTTATGGAGAACAAGACGGGTCAAAATCGATTCCCGGACAACCGGGGCTTTGAGACGGGGCCGCCACCAATGTGCAGGGGGTTAAGCACCGATAGTCGTTATGAGCTGAAGCACCGACCGTCGTCAACGTCACCCCAAAAAATGATATTAAAGAATCAGTCTGTGAGCACTTCGGAGTTAACAATGTGTGGAATTTTACCGGTTTTGTAAAATTCAATAATATTTTCCGCCGCCATAACCGACATCCGATCCCGGGCCTCCATAGTGCCGGAGCCCACATGGGGAAGCACGCACACATTTTCCATGGACAGCAGGGGATTATCCGGGACCATGGGTTCCGGATCGGTAACATCCAGACCGGCCCCCAGATCTGTTTTTGTTCAAGGCATTGATCAGGTCGGGTTCGTGGTGGATGGGACCTCTGGCCGTGTTGATGAAAACCGCGGACGGCTTCATTTTTTTAAAGGCCCGGGCATTGAACAGATGCCGGGTCTCCGGGGTCAGGGCGCAGTGGACCGACAGGATATCGCTTTGTGCCAGCAACCGGTCAAAGGTGACCCATCTGGCATCGAGCTGTTTTTCAGCCACAGGATTCCGGGTCCGGTTGTGATAGATGACCGGCATTCCATAGGCGGTGCTACAACGCTCTGCCATTTTGGCGCCAATGCGGCCAAGCCCGAAAATACCTAAGGTTTTCCCCTTGAGCTTAAACCCCAGATGTCCCGTGGGGCGGAAGTATCCCCACTGCCCGTTGAGAATGGTCTTGTGCAAAAAACAGAACTTGCGGGCCGTTGCAATCATCAGCCGAAGGCGATGTCGGCCGTGGCCTCACTCATGGCATCCGGGGTATAGCCCACGGGTATTCCTTTTCGGGTGGCTTCCGGGATGTCGATGTTGTCATATCCTACGGCAAATTGGGAAATGATGTCCAGATGCGGGCACTGATTCAGAAACTGTTGGTCGATGCGGTCGGTGACGGTACAGAGCAGTGCATGGTGATATTTGGACTGTGCAGTCAGTTCGTCCGGTGTCATGGGCCGGTCCTTTTCCCAGAAGGTGAGGCGGAACCGTTCCTGTTTGAGCAGGTCCATACCCACGGCCGGATATTTCCGGGTGATCAGTATTTTCTGATGCTTGATCATGATACTCATCAAATTATGCAAACATGCCCCTGATGTCAAGAAAAAATCTGTCAAAACACAGTGTACGTGAGCCTCTCCGGCAATAACCTGAAAGCAGATATCAGTGGACAAAAAACTTTTGCTGAACTGGGATACTACGTTGCGGCATTTGGCCTTGCCAGGGTTGAAGGCGGATTCAATTGCTTTAAGATTAAAGGAAAACCGATTTGTTTTTGTTCAATCTCCGGGAGAACCTTTTTTCTGCCCACCACACCACTTGGCCCTGATCCCTTACCCCGGAATGTTTCAACCACCCTCCCGGCATAGATCTGCGGGCGATGTTTATTAATGGACTTGCCCTCCACTATGGAGATCATGGTCTTCACCATGGACGTCATCTGCTCAGACTGATGCATGAGCATTTCACTTGCCACAGAACACTCCACTGCCGCAGCCGCGTTCTGTTTTATAATCAGATCCATCTGCCTGACTTCATTTTTCACTTCTTCAACACCGGCTGCCTGATCATTGGAGGAAGTTTCTATCTCTTGGAGCAGCTCCCCAACATCGGCAGCCGCAATCATGATCTTATTGAAGGTTTTATCTGCTTTAAATACCACCTCTGAGCCGTCCTGAATCCTTTTTTGAGTATCTTCGATCAAATGGGACGTTTCCCGGGCGGCCTGCGCAGCCCTCAGGGCCAGCGACCGGACTTCGTCCGCAACAACTGAGAACCCTGCCCCGGCATTTCCTGCCCTTGCTGCCTCAACGGCAGCATTTAAGGCCAGCAGGTTGGTCTGGAAAGCTATCTCATCAATGGCTCTGACGATTATCTGGGTTTCGGCGCTTGATACCGCAATGGTTTCAATGGAGGTCTTGAGATCTTCCATTTCATTTCTGGCCATAGCCACCGTGTCGTTGACAGATTGCATAAAGTCATTGGCATGGGTCGCTTTGCCTGAATTTTCAAGGGTTACGACAGCCATGTTTTCCAATGCGGTCTTGATTTTCTCAAGGCAGTCCGCCTGAGTCACCGCTCCTGATGAGAGGTTTCTGCTCGAGTCTTCAAACTGTCCTGACGCAGAAGCAACCTGGTGTGAACTGGATTCTAACCCCTGAACGGCCTGATTGACAGGGCGGATAATGGATGTGGACAATAAAAGAGCAGAAACTACCACAACAAGCAGAAAGGCCGATCCAAAAGCAGATTGAAATTGCGTATGGAGATGGCCACTGCCATCAGCTCCTCAACATTCTGGGCAACCGCAACAGTCCACCCCTTCATGGGAACCGGTGCAAAACCGGCTATTTTGGGAACCCCTTCAAAGGTATATGGGAGAACCCCAGTTTTCTCTGAAAGCATTGCATCGGCTATTTCCTTTATTCCGGCTGTTTGCTTGAGATTCAAGGTTGAGACATACGCCTGATTTGGATGGGCAAGGACAAGCCCCTGACGGTCCACCAAATACGCGTATCCAGTGGTACCTATTCGGGTGCGGGAAATGCGGCTGCCAAACCTTTCGAAATTAATATCCATCCCCAGCACACCTGCAACATTATCCCCCTTGTCCATAATCGGCGCAAGAAACTTGATGATTCGTTCTTTTCCATATCCCGAAGAGGTCACCTGGCCGATTACCGCACTGTCAGTTTTCAGCATTTGATTGAAACAGGGCGTATCTGCAATGGAGTCTCCCTTATATGGAAAGGAATCATCTTGTCGAACACCTGCAAAGAGATTGCCCCTGGCATCTCCCAGGAACAATCCGTCACAAGCCTCGCCCAACTGCTTCACTGTCTTCGAAAGGCTGGCATTCAACCGTTTTCGGTCAATTCATCGATGCCCATGCCGCCATAGAACCGGATATCCATGCCGCCAAAACTCCGGTAGCTGGCAGCCAGCCCTCTGGCGATATGAAGGTGTTCGTTAATGGCCATTTCCATCGCGGATGCCAGTCCGACTGCAAGACGTTCGGATTCAGTTTTCGCCTTTATCTCCATGGCTTTTGTGGCGATATCGGTCGAAAAATAACCAACCACCAGCAGCGGTACCATCACCATGAAAATCCCTCCGGCCACCAGTTTCGCTTTGAGGCTCAACCGGACCCTGCCTGTCATAGGAAAAGCCGTCATGATACGACTCATATTTTGATAGCCTCATCTGTTATGTTTCGTTGTCCTTTTCTCAAAGCTCGGGTCCAGACCCCAAACGGGAAAAATCCTGTTTTGCGGCCACCCGAAGTCCGGCTGACTCTCCTTCCAGTGTGCCATCCGGCCAAGACGGGCATATCCTATCATCAGCGGTGTTAATATTCCATGAGCATTGGATAAGGTTTTCGTCATTTATCCCATGCCAATCATGGTGCTCGGCACATCGATCTACCGGAACAAATGTTCTTGCTGCTTTTTTTTCGGACTGCTCAGAGAATCAGGCCCAGCACCATAAAAAAATGCCCTCCTCCTGTTTCTCCGGTCACTGGGAAACACCAAACCGAATATTGAAATCATAGTTCAGCCTGTAAAAAAGGAACCGAAAAAAAACGCCGATGGGTGGCAATCACCCGATCGGCGCTTCAGAGTTAAAAATGTGCAAGCTCATTCGAACCTGCTGTATTTGTTGTATTTTTATCTAAAAGCCGGTGAGTTTGAATGCTTGTAACCAACGGGATTTAAATAGATTCCAGAATTGGCATGTATTTTTTAGGTTACATAAAAAAACTGCCGGGGTTCCGGTATCCTGGAACCCCGGCCGGTAATTGATGAAACGATGTTCTTAAACCGTCAGAATCAGAAGCTCTCAAAAATAGCGGCTGCACCCATGCCACCCCCGATACACATGGACACAATGCCGTATTTGCCGTTGACTTCCTTCAGGTTGGCCAGGCAGGTGGCGGTAAGCTTCGCGCCGGTGCAGCCCAGAGGATGACCCAGGGCGATGGCACCGCCGTGGATGTTGATTTTGTTCATGTATTTTCCAGATCCAGTTCCCTTAAGCAGTACAGAGCCTGGGAGGCAAAAGCCTCATTGATCTCATAAATGTCGATATCGTCAATGGTCATGCCCGCCTGGGCCAGGACCTTGGGGATGGCGTACCTGGGCCCTACGCCCATTTCATCGGATTTGCACCCCACGGTTGCATAGGACACCAGCCGGGCCAGGGGGGTCAGGCCCAGTTCATCGCATTTTTCCTTTGAAGCGATGATGGTGGCGGCGGCCCCGTCCGTGGTCTGGGAGGAGTTACCGGCCGTGACCGTGCCGTTGGCCTTGAACACGGTGCGCAGTTTGGCCAGCCCCTCCACCGTGGATTCCCGGATGCCGTCATCGTGTTTGACAATGAACTGCTCTTTCTTGTAGGTGCCGTCCGCCTGTTTGACGTATTTGATTGCCGGTGTGGGAATAATTTCTGTGAACAGGCCATTGTCCCGGGCTTTGGCCGCCTTGGCCTGGGAGGCGGCGGCAAACGTATCCTGATCCTGCCGGGAGATGCCGTACCGTTCCGCCACGTTTTCCGCGGTGATTCCCATGGACACGTACATCTCCGGGGATGTGCGGGAAAATTCCGGATGGGGCCGGGGATTGTTGCCGCCCATGGGGACATAGGTCATGGATTCCACGCCCGCACCCATGGTGATGTCAGACCATCCCATCTGGACCCGCATGGAGGCAAGGGCAATGGCTTCCAGGCCAGAGGCACAGAACCGGTTCACCGTGGCACCGGACACCTTGTCGGGAAATCCGGCCATTTTCAGGGCCACCCGGCCCAGGTTCAGGCCCTGTTCCGCTTCTGGAAACGCGCAGCCCAGCATCACGTCATCCAGATGATCCGGAGACAGGTTCGGGGTTCTTTCCACGGCCGATTTCATGATAAAGGTGATCAATTCCTCGGGCCGGGTCTGGCTGAACTGGCCTCTTTTCTGCTTGCAGCCCGGAGTCCGGACCGATTGGACAATATATGCGTCTTTCATTGGTATTCCCTCCTTCTAGTTTCTGAGCGGTTTGCCGGTTTTGAGCATGTGGTCGATCCGGGCGATGGTTTTTTCTTCCTTGCAGAAATCCACGAATGCCTCTCTTTCCAGTTTAAGAATAGTGTCTTCGCTCACTTCAGATCCCACATTCACGTCTCCACCGCTCATCACATAGGCGATCCGTTTGGCCAGAAACGCGTCATGATCACTCATGAAATTACCGTTGCGCATGTTGAAGATTTCCGCGTTCACCATGCCCTGCCCGGCATCGCCGATCACTTTCACCGGCTGTTTCATGGGAGGCGCGTATCCGTCATCCACCATTCTGAGCACTTCTTTTTTGGCTTCTCCCACCAGGGTATCCCGGTTGAGCACGATGCGGTCCGCCATTCCCAAAAATCCGTTGCCAACCGCCTGGGCCGCGGACATGGACACGGCAGCCATGCCAATCTTCATGAACGCCTGCACAAACAGCTTGGACAGATCCACTTCCTTGACGGTCTTTCCGGGCAGGGCGCTCACGTATTTCCGCCACAGGTTCATGGTGCCGCAGCCGGCCGGCAACAGCCCGACCCCGATCTCCACCAGCCCCATATACAGTTCGGCATGGGCCACGATGCGGTCGGCCCCCAGGCAGGTTTCACACCCGCCGCCCAAGGTCATGCCGTAAGGGGCCGCCACCACAGGGAACGGGGCGTATCTGGAGGCTTGGATGCCGTCCTGGGCTTTTTTAAGGAATGCGTCGATTTCCGCGTATTTTTTGTCATGGCACAGTTTGGAGATAAAGCCTAAGTCCGCACCTGCGGAAAAGGCCCCCGGCATGCCTCCGGCTTCGTTGCCGATGACCAGCCCCACACCGCTTTCATCCACATAGCCTAAGCTTTCACCGATGAAATCCACGATCTGTTCATTGATGGCGTTCATCTTGGTGTGAAATTCCAGGCAGAACACCCCGTCTCCGATGTCCACCAGAGAGGCGGATGCGTTTTCCATGACGGTCTTGTGGTTGCCTTGGCCGCAGCAATGGAAACCAGGGATTCCGGCACGGGCACAGGTCTGTACCCGGCTGAGGCAAAGTCATAAAAATACCGGACCCCGTTTTCCAGCTTATAAAAGCTGGAGTTGCCGGCATCCAGCATCTTTTTGACATTGGCGGGAATCTCCAGCCCTTCAATGGTCATACGTTCCACTGCATCTGCCACCCCATAGGCATCCCAAAGCTCAAAAGGCCCCATCTCAAAATTGTAGCCCCATTTCATGGCATTGTCGATTTCCACCACCGTGTCCGCGATTTCGGGGATCCGGTTGGCCGCATACTCAAAGCTGTTGGCCGTTACCCTCCAGGCGAATTTCCCGGCCTTGTCACCGGCCCTGAGCACGGTATTGATCTTTTCCGTCAGGGAGCCGGCTTTCTTTGCCGCATCCAGGCAGGGGAAGGACGGCCGTTCCAGGTCTTCGTATTCCAGGGTGTCCAGGTTCAGCACCTTGCGGACCTTTTTCCATTCCGGGGTGAGGTCGGTTTTATAAAATCCGGCCTTGGTCTTGTTGCCCAGCAGGTTCTTTTCCGCCATTTTTTCCACAAAATCCGGCAGCTGCATGATGTCGCGCTGTTCGTCACCCTTGCACAGGTCATAGGAATTTTTAGCCACATGCATCATGATGTCCAGGCCCACCAGGTCCGTAGTCTTGAAGATAGCGGTTTTGGGACGTCCCATGGCCGTGCCGAAAATGGCATCCACTTCCGGCACGGTGAGACCGTCTTCCAGCATGAATTTCATGGCCGCACTGATTCCCTGGATCCCGATGCGGTTGCCCACAAAGTTCGGGGTGTCCTTGGCCCAGACAATCCCCTTACCCAGATTTTTTTCACCGAATTTCGCCATGAAATTCAGAACGTTCGGCAAGGTGTCTGCCCCCGGGATCAGCTCAAGAAGATGCATGTACCGGACCGGATTAAAAAAATGGGTGCCCATGAAATGCTGTTTGAATTCATCAGAAAACCCGTCGGTGATGTCTTTGAGGGGGATGCCGGAAGTGTTGGTGGTGACGATGGAACCGGATTTACGGATTTTTGCCACCTTTTCAAACAGGCTGCGTTTGATGTCCAGCCGTTCCACCACCACTTCCACGATCCAGTCGCAGTCGGCCAGTTTGTCGATGTCATCCTCCAGGTTGCCGATGGTGATCAGCCCGGCATCTTTTTTGTTGAAAAACAAGGAGGGAGAGGATGCCAGGGCCGCATCCAGACCGGCCTTGACCATCCGGTTCCGGGCCGCCGGGTCATTTTTTTCTTCGTTTTTCAAGTCAAACGGAACAATGTCCAGAAGCAGTACCTTAACACCGGCACCGGCCAGCAGGGCTGCAATGCCCCCGCCCATGATACCGGACCCGATGACCGCGGCCTGTCTGATTTTTCTTGCCATGATGTCCTCCTGCAAAAAGGGTGATTATTGGTAATTCAAACGTCATATTTATGAATGAGTATTCATTTTTGAGTAACAGAAAAAACGCCAGGATTGTCAAGGAAAATTATTTTCGGAACGATGCGGGATAATCACATTCAATTTCAGATTGTTAGGGTATGGATTCCGGGTCATGCCATCCGGGTGTATTCCCCATGCCGGGAAAACCTGATGAATGAATTATCATTCATGATTAAAAAACCCGGCGGATCTTGAAAAAACATCCGGCTTCTGTTACGCTCCAACGTTGATTTTTTTCATATATCGGAATTTTCCGTAATAGATGGAGACCTGTCCATGCCCCGGATACCCTTAAAGATTCAAGCATTTTCAATTCTGAACATCGCTTCAGTCGTCGGTCAAATTCTCAAGCTTCAGCAGCCATCCGGAGAGATTCCCTGGCACGAGGGCGGCAAAACAGACCCGTGGGACCTGGTGGAATCCGCGATGGGCCTCAACATTGCCGGGCACGCCAATTCGGCCCGCCGGGCCCTTGAATGGCTTGTCCGGCACCAAAATTCGGACGGCTCCTGGTTTTCCGCGTATATGAACGGTATCCCCCAGGACCGCACCCGGGAAGCCCATATGGCCTGCTACCTGGCTGTAGGCCTGTTTCACGCCTATTTGGTCACAAGAGACCGGTCCTGGCTGGCCGACTTCCGGGATCCCATGGAAAAGGGGGTCGACTACGCCCTGGGCCTGCAGGCTACCACCGGAGAAATTCACTGGGCAAGGAGCCCGGAAGGAAAGATCGATCCCATGTCATTGCTTGCCGGATCTTCTTCCGTGTACATGAGCCTGAAATGCGCCTTGAACATCTGCCGGATTATAGGCCGATCCCGGCCGGACTGGGAAGCGGCATGGGCCCGGCTGGGGCACTCTCTCAGGGAGAACCTGCACAGCTACAACGTGAGCAAATCCCGGTTTTCCATGTACTGGTTCTATCCCATCCTGTGCGGGGCAATCCAGGGAGACAAGGCCCGTGCCCGAGTAGATAAATACTGGCAGAAATACATGATTGACGGCCAGGGAACCCGGTGCGTATCGGATCAGCCTGGGTGACCATTGCGGAAACTTGTGAACTGGTACTGACGCTTCACGCCATGGGCAACCGGGAAAAAGCCCGAATCGTATTTTCCTGGATCCAAGACCGGGTCTATGAGGACAAGACCTTCTGGTGCGGATATACCTATCCGGACATGGTGATCTGGCCTGAAGAAAAGATCTCCTGGACCAATGCCGTGGCCCTGATGGCGGCGGATGCGCTCTATAACCTGACCCCTGGAGCCGGCCTGTTCTGCCATGAAAACTGGCAGGGGGCGGTTTTCAAAGGGATCTGACATGAGACGGGATTTACGGCCTTGGTATATCAAAAAACATGGTACCGGCTTCAGCATCTGTATGTCCGCCATTACCTGGTGCCCCAGCTGACCTGCCTGGGGGATCACCCGTTTATTATTAAACCCTGGCACATTGAATTGTTCGGCGGCCCCATCCGCATCGGCTCCCATGTGACCCTGCTGGGATGTTCGGACAAAAAACCCGACTGACGGTGTGGTCTGACAAGACCGACGTCCCGGGGATTACCATCGGGGACCATGTGCTCATATCGCCGGGCGTCCGGATCAGTGCGGCCCACAGCATCACCATCAGCGATTCCTGCATGCTGGCCAGCCATGCCTATATCACGGATTCCGACTGGCACGGCATCTATGACCGCTCCCTGACGTCAACGGAAACCTACAGCGTGGTGCTGGAAGAAAATGTGTGGATTGGTGATTCCGCCATTGTGTGCAAGGGGGTCCGGGTTGGCCGCAACAGCATTGTGGGGGCCGGCAGTGTTGTCACCTGTGATATTCCACCCAATGTCATTGCCGCAGGCAATCCTGCCAGAATCCTCCGTCATCTGAACCCGGAAAAAAACTCATCACCCGGAAGGACCGGTATCAGAACACGGAAGAAATGACCCGGTATCTGGAGGCATCGGAAAAACCGCGCTCAAAGGCAATACCCTGACGGGATGGCTGAAATCCCTGATTTTCCCGGAGGATAGCGCACCTGCCAATGCACTGCCCGGTACCAGACCAAACCATGGGGCCTCTTCACGGGAAACGGTTCAAATGGGCCGGAAGACTTATTTTTCCCGCAACCCATTGAACAGAATGGATAACCGGGCCAGGGAAGGCGCGATTTTTTCCAGGTCAAAGGCATGGACATCTTCGGCCAGGGTCTGTCCGAATTGAGTAAACGCGGGCAGGTCAAACCGGCGGCCCAGTACGATGAAATGATCGGCTATGGCCTGGGCGTCGGATATGATCACCCCTTCCTGGGCTCCGGGCATCAGCGGCTCGATGGTTTCCAGAAGGTGAGGCAGCAGGTCGGGATGGCGGACAACCGCCCCCTGAACCAGAGATTCGGACAGCGCCGCATGGCAGGCGGACCGGTTTTCATCCGGACCCGGGGCCTCAGAGATCTGTTGGGTGGGTGGTTCATTCCGGCTGACGGCCACACCGGGCAGAATAATGGTAAAAGTGCTGCCACTGCCGGGCCGGCTGTCAACCTCAATACGGCCTTTCATCAATGCCACCAGCTGCCTGCAGATGGTCAGTCCCAGACCGGTGCCCCCGTATTTTCGTGTGATGTCGGTGTGTTCCTGTTCAAAAGACTCGAAAATCAGCTGCTGTTTGTCTTCGGCAATGCCGATGCCGGTATCCTTCACCTGAATCACCAGCTCCACGGCATCGCACTTGATCCTGTCCGAGACGGTCGCTGACAGGCGGATCTGTCCTTGTTCCGTAAATTTGACCGCATTTGCCACAAGATTGGTCAGTACCTGGCGCAGACGCATGTCGTCCAGCATCAAAAAATCCGGCAGCTGGTCATCCATATGAATGGAAAAATCCAGTTGTTTGTGTGCCAGTTTGACCCTGAACAAATGATGAATCTCGTAAAATAGCGTGGTCAGGGATACGGGGGTGGTCTGGATGTCGATCTTTCCCGCCTCGATTCTGGAAAGGTCCAGCAGATCGTTGATCAGGCCCAGCAGAAGTTTTCCGGAGGTGATGACCGCCTGAAGATAATTTTTCTGCTGGGAATCTGTAGCCATGGCAGACAGCACCTCGCTGAAACCGATTATGGAGTTGAGCGGAGTTCGGATTTCATGGCTCATGTTGGCCAGAAATTCACTTTTGGACTGATTGGCTTTTTTGAGTTCCTGTTCCTTCTGTTTTCTGACCAGGACCTCGTTGTTCAGAGCCTGGTTCAGCAGGGTCAGATTCCGGGTCCGTTCCGCCACCCGGTTTTCCAGCTCCTGGTGGGACTGCTTCAGTGCCTGTTCCGCCCGTTTGCGCAGGGTAATGTCCCGGACATTGACAATCACGCCCTGGACAGCCGGGTGGTCCAGCATGTTCCGGGCGATGGATTCCAGGATAAGATAATTCCCGTCCCTGTGAAGGTAGCGCTGTTCCGCAGTCGGGTCCGGATGCGGCAGGATACCCTGAACACGCCGCTTAAAGCGGTCTCCGGCCACCTGCAGGTCATCCGGGTGTAAATTGTCCAAGACATTGGTGCCCATGAGGGATTCAGGGGTATATCCCAGTATCCGCCCGGTTGAGGGACTGACATATTTGAAATACCCCTGATCATCAAGAACCCAGATCATATCACTGGCATTTTCAATCAAAGCCCGGAAATGCTGTTCACTGTGCTTCAGGGCTGTAAGGGTTTCTTTGAGTTGTCCCGCCATTTGATTGAATTTGGTTGCCAAATGCCCGAATTCATCTTTGGTCTGGACCGGAATCCGGGTATCCAGATCCCCTTTGCCGATTCTGTCCGCTCCCTGAACCAGATCCTTCAAGGGCCGGGTGAGCCGCCGGGTCAAAAGCATCAGGACCATGGAAATAATGAATCCCACAAAAACGCCCATGCCATAAAGAAGCGGCCGCATGCGATCCGCCACCCCGTAGATTTCCTGCATCGGGTCCACCGCCAGGATATGCCATTCCCAGGGTTCGAAATAAACGGATTTGGCCAGCACAGGTTCCCGTCCCATGGTCATTAAAAGCCTTGGGGCGCTGTTTAAAAGATCAGAAACCAAGGGGTATCGTAGACCGTGGTATGGAGTACGTTCGGGTCCGGATGAGAGACGATCCGGCCTTTTCCGGTAACAATGACCATGTACCCGAGTTTACCAACGCCGATATCGCCAATACCGGTCACGGCATCCATCTGCGCCTTGGTGATACTGGCGGTAATGTCTGCCAGTCCATAGTCCCGAAGCATTTTCTCCTGGGATGAGACAATGACCATGGCTTCGGACAGCCGGGTGTCCAGCCAGGTCTCTCCCAGGTTCACCAGCGCAGTCCGGGAAAAAAAATAGGTGGTTTCAACAATCACCCACAGCGAGACAATGACCAGAGGCAGGGTGGTCAACAGAATTTTGCCATAGGTTTTCATGTCAAATTCTTTATCACCCCTGAAATGTTTTGCAAATAAAAAATTTATGGTTATCATGGTCCCTGAAAATCGAAAGATCGTGTCAAGCGAAAAAAACTTTGACCGCTTGACTCACAAACAGACCGAGGAAATAAAATGGATCAAAAACCCTTATTGGAAATATTCTCCGATTACAATTGACCCTGGTGCTATTTCATTACCGGGCGTATTGAAAAACTGCGGCAAAACTTTGATATGGAAGTCATCTGGCGGGCATATCCATTGAATCCGGACATTCCGGAGCTGGGAATGACGTTGACACAACTGTTCAGGGAAAAAGGCCTGATCGTGGATATAAAGAAGGTCATGAATGGATTGAAAAAAACTGCTGCCGATTCAGGGCTTCCCATAGGGGATCGGCGCCATATTTACAACACCCGCCTGGCCCATGAAGCCGGACTCTGGGCGCAAAGTCTGGGAAAAGGGCATGCATTTCACCAGGCCGCATTTCAGGCCGCGTTTGTGGATGATCGGAACCTGTCATCAAAATCCGTGCTCTTGGATCTGGCAGACACCGTCGGCCTGGATCCCAAAATCGCTGTAACAGTGGTGGAAAAACGGCTGTTTTCTGATGCCGTGGATGCGGACTGGCGCCTGGCGGAACAGCAGAACATTTCCGTGGTGCCCACCCTGATCATGGGAACGGAACGGCTGGTAGGGGCACGACCTTACGGGGCCATGGAAAAGCTGGTGGCCCGCCATATGTCATGAATCAATGTTTGCGGTCGGCATGATGCGAAAGACAATTGTGAAAATTTCGGGATCTGATACACACCCGGTATGACATTTCGACTCTCAGATATTATGGATCTGGATTTTCTGCTGGCGCAGGATGAGCATTCGGACGTCTCAGAATCCGCTGAGCAGAAGGCGGCCCGAGACCGGGACATTTATCGTCAGGCGGGCGGAGATCATCTGTCAGATACCGACCTGATAACCGTCTGGCTGTCTTATCGCAAAATGCTGTATCTGGCCCAGACCGGCCCCGGAGGGTATCAGCGCCTGCCGGGACGGCTGTTCAACGACCTTTTCACCTGGACGGGCCGAGGTCTGGCACTGGCCGGGGGATTAGCCGGTCTATTCCTGGCATATGGGTTTCTGGCCTATCACGGAATCCGGCCGGTGAACGTGGCCGTGTTTTTTTTCGTGTTTGTGTTGATACCGGCGTTATTTTTTCTTTTTTCCTTAATCGGTTTTCTGTTTCACCATATCCGGGGATCCGGCACAAACTCACGGGGAATGTCCGCCCTGGTGTCCAGCCTGCTGTTTGAGCGGGGACCCGGCATACTCGAACGGCTGCGGATGAAACCGGAAAAAAAGCCTGCAGAAAATGGGCGTACCCGCCTGGATGAGGCGCTGTTTTTCCTCCGTAAGAAAAAACAGGTCTATGGCGATCTTTTCTTCTGGCCTTTGGTGATCCTGGTATCTTTGTTTGCGCTCTCTTTTTCCTTAGGAGCCCTGGGAGGCACAGTGTTCCGGGTGACTTTCAGCGATGTGGCATTCGGATGGCAATCCACCCTGACAGCCACTCCGGCGATGGTCCATGACCTGGTGACACTGGTGTCGATGCCCTGGACCGGATGGGTGCCGGACATCCTGACCGGACCAACCCTGGACCAGATAGACGGCTCCCGGATTGTCCTGAAGCAGGGAATTGCCGCCCTTGCCACAAGAGACCTGGTGTCCTGGTGGCCGTTTCTGTGCCTGAGCATGTTATGTTATGCCATTTTCCCCGTCTGCTGATCATAGGGGAGCAGTCATGGCCCACCGATCAGCCATGAAGCAGTTTGATTTTCAACAGCCCCGGTTCCGTCGTCTGATTGTCCGCATGAAATCGCCGATCATGGATATCGGGGTTGAAGAAAAAACCTCCCCCCGGCAGGGGGCAGCGCCGGCGTCTGAGCGGATCCATCAGTCCCACGGACCGGAGCAAAGGCCTGGAAAAGCGGTTTCAGAATATAAAAAATCGTCTGACCCGGTTAATGAAACTCCGCACCCGAACGCCGGAATGATGGAACCGGATCCTTCAGAAATCGGCCCGTCATTCGTAGGAACTCCGGCCTTAGTACTGGCCCCGGCACCGGCCTGGAACCAGGCATCCGCAGATCGGATTTCGCAGCTTCTGGCCCGGCAGTTTCTGCTGGATGTCCGGCAGGTGATTTTGTGGAACAGGACATGGCAGCGGATTCCCGTGTGCTGGGACCGGAGGTGCTGGACGGGGCCGATCCGGTGATTTTCCTTCAAGAGGTTTGGCAGCCGCCTATCCGGGGGCTGCTTCATTATCTGGTGCAGCTCAAGCAGGGGGTACTGCAGGAGAAAAACGTCTGGATACTGCTGACCCGGGCTCCGGAGGAGGACAACCTGGGTGTGGATGACCGGGAGGTGGAAGTAGCCGTGTGGCAAAACCGCATCCTGGAACTGAACCACCCGGACATTCTGGTGGAAAGGATCCGGCCATGAACACGGCTATTCCTGAATTTGCCGTACTCGGACATCCCAATGAAGGCAAATCCGCAGTGGTATCCACCCTGACCGAAGACGACCAGGTGCGGGTCAGCCCGGTGCCCGGGGAAACCACAGTGTGCCGGACCTATACCGTGAAAATCGACGGAAAAGAGATCATCCGGTTTGTAGACACTCCGGGGTTCCAGGTGCCGCGGCAGACCCTGGCCTGGTTCACTGCTTATCGCGGAGAACCCCACCAAATTTTGAATCAATTCATCGCAACCCATGAATCCGATCCGTTTTATGCCGACGAGGTGGAGCTGTTCCGCCCGGTGGCTCGCGGGGCGGGGATTATTTACGTGGTGAACGGGTCCAGGCCTGTCAGGGCAGACGATCTGGCGGAAATGGAGATCCTGCGGCTCACCGGCCGACCCCGCATGGCGGTGATCAATTCCAAACAGTCGGATACTGACTATACAATGGGCTGGCGCAGCGAGTTTGCAAAACATTTTAACAGCATTCGAATTTTCAACGCCAATACCGCCCATTTCCACGACCGCATCAAGATACTGGAAAGCCTCAAATCCATCGACCAGGACTGGGAACCAGTTCTGGGCCGGGTGATCCAGGCGTTTCAGGCTGAATGGGAAAAACGCAACCGTCTGGCCAGCGCCTATATCACCCATGCCATTGAAAAAAGCATCCGGTTTTCCGTGATCCAAGGTCTAAATGTCCATGATGACCCGGTCCTGGCGAAGGAAAAAGCAGCCGGAACCTATCGGGAACAGGTTCAGGCCATTGAAAAATCGATGTTCCATCATATCCGCTCCCTGTTCAGGCACCGGGTGTATGAGGTGTCACTGCCCGAGTATTCCGTGCTCCAGCATGATCTGTTCTCCAAAAAAACCTGGGAACTCCTGGGATTGACCAAAACACAGCTGGCCGCTGCCGGGGCTGTTCTGGGGGGGACCATGGGCGCGGTGGCGGATACGGCGGCCCATGGCCTGACCTTTGGCATGTTCACGGCCATCGGCGGGCTTCTGGGTGCGGGATCCGCCCTTCTGGGTGGCCGGCGGGTGGCAGACAAAAGCCCGGCCGGCATCCGGCTGGGCGGGGACCAGATCCAGGTGGGTCCCAATGAAAATCTCCAGTTTCTCTATGTACTGCTGGACCGAGCCCTGATTTATTACGCCCATATCATCAATCGGCCCCATGGCCGGCGGGGGAAAAAAAATATCACGGATATCAGTGATGGCACGGTGCAGAAGAGGGGGCTTACCACGACACTGACCCCGGCCCGGCGCCAGGTCTGCGCCAGGTATTTCAAAGCGGTCAAAGGCAGGAAACGCATCAAGGACAAAAAAGCGGCGCTGGCGTTTGCCGCACTGGTTCAGTCCCTGCTCGAAGAAATTTCACACAAAACCGACTGAAAGGAGGGGATCCCCCCATGTTGTCCCATCTGTTCCGCCCGATTCAAATCGGGAACCTCACGGTGAAAACCGGTTGATGATGTCTGCCATGAGTATCAATTTCGGGGTGGACAGCCACTGCCATGTGACCGACCCGCTCATCGCCTATTTTGTGGAACGGGCAAAAGGCGGGGCCGGCATGATGCTGGTGGGAGGTGGCAGCGTCCATCCCGGAGGCCAGGAATTGCCAGACCTGCCTCAGATGTACGAGGACGGCTGCATTCCGGCGCTGAAACGGATGGTGAATCAGGTCAAACCCCATGGGGCACGGTTCGGGGTCCAGCTCATGCACGGAGGACGTCAGTCCTACCTGCCGGAAAAGGTGGCCCCGTCCGCCATTCCGGCCCCGGCCGTGGTCAAAGGTGAAGTGCGCGCCCTGACTGTGACAGAAATCCGGGATCTGGTGGCCTGCTTCGGGGATGCGGCAACGCGATGCAGAGAAGCAGGGTTTGATTTTGTGGAGATCCACGGGGCCCACGGATACCTGATCAACCAGTTCATGTCGCCTAACGCCAATGTGCGCATTGATGAATACGGCGGCAGCTTTGAAAACCGGACCCGGTTCATGTTCGAGATCCTGGCCGACATTCAGGCCAAAGCGGGCAGCGATTTTCCCGTAGGCATCCGTATCAACGGCAATGATTACATGGCCAACGGGTGGGAACTGACCGACGCACTGACCCTGGCCCCGCTGCTGGAAGCTGCCGGTGCTGCCTACCTGCATGTATCTGCGGGCGTTTACGGCTCCACTGAGCTGACCATCCCCTCCATGTACACCCCCCAGGGATGTTTCGTTCACCTGGCCGAGGCGGTCAAGCAGGTGGTGGATATCCCGGTAATCACGGTGGGCCGTATCAAGGATCCGCTTCATGCCGAGCAGATCATTGCCGATGGCCGGGCCGACATCGTGGCCCTGGGCCGCTCGTTTCTGGCGGATCCCCGATATCCGGAAAAAGCCCGGACCGGCAGGATGGACGAAATCCGGCCCTGTGTGGGGTGCTGCCTCGGATGCATTCATGCGGTGCTTGCCAAGGAGCCGGGCGGATGCGTGGTCAACCCGGATGTGGGCCGGGAATATCTGATCAAGGCCGAAGAATCGGTCCGGTCCCTGCCCTTGTCCCCGGTTCGGGTTCTGGTGGCCGGGGCCGGTCCGGCCGGACTGGCCGCGGCCCGGGAATCGCCCTGGCCGGCCATGAGGTGCTCATCTGTGAACATGGGGAAGGCCCCGGCGGGCTGCTGAGCCTGGCTGCCAAGGCCCCTGGCAGAAGCGAATTGGGAGATATCCTGCTTTTTTTGGCCGGGAGCTGAAACGGCTGAATATCCCGGTCCGTTTCCAAACCCCGCTGACAAAAAACTTGCTGACAGAAGTGGCACCGGACCATGTGGTGCTGGCTACGGGCTCGATGCCTCAGATGCCGGTGATCAAGGGGTTGTTCACCACGCCATGACCCTGGTTACCGGGGTGGATGTGATGGCGGGCACGGAAACGGCCGGACAAAAGGTGATTGTCCTGGGCGGGGGCATGGCCGGCCTGATAGTTGCGGATTTTCTGGCGGACCAGGAAAAGGTGGTGACGGTGCTGAACCGGAAAAAAAGCTTTGCCGAAGAAATGTCTTCCAATGACCGGTACTATCTGCGGGAAAATCTGAAAAAAAAGGAAGTCACCCTGTTCAAGCAGGTGGCCATCCAGGCCGTTACTTCAGATGGGGTAATGTTTACTTCCAGCGGGAAAAAGCATATTTTGTCTGGTTTCGATACCGTGGTAATCACGGAAAAATACGAGCCGGTGCGGGAGATGAAATTCCTGGAAAAAAAATCATCTGCCCGGTTTCATCTCATCGGTGACGCCAAATCCCCCCGGCATTTGATGTACTGCATTGCCGAGGCCCGGGAACTGGCCGCATCCCTTTAAGAATGATGGGGAAATCTTTGCCTGCCGGAAGGATCATGTCCCGGATGCCTTTTATTACCCCCTTTGCAGCCGGGGCATCGGGTCGTTTGTTACAAATACAGGATCAGGCTGATGACCATCAGGCAGAATTTGAATCCCATGGAGGTTCTTTTCTTTTTGTCGGGATGGCACATTTTTCAATATCTGCCTTCGGTATCGGGCAAATCTTATGCTAATATCGGAACCATTCGGTGGATATGATACTAATCATTATGTATTCATAGACATAATTTCAAGCAATTAAGCCATTTATTAAAATTTTGAATATATGATGGCGGCTTAGTGTTACAACAATCCAATAAATATCAAAAATTTGGCCCTGTATACGGCAAGATCCGCACACAGGGCCGTGTTAAATCAGTCCGAAGGAAGCGTTTTGAATCCGATAAAAAGAATGGCCAGGCTGATGGCGATACCCAGTAAAAAGGAGGGGGTGAATCCATACGCCCCAGGCGTCTGTAACTTGATCCCGCCCTGGAGTTCCCGTTCCGCCCTGTATGACGCTTCGATCTCCGTATAGAAATATGCACCGGAGTCGATGTCCCTGGCTTTGATGGTTTCCACGATCTGGTTGAATACCGGAATGTGTTTCTCCCCCCAGGGGCCGACCACTGCGGCAAACCCCCAAAGGAGAACAAAGGTCACCCCGATGATGAACCAGCCTTTTTTGCGGGAATGTGTTTCTTCAGGTTGCATACGGTATTCCTTCCTGATTGTCATGATGAATGAGCCATTAAATGGTGGCCGTGAGTTTCGGGAATATCAGGTAGAACACGATATACGCCATAGCCAGGGTCAGACACAGATTGAAACTTTGACCAAACACATACAATATCAGAGGCTTTCCGCCGGAAAAATGTTCCTTGAGTTCCCTGAAATTGGTGGCCAGACCGATGCTGACAAAAGACAGGGTAAAAAACCAACCCCGGAACAGGTCGCTCATACCTTTGATGGCGCCCTGGTCGATCATGGTGCTGCCCAGCCCGCTGATCTGCCCGTTAAATGAGCTGTAAATCCAGGAAAAAATCACAGATGCAGCCATGAACCCCAGAACGAATTTGGGAAACCGGTACCAAATTTCCATCAGTCCCACCTTGTTGCCGGTTTCTTCAGCTTCCACTTTGGTGGTGAAATAGACAGCCACACAAAATGCCATCACACCGATGAGCACGTTTTGAATCATTTTGATGGTGGCGGCCACGTTCAGGGCTTTTTCTCCTAAAAACGCACCTGCTGCCGCCACGGCACCTGTGGCGTCGATGGTGCCGCCCATCCAGGCGCCGCCCAAAATTTCCACCTTGTCCGCCGGGAAAAATGCATGGATCACCGCCGGCATTACTATCATCATGATGGAGGTGAATACCAGAGACAGGCCCACTGCCAGGGTGAGCTCCTCTTTTTTGGCCTTGCATGCGGATGCCGTGGCAATGGCAGCCGACACCCCGCATACGGACATGTCCGAACAGATGGTGGCGTTCAGGCGTTTGGAAGGAATTTTGATGATTTTCTGTCCGACCCAGTAGGTCACCAGCCAAACGATGGGGGTCACGACCCAAGCCACAAAAATACCGGCAGTTCCGATGGTGATAATCTTTTCAAACAGTATTTTGGCCCCCAGCAGTACCAGACCGGTCTTGATATAAAATTCGGTCTGAACGGCCGGCATCGCCCATTTGGGGGTACCCACGGTATTGGAAATGAGCATGCCGAAAAAGATGGCCCAGGCCGCATAACCGATTCCGTAATGTTTCATGGTGGCCTGGCTGGCCGCCAGATGGGTCAGAACGCTGATACCAAAAATGAAAGTAAAGGCGATCATGAAGTCTTTGAACGAATTGCCCATAATTTTCATGCCCACCCCAAAGAACACGGCAAAACTGAATCCCAGAAACATGAGCCAGCCCACGCGGTTATAGGGTTTGGCTGCATCCATCTTGGATTTGGCTTTGCTGGTTTTCAGATGGGCATTCCGCCAGTCCTGAATGGCTTTTTTGGCTTTTGCATTCAGGGCCGCACTCTGAAATTTTTGGGCTTCGGCCATTTTTTCCGCTGCAATGGCGGCGACCAAGGCCTGTTCCGACGCGGCTTTGGCCGCATCATACTTTACTTTGGCAATGGTTTTTTGGCATCTGCTTTTCCTGTGACATGTAAAATGCCTCCACCGGATTGGCTGCCCAGCCTTTGGTTTTGGAGGAAAAGGTTTTCAACCATTTTCCGGCCGGTGTGCTGGTGGCTTTTATCTTGGATTTGGCATCGGACATCTGATACCAGGCCACCGTCTTGAATACATCCGTCCGAAATGCTTCCTGGCTGTACTTTGCTTCCACCTCCTGAAGTTTGGCCTTCAGATTTCCAGCATGGGGAAAATAGACCAGCATTCCGGCGATGAGAATGAAAAATCCCAGCCATATGGCCCACCAATCCTCTTTTTTCCACATTTCCGACCATTCCCATTTGCCGACATCTTGAACAATTTCTGACTTATTCGCCATTTGATTTCCTCCCTGTCAACAGTGATTGATTTTTTCCATGCAAACCCACTGATTCCCTTTGCCCCGCTGTGAACAGCAAAAGGTGTGCCTCAATAGACGAAAATTAGGATACCCTTTGAATACAATCAGTTGAATTTTTTTTTTTAGAGTATCGTCTAAACATTGGGCGTAAAACTGAAAACTGAAGATTACACCCCTGATTCCTTGAAGAAGCAGCCTGAGCAGCTTGCAATTTTGTGCGGTATTCTTTATTTTTATTAAGATTGAACAAAACTGGAGAAGTCTATGTCGTCCCGGACCTTTAATTTGAGATTAAAATTCATCACCGGCCTGGTGGTGGCCATCCTGGCTCTGGGGGTATGTATCAGCCTGATCATGTATTTTCATATCAATTCCATCATGGAGTCGGAAATTTCCCAGCGGTCTCAGCTGCTTTTGTCCCAATCGGACGCGATTCAAGATTATGTCAAAACCCAGTTACGGCCGGAAATGTTCGCTACGCTTCCGGAAGGTCGGTTTGTTCTCAAAGCCATGTCCTCTTCCTATATCTCCAGAGAAGTAATGGCCCGGCTCAACCTAAAGGATGCTTCCCAGTACCACTATCGGCGTGTAGCCAATAATGCCAGAAACCCGGATTCCGAGCCAAATGCCTTTGAATCCGGACTGATTCGGTTTTTCCAAGGAAATCCAGATGTCCGGGTCTGGGAAGACAACTCCATGGTGAAGGAAAACCGGTATCGTCTGGTGGCCCGCCCGGTGACATTCACAGAATCCTGCATGAACTGTCACGGTGAGCCGGAAAACGCGCCCCGGGAACTGGTGGATATTTATGGAGACAAAAACGGTTTCCACCACACGGTCAACGAAGTGGGGGGTGTGGTGGTGGCCGGATTTCCCGTGGCCATGATTAAGGGCCCGGCCAAAGAGTTGACCCTGCAGTATCTGACGCTTTACCTGCTGGGTATTTTCTTTTTTGTGGGCCTGATCAGCCTGTTTTTCGACCGGCTGGTCATGAAAAATCTCCGGGATCTGTCCGGAATATTCAAGACCCGCTTTTCCGGAGAAATCGAACAGGGAATTATCCAGAGGCTGGAACAGAAAGATGAGATAGAAGGCCTGATCGAAGGAGTGGATGAGCTGGCGGTATGTTTGTCCCGAGCTCATCAAAAACTGGAAAATCATACGGTGAATCTGGAAAAAATGGTGGACGACCGCACCCGGGAACTGGATATTAAGGCAAAAAACACTTGGGGGATGTGCGGTTGTTTGTGAATCTGCTCACCGGTTTCGGCGGGGCTTTGACCATCCCGCAGCTGCTGGCAGCCCTGCTGGAAAGCGTAGGCATCCGCTATCAGGCCCAGGAAGTGGTATATTACTGCCTGGTGGCATCGGAAAACCATTATGCTTGGAAATCGGAGACACAGAAGCTGAAACTTCCTTCCGAAGCCCGGAACCTGATATGGAAGAACGACATCCTGTTTCAGGAGCGCAAATTGTTCATTCCAGTGAAATCCCCGGAAAGCCACTGGGGGATATTGTGCCTGATCTGGGAAAGGATCCGCACCCAGAGGATCTAGATGCGGAGGTCCTGCTGGCTTTGGGGCAGCAGGTGGCGGTACTCATCGAAAACATCCATGTGTTTTCCGGCATCAGATACCAGCACGACATGCTTCAATCCGTGTTTGAAGGCATCAGCGATCCTTTGCTGCTCATCGACGAAGAGTGTCATATTATCATCTCCAACCGGGCCGGTCATGAAATTCTGGGATCTGGAAAAAAAGAAGAACAGGAAGCGGCGCTGCGGACATTTTTATGCACCGATGTGTCCGACAGCCCTGAATGCAGCCTTTTGATCCATGTGGCCCGCACCGGTCAGCCCGTGAGTGAAGAGATCCAGACCCTTGATGACCGGTATTATGACATTGATCTATATCCGCTGCCCCGCCGGAACCAGGCTCGGCTGCAGATTGTGGTTTATGCCAGAAATATCACTCAGGAAAAGCTGATGGCGGAACGAATGCATCAGGCCGAACGCCTGGGTGCCATCGGCAAACTGGCCGCCGGTGTAGCCCATGAGATCAATAATCCACTGGGCGTAATTCAGTGTTATACGGATCTGGTGAAGGACGCGGTAACAGATCGGGAAATTCTATCGGATATCGAGATTATTTCGAAGCATACCAAAGCGGCCCAGAAAGTAGTTCAGGATCTGCTGGCCTTGTCACGGCCCAAAAAAACCATTGCAGGCACCTGTGACTTGAATCAGGTGATCACCCGGGCCCTGGATCTATTCAAGGCCCAGGCAATGGCCAGAAACATTCATGTACATACGCATCTGACCGAGAACATCCCCCAGGTAAAATGTGACGGGGCTGTCCTGGAGCAGATCCTGACCAATCTCTGGCTTAATGCCGTGGATGCGCTTCAGGAAAGCGGGGATACCATTACCATTGAAACCTATGCAGCAGAAAAACATCAGGTGGTGTTGCGGTTTTCAGATAACGGACCGGGAATTTCGGATATTATCCGGGATCGAATTTTCGACCCGTTTTATACCACCAAAGCGGTGGGAAAAGGAACCGGGCTGGGACTTTCCATCGTGTATGGATTTGTTTCCGAACTCAACGGCCGGATTGTGGTCGATACCGGGGAACAGACCCGGTTTGATATTTTCCTTCCGGTTATAGCATCGGATCTGGATGTTTCAGACCCTTTTAACAGGACATCTTCATGAATACGTTCAGCATTGCAGTGGTGGACGATGACGCCGATTTTTTACAGGGCATCATCCGGCATCTGAAAAAACAGTTTCACACGGTCAACATTTTGGGATTCACCTCCGGTGAGGACGCCCTGGACGTATTCAAGAACCGGGAAATCGGCGTACTTCTGTCGGACCTGCGCATGCCGGGCATGTCCGGCCATGATCTCCTGACAAAGGCCCTGGACCTGAACCCGTATGTATGTGTGATCATGATCACCGGGTTCGCCACTGTGGAAAACGCGGTCCAGTCTCTGAAAACCGGTGCCTGGGATTTCATTACCAAGCCGGTGGAGCGCCAGGCCCTGTTTCATACCGTGGAGCGGGCCATCCAGCACTATGCCTTGGCCCGGGAAAACCAGCGCCTCAAGTTTCTGGTATCCGGTTTGACTCCGGAAAAGCGGCAATGGGAAAGCAGGACCATGAATCAGATCCAGGAAAAATCAAGGCCATGGCGGTCACAGATTATACCGTTCTCATCACGGGGGAATCCGGCAGCGGCAAGGAGTTTGTGGCCAGAGAAATCCACCGCCTGTCTAAGCGCAGCGCGTTTCCCTGCCATGCCCTCAACTGCCCGGCCATTCCGGAGCCTCTGCTGGAAAGTGAACTGTTCGGCCATGTCAGGGGTGCGTTCACCGGGGCGGAACGGAACCGGGACGGATTTTTATGGCGGCAGACAAAGGAACTCTGATTCTGGATGAAATCGGGGATATCAGCCTGCCCATTCAGGCCAAACTGCTCAAGTTTCTTCAGGACAAGGAAGTCAAACCGGTGGGATCCAGTCAGTCCAAAACTGCAGATGTACGGATCATCGCCTTGACCAATCAGAATCTGGGTGCCGCAATTCAGGACAAAATCTTTCGAGAAGACCTGTCTACCGGCTGAACGTGCTGTCGATCCAGGTGCCGTCCCTGAGGGAACGGCGGGAAGATATCCCGGGGCTGGTCCGACGATTCATGATTCAAACCTGCGAAGAGATGAACATGGCACCGATGGAGATCGATCCCGCCGCCATGGCCTGGCTGGTGCGCCAGCCCTGGCCCGGAAATGTCCGGGAACTGCTGAACATGATCCGGCGCCTGGTGGTATTTCCAACGGCGGACCCATTAATACTGCATTGATCCGCCTGGTGGATCCCCCGGGACGGGGAGTTGATGAGTCCTGTGCCTCTGACAAACCAGTCCCGTATAAAACCGCTAAAAAACACGCCCTGGATATTTTTTCCCGCACCTATCTGACCCGCCTGTTTGAACACACCCGAGGAAACATTTCGGAAACAGCCCGCATCAGCGGCCTGGAAAGGGCGTCCATTCAAAAGATCATCAGACGTCTGAACATCGATATCTCCCGGTTCAGATCATAAGCATGATTAATCTTGACCCGTCGTCAAATTTGCCTTACTTTTTTAATTTTTTCTTGAATAAAACAGTGCCTGATAGGGGACATCAGTCATGTATGCCAACATAAGACCGTTCATTGCACTATATACCTCAGTGACCCTGCTGATGATGGGACAGGGGCTGCTGAACACGTTTCTGGGGTTCCGGCTTTCTCTGGAAGGCGTATCCACCCAGGTGACCGGCCTGGTGTTGAGTGCCTATTTCGTCGGGCTGGTGGCCGGCACCATTGTGGGCCGCAAGATCATACGAAGCGTGGGGCATATCCGGGCCTTTGCCGCGTTCACCGCAGTCACCACCGCCGTGGTGATGATCCATGGATTTTACACTTCTCCGCTAATGTGGGCCGGGTTGCGGTTTATTGCGGGCATATCCAACATGGGACTGTTCATGGTCATCGAAAGCTGGCTCAATGAATGCGCCGAACCCCGGTTCCGTGGCCGCATTTTTTCCATCTATATGATCGTCACCTACATGGGCAGCACCGTGGGACAGCAACTGCTGAACACAGGCGATGTCCACAGCCAGACCCTGTTCCTGGTGGCAGGGATGTTTGTGGCTTTGAGCACCGTCCCGGTGGCCATGACCCATTCCATCCATCCCAAGCTGCCGAAGATCGAACAGGCGGCCATAAAAACCATTTTGAAAAAAGCACCCATCGGCATGCTGGGCTGTTTCGGTTCCGGACTTCTTCACAGCGCCTTTTACACCATGGGACCGGTGTTTGCCCACCAGATTCATTTAAGCGTGCCCCAGATTTCCTGGTTCATGAGTCTAACGGTGATGGGCGGACTGCTGCTCCAGTGGCCGGTGGGGCTGGTGTCGGACCGGCTCGACCGTTCTCTGGTGCTGCCGGGCCTGGGTATCATTCTGGCAGGCGTCTCCCTGGCCATCCTAATGACTTCCGGGTACTCTCTGGGCATTCTGCTGGGTACCACAACGATTTTTGGCGGGATCATCTTCTCCATCTATCCGGTGGCTGTGGCCCGGGCCCATGACATCTTCGAAGCTCAGGATGTGGTCAAGGTCAGTTCGGTGCTACTGCTTTGTTACGGCATCGGCGCCATGTTCGGCCCCACCCTGGCCGCTTCGGTCATGGCACGGACTGGCACACCCTATGGATTGTACTTTTTCATGATCGCCGTCAGCAGCCTGTATGCAGTGGTTACCCTGCTGCTCCGGCGCATGGAATCCGTACGCATCGTTCCGGTGGAAGAGCAGGTGGATTTCATGATCATGGAAACCACCTCGGATGTGGCCATGCATCTGGATCCCCGAATGGATATTTCCAAGGAAAATCCGGCCATTTCAGTTCCTTCCGCAGAATAGCCCCCGGGTCATGACAGGCCCGGTGCCTGAAACGTTTTGCGTTAAGATATGAAGTGTTTGGCGGAGATGTGGCTGCCGGTACTATCATCATTTTTGGGCACTCTCAGGCCATGCGGGTTATTCCAAGGAATCCCCGGCTTCGATGGGCGGCCTATGGGGCAGACCCAGAACCATGACCCGGAGGCGCTGGATCCCGAATACTTTGGCCTGCTCTTTTTCATCCAGTGTCATGGCAATGTCCACGCGCTCACTGAACCGTGGGTGCATCCGGTCCACCACCACATATTCTCCAAGAGTTTCGATTTGCAGCCGTGTCCCTAAAGGAACAAAATTGGCGGCGCAGCGACGATATCCCAGGGCCAGGGTCTCACATAAATTTCCCCGGACGCACTGATACACGGGTCATCATTGCACTGCGTCGAATCACCTGCATTGTATGCGGTCACCTCCCGCAGTTGTATCTGCAAAGCCATAGCCATCATAAATGGAGTGTATTCCCTGAATCGGAAAACCGGACCTGGACGGATAACCGGATACTGCCGCTCGATATCATGGAAAAATCGGCTCCGGGGAAAGGGAGATGGCGGTTTTTTCAATCATGGCCACTGAAAAAAGCAGCAGACAGCACACCAGCCCCATGGTTTTGATCCCGGTTCCGGCGGTAAACCTGAGGGGTTTCATGCGGTGCACTCCTTGTTCTTATCCGGTTATGGGGTTTGAAAAAATGCCTGCCGGTCCGGAACATGCAGCGTTTTTCCGTGGATACATACTCCATAAAAGCCTGGGTATCGATAAACCCGGTATCATGGCCCGCCAGACTCTCAAAGACAGTATATCCGTCACCGCCGCCGGCAAGAAAACTGTTGACCGCTACCCGGTATCTGGTATGGATATTCAGGGAGTGCCAGGCCCCTGCCCGGTCCATCACTTTGCAGCCGGATATCCGGTTTCCCCTGCCGGCATCCGGATCGATCCGGAACCGAAGGCCTGAGGGGTAGGGAAATCCACCGAAAAAACGGTGTTCATCAATGACAGCCCCTAACGCATTTTCAAGCAAGGTGATGATTTGTTGTCCGGTCATCTCGAAAATGACCAGGGTGTTTTCAAACGGCAGCAGGGTATAAATGGTTTCAACGGTGATCTCCCCGGCCTGAATGCCGGTCCGGACCCCGCCGCCGTTCTGGATGGCGATATCCACCTCAAATCCGCTTCGGTTGACTTTCCTTAGAAGGGCATCGGCCACCAGGGGGGCAATGGCGCTGCCTTCCGGCGTGGTCTGATCCGGGACCCGGATATGGGGCAAGAAATGTTCAGCCCTTCCCACAACCGTTTTTCCCAGTTCGGCCACCTTTCCTGCATATGTCCCGGCAATGGCGGCCACGACCGGATCCTCTTCCGGGATGGCGATACGGGTGTCACGTCCAATGGCCAGCCAGACCTGTTCATGTGTCTGCGAATCCAGGGCCTGTCCCTCTTTGTCCAGAAACGGCTTGCCGGCGATCAGGCAAGGGGAGTCTTGATAAGAGATGAGTTTGCCGGTCTCATCAAACGCCACGGACAGCCTTCCCAGAAGCCGGGTGTGTTTCCAGGCATGGACCACCAGCACATCAGCCCCATCCGGTGCCGTGACCACGGTGGGATAAGGCCCCTGGGGCGCCAACCCCAGGTCTTTGAAATTTCCCAGCAGGGTGTGGGAATGGCCTCCCACGATAATGTCCGCACCGGTCACGGAACTCCCGACCCGCTGATCCTGTTCATATCCGATGTGGGTCAGCAGAATAATGATCCGGATCCCCTGGGCTGTAAGCCGGTCGATCGTTTTCTGGGCGGTCTGGATCACCATGTGCATCCTGAGCGTATCCGGTGGACTGGACATCTGGGCCAGATCCCGGGTCAGAAGCCCGATCACCGCCACCGGCACCCCATCCACCTGTTTGATGACATACGGGGCGATCCGGCCGGCCAGATCCGGATCACCTGACACATCCATGTTAGCCGAGACGACGGGAAAATCGGCATGATTCAGCAAAGGAAGGATTCCGCCGGCACCCCGGTCAAACTCATGGTTCCCGGAAGCCATGACATCCAGGCCCATGGCGTTGAACACCCGGGCTTCGGCCTGTCCGTGGAACAGGGTATAGTACAGCGACCCCTGGACCATGTCACCGGCATGAAGAAACAACACGTGGGGGTGGCGATCCCGGGTCTGTCGCACCAGAGCCGCCATTTTTGACACCGATCCTAAAGGGACCGACACGGCAGTTTCCATCCCGGGAAACCTCAGGATATAGGGCCTGGGGACGAACTGGGAATGGGTGTCATTGACATGGAGCAGGATAAAGGAAACCGGTCTGGGCGGCCCTGCCGATCCGGCCCAGGCCCAGACCGAGATACCGGCCAGAAACAGCAGCCCGCAAAAAAAAGCATCCGTCGCATCATGAGATCATGCCTGCGGTAGATCCACAAGGCTGGTCACTGAACCACCCAGACAGTGCAGTCACTGCCGGCGTGGATGATCCGGTTGGACACACTGCCGAACATGAATTCCTCGGCCTTGGAAATGCCCCGGCGGCCGATCACTACCGTCTTGAACCTTTCGGTCTTTGCCACATGCAGAATGTCCAGGGCGATGCTGGTTCCCCGGCTGCAGTAATCCGGGGCCTCCGCCAGAGGGGAAGCGCAGCTTTCCACATAATCGGTATGCACCTGTTTGTCAGAAATCCCGCTGTTGATCAAAAGATCGCGGCCCTCTGCCAGAAATCCAAGCAGCTTTTCCCGGGTCTTGACACAGGCCTCTTTCCAGGCCGCGTCATCGGCAAAAAATCCCGGTCCGGCAGATGCTCGATGGATAGCAGCTTGATCACAAATCCACCGGCGCCCCGGGTGATATCCGCCACATACTCAATGGCACGTTCAGCGTTTTTGGATCCGTCAACAGCGATCAGGATTTTATGAATATCCATGGCTTGATCCTTTTACAAATATATGGTCATCCCACCTGTCCCAGACAGGATGCCAGATCGGTTATGAACTCGTCCAGGGTTTCGTAATAGACCCTTGTGCCAGATGAAAAATGCATAAGCACCTGGTTCAATGCTTCCGGGATATAGGGGAAAATTTTTTTCAGATTGGCCAGGCGGTTTTTGAACACCAGCAGAAAGTCATCCGACCCGATATCCGGGATATTTTTGCTGCCGCCAGACATACGGCCAATGTCTTCATGGGAATAGAATCCTTTTCCCACAATATACACCAGCAGTCCCCCGAGTCCGAAAATATCCAGGCCGAACGGGTTTTCATGAAAATTAAACGTATAATCGAAATCGATCCAGACATAATCCCCGGTATCATAGGTCACCCAGAGATGATCCCGCCGGATATCCCCGTGTTTTTCTCCCATACGGTGCAGATCGTTGATGGCCCGACAGGAGACGATGAATTTTTTCAGGATGCCTGGCAGGTAAGTCCGGAAATAGGCAAAGTGGTCCATTTCAAGATCGCCGATCCAAAGATCCAGACGCTTTCCCAGGACGACTTGAAGAACCCGGACATTGTTTCCGGCGGTGTCTTCAACTGAGAATCCCTGCATGAACCGGGGATCGTTCCGCACTTTGTCCAGAATCCTGGCTTCCTTGCGCGGACTGCGGTAGCACGGAATCTGCATTTCTCCCATCTGGAGAGAGAACTTTTCATAAAACACCAGCTTGAGGATCCGCCGCTCGCCGGTTTCCAGATGACGGCACCGTTTGACCCAATATTTAGGATCTTCGACTCCGAAACTTCGCTCCATTTCATCCCGCAGCACCAGATAATGCTGATCATTCAGGACCACTACGTCCCCGCCGGTGATGCGCATGAAATCTGTGGTATCCGTGTACACCCGACCGGTTCGGCCCGGGTATCCGCCCGGGTAGAGCCTGTCCAGAATCTGCCAGGCGGTTTCAGGCATCGGCAGCCCGTTTATGAATGATCGTCATAGGCTCCTTTTTTTGTTCCGGCCTTAAATTACGTGTTTTTGACAGAGTTTGAATTTACAATTAGGACAGTCGACAGATGTTTGTCAAGCAAAGGATGAAAATTCCCGTCTAAATCTTTGGAAGTGGAAATGCCCCCCCTGCTGCCCGAAGTAAAAATAATTCTTAATTTTTTTACGCCGAACACTTCCTTTGTACATGATTGTAATTCATGTTCATAATAAGTATTTTTTTAAACGCCGCACGCAAATCCTGGCGATACCTGTGAAGTGATGGAAGGAGGCCGGAGGCGGTCTGCGGACAGGAGAAGAAACCGCTTTTATTTTTATAAAATTGATGAAAAAATAAAGAGTTGCGTAAATCGATTCTGTTTGAAAGGAAACTCCATGGCCCGGTTTTTGAAAAAAAGGGAACAGGTAAAAGGACAGAGCCCTGGCGCACTCATTTTTGTGGGTACGCAGAAAATGGATGCCGTGAACATCCGGCTCATCGACTATGATGCGCATCACCTCACTGAAAAAAAAAATCGGAGATATCCAGGATTTGGACAATCAGAAAACCACGGGATCCATGACCTGGATCAACATTGACGGATTGCACGATGTAGAAAACATCGGCCGGATCGGAACGATGTTTGATCTGCATCCCCTGGTACTCGAAGACATCCTCAATACGGGCCAGCGGCCTAAAATCGATGACTATGACGACTATCTGTTCATTGTCCTGAAAATGATCCGGTTTGACGGCCAGACACAGATGGTAGTGAACGAGCAGTTGAGCATGGTGGTGGCGGACCGGTTTGTTCTCACGTTTCAAGAGCGGCCGGGGGATGTGTTTGAGCCGGTCAGGGAACGAATCCGTCGCCGGAAATCCCGAATTCGGAGTGCTGGTACCGACTATCTGGCCTGCGCCCTCATGGACACGGTGGTGGAAAATTACATTTCTGTCGTCGAACGCATCGGGGAACAGATTGAAGACCTGGAAGAGGAAGTGCTTTCAGGCCGGGACCTGGGGGTCATGGAAAAAATAAACCGTCTCAAACGGGAAACCAATTATCTGAAAAAATCGATCCGTCCGGCCAGGGAAGCGATTTTTCAGCTGCTGCGGCTGGAAAGCGGCCTGATCCATGAAAAGACCTATCCGTTCCTGAAAGATCTGGAAGACCTGGCCGCCCATGCTTCGGAAGCCGTGGATACCTATCGGGACCTTCTCACGGACCAGCTCAACATCTACAATTCCGCGACGGCCAATCGGATGAACGATATCATGAAGGTGTTGACCATTTTTGCCGCGATCTTCATTCCCCTTACCTTTATCGCGGGCATCTACGGCACCAATTTTGAATACCTGCCCGAACTCCGATATAAATACAGCTATTTTATCTTCTGGGGAGTGCTCGTTGTCATTGCCGGGGCTTTGCTGTATTATTTCAAAAAAAACGATGGTTCTGAGCCTTCCCCTGATGCCCGGTCAACTCCACCCAAAAGAGGCTTTCACGGATTTCAGCCAGCGGTCATACAACCGGGTCCGTTGAGCATCGTCCATGTCCGGATACCAGGTGGTGTGGGCCTGCCAATTTTTTTTCAAGGAGACAGTATCCGGCCAGAACCCCACGGCCAGGCCGGCCGCATAGGCCGCTCCCAGAGCCGTAGTTTCCGTCACCTTAGGCCGGATCACGTCCTTGTCTAGAATATCGGCCTGGAATTGCATCAATGTGGTGTTTTCCACCATGCCCCCGTCTACTTTCAACATGGTGAGATCCTGGCTTCGGCCCAGGTCCTTTGAAATGGCCTCCACAATATCCTTTGTCTGAAACGCAGTGGCCTCCAGCACGGCCCGGGCGATGTGGCCTTTGTTGGCAAACTGGGTCAGCCCGGTGATCACCCCCCTGGCATCGGAACGCCAGTAAGGGGCGAACAGCCCGGAAAACGCAGGCACGCAGTACACATCCCCGTTGTCCGAAACGGTGTTGGCCAGGGTCTCGATTTCCGGGGCAGAAGCGATCAGTCCCAGATTGTCCCGGACCCACTGTACCAGGGCACCGGCATAGGCAATGGATCCTTCCAGCGCATACACCGGTTTTTGCCCCTGTATCTGGTATCCCAGGGTGGTGAGCAGTCCGTGGTTTGAAAAGGTGATGGTATTTCCGGTGTTGAACAGCAGAAAACACCCGGTGCCATAAGTATTTTTGGCTTCCCCCGGGTCAAAGCACGTGTGGCCGAATAGCGCGGCCTGCTGATCCCCCAAAGCACCTCCCAGCGTCACACCCTCTCCCAAAGGCTGGCGGCATCGGTTCTGCCCAGTGCAATGGGATCGGAAGAGGGCACGATGGACGGCAGACAATTTCGGGGAATTGCCAATGTGTCCAAAATATCCGGGTCCCAGTCCAGGGTCTTCAGGTTCATTAGCAGGGTCCGGGATGCATTGGTCACATCCGTGACATGCCGTCCTTTTCCCGGCCCGCCGGTGAGGTTCCAGATCACCCAGGTTTCCATGGTACCGAAAAGGGCCGTTCCTTTGGCCACCGCCTGTCTGACGGCCGGGACATGATCCATCATCCATTTGATTTTGGGGCCGGAAAAATAGGTGGCTGTGGGCAGCCCGGTCTGCCGCCGGAAGCAGTCCCTGCCGTACACCGCATCCAGGTTCCGGCAGAGATCATCACTGCGGGCGCACTGCCAGACAATGGCATGATAGAGCGGTTTTCCCGTGTGTTTGTCCCAGGCAGCCACGGTCTCTCTCTGGTTGGTGATCCCGACAGCGGCCAGATCCCTGCCGGTGAGACCGGCCTTTTCCAGGGCCCTTGCAATGACAGTGAAGGTATTGTCCCGGATCTGCACCGGATCATGGGCCACCCACCCTGGTTTTTCGCAAATCTGGTCATGTTCCATCCGACTGACGGAAACAATGCCGCCGTCTTTGTCAAAGATGATAAAACGGGTGCTGGTGGTGCCTTGGTCCACGGCGCCGAGATAGGATGTCATGAAATGCCTCCTTGTGGCAAATTTTTTTTAAATGATAAAAAGTATACCGCTGATCCGGACAAAAATAAACAAGGACCTGGAACGGCAACTCATGCCGTCGTTTTCCGGTCCGGCGGGATCATCTCCGGCAGGGTCATGCAGGAGGCTATATGGGATACCGCCTGGAATGCCGATGCAATGGCAATACCGGATCCGGATTTTCACGTTTCCAGTCCTGATGGGCCAAAATGCTGCCGGCGGCATACACCCGGTGATGAAATACCGATCCATTCCCATCCAGGGGCCTGAAAAAACCATCGGTCTCAATGCCCGCCCGGTTTACCGGATGACCCGCTGGATCGAAGAAATCCCGGCACATCCACCCGGAACGCCCCGAGGGCTGAGTCACGGGAATGCCGAACAGCATCTCTGTAATCCGGTCCGCATTCACTCCCAATCCCCGGCCCAGAAAACGTCCCGTGGCCAGAATCAGGAAACGGGCCCGGATTTCAACCGTTTCCTGCCCCCGGATGATATAAAAGACAAACTCGTTCCGGTCCCGGGCGATGCCGGACACAGCCACTGGAAAATGGTGATGTCCAGTGCCGGCGGCTTTTTCCAGAAACGCCTCTTTCATTCGCATGCCGGTCACTGACGGAGACAGAGTGGGGATTTCGAACACCGGCCGGCCCAGGGCCTGTTCCAGGATTTCACGACGGGACTCGAACCGGTATATACCTAACACAGCCGGAAGTCCCAGCACGTCTACGGCTTTGGCATGGGGACGTAGTTGCTGGATAAACCGGTCCATCACCGCCGGGGTTTCCAGATCCCAGCAGAGACGTTCACACATCAGATCTCCGGCGGTTTCTCTGCCTGGAAACGCAATGCTATTACTAGTGATTCCGGGCAGCTTTGCTTTCAGAGTCTGGGCCATCTGCCTGGCACCAAACCCTTTGAGGCCTTTGATATCCACCAGGCCTATGCGCAGATTTTCTGCAACCGCCCTGGCCCCGGCAATCATGGTCCCAGGAACCTGCCAGGTGGGCTTAAGGGTGCCGGCCGGGGTGATAATATGCTGGTTGGTCTCTTGGGCCGGGCCGTGAAAACGGATGCCGGCCGAGGCCATATAACGGGTAAACTCCCAGAATCCTTTACGGATCTGATCTTCGGTGACGTGCGAATAAGGATGGTCAGGCCGGGTTTTCTTCAGAACGGAAATGCCTTCAAAGGGATCTGCAAATACCCGGGGCGGGTGTCCCGGCAGGGTGCTGAACAGGTCCAGGCATCCGCTGGCAAAGCCGATTTCCGAAGCCCGGCCTACCTGGACCGTGGTGATCCCCCGGTTTCTGGCAAAAATTGCAGCAGCCATGCCGGCCATTCCGGATCCGATGACTGCCAGTTGTGTATGAATAGCGGCGGCTGTCGTGGGATTTTGGTTCATCGGTCAGCGTCCATGTTGAACAGGCCGCATAAAAAAGATTCCTGCAGTTCCATACGAACCAGTTCCTGGCCCCGTACTAAGGGCATCAGTCCTTTCCAGCGTTCATTGACAAACTCCCGGACCTGGGACAGGCCCTGGTCTCCGGACAGATCCCCGGTGCGGTACAGATAGGCAGCCAGCCGGAAGGAGCAAAAGGTTCCCTGGCAGGGTCCTTTTCCGATACGGCTGCGGTGCCCCACCTCTTCCAGGATCGGGGATCGGCCCTCTGCCTTGAGCGAATCCACAATCCGATCCACCATGGATTCAGACACCATCTCACACTCACAGATCAGGGAGTCTCCGGGCTGAGGCCGGACAGCCAGGGACCGGGAGGCTTTTCCCGGGTCGGTCCAGGCCCCTTTACTGCTGGACGGCAAGGGCAGGTCAGCGGTCCGGCAGGGCTGATTGTTTTTCAGGCGGCGGGCCACGATATCCGCTGTTTTTTCCGCCATCAGGCGGTAAGTGGTCAGTTTGCCTCCGGTAATGGTGACAAAATTTTTCAAACCCTCTGATTCATGGTCTTTGAGGGTGTAGTTGCGGCTGATTTTTCTGCCTTTTTCTTTCCCGTCTTTCACCAGGGGCCGGACACCGGCATAGGCACGGATATACCTCGTGGTGGCAAGCTTTGGGACCATGGCGGCCCCTGCCGGATAATGGCATCCACTTCTTCCATAGTGGGCCGGATATCATCCAGATTGTCAATCTCCAGAGAAGTGGTCCCGATGATGGACACTGTGCCTGCAGGAGCCAGGATGTCAGCATCCGAGGCCGGACGCAGCCGGTTGATCACCTGATGACTGATCCGGCTCTGAGTGATGAGCAGGGACCCCTTGGAATAAAGCATGGGAATATGAACCCCGGCCATGGCCGCCACCTGGTCGGCCCAGGCCCCGGTGGCGTTGACATACTGACAGGCTTTGATTTGAAAGGTGTCGCCAGTTCGAGTGTTCCTGACCCTGGCCGCCTGGATATGGCCTTTATGGGAAATGAACCCTTCCACATGGGTATTGCGAAGGATAAGTGCCCCGTTTTTCTGCGCATCTGCCGCATTGTCCAAAGAGAGCCTGAAGGGATCCACCACGGCGTCCCGGACTGCAAACACCGCCTTGACATCCTGGGCCAGGCAGGGTTCCATCTGCTGTGCCTGTGCAACACAAACCGGCTGACAGAATATTCCGCATTTGCGGCATAGTTCGGGAAATCGGGCGATATATTCATCATCATCTTCAGGCAATGCCACAAACAACCCGCCGGTATCTTCCATACACTGAGGGGCCAGACGTTTGAGCAGAACACTTTCCTGCCGGCATTCCACAGCGGTTTCACTGTCTTTTAAAATATACCGGGCACCACTATGGAGCAACCCGTGGTTGGCGCCCGAAGCACCGGAATTGATATCTTTTTTGTCGATGAGAATACAGTTGATCCCCCGCAATGAAAGATCTCTGGCAATGCCTGTGCCGGTTGTCCCCCCCCTATGATCAATGCCTGGGTTTCCAAAAATTTTTTTCTATCCTCCTGATGTCAAATGATAAAAAACCGCCAGTCCATGGATAGGAACTGTTTTTGATCGCCAATGATCTTTTTTTAATCTTTTTGTCAGACAATTTCAACTTTTTTTTATCTTTTTTTTATCTTTTTTGTCTTGACTTCCCCATGGAAGTCTAATAACAAGTCAACATAATGGAAACATTCATTTCCAAACAATTGTGTATCATTTGCTTTGTTCCAATTGTTCAGGCTCAACCCCTTTTCAGGAGGTATCAGCAGACGCATGGGGCTTATTCTTGACCAGGTGAATAAATATGTGGAAGGCGAGATGCATCTTGCCAATATCAGCTTGGACCTCGCATCCGGATCCAGAAATGTGATCCTCGGCAGAACCCTTGCCGGAAAGACCTCCCTGTTGCGCATCATGGCCGGCCTGGACCGCCCCACCAACGGGAAGATTGTAGTGGACGGCAGGGATGTCACCGGCATATCGGTGCGCAAACGGCAGGTGGCCATGGTGTACCAGCAGTTTATCAATTATCCATCTTTTACCGTGTTCCAGAACATTGCCGCCCCCTTACAGATCAGCGGGGCACCCAAAACGAGAATTGAAGAAAAGGTGATGGAAACCGCAAGGCTTCTGCATTTGGAAAAGATGTTAGACAGAATGCCCGCAGAGCTGTCAGGGGGGCAGCAGCAGCGGGTGGCCATTGCCAGGGCATTGATGAAAGACAGTCAGCTGCTTTTGCTGGATGAACCCCTGGTCAATCTGGATTACAAACTGCGGGAGGAACTGCTGGAAGAACTGACCGCCATATTCAAAAAACGGGATTGTGTGGTGGTATACACCACCACCGAACCCTCGGAAGCGTTAAAACTGGGGGGCAATATTGTGGTCATGGACCAGGGCCGGATTCTCCAGACAGGGCCCACCTCACAGGTTTACCGAAATCCTGCCACGGTACGGACCGCCCAGCTCCTTTCGGATCCCCCCATCAATCTGTTTACGGCAGAGCTGAAAGATGGGCATCTGACCCTGGGGGATGAGCTTTCAATAGCGGTGACTGATCCCATTGCAGGCCTTTCTTCCGGCCGGTATCACATCGGGATCCGACCCAACCATCTGTATCTGCACCGGCAGGATCCCGGAGATGTCAAAATTCATGCAACCGTGGAGATATCAGAGATAAACGGGTCGGAAACCTTTATCCATTTTCAGTACAGCGGTCTTAAAACCGTTCTCCATGAAGTGGGTATCGATGCCCGGAAAATCGGTTCAGATATTACGGTGTATATGAACCCCGCAAACTTTTTCATGTTTGCGGAAAACGGGGATCTGCTGATATCCCCGGGCGTATCTAAGACCGTTGAAAATAAACATCTTAAAGGAGATCTGGATGGCGCAAATATGTCTGGATGAAATCGCCCACAGTTACCTGCCGTTTCCGAAAACCGATGCAGACTATGCCTTGAAGCGCATTCACAACACCTGGAATGATGGCGGGGCCTATGCTCTTTTAGGCCCCTCAGGATGCGGAAAGACAACCCTCTTGAACATCATATCGGGCCTGCTCAAACCCAGCAAAGGGCGGGTCTGGTTTGACGAAACGGACGTCACGGACCTGCCACCGGAAAAACGCAACATTGCCCAGGTTTTCCAGTTTCCGGTTCTCTATGACACCATGACCGTCTTCAACAACCTGGCCTTTCCTCTGAAAAACCGAGGCTTTGATAATGCCTATATCACCCCCCGGGTAAAAGAGGTTGCCAGGATACTGGAACTGGAAACCGTGCTCCACAAAAAAGCGGAAGGGTTGGGGGCGGATGCAAAACAGAAAATATCTCTGGGCAGGGGTCTTGTGCGGGAGGATGTGGCAGCCATTCTGTTTGATGAACCCCTCACGGTGATTGATCCTCAGCTCAAGTGGCAGCTACGGTGCAAGCTCAAGGAGATCCACGAACAACTCAAATTGACATTGATCTATGTCACCCATGACCAGGTGGAGGCACTGACGTTTGCCGATCAGATCATTGTGATGTATGAAGGACAGATCGTCCAGCTCGGCACACCCCAGGAACTGTTTGAATATCCCAACCACAAGTTTGTGGGGTATTTCATCGGCAGCCCGGGCATGAACTTTCTGCCCTGCGCCGTGGAAAACGGCAAAGCCAGGGTGGGAGAGTGTCACATTCCTCTGGACGACTCCACCGCAGCTCTGGGAAGCCGGGCCACAGGGTCCTTGGAGCTGGGCATCCGGCCCCTTTATCTGAAAATCCATGTTCAGGAAACAGCCGGTAGTTTTCAGGTACCGGTCCAGTCGGTGGAAGACCAGGGCAGCTACCGGGTGGTGACCCTGGCATTCGCCGATCAGGTCATCAGGGCCAGAATCGCTGAAAATGACCCGGTTCCCGGATCCACGGCCTGGGTCTCTTTTCCTGAAAAATGGATCCGGCTGTTTGAAAACGACCATCTCTTAAAATAACATCCCTGAAAAGCAAGGAGGCCTTCAAAAGATGAAAAAAATGGCAGGACAACAAAGGGTGGCTGTTCATCTTACCGGTCTTTATCATTGTTGCCTTCAGCGCCATTGTCCCTTTGATGACCGTTGTCAATTATTCCATCCAGGACATATTCGGACCGGGCCAGCGGATCTTTGTAGGCACCGAGTGGTATAAAGAGGTATTGACGGACCAGCGCCTCCATGAGGCTTTGTGGCGGCAGCTGCTGTTTTCCGGACTGGTGCTGCTCATTGAAATGCCCCTGGGCATTGCCATCGCTTTGACCATGCCCACCAAAAAAGGACTGGGATCATCGCTCTGCCTGGTGTTGATTGCCCTGCCCCTGCTGATCCCCTGGAATGTGATCGGCACCATCTGGATCATCTTCACCCGGCCGGATATCGGACTGATGGGGGCGTTCATCAACAATCTGGGGTGGTCATTCGACCATACCGCATCCGGGCTCCATGCCTGGATCACTCTCATGCTCATGGAGGTCTGGCACTGGACCCCCCTGGTGATCCTGCTGGCTTATGCCGGCCTTCGGTCCATCCCGGAAGCCTATTACCAGGCAGCCAGAATCGACGGGGCTTCCGCCTGGGCCATCTTCCGGTATATCCAGCTGCCCAAAATGCGCGGGGTTCTCACCATTGCCCTGCTTCTGCGGTTTATGGACAGTTTTCTCATCTATGCGGAACCTTTTGTTCTCACCGGCGGCGGCCCCGGCAATGCCACCACTTTTTTGTCCATCTACCTGGTCAAAATCGCGGTGGGCCAGTTTGATCTGGGACGGCCGGGGCATTTTCCCTGATCTATTTTCTCATTGTCCTGCTGTTTTGCTACCTGTTCTACCAGGTGCTGCTCAATGTGGGGAAAGGAGAATCACAATGAAAAAACGCTATATCATCCTGGCAGCCTATCTGGTGCTGATCATGATGCCCATCTACTGGATGCTCAACATGTCTCTGCGCACCAATGCCGATATCATGGATAGACTGGTGTTCATTCCCACGGATATCACCTTTGACAACTATATCACCATCTTTACCGATTCCGCCTGGTACTCCGGGTATATCAATTCCATCATCTATGTGGTCTTGAACACGATCATCTGCCTGGTTACCGCGTTGCCTGCGGCGTATGCGTTTTCACGGTATTCTTTTATCGGTGACAAGCATGTGTTTTTCTGGCTGCTCACCAACCGCATGGCACCGGCCGCTGTTTTTCTGCTGCCGTTTTTCAGCTGTACTCCACCTTCAACCTCATCGACACCCATATTGCCGTGGCCCTGGCCCACTGCCTGTTCAACCTGCCTTTGACAGTGTGGATTCTGGAAGGATTCATTTCAGGGGTACCCAAAGAAATCGATGAAACCGCCTTTATTGACGGGTATAAATTCCCCAGGTTTTTCTTTTTTGTGTTTATCCCTTTGATCCGGTCCGGCATCGGGGTGGCGGCATTTTTCTGTTTCATGTTCTCCTGGGTGGAACTGTTATTCGCCAGGACCCTGACCACTACGGCGGCCAAACCCATTGCTGCCACCATGACCCGTACTGTCAGTTCCTCAGGCCTGGACTGGGGGCTTTTGGCTGCCGCCGGCTTTCTGACCATCGTTCCCGGTGCCCTGGTCATCTGGTTTGTAAGAAATTACCTGGCCAAGGGGTTTGCCCTGGGACGGGTGTAAAAAGGAGGCGACATGAATCTTGAATGGATGGCCTGGACAGTGCCCACCGCAGCCTTTTTCTCTGTTATCGCCCTGATGCTGGCGGGCATGACCTTCTGGGAAATCAAAAGTCCCACCACCAAACGCAAAGGCTTTCTGCCCATTGCCACCACCCGAGGAGACCGGCTTTTCATCGGTCTTCTGGTTTCCGCCTATATTCATCTGGCCTGGATCGGCCTGACGGATTTGACCGTCTGGTTTGCGCTGGGAATTGCCGTTCTCTGGATGGGTGTGGTTATGCGCTGGGGATAGCAGCCCTCGTAAAAAAACCGGTTCCAGGGCAATTACCAAAGGCCTTCGGTTCTGGACCGGCGATCGCCTTACCATCACAATGAAGGCCTGGGAGGAATCATTTTATGAAAACCGTTTTAGCTGGAAAACGTCTGGCAAAGGTTGCCCTGGCATGCCTGCTGGGCATGGGTTTGCTTTTGATCTCCCTGCCGGCCCAGGCAGGGATTGATGCGGCAAAAAAATGGATCGACGAAGAATTCACTCCTTCCACTTTGACCAAAGCCGAACAGCTTGCAGAAATGGAATGGTTTATCAAAGCAGCCAAGCCTTTCAAGGGTATGGAAATCAAAGTGGTGTCTGAAACCATTCCCACCCATGAGTATGAATCCAAGGTCCTGACCAAAGCCTTTGAAGAGATCACCGGCATCAAGGTCACCCATGACCTGATCCAGGAAGGGGATGTTATTGAGAAGCTCCAGACCCAGTGGCAGTCAGGCCAGAACATTTATGATGCCTGGATCAACGATGCGACCTAATCGGCTCCCACTGGCGTTACGGCCACACCGTAAACCTTACCGACTGGATGGCGGGCGAAGGCAAGGATGTGACCCTGCCCACCCTGGATGTGGATGATTTTTTCGGCAAGGAGTTTGGAACGGGTCCGGACGGCAAACTGTATCAGCTGCCTGACCAGCAATTTGCCAACCTGTACTGGTTCCGGTATGACTGGTTCAGCCGGGACGACTTCAAAAAACAGTTCAAAGATATCTACGGGTATGAGCTGGGAGTTCCTGTGAACTGGTCTGCCTATGAGGACATTGCTGAATTCTTCACCGAACATGTCAAGGAGATCGACGGACAACCGGTATACGGCCACAACGATTACGGCAAGAAATCCCCGGATCTGGGATGGCGGTTCACCGATGCCTGGCTGTCCATGGCCGGGGCCGGAGACAAAGGCCTGCCCAACGGCCTGCCTGTGGATGAATGGGGAATCCGTGTGGATGAAAACAACCGACCGGTAGGCTCCAGTGTCAGCCGGGGTGGTGCTGCCAACAGCCCGGCAGCCAAATATGCTCTGCGCAAATACATGGAATGGCTGCGTAAATATGCACCTCCCGGTGCACTGGGCATGGATTTTTACCAATATCTTCCTTTTCTGGCCAAAGGAAATGTGGCCCAACAAATTTTCTGGTACACTGCATTTATCCCTGATATGGTGGCCCCCGGGGCCACGGTCAATGAAGACGGCACTCCCAAATGGCGCATGGCCCCCTCCCCCCACGGTCCTTACTGGGAAGAAGGCATGAAGGTGGGATACCAGGACTGCGGGTCCTGGACGCTGCTGAACAGCACACCTGCGGACCGGCGCAAGGCGGCCTGGCTGTATGCCCAGTTCACAGTGGCCAAGACCACCTCCCTGAAAAAAGCCCATGTGGGACTGACACCTGTCAGAGACAGTGATATCCGGCATGCTTCCTTTACAGAACGGGCCCCCAAACTGGGCGGCCTGGTGGAATTCTATCGCAGCCCTGCCCGACATGTATGGACGGATACCGGCACCAATGTTCCGGATTATCCACGCCTGGCACAATTGTGGTGGCAGAATATCGGAGAGGCTGTGGGCGGTGAAGTAACAGTTGACAGAGCCATGGACAATCTGGCCCAGGAAATGGACAAGGTGCTGGAACGGATTGAAAGATCAGGAGTACAGGGTGACAAAGGCCCCAAAATGAACCCTGAAAAAGATGAAGCATACTGGCTGAGTCAGCCTGGCGCACCCAAGGCGAAACTGGCCAATGAAAAACCCAAAGGCCAAACCGTGGATTACGATGAACTGATCAAGACCTGGAAAGAATAACTTCAATCTGCGGCCCGGACGATTGTATGACACCGGCATCTTCTCAGCTGATGTCTTGTCCGGGTGGCATTTTGCCCCGGGAGAAAGCTTCATGCCGGTCTGAGACCGACAGGCTTTAACAGGCCGGACAAAGATGTCTCCCGGGGCCTGTTTTCACAAAAAGACGCACCCGGAAACGCACCTTGTTTTCGATAACAGAAATAAATAAATTTCGGGATACTCATGGGACAGAACTATATACCCGCTGACCGGCAGACCCGCATCCAGAACCTGATCCAGGAAAAAGGGGTGGTCAAGGTGATCGAGCTGAGCCGGATGTTCCATGTCACGGAACTGACCATCCGGCGGGATCTGGATGTCCTTGAAAAAAAAGGGGTTCTGGACCGGACTCATGGCGGGGCCATTTTGCGGCACCGCATGAAAACCGAACCGCTTTATTCGGAAAAAGACCGGATCCTTCGGATGGAAAAGGAAACCATCGGCCGGAAAGTCAATGATCTGGTGGAACCCGGGGACACCCTGCTCATCAACACAGGCTCCACGACCTCCCAGGTGCTCAGGCACCTGTCCGTCAATCCCCTGCGGGTGATCACCAGCAATGCAAACGCTCTGCTGGAGGTCACGGACCCGGATATCGAACTGATCCTCACCGGCGGTGTTTTCCGGCGGCAATCCAACTCGCTGATCGGCGCTCTTGCCCACTCAGTTTTAGGAAAGGTTTGCGGCAGCAAGGCCGTCATCGGTGTGGACGGACTGAGCATCAAATTCGGACTGACCACCCCCATCCAGCAGGAGGCGGAAGTCACCCGGATGATGATGGAGCGGACCCAGGGACCGGTGATAGTGGTGGCAGACCACAGCAAAATGGGCGTGGTTTCCAACTTTGTCACCGCCCCCATCAAAAAGATCAACATCTTGGTCACCGATGCCGGCATCAAACCGGATTTCACAAAGTTGCTCCAGGAGCTTGGCATCCAGGTGGTCATCGCCACCATGTGACACAGTACAAGCTGCCATTGTTCGAATATCCGGAAAGTTCTGACGTCCCTTAGTATCCGGTATCCCCTCCTTTCGTCAGGGTGATCGGCCTCAAGATTCAGGGAAGCAGACAGTCCGAAACCCGATTGTCCTGCTTCCGGATCTACAACTGGATGATTTCCGGTGACTGGCCGCAGTGTTCCAGAAATTTTACCAGGTCCTGGGACCGGACGGTGGTGGTGGCGGTGTTCTCCAGGGGATGGAAATTAAGACGATCATGGGTCATGAGTTCCTCATCCAGAACGATTTTGACTTCATGGCCTTTGATGTTGACGGCGGCAAACGGGGTAACCGCTCCGGGGATCATGCCCAGTACTTCCATGAGCAGGTCGGGTTTGGCAAACGACATGTTGTTTCCGCCGATTTTCTTGGCCACTTCTTTGATTTTGATGGGCTTGTCCGCCAGGGTCACCACCAGAAAAAGTTTTTTTTTCTTGTCCTTGAAAAACAGATTTTTGCTGTGGGCCCCTTCAATGCCGTCCTGGTGCTGGGCCGCCTCTTCCACGGTGAATACCGGGGGTGTCCATGGTTGGTGTATTCAATGCCGATATTGGATAATAGTGCGAACAGTTCTTGCTGGGTCTGTAACATGTTTCTTCCTCTTCAATATGCTTTCCGGGCTTGCAGGGCTTGGCTTACCAATAATTGACATAAATGAGCCGGACAATGGTCAAAAACACCACGGTCAGAAAAAACGGCCGGATAAACACGGCCCCTTTCCGGATGGCCAGGCTGGAACCGGCCCGGGCCCCGATGATCTGTCCGGCGGCCATGACCAGCCCCGCAGACCACAAAACGTTTCCCCCGATGATGAAAACGGCCAGGGCCACGATATTGGACGTAAAATTCATCACCCGGGTGGTACCCACGGCCCCTGTCATATCCAGGCCTAAAAAAATGAGCAGCGCACCTGTCCAGAATGAACCGGTGCCGGGACCGAAAAATCCGTCATAAAACCCCAACCCGGTGCCGAACATCAGAAAAAACAGGTTTCGCCCCATTTTAGGCGTGGCCGGCTGCATCCCCAGGTTTTTTGAAAGCAGCGTATAGAAAAAACCGCCAGAAGCAAGGCGGGAATCAGGTGCCGGATAAATCCGGAATCCATGCGCTGAATAATCATGGCCCCGAGCACGGCCCCGAAAAAGGTAAAAATGATGCCAGTCCGGCACTGGCGGATATCCACCAGGCCTTTGGAAATGAAATTGGCAGCCGCAGACAGGGTTCCGAAACTGCCCTGGAGCTTATTGGTGCCCAGGGCCACGGCAGGAGGCAGGCCCACCGCCAGCAGGGCCGGCAGAGCGATCAACCCGCCCCCGCCGGCAATGGCATCCACAAAACCGGCGCATATGCCGGTGACAAACAGAATGCCCAGACTGATCAACGACAGTTCCATTGTCACAATGCCGGCTATTTGGGATCGATGTTGAACAGCAGGTCATTTTCCAGATACACCTGTTCCAGCTGCTCCTGATAGGTCCGCAGGGCCTCTCCCTTGCGGTGGGCCAGTTCCTGGACCATGTACTGAATCACAGCCAGCATGCCTGACACGTTGCCGATAAAGGGGATGGATTTGGACGGTACCACCAGGGACAGGTGGGCAAAGGGGATCACCGGCGAGATACTGGAGTCGGTGAGGACCAGCAGGGTATGGCCGCACCGGCGGATCATTTTGCTCAGCTTGATCAGTTCGTTGGGATACCGGGTGGTGGCGGTGAGGATCACCAGGCTCTGGTCCGGAGCATTGGCCAGCATGTCCATGGCTGTGGAATCGCTGCCCTTCAGAATCTGGATCCCTTTGCGTACCTTGGTCAAAGACCATCCCAGGTAGTAGGCAAAGGTGTAGGAGAGACGGGACCCGGTGACATAAATCAAAGGACTGGTCTCCATGTGGGTGATGAACTGATTCATGCGGTCCACATCAATATTTTCATACAGAAACTTGAGGTTGTTGAGTTCTTCCAAAATCCCCCGGTGAAGCCGGTCCAGTCCGGGCTCGTCAATTCCTTTGAGATTGGCCCGGTCCGGCAGGCTCAATCCGGTATTGATGAAGTCCTTGAGTGCGTCCTGGAAGTCCGAGTATCCTCTATATCCGAGGGTGGCCACGAACCGGACCACTGTGGCTTCACTGACTTCGCAGGCCTCGGCCAGCTCCTTGGTGGTCATAAACACCACCTTGGTAGGATTGAGCATGATATAGTTTCCCAGGGCCTGGGCTTTTGGAGTCAGAGAATCCAGTTTGCTGGAAATATCATCGATCACGGGGTGTGATGCTGTATCATTCATTGTAACAGCCTTATTTCAAAAGGGTTTTATCGTGGACAGATCTTTTTTATACTTTTTTTGATTTTTATTGAGATTTAATCCAAAATCATTATTTTGTCAAGCATCAATGAAAATGAAAACTATCATTTTTTAAAATAAAAACACTTGACATGTTTTTCTTTCATAGCGTATTGACGAACTGGGTATGGCAGAAAAATAATAACAATCCTAAATTGAAGAGAAGGCCAATGTTTTTTAAAAGCAAACCCATGTGGGGCAAAAAAAACCAAGCTAAAATCAAATTATGATGTGGTTCTGATCGGCGGCGGGCTGCACAGCCTGGCCACCGCGTACTACCTGGCCAAAGAGCATGGCATCACCGATGTGGCGATCATTGAAAAGAACTATATCGGATTCGGCGGTGCCGGCCGGAATACGGCCATTGTCCGGGCCAACCAGCGGACCCAGTACAACGTGCCGCTGTATAAGGAAGCTCTGGACCTGTGGCCGGTTCTCACCAAGGAACTGAATTACAACCTGATGTTCAACAACTGCGGCAACCTCAACCTCATGCATTCAGAAGCCGCCATGAACGCGGCCCGCATGAACATTGCCACAGCCCAGTTCCACGGGGTGGAATCCCATCTCATCGATGCCAAGGAAGCCAAAGAACTGGTACCGGCATTGAACATTTCCGACGACATCACTTTTCCCATCCACGGGGCCATGTATCACCCGCCCGGCGGTGTAGTACGGCATGATGCCGTGGTCTGGGGCCTGGCCAAAGGCGCTTCCAAAATGGGGGTGGAGATCCATCAACAGACCGAAGCCACGGGCATCAGCACCAAAAACGGCAAGGTCACGGCCGTGATTACCGACAAGGGCGTCATCAATACCAAACAAGTCCTGATTTCCGCCGGCGGATATTCCGCAGCCCTGATCAACGGATTTCTGGGCATCAAGCTCCCCATCTCCGTACTGACCATCCAGGCCATGGTGACCCAGCCCCTGAAACCGATTCTGGACCACGTGGTCTCTTCAGGCGCCTACCACTGCTACGCCAACCAGACCCTGAAAGGCGAGATCGCCACAGGCGCCCACATGGATCAATGGCCCAATTACACCACCCTGACCACGGCTTACTACATCAAGCATCAGGCCCAGGCTCTGTCTGAATTTCTGCCGGCCCTGCGCGGCTTACGGTTCATGAGAATCTGGGGCGGTCTGGCGGACATGACGCCGGACATGGCGCCCATCATGGATGGCAACGAACAGGTGGAAGGCTTTTTCATGGACTGCGGATGGGGGTATTTCGGATTCAAATCCTGCTCTGCCGCCGGCCGCTACATGGCCAAGTTCATGGCCACCAACACCTGTCCCGACATACTCAAGCCCTTTGCCCTCAAACGGTATCAGGAACATAAACTCATGGGTGAGACCGCTGCACTGGTCAGTTACACCCCGGACAATTAAATCAGCGAACACTATTTACGAGATTCAAGGAGACCATAACATGGCGTTAACTATCACATGTCCGATCTGCGGAAAAAGAAACGGATATGAGTTCCGTTACGGCGGAGAGGAAAAAGGTCCCAGACCTGATGAAAAAGACCTGACCCCCGAAAGCTGGTGCGATTATGTCCACATGAACAAATGCGTGGCCGGCGTGCAGCAGGAATGGTGGTTTCACCGGGATGGATGCGGTTCTTGGTTTACCATCTTCCGGGATACGACGACAAATTTAGAAAAAGAGACACCGGAGGCAAAAGAATGATGAACAGATTCAATCATCTGCCCACATTGAAAATCGATACCAGCGAGAGAATTCCCTTCACATACAAGGGAAAACAGTATTACGGCACCAAAGGGGATACCGTTGCGACCGCCTTGTATGCCAATGGGGTCAGAATTTATGCCAGAAGTTTGAAATATCACCGTCCCAGAGGGCTTTACAGCATGGACGGGGAATGTTCCAACACCATGATGGAGATCAACGGGGTCCCCAATGTCCGCACCGAGACCACGCGGCTCAAGCCCGGCATGGTGATCAAGGAGCAGAACGTAAAAGGATCGGCGGAAACCGACATGCTGGGTTTCATTGACAAGATGGACTGGGCCATGCCTGCCGGATTCTACTATGACACCATGCACAAACCGGCCAAGATCTGGCCGGTGGCCATGAAGCAGATCCGCAAGGCTGCCGGTATCGGTAAGCTGTCCCCGGATCATCACATGCCCGGCAAATACGATGAAATCTATCCCACCTGCGATGTGTGTGTCATCGGCGGCGGCCCTGCCGGCATGAAAGCCGCCCTGGCGGCCGCGGAAAAAGGGCTGCGCGTGATTCTCATGGAAGCCCGGCCCTGGCTGGGGGGACATTTTGATTTTCGGACCGCCGAATATACCAGCCGCCAGACCTGTCACGACCGGGCCGTCCAGTTGGCAAAAGAAGTGGAAAAACCGCCAACATCAGGATATTCACGAATACCGCCAATGTGGGGACCTATAACAACAACCTGATCACTGCGTTTCAGACCGGCACGGAAAAAGACGTCTTCACCGAACGCTACATCGAGCTGCGGGCCAACAGCGTGGTGGTGGCCACCGGATGCATCGAGCGGCCTCTGCTGTTTGAAAACAATGAGCGGCCCGGCGTGATGCAGGCCGGTTGCGCCTCAGGCTGGCCAACACGTATGGACTGCTGCCCGGCAAGAACGGGGTGTTTCCATCGGTCATGACCTGGGGCTGGAAGCTGCCGTGGCCCTTCATGATCTGGGCATGGCCATTCCGGTGATCGCGGATATCCGGGAAGACGGCCAGGATCCGGCCAGGATCAAGGCAGTTTCGGACCGGAAAATCCTCCTGCTCAGGGGCTGGGTGGCGACGGAAGCCCATGGTGGCAAACAGGTGAAAAAGGTCACCATCAAAAGCCTGGACGGTACAGCGGAAAAAACCTTTGACTGTGACGTCCTGGTGGCATCCGCCGGATTCACCCCGCTCACCGGGCCGCTCGTGATGAATCAGGCCAAACTCAAATATGATACCCACACCAATTTCTTTCTGCCCACCGATCTACCCCAAAAAATGCATGCGGCCGGACGTCTGCTGGGATATGAAAACGGGCTGGCCATTGAAGCCTCCGGTCATCTGGCAGGTCTTAAGGCGGCTTATGACTGTGAAAATTGCTCCATCGCCGATCTGGGTGAGGGCAAAAAAGCCATGGAATCCCTGGCAGGACCGGCCCGGGGCACCAAACTGGTCATGGCACCGGTCAAGGGCAGAAAAACTTTTATCTGCTTTGATGAAGATACCAGCATCAAAAACGTCAAACAGGCCATTGAAAAAGGGTTTGACGTGCCGGAGCTGATCAAGCGGTTTTCCGGCGCAGGGCTTGGACCCGGCCAGGGAGGCATTCCCGGCCACAACCTGCCGCTGTTCACTGCCAAATATCAGCCCTGCCGGACATCAAGATCAAACCGACCACCGTTCGGGCTCCCCTGGTGCCGACCCTGATCGCCACCTATGCCGGCACCAACCATACCATGCTGAAAAGAACGCCCATTGATGATTTGCAGCGCAAAGACGGCGGCATTTTCAGAAACATCGGTGTATGGCAGCGGGCCAGATATTTTTCCAAGGATTTTTCCTGCAAGAAAGAGATCGAAAATGTGCGGTCCAATGTGGGCATGCTGGACGGCTCCACCCTGGGAAAATTCCGGATTCATGGACCTGACGCGTTGAATGCCCTGCAGCGGGTATATGTGTCAGATCTGTCCAAAATCAAGAAGGGCCGGGTAAAGTATACGGCCATGTGTAATGAGGACGGATGTGTCATTGATGACGGTGTGGTGATCAAACTGGGGGAAAACGACTACTATTTCTCCACCTCCACCGGCCGGGCCGGCCAGACCGTGGAATGGATCCGCTATCACACCCGGTATGACAACTGGAATTTTTCCATGGTGAACCTCACCGATGCCATGGGCGTCATCAACCTGTCCGGCCCCAATGCACGAAAAGTGCTGGGAAAAGTGGTGGACATCGATGTGTCCAACGAGGCATTCGGGTTCAGTGAATACAAGGAGTTCAAGGTAGCCGGCACCATCCCGGTCAAAGCCATGCGCCTGGGCTTTGTGGGCGAGCTGTCTTATGAGCTGCATGTGCCGTCTTCCTATATGAAATCCCTGTGGCTGATGCTCAAGGAAGCGGGCAAGGAATTCAAGATCCAGAATTTCGGCGTGGAAGCCCAGAACGTGCTGCGCATGGAAAAATGCCACGTCATTTTGGGCCAGGAGTCGGAACAGCGCACCAACCTGCTGGATATCGGCATGGGTTTTCTGTGGTCCCGCAAGAAAACCGGGTACAAGACCGTGGGCGTGGCTGCCCTGGCCCAGGCGGAAAAAGACAATACCCGCCTCAAGCTGGTGGGATTCAAGATGGAAAACAACGGCCTTGCCCCCAGGGACGGGGCTCTGATCGTGGACGACCGGGTTCGGGGCCATGTGTGCACCGCCAGAAACAGTTTCTCCCTCAATGAAGCCGTGGGTATGGCCCTGGTGGAAGGTGAGATGAGCCAGGTCGGCACCCGGCTGGCATTTTACGAGGATGAGTGCAACGGCGAGCTGATCTACGGCACGGTGGTGGAAACCCCGTTCTACGATCCTTCCGGTCAACGCATGAAAATGTAAGGGAACCATACACAATGAAAGAGATCAAAAGATATTCACCGGTTGAGTTCAAGGTAACACCTTTGAAAACCGAAATCCGGGACCACTGGAATGTGATCCTGGAATACCACAACGAAGGAGACGGGCCCTGGCTGGTGGACCTGAGCCACCGGACCCGCCTGGATCTGCAGACCGGGAGCCTGGATACCAAAAAACCGTTCGGCATCACCATTCCCGCCACCCCCGGCCAGTCAGTGCTGGAAAAAGGGTTTCTGATCAACCGCATGAACCGAATCCAGAGTTCCATCTACCATCTGGGGACGGAACCCATTGAGATACCCGGGGATACAGAATATACGGATGTAACCGAATCCACCGTGTTTCTGGCCATTATCGGTCCATCTGCGTTCGCCATTTGTGAAAAACTGTCCGCCCTGGATTTTATGGAAAAGAACCGGGAAACCCCGTTCCTGTATCAGGGACCGTTTTCCCATGTGCCCTGCCAGATTGTGACTGTCAGCCGGGATGGGGAAAAATCCGGCTTGGTTCTCACTTGTTCCAGAGGATATGCCAAGGATATGGTGGATGCCATTCTCCATGCGGGTGAGGAATTCGACCTCAAACCGGCCGGTGAAAAAAGGCTCACCGACTGGATCAACAGCTTGTAGCCAGTAAAGCCCGGGCCATTCCCCGGGTCCGGGCTTTGGAAAAATCAAAAATCCGGTCTGAGAAGGCCGGTTTGTCAAGGAGAAAAGACATGACCCAAAAATACGATGCCATCATCATCGGCGCCGGCGTGATCGGAACCCCCATTGCCTATGAGTTGACCAAAATGGGATACAAAACCTTGAACGTGGACAAGCTCCCGGATGCAGGTGAAGGCTCCACTGCAGGTTCCTGCGCCATTGTCCGGGCCCATTACTCCACCGAGGACGGGGTGGCCCTGGCCTATGAAGGGTTCAAGTACTGGCTGGACTGGGAAAATTATCTGGACAACGTCAAGGATGAGAAAGGGCTGGCCAAATACATGAACACCGGTTCCATCCTGATCAAATCCGACGGCCATGACTGGCGCAAAGTGCAAAAACACTATGATGCCGTGGGCGTGAAATATGAGGAATGGGATGTGGACCTCATCAAGAAACATGTGCCCCCCATTGATATGCACAAGTTCTGGCCGGTGCGCCGCCCTGAAGACCCCAAATTCTATGACGAGCCCACCGAAATGCTGGAAGGCGCCATATTCTGCCCGGAAGGCGGGTATGTAAACGATCCGGCCCTGTCCGCCCACAACATCATGCGGGCCGCCGAAGCAAAAGGCGCTGAATTCATGTTCAACGCGGAAGTGGTGGACATCAGAAGCGAAAACGGCAAGGTCAAAGGCATCACCTTGAAAGATGGCACCCAGATTGATGCGGATATCGTGGTGAATGTGGGCGGCCCCCATTCCTTCAAGGTCAACCAGATGGCCGATGGCGTGTGGGAAGGCTGCAATATCAAAACCAAAGCCCTGCGCCACGAAGTGATGTACTGCCCGTCACCGGAAGGATATGATTACCTTAATGACGGATACCACATGTCTGACGGCGATATCGGCTGCTATGAAAGACCGGAAGTGGGCAACATGTTTCTCATCGGTTCCGAAGATCCGGAATGTGACCCCCAGGAATGGGTAGACCCGGATGAATTCTATGCCGGCAAAGGCGGTCCCGGACGGGACAACGTGCTTACCGATGCCCAGTGGAAAGCCCAGTGCTACCGCCTTGGCAAACGGATTCCCTCCCTGACGGTGCCCAACCAGCCCAAAGGGTGGTGGACCTGTATGATGTGTCCGATGACTGGATTCCCATCTATGACAAATCCGATCTGCCCGGTTTCTACATGGCCATCGGCACTTCCGGCAACCAGTACAAGAACGCCCCGGTGGTGGGCCGCATGATGGCGGAACTCATCGATTCCTGTGAAAAGGGCTTGATCATGACAAAGAACCGTTCCAGTATGAATTCAAATACACCGAACGGACCCTGAACGTGGGTTTTTTCTCCAGAAAACGGAAAATCAACTATGATTCCAGTTTTTCCGTAAACGGATAACAAATAGGCAACAGCTGTCCGGCTGTGAGGCTGCATGGCGTGCGTTTATCCAGGGGCAGGGCCGGGGAATACCCTGGCGCTGCTCTTTTCATTGAGGTGCAAGACCAATGCGAATTTATGTATGCGTAAAACATGTCCCGGATTCTGCGGCGAACATTCATATCATGGATAACCTGAAAATTGACGAATCCGTGCCGTTTCTGCTCAACCCTTATGATGAACATGCCGTGACCGAAGCAGTGGCATTGAAAAACCGGATACCGAACAGTGAGATCACTGCCTTGTGCCTGGGGAAAAAAGAGGCGGAGAACACCGTGCGGTCTGCCCTGGCCATGGGTGCGGACAGAGGCCTGCTGGTGAAAACCGATACGATGTGCGACAGTATGACCACGGCCCGGGCTCTGCATGCCGCCATTGTCAGGGACGGAGGCGCGGATATTATTTTTACGGGAAAAGAATCCATTGACAGTGAAGGCATGCAGACCCAGTTCCGCATCGGTGCGCTTTTCGGTTTCCCCGTGGTCACCAATGCGGCTTCCCTGGACATTACAGATGGTAAAGCCACCGTAATCTGTGAACTGGCCGGGGGGCGTACCCGGACGTTTGAACTGACCATGCCCTGTGTGATCGGGGCGGGCCGGGGATTGAACACGCCCATCTATCCGACCTTTCCAGATGTGATGAAATCCCGGAAAAAATCGATTGAAGCCCTTTCTTTGTCAGAACTGAACGTGTCGGCCGCACCGGGAACTGCTAAAATCGTTTCCATGATCCCCCTGGTGCAGAAGCGAACCCCCCGGAAAATCACCGGAACTCCTTCGGAACAGGCCGCTGAAATCATCCGGATTTTAAGACAGGAAGCAAAGGTGTTGTCATGAAACAGACAGGTATTGTCATTGAAATAGAACACGGCCGGGTCAAAGAAACCAGTCTCGGCATGATCACCCTGGCGGGCAGAACGGCTCGTTCCCTGACCGCATTGGTGATGGACGGCATCACCAATGAAATCACGGACCGGCTGGCTGAATACGGAATCGACACCATCGTGGACTTAAGGCTGCCCGAAGAACCGGCAATCCGCCTGAATCCAGCGGCCCGGGCAGCGGCAGTGGTCCGGGCGGCCCGGGACCGGGGTCTGGACCGGATTCTGGGATTGTCGTCTCCGGAAGGAAAAGACTTGCTTCCCCGGGTGGCGGCTTTGCTGGACGTCCCCCTGGTGATGGACTGTGTAGATATAGACCTGAATAACGGCCTGGCAGAAACTTCCCAGTATTCCGGCAAGGTAATGGCACAGATTCAGCTGACCGGAGAAATACTGATATTCGGGATCCGGCCCAATGCGGTTCCGCCAGAACCCAGGCCCGGAAAGGCCGAGGTCGTTGCCATGACCGGAAGCATGGCTGCGCCTGAAACCATCGCCCTGCTGACCTGGAATGACGATGATGCAGAGGGGCGGCAGAGCCTGGTCGAGGCGGATATCATTATTGCCGGAGGCCGAGGATTGAAAAACAAGGACAATTTTTCATTGATTTTCGACTGTGCCAAAAATTGAACGCAGTGCCCGGGGCCTCCCGGGTGGCCGTGGATGAAGGCTGGGTCCCCTACGCACTCCAGGTGGGACAGACAGGAGAAAAAGTTAGCCCCCAGGTGTATATCGCCTGCGGGATTTCCGGATCCATCCAGCATTTTGCCGGCATGAAAACCGCCAAAATGATCATTGCCGTAAATAAGGATGAAAATGCTGCGATCATGGCCAATTGCGATTATCAGGTCTTGGGCGATCTGTTTGAGATTCTGCCGGAAGTGAAGAGACAATTATAAAATGAAACGGTATACACATCACAATGCCCGGCAGTTCCTGTTCGGTCTGGACAATGCCAATTTCCTGTCCATATTCGATGAATACAGTGATGGGGTCCTCATCACCAACGTGGATGGGATTATTGTCTACTACAACAAAGCCATGTCCCGCATCGACGAACTGGAACCCGAAGATGTCATTTTGAATCAAGTGACCGATGTGTATGATCTGGATAATGAAACCAGCCTGATTATGCAGTGTCTTATCACCCGTCAGCCCATCACGGACCAGCCCATCTATTACCGGACCCGTATGGGCAAGTTCGCCAACACCATCCACAATGTGCACCCCATCTTCAATCGTAATCAGCTGGTGGGGTGCATCTGTTTTGTCAGAGATTTTCATGTGCTCACCGAAACCCTGTCCGTCATGCACCCGCCTGAAACCCAGCACCGGATACATCAGTATGAAATCACCTTTGATTCCATCATCGGCCAGGACCCGGCGTTTAAGGATGCGCTGAACGCGGCCCGCATGGCAGCCAACACCCCGTCGCCGGTCATGCTTTACGGTGAAACCGGTACGGGCAAGGAACTGTTTGCCCGAGCCATTCACAACCACAGTCCCAGGCATGAAAAAAATATACTCCGGTTAATTGTGCAGCCATTCCGGAAAACCTGTTGGAAGGAATTCTGTTCGGTACTTCCAAAGGTGCGTTTACCGGCGCCATCAATAAGGCCGGCCTGTTCGAGCGGACCAGCCAGGGCACCATTTTTCTGGATGAAATCAACTCCATGCCGGTGGGGCTTCAAAGTAAGATTCTGCGCATCGTCCAGGATGGAAAAGTCAGACGGGTGGGGGCCCTCAAGGAAATCAAATTTGATCTGAAAATCATCTCTTCTGTAAACCAGGACCCTCATGTATCCATTGCCGACGGAAGCCTCCGGTCAGACCTGTTCTACCGGCTGGGGGTGGTATTCATTCATATCGTGCCGCTAAGGGAACGGATGACCGACCTGCCCCTGCTGGTGGACCATTTCATCGACAAACACAACAAAACCCTGGGCCGTCAGGTACGGGGAGTGGAAGATGAGGTCATGTCGCTGTTCCACCAGTATCACTGGCCCGGCAATGTCCGGGAGCTGGAACATGTCATCGAAGGTGCCATGAATATCATGGGGCCGGATAGCCGGATCCGGATCAAATATCTTCAGCCCCATTTTTCCCAGGGTCATGGTAATCACCGGTCGGCGGGTCAGCGGGCATCGCGGGGAATTCCCCTTTTTCCCGGCGCAGAGAACGCCGGCGAAACCGGTTCTTCAGATCTGCTTTTCAACAAAAACGAGCACGAGAAAAAAATGGTATGGCAGGCCTTGATGCAGTTTCGGGGAAATATCACCCAATCGGCCAAAAAGCTGGGTATTTCCCGGCAGCTGCTGTACTATAAAATGAAAAAATACCACCTGTCCAGGGACCAGTTCAGATAGTCCCGAAACCCCGGTTACTCACCCTGAGATATTTCGCAGATGGTCCGGAACTTCACATACCGGGATGGGATCCATTTTATGGCGGTTGGCAGCATGCAGTTTCTGAAAAATCGCCAGCACCTGTTTCTGACGCTCATTGAGGACCCGCTTTTTTTTGCTCTTCTTCGGTCATGGCCGCATAGGTCATGGCCCATTCCAGTTCGTCATACCCGGCCCCGATCTGGCTCTCATCGGTGCGGTTATCCTCCCACAGACCGTCCGTGGGCAGCGCCGTCAGGATCTCATCCGATATGCCCAGTTCCCGGCCCAGGGCGTATACTTCCGATTTCATCAGGTCTGCAATGGGCGCAATATCCACACCGCCGTCCCCGTATTTGGTATAGAATCCCACCCCGAAATCCTCCACCTTGTTGCCGGTCCCGGCCACCAGAAGCTGATGGTGCCCGGCAAATGCATATAGGGTCAGCATGCGCAGCCGGGACTTGGTATTAGCCATGGTCAATCCGTCTTGGACGTCTGTGGGAAAATGGGTCTGGATACTGACAAACACCGGGGTCAAGTCCAGGTCTTCCGGGGTGACGTTGGGATATTTTTTTTCAGCCAGGCATTGTGGGCCCCTGCCCGGGACAGCTGATCCGAATCCTGGTGGATGGGCATGTTCAAGACCTTGACCGGATGCCCGGTTTCCGCGCACAAAGTGGAGGTAACGGCTGAGTCGATGCCGCCGGAAACACCGATGCAGAATCCGGCAAGGCCCGCATGTTTCAGATAGGTGTCCAGCCAGCATATAATGTGATCGATCACTTTCCGGGTCTGCATGGCATTTCTCCAGCTAAAAAATTATCAATTATCATGGTACATTCCTCCGTAAATAACTCGTGGATACTCGTTGCGTGCGGCCTGCTGGGAATTTCTTCCGTTTTTCCACAGTTCATATCCACTGATATCAATTTCATCATTCAAATAAACAGCATGAAAGTGTGGTGGTGGACGATCTCCGGCTAAAAGCCGGATGAAAACCATAACGCCCTGTAATTTCAGGCATAATACCACCGGCTGTTCAGCCAATTATACATATGCATTATCCGAACATAAAAAAATTTTGTCAAGTTTCGGTTTTTATTGGTATCATGAATTTTTTCAGCCTTAAAAAAACCCATGAGCCGGATAATTATATCCAATTCCGGCAGTCCTCCGCCATACTAAGTTTGCCACCCTGCTTTTCCAAAAAAAATGGACGGACGGCATTAGTACCAACAATGCGTACCATTAATATAGTTATTCATGTTACAGGCGCAATCACCCGATTTGATCCGCCGGCGCCTTTAACGAATTTTGAAATCCCATCTTGCGAATCATTGCCAATTCAATAGGGTTGTTGGTGAATGTATCAACCCATATTCTGCAAGGGCATTAAAGAGTTGATATGAAAATTGCACCCTTTTATAATAATATTAGTGAGTTAACCTTAGACCCTCTGCGAGAAAGAGATCTCCAAAAAGGCACATATGAAACATAGCGAGAAAGGTAGAAAACGTAAAGTAATCAAATAAGGTCTGGCCGATATTACTTTTACCGGTAAATCTGTAACCCATAAGGATTGACGCGACTTGTAAAGTCGTTTTCAATCCTTATGAGTTAGTGTTCGGCGTTCCTATTGGGACTTTACCAAGTTAGAACTAAAAATTGGTGGGTTCATTCGAAGATACTTTCAATCTTCTGATCTGGTTTTGCTGATGTCGCAAGCTTTGTCATGAGTTTGTCACAAGTTCCGTCACAAGATGTCGTAAGTTCATACTCTTAAAAATAGACCAGCTGATTTGTTGCCCTTCACTGCCAATCAATTCCTTTCAGTCATAATTTTAAGATCACGCTGCAGACTACGCCGGTTCACCTCTGGACATAGTCCTTCATAAGTCTGGATAGTCAGTCTGTCATGCTGGAGGATATATTCAATTGCTTTTGTTTGCCTTTCATTCAGGTTATATTTCTGTGTTAAAATATCCCTTCGAATCACTTGTTTGCCGCGTTTTTTGACCTCAATCATTTGAGTTTCCAGACCGGTGATAAAATAGTCCAGCCATCCGGTCATATCCATGTCATTTTCACGAACGCTTTGAATTTTTTTATAAAAAGTCGGTCTGTCACGGTCATAATACTCACTGATAGTGAACAGGCGTTTGAAATCATATCCGGCCCTGTAAAGACAGCCGGATCGGCCTTGCCACCTCGAACTCCCTCAACCAATTTTTTATGAATTTCACGAATTAGCCCCTCCGTGACAGGGTCTCCAGGGTCCAAACAATCAGATACAAATTCAAAGGCAGACCTGTAATTCAACAGTTCTCGGGTACCATCTGGATCAGCCCCAGGAACATCCTCTCCTTTCCACAGGCGTTCAGCCTGCTCCAGGGTCAATTGCGTTCCTTCGATGTGGGTTGTATGATGGGCCTCTTTCATCAGCGCCTGGTTTCCCATATCCCTTACCCAGTCGTCTGACAACCTTGCGGCTTCTATAAATCCCCGTGCCCGTTCAATCTGCGTGATGGCCGCGGTCATCCGGTGGGTTATCGTGAATTTTGGGTTGAATAATGTCACTTTGCATCTCCTGCACTTCACGCCGGCCTTAACTGTTTCCATCAGCTTGAACTATTAAGTTTTTGTAACTGTTCCGCTCAATGTATAAAAAGCTTTCCTTGTTTTGACAACCACAGAATCACTCATTCATAAAATCCGGCAGCCTGCCTTCGAATAAAAGACGTAACGCTTTGGTCGCTCTCATCGGCTTCAAGAATCTGAACCCGGTATCCGGTGACAACCCTTGAAATTTTAATATCCGCTATCTGCCTGGACTCATACCCACATCCCTGTATCTCCCCTTGGGAAGCTTTTTCTGTCAATGGGGATATTTTTGATGTGGCCAGGATCATCAAATTTTCGCAAGGTGTTGCCGATATGCCCATTTTGTCCGCCTGCTTTGCGATCTCCAACCTTCTCTTTTTTTCCCGATCGGGATCAGAGGAAGAAGGTTTGCTGCTGTTCCGACTGTTGAGACCCAGCTGATTGATCAAAATTGTGACCATCGTAAGCAACAACTCTATGGTGCTTTTCAAAGCAGGGAAACACCGGAATCATTTTTCAGCAATTTCATAGCATTCTCTATTGTGTCTTCAACGTCTATGGTTTTTATCTTCATTAATTTCCTCGACATCAGTCTTTTGAATGCAGACTTGTACCACAGGTTTTTACGACGGGTTTTTTCGAACGAGGTGGCTTTTCCACGCATTTTAAAAATTTGGATATGATTTGCCATGTATCACTTGTATGAAATGGATCAAACAAGCGGATATTCCTCGAAAACCCTTCCATGAGAAGGCTTATGTCAAGGACAAATTCGTTCACGAATTATCCTTTCCCTCCATCCAACGAGTCTCGACCGTCACGCTTCCATCCGCACTCTTTTGTGAGGCTGCCATTTGCCCCGGTGCATTTTAATATCCGTGGGCAGGAGCTGCTATCTTGTCAACGCAATCGCAAACTATCAGCGGCAACTGACTATTGTTGCACAGGTTTTGGCGCAGTTTCCTGAATGAGACGTTGTTGGACCCTTGTAGCATGTTGCATCATCCTCTTGACCTTTTATGCAGCAATGATATCCTTTTGCTGCCGGCTCGGAGGATAGGGC